>Ga0194110_10002070_pt1 | contig 25554 bp, 18 predicted proteins | sample TA2Kig1200mmetaG_FD_146192 | JGI IMG/M metagenome (GOLD analysis project Ga0194110, IMG submission 146192) | Freshwater microbial communities from Lake Tanganyika, Tanzania - TA2015032 Kigoma Deep Cast 1200m | ecosystem: Environmental > Aquatic > Freshwater > Lake | place: Tanzania: Lake...
TAAAACCCAGCGCGGCGGCGGGCACGTTCAAGGTCGGATCGTCTGGGAGCCGGCGCCATTCGTCAGCCTTGCAATCGGGTTTCCAGCCGCTGGTCTTTAGCACAAACACCTGCGGCGAACTCGATGCCCCAGTGGCCCGTGGCTGTAGTCGCCACGGCCCGTGTGGCCGATGACCGCCGCCTTAAGCTTCGGCGCAGCCGCCGCGCGGAGGAAAACCGGCGCGGCCAGCGCGGTGGAAGCGGCGAGAAACTATCGACGAGTGTGAGCGGCCGTGGCGTTCATGGTGTTGGCCTATGTGGACGGCGCGGAGAAAGCGGTGATTCTCCAGCTCACCAGTCCGCCACCGCGCCATTGCGGTTGAGCTCTTGCGACACCTAAAGCCGTGGTCACGCCGTCGCCAGCGGTGTCACGGGAACGTCACGCGGCTTTCACCCTCCGTCCGTTGCCCAGCGTCGCGTGATGCCGTTCACTCGCACCGATGCAGCAACATGTATTGGTCGTGGACGATGAAGCCGAAATCCGGGATGTGCTCGACTACAACCTCCGCGCCGCTGGGTTCGCCGTGGATCATGCCGACTCGGGAATGGTCGCTGTGGCGCGAGCGCAAAGCCTGCTGCCGGACGCCATCGTGCTGGATGTGAACCTCCCCGGCTTGGACGGACTTGCCGTGTGCGAGATACTCCGCTTGCTGCCCTCCACTCGGCACATCCCCATCCTCATGCTCACGGCGCTGTCTTCCGGGGCCACGCGCAAGCTGGGCCGCCAACTGGGCGCGGACGCCTTCATGACGAAGCCCTTCAGTCCACGGGAACTCGTGGCGCAAGTCGCGAAGCTCGCACAAGCACGCGCCATCGCGCCTGAAGCTGCGGAGTGATCCCGCGCACCGCGCACGCGGAGTTTCCCTAACGCTGGTGCCGAACCGTCGACTCTACCGCCACAAAGCCACAACCCCGTTGCCGCGTGTCACCTATTCTTAACCGGCGCGCCATGCGCGTGACACCCAGCCGCCGCAACCTGCGAGCACGTTCTTATGCCCACGCCGCGCGCACAAATCCTCATCGCCTCCGCGAATGCCAATGAAAGGGAGCGGGCAGCGGCGAGCCTCACTCCCGCCGGTTGCGAAATCTTTTCCACCGAGGATGGGCACGCGGCGCTACTTGCGATCCGGAATCGCCGGCCCGATCTCGCGTTGGTGAGCCTGGAGTTGCCCGGGCTTGACGGTCTGGAACTTTGCAAGGAACTGCGGCGCGACCCCACCACCGCGCGCACGCCCGTATTTCTTCTCTGCACGCAAGACAACCCCACGTATCGGCTGCTCGCGTTGGAGCTGGGAGCAGATGAACTCCTCTCGCTGCCCATGGAACCACGCGAGTTAATGCTGCGCGTGCGGAACATGATCGAACGCACGCGCCCCTTGGCCGAGCCACTGGCGCAACTGCACTTTGGCAAGTTGGTGGTGGACATGTCGGCCCATGAAGTGAACGTTGGCGGCCGGCGGCTGAAGCTCTCGCCCATAGAGTTCAAGCTGCTGACCGTGCTGGTGCAGCACAGCGGCCACGCGCAGACGCGCGCGGACTTATTGCGGGAAGTCTGGGCCAACGCCGCGCTCGCCACGGACCGCACGGTGGACACCCACATCCGCCGGCTACGCGGGAAGCTCGGCCCTTTGCGCTCCTGGATCCGCACCGTCCGCACCACCGGCTACTGCTTTAAGCCGGAGTGACGGGCGCAGGGTTCTCCCGTTTGGGTGACGCGTGGCCGCAGGCCAAATGCACGACGACGTGGAGCTAGTCGCAGATCAACGGCTTTCGCTGAACGCCTCGAGTTTGCGGGATGTTCACCCGTTCGTCACGGGTTCGTCACCAACCGCACATAGCCTACTAGCGACTTGAACTAACACTATGAACACTTCGCTCCGACCTCGCCCGGCCGCCTTTACTCTCATCGAACTGCTCGTCGTCATCGCCATCATTGCGGTTCTCGCCGGGATGCTGCTGCCCGCGCTCGGCAAGGCGAAGAACGCCGCCAAGCGCACGCAGTGCCTCAACCAGCAGCGTCAGTGGGGGCTGGCGTTGAACCTGTATTGCGACGAATACGATGACCGTTTCCCCAAGGAGCGCGGCAGCAGCGGCGCGAACGCATGGACGGACCTCGCGCACGCTACAAATTCCGATTCCTGGTTCAACTCCCTGCCCACCCTGCTCAAGCAGCGGCCCGCCTCGTTCTTCGCGGCGACCGCAACGGAGCGATCCGGCTTCTACGGTAAGAACAGCATGCTGACTTGCCCATCAGCGAAGTTCGACGTGAATGCCTTCCTGACCGCGCCGCAGTTCTCGATAGCCTACAACTCAAAGCTCAACTTGAGCCCCGGGCCGACGCGGCAGGCGCAGGTGCAAGAGCCTTCACGGGGTGTCTGCCTGCTGGAGTCCGGCGTGCCGGGCGAGGCGAAGTTCATCGCCGCGCAATCCACTTACAACGGCCAGCCGCACGTCTTTGCCAGCCGCTTCTCCGCGCGGCATGACAAACGCGGCAACCTCGTCTTCGCCGACGGTCACGCTGAGGCGATGAATGGGGAGAAAGTCGTTTGCACCACGGGCGCAAACGCGGGCAAGGCTTGGTTTCCCCAGACCACGGTCAGTTGGACGCTCTCCCCCTCGGATGACCCGAATCTCTAGGCCGCGCATCCCCGCCACTAGGTCCGAGCTTGCGACGCAATTGTGACCTGAAGGCCCTTGGTTCGTGACGCACTGAGTCCACCGTTCAATTGCTCCGCTGAGTGGCGGCGCACGGGCTCCGGCGTCCTTTTTCCCGCGTTAAACGCCGGAGCCCGTTGTTTTTGTTGCGTTTCACCCAGTCGTAACCCCGCCGTCATGCCCGCCTCATCTGAGTGTGGTCTGGTCATGACGATGCGAAGCGCGACTCACTCCCTGCCGGTGCCCGCCGAACCTCCGCCCGAGCCGGATTTCCGCAGCTTGAGCGGCGCGCCGTTGCCGGGCTTGGCCGGGCGGCCGTGGGCGCGCGGCGTGGTGCGCGGGCTGCACCGGGCCTTCGGCGGGACCATCCGCGGAGTGCGCGGCGTCGAACGCGTGCGACCGGCGTGCGATCCGTTCATCCTCGCGCTGAATCACAGCACAAAGTTGGAGGCGTTGTTTCTGCCGGCGTTTCTACTGCTGGTGCGGGGCGGTCGGCCGCTGCACTTCATTGCGGATTGGAATTTCAAACTCGTGCCGGGCATCGCGGGCATCTACCGCGCGGGGGATGTCATCACGCTGGATCGCAAGCCGGCCCGCCCGCGCTTCCTGAACGTGTTGCGCCCGCTGCTCACGGACCGCGTCCCGGCCTTCAAGCGCGCGGCGGAGCGGCTCGCGGCGGGAGCTTCGGTCGGAGTCTTTCCCGAGGGCACGACGAACCGTGACCCGCGCGGGCTGCTGCGAGGCTTTAGCGGCGCGGCGAAGTTGTCGCTGCAATGCGGTGTGCCCGTGGTGCCTGCGGGCGTGCGCTTCCCCGGGCACGACGGCCGCTCGCCCATCCCGGAGCTGGCCCCGCTGGAAATTGAATTTGGGGAGCCGCTCGTGCCGCCCATTGAACGTGAATGGACATCCGCCGCCGTGCGTGCGTGGCACGCGCGGGTGATGTCCGAGATTGCCCGCCTGTCAGGAAAAACCTGGGCCAATGAAAGGAAAAGCCATGATTAGCCTCAGCCGAACCAACGTGATCCTCGTCATCTCCGAGTGCGAGCGCCAGGAGGCGCTGCAAGTGCTGCGCGCCACTTACGAGCGCGAGAAACGCTGGGTGAACGATGGCGAGAAGGTCTTTTCCACGGATGAGCTCGACCGCTTCGACGTGGCGTGGTTCCTCGCACGCCAAGGCCGGGAGCCCGTGGGCGTGTTGCGCAGGGGAGGCTCAGGCGCTCACGGCGGCGGGCAGGAGGGCGGCGCTCAGGGGCGCAGGCGCGGGGAATTCCGGCAGCTTGAGCCGGGCTCCGACGGGGAGGAGGCCGCCTTCGCGGTAGAGCGTGATGGAGACGTGCTCATTGTGCCGGATGCATTCCTTGATCGCGTTCGGGTGTTTGTCGCAGTGGAGCAGGGTTTTCCAGGAGTAGATGTGCTTGGGTTTGTGGAAGTCGCTGTTGGCGATGAAGGGGAGGCGCTTGAGGCCGACGGGGGCGAAGATGTCGTTACGGTTGGCGATTTCCCAGGCGTCGAGGAGCAGGGCGTATTCGTCCTGGTTTTCCCAAAGGTAGAGAGTGTTGCGGCCCCATTCGCTTTTGAAGACGTGGGGATGGGAGGCGACGGCGAGGGCGCCTTGAGCGTGGAGTTGGGCGATGGTTTCGGGGAGGTCGAGGGCGGAGGCGATGGGCATTTCCATGCCGATGCCGAGGAGGTGGGCGGAGCTTTTCTTGGTCAGGCCGTCTTTGTTGAACTCGATGCCGGCGAGGAGAAGCATCCCATATTTGCGCCAGGCGCGGGCACGTTCGCGGTCAAGCACGTCGAAGTATTCTTCAAGCTGACTCTCGGCTAGCACGAGGTTGCTGAGGTTGCTGAGTTTCCCAATGACGCGGCGGGGATCGGCGAGGTGGTCGGTGACGCAGATGCAGTCGAAGCCACGGGTGCCGTAGAAGTCCACGAGTTCGGGGACGGTGAGTTTGCCGTCGGAGTAGTTGCTGTGGATGTGGAAGTCGCACAGAAGGGCACGGCTGGCGGAGGGGCTTTCCACGATGGCCGGGGCGGCTGGGGAGGTCTTCGTGGTAATGGTCTCCACGCGGGCGGGGATGAACTTCGACCAGTCGCCGGGGTCGTCGCATTGGCGGAGGACGAGTTCGGCGATGCGGAGGGCGGCGTCGGGGCGGCTGTGTTTGAGGAGGTTGGCGCGCCATTCGCGCCAGCCACGGGCGTTTTTGGCGAAGGCGGTTTCGATGAGGTCGGGGAGGTCGCGGTTGCGTTCGGCGACGGTGCCGAGGCCGAGTTGTTGGATGAGGCGGGCGTTGCCTTCTTCTTGGCCGGGGATGATTTGGTTGATGATCATCGGGCAGCGGGCGGCGATGGCCTCTTGGACGATGGCCCCGCCGGCTTTGCCGATGAGCAGATGGTGCGTGAGCATCAGTTGGGGCATTTGGTTGGTCCAGCCGAGCACTTGCACGCGGTCAGCGTGGGCGCGGAAGCGGTCGAGGAGTTCGGCTTTCAATTCGGCGTCGCGCCCCGTGGTGATGGTGAGGTGGACGCGTTCGTTCTCCAGAAGTCGATCGAGGACTTTGCCGCACTTTTTCTTGCCGTGGTTGACGACGTAGAGGAGGCGGATGGGGCCGTCATCCGTCAAGGGGATGGGGAGGAGTTTCTCGTCGGCGAAGGTTGGGCTGACGGGGAAGCCGAGGGGAAAGATGGTTTCGGAGTTCACTCCGGCGACGCTCAGGACGGTGGCGGTGGGGCGGTTGGCGACGACGAAGATGTCGCTGGGCGCGCGGTGCCAAGCAGCGTTCACCGAGATGGAGTCGGTGACGATGGTGACGAGGCGGAAGGGTTTTTCGGCGTGGTCACGGAAGAGTTCGCGGATGACGGGCGCGTAGGCCGGGTAGGTGGACACGACGACGTCGGGTTGGGTGGCGCGGAGAATATCGCCGAGCGCGGAGCGAAGGCGGGTGAGGCCGCTGAGGCTGAAATCGGCTACGGGCACGTGATCAAGGAGGGAGTAAATGCCGCGCCAGAGCGTGGGGGCGTAGCGGACTACGCTGAGGTGGGCGCGTTTGATGAGGGAGTTGAGGCGACCGTAGGTGCTTTCAAAGAGGTCGAGGACTTCGACTTGGGTGTCGGGCGCAATGAGTTCGAGGGCTTCGCGGAGGTTACGAGCGGCGGCGTTGTGGCCCTCGCCGAATCCAGCGGTGAGGATGAGGACTTTTTTCATGGTTTGGTGGGATCGGGTGGAGTGGGCCGTGGGGAGGTTTTGGGCGGGCGGCGGGTTTGGGTGCCGGTGCGTGGTTTGGCTTCAGCGAGCGATCGTTCGAGCTTAAGCGCGAGTTTGGCGGTTTTGCGGGAGACGGTGGCTGCTATGGCGGCGGCCTTGCGCGCGGTCTTGGCGGCGTGTTTGGCGGCCTTCGCTTGTTTGCGGGCGAGTTTGAGAGCAGCTTTGGCGGCTTTGGCGGCGGTGGTGAGTTGGGCGGCTTTGGCCTCGGCAGTGATGAGGGCGAGTTGGGCGGCTTGGGCGACTTCCCGGGCAGCTTCGACTTGGCGGGAGAGTTTCTGGATCGCGGTCATGCCCCTTGTTAACCCGGAGCAAGCGAAGCTCAACCGAAGTTTGGGTTACTTTTCCGCGGCGTTGTTGAGGCGAGGGAAGCGCAATTTGTAACAATTGCGGGGTGGCCTTGCCGGGGGCAAAACGGTAGCAATCTCCGCACTGGGCAAGCGCGCAACGCGCTTCAATTCGCATGGCTGACTCCAATAACAAGCACGAATTTTTTGTGGGCGTGGACTTGGGCGGAACCAAAATCCTCGCGGGCATCTTCACTCCGCAGCTCAAGTGCCTCGGCCGCTTCAAGATGAGCACCAAGTCCGAGCGCGGCTCCGATGGCGTTATTGAGCGCGTGGCCCGCTGCGTGCGCGAGGCGGTGGATGAGTGCGACCTTCAGCTCGACCGCATCCGGGCCGTGGGCATCGGCGCGCCCGGCGCGGTGGATCCGGAGGAGGGCCGGATGATTTTTGCGCCGAACCTCGGCTGGGAAGATGTCCCGCTGAAGCGCGCACTGGAGAAGCATTTGGAACTGCCGGTCTTCGTTGAGAACGATTGCAACGCCTGTGCGCTCGGCGTGTATGAGGTGGAGTTGGATCCCAAGCCGCGCTCGATGGTGGGCATCTTCATCGGCACAGGCATTGGCGCGGGCATCGTGCTCGACGGCAAGCCATGGGCGGGCTTCAACCGTACCGCGGGTGAGATCGGCCACATGGTGCTCGCTGTCGGCGGTCCCAAGTGCGGCTGTGGCAACAAAGGCTGCTTCGAGGCGCTCGCCAGCCGCACCGCACTCTTCCGGCGCATCCAAGCCGCCGTGAAGGAAGGCGAAAAAACCATCCTCACTGAGTCGCTCGGTGCCGAACTCGCCGACATGCGCAGCGGCGATCTCCGCAAAGCCCTCCGCCGGGGTGACAAGCTCGTCGAGAAGGTCGTCGAGGAAGCCGCCGAATACACCGGCATCGCCGTCGCCAACGTCATCAACTTACTCAACCCGGAAACCATCGTGCTGGGCGGCGGCGTCATGGACCAACTCGCCGATGAGATGCTCGCTATCATCATCGAGACCGCCAAAAACTACGCCCTGCCTGGCACCGCCAAGGGCATCGAAATCATCGCCAGCAAGGTGGGCGACGACGCCGGCATCACCGGCGCGGCCGTCCTCGCCAAACGGCAAGCCCGCTGAACCCGCCTCATGTTGCAGTCCGCACGCACCTTCACTTCCGAGCATTTCCTCAACCGCGAGTTGAGCTGGCTCGCCTTCAATCAGCGCGTGCTGGATGAAGCGTTGAACCCCGCCACCCCTCTGCTCGAGCGGGTGAAGTTCTTCTGCATCACCAATTCGAACCTCGATGAGTTCTTTGAGGTCCGCGTGGCCGGGCTGAAGCAGCAGATCGAGAGCGACGTCGTCGAGCGCAGCGCGGATGGTCTCACGGCCTCCGAGTGCTTCCGCGCCGTTCGCGACCGCGTCCGCGCGATGGTCGCCGCGCAATTCCGCTGCTGGCGTGAGGAGCTGCTGCCCGCGCTGGCAGCGGGCGGCATCCGCTTCTTGGACTACGCCGCGCTCGAGGCCACGGATCGCCTCTGGGCGGAGAGCTATTACCTCCGGCAAATCGGCCCCGTCCTCACCCCGCTCGGCTTGGATCCCTCGCACCCCTTCCCGCAACTGCTCAACAAAACCCTCAACCTCATCGTGCAGGTCGAGATCGCCAAGGGCCAAGCGGGCGAGAGCCGCCTCGCCGTCGTGCAAGTCCCCCGCAGCCTGTCACGCCTGGTCAAACTCCCGCGCGATGATTCGCGCCAAGATTACATTCCCCTCGCGCACCTCGTCGGCGCGTATCTTCAGGATCTCTTCCCCGGCACCCGCATCCTCGGCCATTGGCAATTCCGCGTGACCCGCAACAGCGAGCTTTATCTCGATGAAGAGGACTCCCCGAACCTCCTCAAAGCCGTCGAAGAAGAGCTTCACAACCGCCGCCGAGGCGAAGCTGTCCGCCTCGAAGTCTCCGCCGACTGCCCCGATGAAATCCGCGCCGGCCTCCTGAGCAAACTCCACCTCTCCGAAGACGACCTCCACGTCATTGACGGCCCCATCAACCCCGTCCACCTCCTCGCGATCTTGGAAGGCGACCATTCTCCCGAGCTGCGCGACCCGCCCTTCCTCGCCCCCATTGCCCCCGCCCTCCGCGATCAGCCCGATCTCTTCGCTGCCATTCGCGAGCGCGATGTGCTCCTGCACCACCCCTTTGACAGCTTCGGGAGCGTCGTGGATTTTCTCGTGCGCGCCGCTGCGGATCCGGAAGTCCTTGCCCTCAAGATTACTCTCTACCGCACCGGCGGCGATCCCCGCATCATCGGGGCCCTGATGGATGCCGCCCGCGCGGGCAAGGAAGTCACCGCCGCCGTCGAGCTCAAAGCCCGCTTCGATGAAGCCAACAACATCGCCTGGGCCCGCCGACTCGAGGAAGCCGGTGTCCATGTCGTTTACGGCCTGGTCGGCCTGAAAATCCACGCGAAGATGATCTTAGTCGTGCGCCGCGACGCCGATGGCATCCGGCGCTACGCCCATCTCGGCACGGGCAATTACAACCCCGCCACGTCACGCTTCTACACAGACCTCGGCCTCTTCACCTGCCGGAGCGAGATCGGCGAAGACCTCGCCAGTCTCTTCAACCTCCTTACTGGCATCTGCCAATTCCAGCCCACCCGCCGCCTGCTGGTCGCCCCCTTCGAGTTGCACGAACGCATTCTCCAGCTCATCGAACGCGAAGCCGAGCACGCCCGGCGCGGCCTCCCCGCTCGCATCATCGCCAAGATGAACTCTCTCGTTCACCGCGAGACCATCGAAGCCCTCTACCGCGCCTCCCAAGCCGGCGTGAAAATTGACCTCATCGTGCGCGGCATCTGCTGTCTCCGGCCCGGGGTCCCCGGCCTCAGCGCAAACATCACCGTCCGCAGCATCGTGGACCGCTTCCTTGAGCACAGCCGCGTCTTCCACTTTGAGAACGCCTGCCGCCCGGAAGCCTTTCTCAGCAGCGCCGATTGGATGCCCCGCAACTTTCACCGCCGCATCGAAATCGCTTTCCCCATCGAAGACGGCGGACTGCTCGATCGCCTCAAACGCGAAATCCTCGACACCCTCCTGGCCGACAACGTCAAAGCCCGCCACCTGCAACCCGACGGCACCTACGTCACACCTCGGCTCAAGCGCGGCCAGCTTGCCCACCGCAGCCAAAGCGAGTTCATGGCCGCCGCCCTGTCCGCGCCCCCGAGCGCCAATCCCGGGCAAAGCAAACCGCGCCGCCCCCGCACCGTCCGCCTCCGCCCGCGTCCTTGAGGCGGCGCATGCTGCCGCAGCGTCGCCGCGTGGCCGCCCCCCGGCTCAGCGGCCGGAGGGCACCAGCCGGACGGTGCCGTTGTTGTCGAGCTCCACCACCAAGTCCGCAGCGGGTTTCGCGATTCCGGTTTGAGTGGAACCGGCGGACTTCTTAACTGCGGGCATTCTGTTATCCAATAACCGTTCCGCGCCCTTGCGCTCGTCGCGCAGCGAGCCGTCCCGCAGCCAGGTTAAGCGCCGGGCCGTTCGTTGCTCGGCCTGCAGGTGAGCGACCTGCTCCTTCAGGAACGCAAGGTCGTGAAGCTGCCGCTCCAGCTCCGTGCGCCTGGCCATCAAATCCTTCAACTCGCGCGTGAGCAGATCGCGCTCGCCCTTCGCGTTCTCCAACTGCTGTTCCTTCGCGGCAATCTGCGCGTTCAAATCCTTCATCGCGGCCTGCTGTTTGGTGATCTCGCCGTTCAACTGCTCAGCCTGCTTCGCCATCTGCTCGTTCGCCTGCGTCACGTTGGCCAGCGCCGAGTCGCGGTCCTTCACGGCGCGTTGGTAGTCCGCGATGGCTTTCTCGAACTGCGCGCGCTCGGCGGCGGCGCGGTTCTCCACGGCGCGGGTTTCGTTCTGCGCGGCGACGACGGTGGCCTTCACCGTCTCGATGGCGGCGTTCGCGGTGGCCAGCGCGGTTTTGGCCTGACCCAGCTCGGCGGTGACAGTTTCCACCTTGTTCGAGCTGGCGGCGGCGGCCGCGGTTTTGTCCTTGAGCCGTTCCGTTAACAGGTCGGCCTCGCTGCGGATGGTGGTGTTTTGCGCTTCGAGCACTTTGAGCGCGCCCACGAGTTTCTCCTCGCGTTCGGCGGCGACCTTCTGCGCCTGCGTGGCGCTGTCGTGGCGAAAGTAGAGGGCGAGGGCGAGGAAGGCGCTGATGCCGACAAGGCCGTAGCTGGCGATTTTGTTGTCCATGAGGTGCGAGGGTTGGGAGTTAGTCACGCAGGGCGGATTTCGTCGTAGGGGCGGCCGGCGGCTGGGGTGGCTCTTGATAATACTTGAGCAGGTAATCCTTGAACTCCTTCACGCTCGCGCGGGCGAGGCGTTTTTCCAGCACCTGGGCGGTGCCTTTGAGACGCAACTCCACGTTGCGCGCGTTGGCGATTTGCACGAAGAGCTGCAGTTGAGCGCGAAAGGTGAGCGTGGTGAAGCCCGCCCGGCTCACGATGGCGGCGGGGGAATTAGTCGGCGCGAAGGTGTGGCGGGCACCATCCACGAGCAGCGTGAACGACTCGCCCGGCGCGAGCGTGAAGTCGGGAATCGGCGTGTGCTCAAGCAGGAGGAAGTGTTCCGCCGAACCGTCGGCGCGGACTTCGCGGCGGGCGTTCAGGCAGACGACGACCTTCTCGAACCAAGCGCGGGTGACGTTATTGGCCGTCATCTGCTGGATGCGGACGTTGTCGAAGCGATCCACCCGGTGCGTGGTGTTTTGGCAGGCGGCCAGCAGCAGCGCGGCAGCGGAAGTGGTGGTGAGCAGTAAGAATTTCTTCATCGCTCTCCTTCTCCCCAGCCGACGACGGAATGTCAAAGCGGAGTTGCGTAAACGCATGAAATGTCACTGCGCCGTAACGGGATGGTCACAATGGCAGTGAATTTTGGCCGCGTGCCGTGAACGGACGCAACCAACCCACTCCTCGGGCCCTTCGCGCAAAGTGTTTACCAGCTCCTGCTCGCCTTGTTACGGAATTGTCACCCAACCGCCCTTGGTCTGTAGCACGGTCCGGCAATTCTCCCGGCCATGTTGTCACTGCGACACCACAACCACGCGTCACGCGCTCGCTAGTCATGGAAGAAATTTACACCCCCATTCTCGCCAACGCCCTGTCCTTCGCCTTCGAGAAGGCCACGTTGGAAGGCAAAATCACCATCGCGCTGCTGGCCGTTTGCTCGCTCATCAGTTGGAGCGTCATTATCAAGAAGGCGCGCCAGCTCTCCAAGGCCACCAAGCAGAGCAAAGCGTTCTTCGCCGCCTTCCGCGCGACCCGCGACCCGCTCGAACTCTTCCGCGCAAAGAAGGAATTTGAAGGCTCGCCCGCCTACGAGATGTATCTGGCCGGGGCCGAGGAAGTGTCCTTTCACCTCGAGCAGAACCCCGTGAAAGTGAAGGGCGAAACCAAGTTCAGCGCCACGGGCTTTGAATCCGTGCTGGTCGCGATGGATCGCACGGCGGGCGCGGAAGCGCTCGAGCTGGAAAAGGGAATGATCGTTCTCTCCACAGCCGTCGCGGGTGGGCCATTCATTGGGCTGCTCGGCACTGTGTGGGGCGTGATGGAGACGTTCTCCGGTATCGCGATGGCCAAGGCCGCGAGTCTCACCGCGATGGCTCCCGGCGTGGCTGGCGCACTCATCGCCACGGTCATCGGGCTCTTCGTCGCCATCCCCGCGATGTTCGCCTTCAACTTCATGGTCACCACCATCCGCCACATGACGCAGGAGCTGGACAACTTCAACGCCGAGCTGTCCACCGCTATCGAGCACAAGTACTTGGATAATCGCGCCCTCGCCGACGAAATCGCCGATGCCATCCGCAGCGTGGGCTTGGGCAAGCAAGAACTGACCAGCAAGTAAGTCGGCACTTTTCCGCTCCCGCCATGCCCGCCGCGCGTCGCCGCAAAAAGCTCTCGCAATCGCATCACCATGCGATGAACGAGTTGAACATTACCCCGCTGCTCGACCTCGCGTTCGTGCTGCTAGTCATCTTCATCATCACCACCGCGCCGGCGGTGAACGACATTGCTATCAACCTCCCTTCCGCCGCGAACAACCCGAAAGACCCGCCGCCCAAAATCAACAACCTCACCGTGGACGAGAAGGGAAACATCTTTCTCAACTCGCGCCCGATGCAGGTGAAGGAACTCCGCGACGTGCTGATCGAGCTGCGGAAGTCCGATCCCGATCTCAGCGTCGTCGTGCGCGGCGACCTCACGGTGCAATACCAGAAGGTCATCACCGTCCTCGACATCCTCACGCAAGCCAACGTGAACAAGGTGGGTCTGGCCACGGAGGCTGCGGGACCGTGAAGGCGCAGTGCAGAATGCGGCCCGTCAGCGCCGTGCGTCCGGCTTTCACTACGCATTCCGCATTCCGCCTTTGACCCATGCGTCCCGAGCGTAAGAAGAAGGCCGACAAGACAAGCGCCGCGATCTCCATCGGCGTGCATGTCGTCATCATCGGCTTGATCGCCTACTGGGCGGCCAAGTCCGGCAAGCTCGACCCCGTGCTCAAGTGGATGGATCTCGTCGCCACCAGGAAAGAAGAAAAGCAGAAGGAAGAGCCTAAGCCGCCCGAGCCGACGCAGCCCACGCAGCCACAGCCGAATCTCCCGCCGCCCCCCGATGGCGCCGCCCGATCCGCCACTGTCTCCGCCGCTCCGCCCGGCGCTCCGCCTGCGATGGGCGGCACGTTCTTCACCGCGCCGAAGCGCCCGCCCGGTCAGGGCATCACCGGTGGTGGCGTCGTGGGCGGAACCGGCACCAATGCCGCGCCGCTCGCGCCCACCGTTCCCGCGCCGAAAGCCGCGCCCGCACCGACCGCGGGCGCGGCCATAACCGTGGCCACCGCCCCGCCACCGAGCAAATTGCCGCCGCCCCCGCCGCCGCTCTCCGTCGTAAAGCCCACGACGATTGCCGCCGTGCTCGAAGAACGAAAGAAGGCCGCCGCCGTTACCGACGCCATCGGTTCTGAACAGATTTCTAAAGGCACCGCCTCCGACGCCGGCGACATCGTCTCGAAGGTGACCGGCACGAGCATCGTGGAGGGTAAGTTCGTCGTCGTGCGCGGCCTCGCGGATCGCTACACGAGCACGACGCTCAACGGCGCGGACATCCCGAGCGCGGACCCGTATCGCAAGTCCGTTCAGCTCGACCTCTTCCCGTCAGCCATCATTGACAGCATCGTCGTGAGCAAGACCTTCACGCCGAACCTCGCGGGCGCGTTCACCGGCGGTGCGGTGGACATCGTGACGAAGTCCATTCCGGCGAAGCACTTCTTCAAGCTCTCGCTCGGCGCGTCCTACAACACGCAGGCGAATCTCAACGACAGCTTCCCAAGCTACAGCGGCGGCGCGCTGGACTGGACGGCTATTGAGGACGGCACCCGCGCGTTGCCGGATTCGTTCTCGGATCCGAACTTGGTGATCCCGAACCGCTCTGGCACCAGCGCCACTTCGCTCGCCAATGCGAATCTGGTGCGGCTCACGCGCGACCTCGGCCCCGCGCAGTTCGGCCCGGTGAATGGCAATTCGCCCATCAACAACAGCTTCTCTCTCTCCACCGGCGATCAGTTTTACCTGCTGGGCAAACCCGCCGGCTATTTCGTCGGGCTGAACTACAACCGCAATTTTTCCTCCTACGCCGACGGCGTGCGCGACCGCTTCCGCAACAGCGCGGGCACCTTGGAGAAGTCGCTCGAAACCAAGGACACGCGCGGCGTGATGGAGGCTTCGTGGGTGACGTCCGTGAACCTCGGGCTCAAACCGGCGGAGGGCCACGAGTTCGGCTTCGGGTTTCTCTACAACCAGTTCGCGGAAGACACAGCCCGCAAGTCTCAAGGCGACGTAATCTTCACGGACGGCACTCGGCGCGGCATCGAGCTCACGCAACTCAACTTCGTGGAGCGGCACTTGCACACCTTCCAACTCAAGGGCGGGCACGAACTCCCGAACCACAACGCGCCGCGCTTCGACTGGCAGGCGACGCTTTCCGAAACGAGCCAGGACGAGCCGGACTCGCGATTTTTCAACGCCTTCAGAGACCCCGGCCCCGGTGGCACAACGATCTACACGATCAACGACAACTCCGCCCCGCAGCCCGTTTTGCCCACGCGCTTCTTCCGCAATCTGGAGGACGTGAACTTCAACCTGAAGTCCGATTTCAAATGGCCCTTTGACCTTTGGAACGGAGAATCCGCGGAGTTTAAGGCCGGGGGTTACTTCAGCGCGTCGAAGCGCGAGTTCCGCGAGCGCACCTTCCAGTATCGCATGGCGGGCACGTTCGGCGACGTGAACGAGTTCACGGGCGACCCGAACACGTTCCTGAATGACGCGGCGCTGCGATTCAACAGCGGCCGACTGGAGCGTTACCTCGTCAACGACCTCGGCAACAGTCGTTACACGGGCCGGCAGGACGTAACGGCGGGCTACTCGATGCTCGATTTGCCTATCGCGGAACGCATTCGGTTGATCGGCGGCGCGCGGCTTGAAATGACGGACTTGAGCATCGAAGGCTCGGGCGGCAGCGGCCTCGGCGCGGCGGCGGGCGTGGTGCAGGGCGCGCACTGGCTGCCGTCGCTGAACTTGGTCTTCAACGTGGCCAAAGACATGAACGTGCGCCTCGCGTGGACGCAAACCATCGCGCGACCCAGCTATCGCGAAATCGCGAACTATCAGGCTTACGACCCGGCCATTGACACGCTCGTGCGCGGCAATCCGCGGCTGAAGATCAGCGACATTGAGAACTACGACGTGCGTTGGGAGTGGTTCCCGCGACCAGGCGAAGTCTTCTCCGTCAGCGGGTTTTACAAGCAGATCAAAAACCCCATCGAGCGCCGCCTCGTGGACTTGCAGGGTGACATCCTAGAATACGAGAACCGCGATCAGGCGACGGTGTATGGCGTCGAGTTCGAGGCGCGCAAAAAACTCGATTTCATCAGCCCGCACTTGGACAATTTTAGTTGGGGCTTCAGTTACTCCGTCCTGAACTCCGAGGTGAAACTCACGCCCACGGAGTTGGCCCAGAAGCGTCTCGGCGTGCCGAATGCCAAGCCCACGCGCCAGCTCTTCGACCAGTCGCCCTTCATCATCAACGCCGACCTCAACTACGACAACCGCCGCACCGGCACCTCGATGTCGCTGTCCTACAACGTAGTTGGCGAACGTCTCACCATCGCCTCCGCGCTGACGGACGATGTGTATGAGCAGCCCGCGCCGTCGCTGGATTTTGTGTGGAGCCAGCGGCTGCGACCCGGCATGAGCCTCAAGTTCACCGCGCGCAACTTGCTCGATCCCGTGTTCCGCCGCACCTACGGCGCGAAGGACGATGCCGCCACGGCTTACTCCGCCTTCACGCGCGGCATGACCTTCGGCATCTCCCTGACCTACGAGTATTGAGCAGGAGCGGTTTGGGAAAGATGGAGTATTGGAGCAATGGAGTGATGGCACCGGGGGCTTGCAGCCGCATTCCCGTTACTGAGGGCAACGGCCGACACGACACGGCCAGTGGGGCTTCTCGCGGCCCTCAGCCTCTTTCTGCAACTGGTGCTCCAATGGCGCAAAACAAGGCAGGCCCCAGCCGCACACGATTTCGGACTGGAGCCTGCCATCCCTTCACACGAAGGAATACCGGAAGGGCCGCCGGGTTTGCTCTCCCGGCGGCCCCTTGAGTGTCTGGCTTACGGAGTCGGCACCGCGCGGAAGAACCGGCGGGCCCGGCCATCTGAGGTCGTGTCGATGTAGAACTGGCGGCCGCCTGCGTGAACAACGTTCGTGAGGGTGGTCCAAGAGTTCGTGTTGGCGAGATCACTGAGGAACTCGATGCGATACTTGGCGTTTGCGGGGCCATCAATGGTGACGCCGCCGAAGAAGGCGATGTCCGCCGTGCTGACGGGAATGTTCGCGCTGGTCACGGAGCCGCCGGAATTGGCGACCTGCACGGTGTAGTTGCCCGCATTGGCAGCGGTGAAGCCCGGCAGCGAGAGCGTGGCACCCGTCGCGCCGGAGAGGAGGACGCCGTTGCGGAACCACTGGTAGCTGAACGGCCCGGTGCCTGTGACTGCGGCCGCCGGAACGGTAAGCACCAGCGTGCCGCCACTGGCGACGGATGCGCCGGGCAGGGTGTTACTGAATGCGCTTGGGTCAATCTGCGGCGGGCCGGTGGCCACGGCGGTGTTGGGAATGCGCGCGCCGTTGGCGGTCATGATCCCGTAGGCACCGAGTGTGGTCCAGTCAGCAGCCCAGTTGTGGTCGCCGAAAGCACCGAGGTAGGGCGCGTTCACGTAGAACCCGTTGGCCACCGTGGGCTTCACGTTGGCGGCAGCGAGCGCCGGGCTGCCGAAAACCGGGCGCGGGTCGAGGCCGAAGCCAGGCAGGCGGCTGATGCCGGCGAGCTGCGGGTTGACGATGAGGTTGGTCTTCGTCGCGTCGCTCAGGAGGGCTTGCGCGTTGGCGGTGATGCCGATGTTCGTCACCGTGTCGCTGGTGCCGAAGCCGAAGAAGATGTTGTTCTGGAAGTCCAGCTTGCCACTGGCGATGTGCGTGCCGGCGTTCGCATCAATGCTGACGCCACGGCGGGCGAAGTCGCCGAAGATGCCATTGATGAACGCCGGCGAGGCAAACTCGCGGATGGTGAAGGCGTTGCCGGATTGCTGGCCGTTGGCCGCGCCGGAGCCGAGCACGGTGGCATTCCAAATCTTCCACTCGGAAGTCGGGAGCAGGCCGGTATTTGGGGCGTCGCCATCAATCTCGAAGCCACTGTCCTTCGCGCCGTGTTCCTGGATGCCGAACCAGAACTGGTTCTGGCCCCGGTAACCTTGGTCTGTATCGAAGGCGTCGTCGTCGTTGAACGCGGAGACGAGCCACTTGGTGTTGACCGTGCCGCCGAAGAACTCGAAGCCGTCGTCGGCGATGGCGTAGGCCTCGATGAACTCAATCGTTGTGCCGCTGCCGACGCCGCAGAGGGAGAGACCATTGATTTCCTTGTTGGACTCCAGCCGCTTGCCGCCGTGGCGGATGGAGACGTAGCGCATCACGCCGGAGGAGTCGGCTTCGTTGTTGCCGCCGAAGCGGTGAACGTTTTGGCCGTTGATGACGGAGTCGGGCAGGCCTTCATACACGTCGTATTTGGGCGAGGAGCCGTTGCCGGTGGCATCCACGGCGCTGTTGAGCGTGGAGTTGCCGAGGAGGACAATCCCGCCCCAGAGACCACGGTCGTAAATGCCGAGGTTCGGCCAAGCGTTCGTGGTGCCGATGTTATCCGCCGTGGAGGTGAAGATGATGGGGTTCTGCGCGGTGCCGCGGGCGAAGATCTTGCCACCCCGCGTTACGAAGAGCGCGCCGAAGAGGGTGTTGTCGTTGGTGCCCTTGATGATGGTGCCTGGCTCGATGTTCAGCACGGCGTTGTTCTCGACGTAAACTTTGCCGAGGAGGTGGTAGATGTTCGTGCGGCTCCAGTTGTTGGTGCCGGTGAGCGAGCCGCTGATGGTGACGATGTTTTGGCCAAAGTTGCCGTTGGGCCGGATGATCCCGTATTGGGACAGGGTGGTCCACTTGGCGATCCACAAATTGTCCGGGCCGAAAGCGCCCAGATAGCCAGTGGGGACGATGAAGCCACCGGGAGTGACGGCTTTCACGTTCGCCGGGTTGAGCGCAGGGCTGCTGGCGAGCGGGCGCGGGTCGAGGCCACCGTCGTTGATGCGGCTGATGCCAGCGAGCTGCGGGTTGACGATGAGGTTGGTCTTCGTCGCGTCGCTCAGGAACGCCTGCGCGCTGGCGGTGATGCCGATGTTCGCCACCGTGTCGCTGGTGCCGAAGCCGAAGAAGATGTTGTTCGCGATGTCGAGCTTGCCGCTGGGGATGTGCGTGCTGGCATTGGCATCAATGCTGATGCCCCGGCGGGCAAAGTCCCCGAAGATGCCGTTGAAGATGCCCGGGGCGGCAAATTCGCGGATGGTGAGGGCGTTGCCGCTGCCTTGGCCGTTGGCCGCGCCGGAGCCAAGGATGGTCGCGTTCCACACCTTCCACTCGGAGGTCGGCAGCACACCCGTATTGGGAGCGTCGCCGTCGAACTCGAAGCCGCTGTCTTTCACGCCGTGTTCCTGGATGCCGAACCAGAACTGGTTCGTGCCCCGGTAACCTTGGTCTGTATCGAAGGCGTCGTCGTCGTTGAACGCCGAGACGAGGTAGCGGGTGTTGACCGTGCCGCCGAAGAACTCGAAGCCGTCGTCCGCGATGGCGTAGGCCTCAACGAACTCCACCACCGAGCCGCGCCCAACGCCGCAAAGGGAGAGGCCGTTAATTTCCTTGTTGGATTCGAGGCGCTTGCCGCCGTGACGGATGGAGACGTAGCGCAACACGCCAGAGGAGTCGTCATCGTTGCTGCCACCGAAGCGGTGGACGCTCTGACCGTTGATGACGGTGTCGGGCAGCCCCTCATACACGTCGTATTTGGGAGTGGCCCCGTTGCCGGTGGCGTCGGCGGCGCTGTTGAGCGTCGCGTTGCCCATGATCACGATGCCGCCCCACAGTCCGCGCTCGTAGATGCCGAGGTTCGGCCAAGCGTTCGTGGTGCCGATGTTGTCCGCCGTGGAGGTGAAGATGATGGGCCGGTCGGGCGTGCCTTGGGCGAAGAGCTTCGCCCCCTGGCAGACGAACAGGGAGCCGAAGAGCGCGTTGTCGTTGGTGCCCTTCACAATGGTGCCAGGTTCGATGGTGAGATTCGCGCCGGTTTGCACATAGACCTTGCCGACGAGATGGTAGGTGTTGGTGGCGAACCACGTAGTGCTGCTGGTGATGGACCCGGAGATGGTGACCACGTCGGCAGCCGCCGGCGAGGCCGCGAGCAGGAGCGAAAGCCCCAGCGCGTGGCCGAGTTTTTTGATTAGTTTCTTCATAGGGATTAGCTGCGTTTTGGATTGAACCGCCCGCGCAGTAAGCCAGCGAACCGTTACGCGCCAAGGGCGGGGAGGTTACGATTGCGTGAGACGAGGGGCGCGGGAGCGAGGAACTGGAGTGTTGGAGTGATGGAGAATTGGGGGAATGCGGCTGCAAGCCCGTTGCCCTCAGTAGCGGATCTCGGTTTGGGCCTCCGGACCGAACAGAGGTTTCCACTCGCCACGGCCGCGCCACCTCCGCAGCATGATGACATGAAGCTGTTGATTGCCGTGTTTGTCTGGCTTATGTGCCTCTGCGGTTCATCTCGCGCAGCCGCGCTGCCACCCATCCGCGTGCTCGTGTGGGATGAGCAGCAGCCGGAACAGAAGCGCGCCTACGACGACGGGTTCCTCGGCGAGGCCATCGCGGCGCATCTCGCGAAGCAGCCCGGCTTCAAGGTCGTTTCCGTCAACCTCGCCTCGCCGAACCAAGGCCTCTCTGACGCCGAGTTGGACGCCGCGCAGGTTGTCATCTGGTGGGGTCATGTGAAGCACGCGCTCGTGGAGACCCCGCGCGTGGAGGCGCTCGTGCAACGCGTGCTGGACGGCAGGCTGGCTTACATCGGCTTACACTCGGCGCATTTCGCCCAGCCGTTCATGCGGCTCATGCACGAGCGCGCGAAGACGGATGCAGCGAAGCTCGTGCCCGCCGGCGAGTTGCAGTCGGCGAAGTTCGATTTCTCCGCGCAGCTCAAGCGCACGATGGTGAAGCCCGATGCCAAGCTCACGCCCAGCCTTGAGAAAGTGGACGGCGTGTGGCGGCTCACTCCGCCGGGCTGCATCTTCCCCGCGTGGCGCAACGACGGCGCGCCCAGCCACGTGAAGACGCTCCTGCCCGCGCACCCCATCGCCAAGGGCCTGCCCGCCGCGTGGGACATTCCGGCCACCGAGATGTATGCCGAGCCGTTCCATGTGCCCGCGCCGGATGCGGTGGTCTTCGAGGAGCGCTGGGACAAGGGCGAGTGGTTCCGCAGCGGTTCGTTGTGGCAGGTGGGCAAGGGCGGCGTGTTTTACTTCCGGCCCGGGCACGAGACGCACCCGGTCTTCAAGCAGGCGGAGAACTTGCGCGTGATGGAAAACGCCGTGCGCCATCTCGCCGCGCAACTTCCCGCAGGCGCAACCGCCACTCCGCCCGCGAAGAAGGCTGCCGCGCCTGCCGGTCGGCTAGCGCTGACGCACACGGAGAATCTCATCATCGCGGGCCGCCCGGCGTTCCTCTATCTGCCGCCGCCGGAGAAGCGCAGCTCGCCGCAGCCGTGGATATTCTACGGCCCCACGCTGCCGCCGTATCCCGACCAATCAGAACGCTGGATGCACGAGCAGTTCACCGCCGCCGGCATCGCGGTCGCGGGCGTGGATGTGGGTGAAGCCTACGGCAGCCCGAAGAGCCACGCGGCGTTCGATGAGTTGTATCGCGAGCTGACGGAGAAACGCGGCTTTGGTGCGAAGCCCTGCCTGTTTGGGCGCAGCCGCGGCGGTTTGTGGACGAGCAGTTGGGCCATCGCGAACCCGGGCCGCGCTGCGGGCCTCATCGGCATTTACCCGGTCTATGACTTCCGCACGTATCCCGGACTCGCCCGCGCGGCCGGGGCTTACGAGCTGACGCCGGAGCAACTCGGGGCGCGCGCGGCGGAGTTCAATCCCATTGAACGCATCGCCGTGCTGGCGAAGGCGAAAGTGCCCGTCGCCCTCATCCACGGCGACGTGGACAAGGTCGTGCCGCTCAAAGAGAACTCCGCTGAACTCGTCCGCCGTTACCACGCCGAAGGCGCGGGCGACCTCGTGAAGCTCATCGTGCTGGAAGGCCAGGGCCACAACTTCTACGAGGGTTTCTTCCGCTCGCAGGTGCTCGTGGACTTCGCCATCGCGAAGGCGAAGGAAGGCGCGAAAAAGTGAAGTTCGCCGAGAAAATGCTCAAAGAGTGCTGTCCAAGGCGTGCGTCGTCTTAGACTGTAGTATCGCCGCTACGCTTTGCCACCGCAGTCCAAATTGTCTTCTAACCAACTCACCATCCGCATGAAACTTCTTCACCTTCTTGCCCTCCTCGCGCTGACTCTCCCTGCCGCCGCCGCGCCGCGTCCGAATGTCCTCTTCATCATGGCGGACGACTACCGGCCCGAGCTGGCCACCTACGGCTCGCCCGCTCTCACGCCGAACTTCGACCGCCTCGCGCGGCGCTCACTCCAGTTCGACCGCGCGTATTGCCAGCAGGCCGTCTGTAACCCCTCACGCTCCTCCATGCTTACGGGCCGCCGCCCGGACACACTGCGGCTCTGGAACAACGGCACGCACTTCCGCGAGCTGAATCCCGATGTGACCACGCTACCGCTATGGTTCAAGGACCACGGCTATCACACGCGCTGCGTCGGAAAAATCTTTCACAACTGGCACACGGAGGAGAAGGGCGATGCCCGCTCGTGGAGCGCACCGGAGTTTCTCTACTACGCAAACCACGGCGAAGACAACGCGCAGGTCTCCGGTCCGCTGCCGCCGAATTTCGCGCAGACCACGACCGGTTTCAGCTATTCGAAGAACGGCTTGTGCGAATGCCGCGACGTGCCAGATGAGGCCTACTACGACGGCCGCGTCGCCGCCGAGGCGGTGCGCGTGCTCAACGAAGTGAAGGAGAAACCGTTCTTCCTCGCCGTTGGGTTCTGGAAACCGCACGCGCCCTTCAACGCGCCGAAGAAATACTGGGACCTCTACGACCGCGCCAAACTCCCGCCGCTCGACGCGCGCCGTCCTGTGGGCGCGCCGGACATCGCGTTCCATCAAAGCACCGAAATCCTTGGCCCCGTTGCGAAGCAGAAATCACCCACGCCCGAGCAGGTCGCGGAGATTCGCCACGGTTACTTCGCCAACATCAGCTATCTCGACGCCCAGCTGGGCAAGGTGCTCGACGCGCTCGACCGCAGCGGCGTGGCGGGTCGCACCATCATTACGTTCGTCGGCGACCACGGCTATCATCTCGGCGAGCACGGTCAGTGGGCCAAAACCTCGAACTTTGAGTATGACGCGCGCGTGCCGTTCTTCATCGGCATGCCGGGAATGAAAAGCGCGGGCAAGAAAACCACAGCGCTCGCGGAGCTGCTCGACTTGTTCCCGACGCTCGCGGAACTCGCCGGCCTGCCGAAGCCGCCGGGCATCGAGGGCACGAGTTTGGTGCCCGTGCTGAACGACCCGGCGAAGGCCGTGAAGCCCGCTGCGTTCACGCAACACCCGCGCCCGGCCTACTTCGACCGCGAGCCCGACAAGCAGCCCAAGGCGATGGGCGTGAGCGTTCGCACCGCCAGCGCGCGCTACACGGAGTGGCGCGATTGGAAGACGGGCCAGGTCATGGGCCGCGAGCTTTACGATAACGCCCAGCAGCCCGCCGAACTCCACAACCGCGTTGATGACCCGCAGTTCGCCAAAGTCCGCGCCGAAGCCGAAGGTTTGTTGCGGAAGCAATTTCCCCCGACTCAGCACTAGCAGAGTGTTTCGGCGCGGCGGAGCAACGCGGCTTAAGCCACCTTAAGTCGAGTTATTGATACTCGTAGCCGAGATGGAAGCTAACGCGGCCGTCTGGGTGCTGGCGAATGTTGGTGATGTGGACGGGCAGCCCACCCCCGAGGAGGGCGCGGCTGCTCGGAGTGGTGAAGGGGGTGTAAGCGTCGTTCGCGGGGCTGGGATAAGGCACGTCGGTCAAGAAGACGCGTGGACCGCTCGGCCCCTCGACGCCGTGGCTTTCTTCGAGGATGACGCGGTTGCCCACAATTCGCCAGATAAGCAGTCCCTCGTCCGGCAGGCTGCTGTCGAAGCCGGTCTTGCGGCGGTTTTCTAGGAGCAAGTATTCGCTGGCGTCAGGACGGATAAGCACCTTGAAGCATTCGTTGGTTGAGCCCTCAACCGGCGCGAGCACGAGCTTCTGCTTCACGGTCGGGTCGAGCACGGCTGGCTTAAGCCAGCCGAGTTGCTCCTTGCACCACGCGCTGAAGTGCTGCGGGCGGCCGTAGGGCGTCTGGTTTGACATCGCGCACCAATTGCCCAAGCCCTCGGAACCGGGATTCTCTGGGCGCGCGTAGAGGTCCGGGATGCCGAGCATATGGCCGAACTCGTGGCAATAAACGCTGATGTTTCCCATCCGCCGCCCGCCTTCGGCGCAGATGAAGTAGGGCCAGCGCTTGCCTTTGTGCGTGAAGCTGCCGCGATGCGGCCAGTAGAGGCTGCCGCGGTTTACATTTGGGTAGCGGTCGCCCGCGTAGATAAACGCGATGCCGTCGAAGTCCTTGAGTGCATCCGCACTGTCACGCTTAAGCAGCAGATCCAAGGCTTCGGTGAGAAAAGCCGTTTTTGCAGTCGTACTCGCGGCTTGCGAGTAGTCACCACGCTTCTTGCTCATCTCCAGCCAGTCGAACGCCCGCCCGTCTACGCGCAGTTTACCGACGGAATTTTCGAGATAGTAATCGGTCAAGCTGCCATACACCGTTTGGCCGGTGGCATTGGTCTTCGTGTAAGTCCCCTGGCTGAACATCGCCTGCTCCCACGCACCCATGCTAACTGCGGGGTTGGATTTTGTGTCGGGGAACTCAACGCCGACGATGGCAAGTTTATAGCTGGGCTTTTTCCATAAAACGCGCGGCTCCTCGCCGGTGGTGGAACTAGTGTCGGCTGCCAGCTTAACCTGGAAGGTCTTTTCTTCCCCTTTGCGGCGCACCACCACGCTCACGATGTCACCAGGGGATTTCTCGGCCAGCAGCTCGCTAACGGATTGGCCCGCGGCCAGGTTCTGGCCATCTAACTTGATCATGATGTCATCGGCTTTAAGGCCCGCTTTCTCCGCCGGAAATCCTGCGGTAACGAAGGAAACCGGCGCGCCTTGATCTGTGATCTCGCCGGTGCGAATGCCCATGACGGCGCGCTGCGCGCCGATTTTGCGCGGGCGACTGGTAGCTGCGAGTGTGGCCAATAGGTCCATGGACTTGGCCCCGCGCTTTACGGTTAAACGGGTGAAGTCGCCGGGGGCCTTTAGTTGGAGCGCATCGCGCAGCGAGTCGGCTGAGCCGATAGTCTGCTGGTCGAGCTTGAGCAGCACGTCGCCGACAAGCGCGCCGGCTTTTGCGGCAGGGGAGTTCTCCGCCACCTCGCCGATGATCAGCCGGCCCTTTGGATCCGGCGCGATTTGGATGCCGAGAAAGCCTGATTGGCCGGCAAGGGAGAAATTGGTCTTGCTTATGGTCGTGGTGATAGCGGTGGTTACGGTACGGTAACCCACTAGCTCGGGGCCGGGGGCGGCGGTCAGCGTGACTACCGCAACGAGGAGGGCGAGCAAGCAGGTTGAAGGGCGCATGGTGGTATTGGCTCCTTGAAGATGTAGGCCATTTCGCGCCGCTCCGCAATTGTGGAATCTCCCTCTGCTGCGCCGAGTTTCCGGTTGAAAACCCCGGCGCTCGTCCGCACATTCGCTCGCAATGAAAAGTCAGTTCACCGGCCCCGTGTTCGTTGTCCGCGACAACATTGACACCGACCAGATCATTCCCGCGCAGTATCTCACTCTAGTGCCGACGATTCCGGCAGAATACGAAAAGCTCGGAGCTTACGCTATGATCGGCTTGCCAGATGCGCTCTATCCGGCGCGCTTCGTGAAGGAGGGACAACTCGACAGTGAATTTCCCATCATCGTCGCCGGCAAGAATTTTGGTTGCGGTAGCTCACGCGAGCACGCGCCCATCGCGCTGGGCTCGGCCGGCTGTCGCGTGGTGTTGGCCGAAAGCTTCGCGCGCATCTTCTTCCGTAACAGCGTTGCCACCGGCGAACTGTATCCCTGTGAGCTGACGGCTCGGGTATGCGACCAACTCAAGACTGGGGAAGTAGTAACTGTTGATCTCGATGCGCAGACCGTAAAGGTTCACGCGACGGGCCAAGTGCATTCCTTCAAGCCATTGGGTGACGTGCGCCCAGTGGTGGATGCTGGCGGGTTGTTCAATTATGCCCGAAAGGCCGGTATGATCCCGGCCGCTGCCTAAACGTGCTCCTGCCGCGCCGACACGGGGCTTAAAGAGCGCCAAGAGTTGCTAGCATGGTTCACCTCAGCCGACGGCGATCGTAGACCGCCGCTATTAGTTTGTTGTGAGCAAGGCCTTCACCCGTGAAGACGATTTACCCGAGTCCTCGGTAGTCTCCCGGCGCGCTTCCCCGCTGCCGCCGGGCACGCAGAACTTGATGACGTCCGACGGCGCTCTGCGTCTTCGCGCTGAACTGGCTCGTTTGCAGGCGGAACGCGAGCAGTTGCTCGCCGCCACCGGCGATCCCGATCAGCCGCAGAAACTCCTCATGCTCGA
>Ga0194110_10002074_pt1 | contig 25525 bp, 22 predicted proteins | sample TA2Kig1200mmetaG_FD_146192 | JGI IMG/M metagenome (GOLD analysis project Ga0194110, IMG submission 146192) | Freshwater microbial communities from Lake Tanganyika, Tanzania - TA2015032 Kigoma Deep Cast 1200m | ecosystem: Environmental > Aquatic > Freshwater > Lake | place: Tanzania: Lake...
GAAGGGGAGAGCGGGGGAGCCTTTTCAAAGGGGTGTTTCGGGCGGCGAAGCCGCCCGAAACACCCCTCCAGAGCGCTCCCCGCCCCCTAATAGGGGGCGGGGCCGGGGGTGGGGGTCAAACGGCAATACGCAAAATCCTGCATAACAAGACACTACGTCACTGCGTAACATGAGTAAGCAATAGAAATGACCGACCAGTCATCATCGCAGCCCGACTGGCGCGTCTACGTCACCGATCCCGCCGAGCTGATCGAGCGCCATCACATCCTGCTGATCGGTTCCATCCGCGCCGAGTGGGTGGCAGGCATCGCGGGGCTGACCGAGGACAATCTGACCATCGTGCTGACCCAGCCCCGGCTCCAGTACGTGCGCAGCAAGACCGATGGCCGTATTCGGTTTTTGGACGTGGCGCGGCGCGCCGTCCTGGATCCTGACGAAGTGCATGGCGACCGCCACCCGGACAATGCCATCTTCTACAAGCGGCTGGGGCCGCGAGGGTATCTCAAAGTGGTGGTGTGGCTGCAACGGGAGAAGTCGGACCGCCAGCATTCCATCGGCGACTTCTACCTGCGCGATGCCGATCGGGTCGAGCGGGCGCGTGAACGATGGTTGATCTGGTGCAAGGAACAATAACAACCGCCAAGTGGGGCGGGGGCAAAGTCCCACATTTCTTATGACCCTGGGAAGATGCCCGGCGGCCACAAGCCGATGAGCGTCTATCCCCGGTGCGTCGTCCCCTTTCGACCTTTGGCGGTCTGACTTTATTTTAGACCTAAGTGCCGCCAATGTCAAGCCTTTATTGCCCGCAAGTTGAAACAGGGAGATCTGTCTCATGAACATTCTCTTATCCCCTCTTGGCCTGTCACCCGGCGCGGTCAGTGGCTTGTATCACGCGCTGAAAGACGATGGGATCCACATTGACCGGATCATCACCGTGTCCAGCTCAACCCGGAAGGATCCTAAGACCAATCTGGCGGTACTCTATCTGGCGGAGTATTTGAACTCCATCGGGGTTCCCTATGCTCCCACCGATGAGGGCGACAAGGACAGGGACAACCGGCAACTCGACAGCAATGACCTGATCCGGGAAAACGATGTCTTCGCCTTTATGCGGTTGGTGGAGGAGATCCTTTGGGACGCTCACGCGCAGGGGGATAAGGTCTACCTGGGTGTCGCCGGCGGCCGCAAGAGCATGGCCGCGCTGGCGACCATTGCAGCCCAGCTTCATGGCGTTGAGGCGCTTTATCATCTGTGGGTAGATGACGACATCGACAAGTGGGGGACAGTAGACGAACTACGCAGGTTGGATAGGAGCGACAGCCGTTGGCTGAATGCCTTCCGCCCGCCGCGAGGTCGCTATCAGTTGGTGCGCATCCCATTTCTCAGCCTGGCTGCCTATCGGGACGATTTCGACCGCCTGCTGCGCGGCGTCCCAGGCTTTGTTTCACCGACTGCGAGAGCTCTGGCGAGCCGGCTCGGCTATCTGGATGCGTCCGGCAACGTCACGCCACAGGGTCAGGAGATCGCGCGCTTGATCCAAACCCCCATGCGGGGCGTGGGCTATCTGGCCGATATCGGAATTGACGAGAACGGCCACGTATTCGATGAAGAGCGATTGATCGAGGCCATCCGCGCCAGTTGCCCCGCCGTGGGACAGCGTGCGGTCGAGACCAGCCTGCTGGAGTTGAAGTCCGGCACCTGGAACAAGCCTGAGTTCATGTACCATCTGTTGCACGCGATCTGCGCCTTTGCCAATGGCGATTCCGAGGGCAAGAACCGCGGGGGCGTCTTAGTGCTCGGCATCTCCGATTCCTTCGACGAAGCAAGGCAGGCTGGCGCCCGGCGGCTGCGCGAGGATATTGCAGCCAACCTGACGGACATGCGCGACTTGTTGCTCAAAGCGATGACCGGCAAGGAGGAGCGAACATTCAGGCCAAACGATCGGGAGAGGAAGCAACTCAAGCTGCCGCCGACGCAGAACGAAGTTCGTATCAACTTCATGCCCGGTTTCGAGCCTACCGTCCCGAATGTCGCCATGGAGCATGCGCTGCGGGCCTACCCCGCGGAGCGGATCGGGTTGGAGGGGGGAAGCGTCCTGGCAGTGATCGTGCGGCCCAACCTGAGCGGCGTTTTCTACCTGTGTGGTCAGGACTTCCGACGGCAGGGGTCTGAGAAGAAGATACGCTATGGCGCTTATCAGTCGGTTGCAGAGCCATGATTCATTGCAGCCAGCGTGCAGGGAGTGGTGCTGATCACCCTGAAGCGCGGGGGGTTGGCCGAAGCGCTCAACGCAGTAGAATGGCGCTGGGGCGCGCTCCCGGCGCAGCGCTGGGACGGCCACGAGGACCGCATCGGCAACCCGCGGCCGGCGGGGTCGCGACTGAAAGGCGATGAGGTGCTAACGATCACGGTTGCAACGCTGTGAATCGCTCGGCGTTTGCCTGCTGCTTCGTTTTCTGCGATACTGATAATCAGACGCTCTGATTATCAGTATATCAGAAAGGAGCCACATGATGCAGACCTTCACTCTGCAAGTCGCCCAGCGCGGGCTGGTGACCTTACCGAAAGAGGTGCGCCGGGCGCACAACATCCAACCCGGCCAGCAGATGACGCTGCTCGATCTGGACGGCGTGTTCGTGTTGAGCCAGCGGCCGTCGCAGGTGGACGCGCTGGCCGATCGCATCGCTGAGGAGTTGACTGCACGGGGTGAGACGTTAGAGTCCATGTTCCAGACGCTGCGGGAAGTGCGGGCGGAATATGCCTGAGCTACGCATCTTCCTGGGCACCAGCGCGATTTTCGCCGCCGTGCTCCCTGCAACCGGCGGAGCACGCGCCCTGCTCAAGCTGGGCGAGAGCAGTGTGATTCAGATTTGGGTGGGGCCGGCCGTGTTGATGGGGGCCGATGAGGTGTTCCGGCGCAAGGCGCCCGATTTGCTGCCCCTATTGGCTGCCCTGCTGCACCGGGCCCAGGCGCAGACCGGGCCGGCGGCCACGGCTGAACAGCAGGCAAGCGTCGCGGCATGGGTGGATTATGCGCCCGATGCCCGCGTGGTGGCCGAGGCGCTCGCCTGCCAGGCGGATTATCTCGTGACGCACGATCAAGAACACCTCTTGCGCAACCCCAGGCTCGACGTCTTGCCCTGTAAGGTCGGGACGCCGGGCGATTGCCTGGGCTGGTTACGCCAACGATTGATCGTTTCATGAGTTGATTTCCCATGCCCACCCAACCCTCTCCCGCCTGGTCGCATCTCAAACCCCACCTCCAGCGCCTGGACCACGCCGCGCTGCTGGCCTTGCTGCGCGACCTGGATGCGCTGATCGCCGACAACAAGGTCTTTCCATCCACGCGCTTCCTGGCCGCAGCGCCGGAGGAGTTGGCCGCGCCTTATCGGCGGATCGTCAAGCAGGTGTTCAACCCAGAGCACGGGATGCCGGGCCTGCAACTGGATGCGCCTGCCAGATCTGGGCCATTCAGTTGCCGATGCCGGGCAGTTGAAACCGCAGCGACCCTTGCCGCATGAATAGAACCGTCAACCGCATGCGAGACCAACCTTACCGCTATGCCCTGGGAGACGAAGCGGGCGAGACCGGCTTCAGATTCGAGCGAGGCTCGACGACCTTCTTCGTGTACTCGTTCTTGCTGGTTGATGACCTTCAGCCGTTGCGGGAATATGTTGACGAGATGCGAGACAGACTGGGACTGGCCGGTCTGGCGGAGTTCAAGTTCCATAACTCCTCGGATGCTAACCGCCGCGATTTTCTTGACGGGTTGCAAGCACTGGACTTTGCTGTCAGGGCGCTGGCGATCGACAAGCGCAGGCTGCCCATATCCTTCCGCAAGATAGGTAAACTGGGCTTCTTTGCTTTTGTCCTCAACGATCTGATGCGACGCATTCCGGCAGGCGAGTTGGGGCAGACGCATTTGATCATGGATCAGTTCGATGGCGTGGAAGAGACTGTCCGGCTGCTCAGGGGACAGTGGCGGGTTAGTAGCAGGTCAGGCAGCATCGGAAAAATCGTGGCCAGGCGCTCGCGCAGCGAGAAGGCACTCCAGGTGGCCGATATGGTGGCAGGCGCGATCTTGCGCAGTGCAACGACAGGTGACTCCAGTTGGTACAGATCAATCCGAGAAAAGGTGTTGCTGTGGGAGTATGCGCCAGACAAAAACCCGCCCAGCTAGCCTGGTGCTTGTCCAGGCAGGCCGCCGTCCGGCGGCTCTTCGCTGGGCGGGAAGAAAACCGGTTGCCCGGTTTGTTGATATCAATATAGCACAGATATGATTGCGTGTCAACACGCAGTCGCGTCTGATTGTCTGCTTTGCCCGACGGTTGCTGTTCTTTCGTGAGTTGATATCCCATGCCCACCCAACCCTCTCCCACCTGGTCGCACCTCAAACCCCACCTCCAGCGCCTGGACAACGCCGCGCTGCTGGCGCTTTTGCGCGAGCTGTATGCGCTGAACGCGGACAACAAGGTCTTCCTGTCCACTCGCTTCCTGGCAGCGTCGCCGGAGGAGGTGGCCGCACCTTATCGCCGGATCGTCAAGCAGGTGTTCAACCCTGACCGTGGGATGCCGAGTCTGCGACTGGGTACGGCGCGCAGGGCGCTGAACGATTTCAAGAAGGCGTGCGCCGATCCGCTCCAGGTCATTGACTTCATGCTCTTTTACGTGGAGCAGGGCGTGATCTGCACCAATAGCTATGGCGATATCAGCGCGCCGTTCTATGAGAGTCTACTCTCGGCTTATCGCAATGCCGCGCAGTTGACTGCTGGGATTAGCGATCCAGCCCGGATCGAACCGCTCCAACCCCGATTCCAGAAGATTATCAGCGACACGCGCAATATCGGTTGGGGCTTCCACGATGGGCTGATTGATATCTACACCGGCGTACTGCCAACCTACTGGGAGCTGTGACGCCACCATGATCCTACTCAACTTCTCCCACCCCCTCACCCCTGAACAACTGGCACAGGTGGCAGCGTTGACCGCCGCGGCCGTCGAGCGGGTGATCGCCGTGCCGGCGCAGTTCGACACCGGGCAGCCGTTCGCGCCACAGGTGGAGGCGCTGCTGGCCGCCATCCCGTTGACGGCCGAGGAGTGGCAGACGTTGCCGTTGCTGATCGTGCCGCCCGCGCTGAACTTCATCACCGCGGTGCTGCTGGCCGAGCTGCACGGCCGCATGGGCTATTTTCCGGCCATCGTGCGGTTGCGGCCCATAGCCGGCAGCCTGCTCCCGCGCTTCGAGGTGGCAGAAATCATCAATTTGCAGGCGGTACGCGAGCAGGCGCGTCGGCCGCGCTGAAGTCGATTCGACGAGGAAGGTAAGACATGCGCATCAATTTCGGCAAGCTGTTTCGACGCTTGGGATTGCCCTTCTGGACGTTTCTGGGCATCGGTCTGTCGGGTGTTTTTGTGAACTACATCGGGACAGCCTTCGAAGTTTCGATCAGGAGCGGGTTGCTTGCGCTAGGCCTAGACGAACAACTCGCCGAAACGTTACCACCATTCGTGGTGCTGTGCTTTGTCATCATCGTCGTCGTTGCGTTGGCTCTTTGGCAGGGACAACGTGTTGTGCCTGTAGCCAAGCGTTTCACGCCGGGCGGCCTCCAGCAACCGGATGGCAAGCGCGGCCTGATCATCTTGGTGAGCAATACCGACAGCGCCATGCAAGCCGTACGCTATCACTTTGTGGAGAAACAGACACTGCGCTACGTGTGGCTGCTGCCTTCAAATGATGTGGAAAGCAAGCGTTTCGGCCCCAGTTCGGCAGGCACGGCGGCCGCTATTAAGGCAAGTTGCGAGGATCTCCAGAAGACCGAAGGCCGCCCGCTGGATGTTTTCCTCTTGGCGCAAGGCGTATCAGCCGGCGATGCCCAAGATACCTTCGATCAGGTCAACCGCGTCTATCGTGTCGATGCCAGCCGACTTCAACTCGCCGCCGAAGAGATTATCGCTGATTTCACCGGGGGTACCAAGCCGATGTCTGTCGGTATGATCATGGCCTGCCTGCCCGTTGATCGGAGCCTCGAGTATGTAGCATTCAACCAGCCCGCCAAACGCATGTCGGGGCCTTTCCTGGTCGACTATCAACATAGTGCTTTCGATCTCATCGGTTAGGGGCAGGCGCGCTATGCTCATCTCCCTCCTTCTCACCCTCACCCCCCAATCCCCCGCCACGCTGCCGGCCGACCTGGGCCGCGCGGTGCAAGCCGAGACGCTGGCGCGGCTGGGCCAGGTTGACCCCGGCTTGGCCGAGGCGATCCACGTGGGCGATGGCCCGAAGCCGCTGACCTGCTCGGGGCTGGCGGGCGCTGACGCCGCGGCCGAGCCGCGCGGGCGCCATCCGGCCGACAGCGTGCTGGTCCGCCCTGATAGCCGCTATTGCGTGCGCGTGACCGGCCTGGTCGAGCCGGTGAGCCGGGCGTTACTGGCCTGTCTGGTGGAACAGCCGCCCGCAACGTGGACGCTGCACGGGCAGCCGTTTCGCGTGTTGGACGCGATCTGCGACCCGGCGCGCGATGCGTGGACGGGCCAGACGAGCTGCGAGGAGCTGGCCGCGGAAGCGTTGCGCCACAGCGACCGCCTGTCGCGCACAGTGACGCTGGAGTTCATCAGTCCCACAGCGTTCAAATCGCAGGAGATGCAGATGCCAGTACCGCTGCCGGGGCTGGTGTTCGGCAGCCTGGTGGAGCGGTGGAATGCGTTCAGCAGCGTGGCGCTCGACCCCGACCTGCGGCGCTTCGCCAACGAGCGGGTGGCGATCAGTCGCTATCGGTTGGAGAGCCGGCCTGTGCCCACGAAAGGCGGCGCGCTGCGCATCGGCGGCGTCGGCCAGGTGACATATACGGCATTGGATGATGATCGCTATGCGCTGGCCGCGCTGAACATCCTGGCCGATTTCGCGCTCTACAGCGGGGTGGGGGTGCAGACGGCGACGGGGATGGGGCAGTGCCGGCGTGTAGTCCAGTAGTGAAATAGTCGAATGATCGCGTAGTTGCAGGGGTGAGTCCGAGAATCAGCAGATCAGCGAGGCGCCGAGGGGGTAGATGACTCAGGCCAAATCGGTTCATTTGATCTTGTTGTTGGGCAATCGCCTTCAGCCGGCGACGATGCTGGCTTACCACCTGCGGCCGGCGCACGTGGCGTGCATTGGGTCAACCGATCGGCCTGATACGGTGAGCGAGGTGCAGGAGGCGTTGACCTATCTCCTCGGCGCGGCGCGGTGGGCCGGGGAGCGCACCGTGGCGCCCTATCGGCTGGATGAGACCCTCACAGCAATTGACGCACTGGCGGCGGATCACGCAGGCGCCTCTCTGATCATCGGCCTGACCGGCTGTCCGTTGCCCATGAGCATCGCGGGCTACGAGGCCGGCCGCCGGCGCGGTTGCCCTGTCCTGTATGTGAACACAGCCGGCGCCGAGGTGGTGGACTTCACGCAGCCTGATCAACAGGAGTCGTTGCGGGTGCGGTTCGCCATCAAGGATTACCTGGCGATCTGCGGGTTGCAGTTGGTAACCGGCCGCAAGCCGCGGTACTTTTCAACCTCTGCAGAGCAGACGGAAGCCGCGCGGCTGTTGGGCCACGCCGACCTACCAGGCGTCGAGGTGATCGCTGCGTTGCGGCAGGCTGGTCTGCTTTCAGGGCGCAGACGGCGGTTGCATCCGGGGACATTGTCCAGGGAGGGCCGTCATCTGCTCCAGCAGCTTGCCGACCTTCACGTCCTGACTGAGGTGAGCGAATCGTTTGGCGGGTTCATCAGTATCCGCGTTCCGACGGTGGGCGAGCAGGCATTCCTCAACGGTGATTGGCTGGAGGCGTACGTTTGGGACGTAGCCCAAGGCTTATTTGCCCAAGACCCCACCCTGTTCGATGCAGCCGACATACGAGTTGCCTTCCAGACGCGTGCCGCGCAGCGCGAAGCGGGCAACATCCTGCGCGAGGTTGATTTCATCGCGCTGCGCGGGGGCGCACCCTTGATCGCTACCTGCAAGACCGGCGCAACGCCGTGGCAGAAACATGACCTGGACGAGGTGGCAGCCGTGGCCCAGCTGTTGGGCGGCGGCTATGTGACTCGGCTGTTTATCAGCAATCAATATCCCCCGATTTCCCCAGATGTGCAGATCCAGAGTGCTTTTGCGCAGTTTCAGGAACAGGCCCGCCGCCAGCGAGTGGTGCTGGTGTCCGGCGAACAGCTCGGACATCTGCCAGAGGTCTTGCGCAAAGAGATAACGGACCCGACCTACAAGCCCCTGTGACCCGCGTGCAGTTCTGCCCCCATTTTACAGAGACCATAGACGTCGTGCGGCCATATGGGCTAGAGTGGAGTCATCAACGTGCCAGGCGCCTGGGCGCCTGGCACGTGGCTTTAGTGTGCTGCGCGCCGTGAGCGACGGATGCGGAACTGGCAGCGCAGCGTAAGCTGGCTGCTGTTGGACGCACATTCCACTGCGACCTGAAAAGGCCGGCCATAGTCCAGCCGTGTGTGGAGGGGGCTCGCATCGTGCACGCTGCCCGCTTCAATTGCCCAGCGGTCGAGGCGGCTGAGCGGCGGCCGCAGGAAGAACAGATGCACCAGTTGATCATCATCGCCAGCGTTTTGGCGGACGTACAGCCGCAGACCCGTGGCCAGTTCGGCCGCCGCGACCTTCGACAGTCTGCTGGCTCGCTGATAGGTTACCAGCAGCTGCGTATCCAGGACGCGGCTATCGGCGTTCGGTGGCAACAGGCACGCACCCGGTGTTGTGTGGCCGTTCTTCAGGGGCAGTTCAAATGGGGGCCCCGCCTCCCAGCGTGCTTCGGCCTCCTGCGCAGCAACAAAGTCCCCCAGCACGCGGCGGGCCCCGGTGAGCAAACGGCCGGCCTCCGGCCGGTCAGCCAGCTGCGTCAACCGTGCCAACACCCGCCGCGCATCGTCCGGGGTGGCGACATGGCGCGCATAACGCCGGATGATGGCCCAAATGGCCGGCGCATCCTCTGGCGGTTTGCAGTTGTAAGCCAGAAACGCTTGCACCAGTGTGACCCAGGCTTCATCCTGGATGACATCCAGCCCACACAGGCGTGCGACCAGCTCTGGCGGCCAGCGACCAGGTTCAGTATCCAGCGCGTCGGGCGAAAACCGAAACACCCGACTGCGGGCCGTGCGTGCCTCCTTCACTTCCTCTACCAGGCCCAGATCAGCCAACATGCTCAGACCCAGGCCGGGCTGCACCCTGGTGGGCAGGGCCGGGAGGATCGTGTGGGCCAGGGCAACGATGCGGCGGGCGCCGGCTGTCATCTGTACCAGCGGGCCGGAGGTGGGTGTCGGGCTCCCGGCGCTATCTTCCGTCATACAGGCGAACAATCCCAGCAGCGCGGCCCGATAGCCCCAGTGATTCTTGCCCAGCCAGCCCGGCCAGCGTCGCAGTACGTAGGCCCGTGGGGCATAAACCACGCCTTCGTCCGCGAAGTCCGGCCACCCCAGCAGGCGATAGATCTCCGTGTCATCAGCCTCGCCGCGCGCTTCTACCAGCCAGCCCCGCGCCTGCAGCCGCGCCAGTGTATCCATGTAGGTCACATGGCTCACGATATTAGGGACGCGGGGATCCGAGTTACGGGTCCAATGGTTCTCGCGCGCCGACTCCGGAAACTTGACGTACTGCCCGCCGTCGCACATAGCCAGCAGCAGATGACGTGCGTCGAAATCGCCCGTTGTTGCCACATCACGCAACCACTGCCGCGGGACGAAATAGAAGCGGCTGGGCACAAAGGGATAGCGGTGAAGGGAGAAGGCGGGGGTCGGCTCAAGCGTCACGTTACACTCCGTGAACTCGTCATACGCCAGCAAGTGATGTATAATCCAACTGTAACCGGGCCTGGACGAGCAGCGGGCCCGGCGAGCCGGCATATCCTATCCCCTGTGCCGGGGGGGATGCTTCGCACGTCCCCGGAACAACACTGCTCGGTAGAACGACAGAGCCCCAGGGTAGGATGGCGCTTTGCCGTTCGGTTAGCACGATTGTACCACAGAAAAGGAGTTTCGACGATGTAAAAAGGCCACAAAACCGCGCTGCCACCTGTCAGATCGGGCGGCTTAGCGCTCTTCCGTAGCATGCCAGCCATATCTTTGGTACTTTGGAGCCAGACAACCATGAGTTGTCTGGCTCTTTTCATTGTTGGCCCCTCGATGTGAAAGAACGGGGGACGTGTCAAGCTCCTAGCATTAACAGATACAGCAGGAAAGGAGGCAAAGATGCGCGTTCGCAAGCGGGTGTGGGTGGCGGATGACGCGGCGAACCTGGCCCAGGATCGGGAGAACGGCTGCCGGATCAATCACGAGGCGCTCCTGGCTTACGCCGCACGGCTGGGCGTCATCGTCCACGCAGGTATCTATTTCCCGCGCTACAACGGGCTGGAGCGGGATCGCAGCCAACTCATCAGCTTGAAGCAGACCGCCGGCTTTACCGAGATGGAGGTGCGGCCGGTGCGACAACGACCCGACGGCAGCTATAAATCTGACATTGATACGGTGATCACCATGTCAGCCTGGGGCGCCGCGGTGACGGGCCAGGCCGATGTGGTGGTGCTGGCCAGCGGTGACTCGGACTTCGTGCCGCTGGTGGAAGGGCTGGTGCAGCGAGGGATCGAGGTGCATGTGATCGGGCCGGACAACGGGACTGCGATCGAGCTGGCAGTGGCAGCAGATTGCTTTCTGTACGCCAGCCAGGTGCCGGGGTTGACCCAGCCGACCGGCAGCCCGGCGACGCCGGTCACCGCCAGCCAGGCAGCGGCGGAACGTCCGGCCGAGCGGTTGGGGGGCAACGGCAATGGCCTGCACACCTTTCCTGTGCCCAGTTTGGTCAAGCCCAATTGAGCGGATTTCTGGCCGCCTGACAAGGGGCCGGGCGACCAACATACCAACGAGCAGAGACAAGGAGGACAAGATGGGTATCTTGAGACAGGTCGAACGCCGGTCGTGCGGGTGTTGTCTCTTTGTGGCGCTGGGCTTTCTGCTGCTGGTCGGCGGGCTGATCTTCCTGATCGTGCAGGTCGCCAGCGCGGAGGCGACGCCGCCGGCCTACGATGTGGTCCTGGTCTCCGACCAGAGCCCTTCGATGTGGGACTGCGACGGGATCGGGACCGACCCCGAGCTGCTGCGGGTGGATGCGGCGCGGCTCTTCATCACGGCCCTGGGTGCGGACAGCAGCGCGCGCTACCGGCTGGCGCTGTTGCACTTCGGCGGCCAGGTGATGCCGGTGGCCCCGTTGACCGATCTGGCCGACGCGGCGGCCCGGCAGGCCCTGGTCGCAGCCGCCAGCCAACCGCAGCCGATCCGCTGGACCGATCACCTGCTGGCGCTGCGGGCGGCCGCACAGATCCTGGCCGAGACCGGCGAGCCGGGCAGCCGTCGCCTGATTGCGCTGCTGACCGACGGGGAACCTGCGCCCAACCCGACGGTCTATGGCCGGCCCTACGCGGCCGGCGAATACTTGCGTGAGCTCCAGGGGGTCGCCGATGAGTTGGCCCAGGCCGATACGGCGCTGGCAGTGGTGCTGTTGAGCGACACCCGCACCAGTTGCGGCCGGCGGGTCGCCAGCGAGTGGATCGGCCCCTGGACGGCGCTGGCGGAGACGACGCCCGGCGGCGAGCTGTACGCGGCCAGGGAGGCCGAGGATCTGCTGCCGGTCTACCACGCCATCGTGCGGCAGATGCTGGGTGTGGCCGATGGCGCCAGCCCGGCGACGACTGCGGTCCTGACGCCGGCCGCGCCCTTGGTGGTGGCGGCGCCGGTAACTGAGCCGCTGGCCAGCCTGATCCTGACGGTGTGGAAGCGCGACCCGGCGACGGTGGTCGAGGTGCGCGATCCGGCCGGGGACCGGGTCGTGCCGGGCCAGGCTGATGTGACGATGACCGGACAGGGTCCAGCCGGCCGGGAGGAGGTGTGGCGGGTCGAGCAGCCGGCCCTGGGCACGTGGCAGGTCATCTTGACGGGCCAGGGGCGGGTAAGCGTGTGGCAGGATCGGCTCCCCCTGCCCACGCCGACGCCCACAGCCAGCCCGACGCCGACGATCACGCACACGCCGACGGCCAGGTCCACGCCGACGAGCACCGCGACGGCCCGGCCCAGCGTCACGCCGACGGCCCTGACTCTGCCGCGCATCATCTGGCTGACACCGACGCCGACAGCGGCGCCAACAGCCAGCCTGGCCAGCGATACCTTACCGGCCGCGCCTGCGCCCCGCCAGCCACTGTGGCTACTGGTGGCGGGTGGCGGCGTCCTTGGCCTCGGCGGGTTGGCCGGCGGCGCGGCGGCCGTGCGCCGTCGCAACAGCCCGTTCCTGAGCGGGCAGTTGATGCCCCTGGCCGCGCCAGCCGCCGCGCCGCTGCTGTCGCCCCGTGACCTGGGCAGCGAACGCCGACGCCAGGTTATCCTGGGACAGCGGGGACAGGGCGCCTGGACGCTGCCGGGCTGGCCAGGCGCGGTGCGCCTGACGGCCACGAGCCGGCGCACGGTGCGCATCAGCCCCCTGACGGGCGAGGCGACGGTGGACGGGCAGCCCCTGCGCCTGTCGGCCGACCTGACCGATGGCACAGTCATCGGCTGTGGGGAGTATCGGATCCGGTATGAGAATTTATTGACATAACCTCACCTCATCCCCTCTCCTGGCCGGAGAGGGGATGAGGTGAGAAGAATTCACCAGGAGGATTCCTATGAACGGGCAAGGAAACGGCAATGAAGGATGGACGGCGCGCCAACTCGGGCAAGGCAATGGAAACACGATAGGAGAGACTCCCATGGAACCTGTGATGACCCACGAAGCAGTTTCTGCAACCGAGGGGCTGATGCAACAAATGGAGGCGGCGGTAAACGCAACGCGCACCGCGCAGGTCAGGCCCATGCGGTGGCGGCGGGTCACGGCTAACACCCGGCCGGCGCGCGTGCGGCTGGATCGGCCGCTGTTGTTCGCCGGGATCGGCGGCTCGGGCCGCCGCATCGCCACGCGGGTGAAGGCGACCTTCATCGAGCGTTTCGGCCATGTGCCCGAGAACGCGGTCATCCTGGCCTATGACAGCGCCGATGACCCTATCTCGGTGCGAGAGGGGCGGACGGGCCGCGTGGTGACGCTGGAACCGGGCAGCCAGTTCTTCCTGCTCGACCGGGTGCCGCTGGCCGGCATCCGCCGGGCGCCCGAACGCCACCCCGATGTCAGCGAACGGCTCGGCGACGACCTGTTCCGCATCCGCCGGGCCAGCATCCAGGATGGCGCGGCGGGCGAGCGCGGCCAGGGCCTGATCTCGCTGATGTGGAACGTGCCGGCCATCGTCCGCCAGCTTGAGGCGGTGATCCGCCGCCTGGTGGAACGCACCGATGACCTGGGCCATGCGCTGGCGGCCCGCCGTGGCATCAACGTGGTGGTGGCCGGTTCCACCTGTGGCGGCCAGAACAGCGGCGGCATGTTGGATTTCACCTACCTGGTTCGCGAGGCGCTGGCGGCGGTGGGCGAGTTGGGCGAAAGCAGCCGGGTGCTGGGGGTGGTCGTGCTCCCAGGGGCCTTCCCTGGCGTGCGCGGGCCGAACTTCGACGCCAACACTCACGCGTTCTTCACTGAGCTGGACGCGTTGCAGACCGGCCGCGGCTTCCAGGCGCGCTATCCTGGCGGCGTGACGGTGAACAGCAAGGAGCCGCCCTTCGATGTGGTGTTCGTATTCGACGGCGTGGATGAACACGGCCTGGCGTTCGCCAATCATGAAGAGGTGTGCGAGCTCGCCAGCCAGGCGTTCGGGTTGATGCTGAGCTCGGAGGTTGGCGCGCAGGAGATCTTCACGGCGCTGAACGAAGCCGGCGTGCTGCAGGGTGTGAGCCCGGCCGGCCACGGTCTCTACCTGGCCACGGCCGGCCAGTCAGTGATCCGCTTCCCGGCGCGCGCTGTCGCCGAGCGCTGCACGGCCTGGCAGGCGGCTGAGGTCGCCGATTTCTGCCTGGCCGACCCAACCCCCTCTACGTCATCTACCCCTGAAGGGAAGGGGGATGGGGAGATAGGATTTACCGGCGCCCAGGCCCTGCGCCAACGGCTGAGCCTGAACGCCAACGCCGCGCCCTTCGATGTGCAACTGGTCCCGCCGGCGAGCCTGGAGCAGGCGCCGCCGGAGGAGCAGCCGGCCATGGCACGGGCGCTCGTCACGCACTTCATGCAACGCCGCGTGTACGGAGACGCGTTCGGACAGATCGCCAAAACGGCCGAAAGCCTGGCCGCTGAACTGCGCGGGGAGATCGCCGGCGGGTTGGCGAGCGCCTTGCGCGGCGGCCGGTTGGCGCCGGTCGCGGCCTGGTTGAGCCGGCTAGACACCGATCTGCAGGCCGAATATGCGGGCCTGCGCAGCGAAGCCGAACGCTTGGCAGCCGGCCTGGAAAGCCAGCGCAAAGCGCTGGAGGCGTCCGGCGCTGCGGTGGATCGGGCGACGGAGGCGCTGTTCTTGTTTCGCAAGGGCCAGATGCAGGCTGCCGTGAACCGATATCTGGATGACGCTGGCCACCACGCCCGCCTGGCGCTGCAGGGACGGATCGCGGACGCAGCTGGTGAGGTGTTGCAGGCTGGGCTGCGGGAGGTGCGAGCGCGTGCCCGTCAGTTGGCCGAGGCCCGTAGCCGCTTGCAACAGGCGCACAGCCTGTTGACCGGCCACGCAGCCGGGCTGGAGCGCCTGGCCGTCGGCCGCAGCGAGATCAACCTGGCCACGCCGGAGCTGGTGGCGCAGCTCTATGCGCAGCACCGGCGTGAGCCGGCCGAGCTGGCGCTGCAGGTCGCCGGCGACGACGCCATCGTGGGCTGGGGCACGCTGACGGCTGAGGCGCTGGCCGGCCATCTGACCGAGGCCGCAGCCCAGGCTTTCACACCCCTGAGCGATATCAGCGTGGAAGATGTGCTGGCTATCCGCTGGGATGATCGCTCTGCCGGGCAGTGGATCAGCCGGCTGATTGGCCTGGCCGCGGGCGCGTGGAACCAGGATCGCGCGCTGATGCCCGATGGCGGCGCGAGCCAGGCCAGCTTCCTGACCATCGGCGTGCCGGATGCGACGCAAAGCATCTTCGCTAACGCCGGCTACACCCTGGTCAGCACCCATGATCCTGAACGCATCGTGGCGCTGCGCACGGTGTATGGCGCCTCGTTCGACACGCTGAAGGGCGCGGCCGGCTGGGAACGGGCCTATGAGACCGCTCAACGGCGCGGGTTGCCGTTGCATGTGGTGCGGATGAAGTAGATCAGTAGACAAGGAAACAAGGAAATCAGGGAACTTGTCTACCTGCGAACTTGTATCCTTGTCTACTTGTCTACCCATGTCGAGAGGAGGCCGACATGATCACAGAGACCTCACTGAAACCGATGCGCCGCATCCGGCGGGCGATGTTGCTGGCCTACGGCCCAGCGGCCGAGGCGGTGGCTGGCACGACGATGGCGTTGAGCCGGGCCTGGCTCGGAGTCGAGCCGCCGCTGGCCATCGAAGCCTGGCGACCGAGGTCGCAGCAACCAGCGCAAAGCCGATCCTTCGACGATCTCAGGACAGGCTCTACGTCGGCTGAGCCAGTCTGCGCAGGCAAACTTCGCAATGGTTGCAGCGATTTCCAACCGCCAGGGGGTGAGCGGCCCTTGCTGGACGGCGCCTGGGCTGGCCTGGTGAGCGGCGCGCGGATCGCGGCGTTGCGAGAAGCGGGTTGGACGCTGGCGCGGGGTGATGAGATTCAGGGGTGGGTGCTGGTGGATGTGGCGGCGGATCAGGCGACTGCTGCGCTGACTACCGCGTTGCCAACGCTGGCGGAGCAGATATGGCAGGCGTGGCGGGTGCATGTCACCTGGCGCGCGCTGGTACTGGCCGAGCCGGCCCAGGAGCACCTGGCGGCCGCGTGGGTTGCGGCGCTGGCCGATACCGGGGTCGAGGAGGTGGCGTTGGCGGGACCTGTGGACGCAGCGCGGTTATGTTGGGAGACGCCAGAATGGCAGGGCCGCGTGGCTGCAGCGCTGGCTGCGCTGCTATGGGGGGAGGGCGATTTGCTGCGTGCTGCGGGTCTGGCGCAGGCGGCGGGCCGGATGCCAGCCTGGGCCATCGGCGGGGCGGCCTGGGCCTCGCCGTTGGAGGAGCTCAAGGTACAGGCGGCGCTGCGGTGCGCACGGTGGGTGGCGGAGCGATGGTTGACCGATGGAAAAGACCTGACAGGTCTTGGGGACCTGTCAGGTCTGATCGAAGTGACGCCGGGGCAGCGGCGCAGCGCGCTGGAGGCGTGCGTGCCGCCCGCACCGGCCAGGCTGACATGGGGCAACCGCCGTCCCGACTGGCACACCGTGCGCAGCGTAGCTGCGGCGCTCCAGGCCGACGTTGATGAGCACACAGCCCAGACTCAGGCCGCCCAGTACGAACCGCGCGGGGCCTGGTTGGGCGCACAGGTGGCTGCCTGGCAGGCCGAGCTGGCTGAGTGGCGGTGGCAACGCCTGGCGCTTGCCGGTGCAGGGCCAGGGCTCCGAAGCTTGGCGCTGGAGTTGCAGGCGCTGGTTGAGCAACTCCGGGCGGCGTGTGGTCAGATCCAAGACTGGTTGGAAGCGGCCAGCCAGGAGTTTGAGCGCGCGCAGGCCGGCGCGCAGGCCGCGCAGCAAGCGCTGGCCGCGCTATGCGCCGCGTTTCCGGCGCCAACCCAGTCGGGGGTGCTGGCGGCGCTGACGAACCTGTGGCGTTGGCCGGGGCTGATCTGGGCCTACCTGGTGCTGCTGCCGCGCGCGGCAGGGCGCTACCTGGATGCCTGCGGACGGCAATGGCAGGCCAGACGCAACGAGGCCAATATGCACGCGCTGCGTCAGGCGTACCTAGCCATGGCGCAAATCACTCAGGAGCACCGGCGCGAGGTCGCGGCATTGATCGTCCAGGTTGAGCAGATAGCCGACATCCTGGCGGCTCGAACTGCTGCGGCGACGCCGCTGCCCGAGCCCTGGCGCGCGGCGCAGCTCGACCGGCTGGCAGCCGCATGGCTGCCCCAGGTCAAAGTAAGCGTGCAGGATCTGCCATGGCCCACTGACATTAGTGACGGCGCGGTTGCGGAGGATGTCGGGGCGTCATGCGCGGCGGCCGATGACCTGTTGGCCGCAATCAGCGCCGATCTGGCCGCGCTAGATGGCTGGTCGGCCGCGGACTGTCTGGCGGCCGCACTAGATGACGCGGGGCTGAGCGCCTGGCTGCGCCGCCAACTGGGGGCCGCGGTCCCACTCTGGCCGGTCAGCACGGGGGAGAATGCGGCGGCGACCTGGCTACTGACGCCTATTAGCGCGGCGGATGGCGCGCAGAGCAGCCGGATCGAGACCGCGTTTCAAGCCGCCTTGGGCGATGGGAGTTGCGACGGGCGCGGGCGCCTGGGCCGGAGTTGGGCGGATGCCGTGCTGCTGCTCACGCTGGCGCCGGTGCAATTGGAGCGTCCAGCAAGCGAAGGACCCGACACAGAATAAGTGTTTCAGGTTCTGGACAAGGCCGCATCCCTTCGGCAGGCTCAGGGCAGGCTCTTCGACTACGGGCCGCGTCCTTCGACTCCGCACTGCGGTGCTACGCTCAGGACGCCGGCCCTCCGCTCAGGATGCTTCCGTAACTAGTTTTGAATACACCAGAATCAAAGGAGGGTTTTATGAACGTGCGCAGATGGGCCCAGCGGGCCTGGCAGGGGTTGCAGGCAGAGGCGGATGCCGGCGATTGGTCGGCGGACTGGCGCCAGGATTTCGGCGGGTCGCGGTCGGTGCTGAGCGGCCTGACCGGCCGCAGCATGGAGATGGCCGAGGTGCAGGCGGAGGTGGCGGCCGAGTGCCAGGGACAGATCCTGGTGTTGGGCCGTTGCGATGAGGCGGTGCGCGGACTGCTGGCGCATGTGCGCGGGCAGCCGCCCGCGCCGCCGGCCGGGCCGATCTATCGCGAAGGGTTCTTTACGTTGGCGACGTTGAGCGATACGGCTGCCGCACCCGACCGGCCGGGGGCCGACTTCGGCCCGGACGACGGCTGGGCAACGGAGGAGCTGCTGGCGCTGGGGCACGAGGCCGATCTGCTGCTGTATGTGTATCGCCGCGCCGCCGGCTGGCAGGCGGAGGACGCGCGCTGGTGTGCGCGGCTGCACGCGACCGGCCGGCCGTTGGTGGTGGTGGCGGCGGATTTGGATAGCGGTGACCCACCCCCCGACCCCCTCCCTCGCAGGGAAGGGGGGTCAGGCGCCCTCCCCATGCGCTTGACGCCGGTTGCCGACCCGCTGGGCGCGCCGCCGGCCGATGTGGTGGCGCTGGCCGAGCGCATCCTGGCGCTACGGCCGAAGCTGGGCATCCCGTTGGCGCAGGAGATCCCCGGCTGCCGGCCGCTGATCGCGCAGCGGGCGATCCGCTCCGGGATGCTGATGACGACCCTGCTGGGCGCAGAGCCCATCCCGCTGCTGGACTTGCCGCTGCAGGTGGCGCTGAACTGGAAGCTGGCGCTGCAACTGGCCGCGATCTACGGCCAGCCGGGGCTGGATCACCGCAGCCGGGAGATGATCGGCACGGTGCTGTGGAACCTGGCGCTGCGTTACGCGACGCAGCAGATCCTCAAGCTGGCGCCGGTGCTGGGGTGGATCGGCAGCGCGGCGTTGAGCGGGGCCGGTACGTGGGTCTTGGGCAACGCGTTGGTGCGGCATTATCAGGGGGCGGGGGGGAGTGGTCAGGGGACAGGGGTCAGGGGCCTGATGGCGGCTGCGCAGAATGGCGAGGCCCAGCGCAGGTGGCAGGACGCCCAGCGGAAAGGCCACGAGGCTCTGGCAGAGTGGTGGGCGATGATGGTGCAGTGGCGGCGGGACGTGGCGACGCGCGCGACAGGGTTGAGGAGACGGAATCCGCCACGGGCGACCGAGGTCGCTGCAACGCTTGCGAAGTCGCCCTTCGGCGACTAGATTGAGCGCCACCTTGATTATGTGGATGTAGCATAGCCCCTCGTGGGCGTTAGAACGGGCGCAAGGCCCTACGCTACGCATCCATAACCTTTGAGGTATGTCCAGGAGGGTTTCATGACAGGCAAAGCGCTTTCTGTGTTGGGTGAGCAGGCATTGGCGCCGGTTTCGCCCTTGCGGCCGGCCGGGCCGGTGCGGGCGGGGGCGCCGGCGCGGTTCTTTACGCTGGACGCGCTGCAGCGGGCGTGGCTGGCGGTGAAGCGGGCCGGCGGCGGCGCGGGGGTGGATGCGGTGACGCTGACGACCTTCGCGGCCCGGCTGATGGATGAGTTGGGCCGGCTGCGGGAGGAGCTGGCGGCGGGCCGCTATCGGCCGCGGCCGGTGCGCCGGGTGTTAGTGCCCAAGCCCAACGGCGGGCTGCGGCCGCTGGCGCTGTGGGCGCTGCGCGACCGGGTGGCGCAGCGCGCGGTGTACGACATCATCGCGCCGAGCTTCGAGGCGACGTTCCTGCCGTGCAGCTTCGGCTACCGGCCGGGGCTGGGCGCGGAGGATGCGGTGCGCCAGGTGCTGGCCTATCGTGACCGCAACCTGCGCTGGGTGGTGGATGGCGACATCCAGGATTGCTTCGACAGCATCCCGGCCGACCGATTGCTGGGGCTGGTGGCGCGACGGGTCGAGGATCCGCTGCTGCAGCAGTACATCAGCGGGTGGCTGGAGGCGCAGATCCTCAACGGCGTGGACGGCGTGCCGACGAAGGCGGGCGCCAGCCAGGGCAGCGTGCTCTCACCACTGCTGGCGAATATCTATCTGCACGAGGTGGACCGGCTGTTGGTGGCGCGCAAGCTGGCGCTGGTGCGCTACGCCGATGACCTGGTGATCTGCTGCGCGCGCAAGACGGAGGCCCAGGCCGCGCTGGCCGCGACTAACGAGGCGCTGGGCGCGTGGGGCTTGCAGTTGAACGAGCACAAGACTGAGATTGTGCATTTCGACCAGGGGTTCGCGTGGCTGGGGTACTTTTTGCTGCGCGGGGAGTGTTTTCGATTGTGATGAGGAGACGAGGAAACAAGGAGACAAGGAGACGAGGAAACAAGGAGACAAGGAGACGAGGAAACAAGGAGACAAGGAGACAAGGAGACGAGGAAACAAGGAGACGAGGAAACAAGGAGACGAGGAAACAAGGAGACAAGGAGACAAGGAGACAAGGAGACAAGGAAACAAGGAGACGAGGAAACAAGGAGACGAGGAAACAAGGAGACAAGGAGACGAGGAAACAAGGAGACAAGGAAACAAGGTTGATCATGCCTTGTCTACTTGTCTACTTGTCTACCTATCTACTTGTCTACGCATGAGGAGGCAAAAACTATGACGATCCTTTACGTCCAAGAACAGGGCGCGGTGGTGCGCCGCGAGGGGGAAGAGGTGCGGGTGACGCTGGACACCAAGGTGCTGGCCCGGCTGCCGGTGCGCGAGGCCGAGCAGGTGGTGGTGTGCGGCAATGTTCAGTTGACCACACAGGCTGCGGCCCTGCTGTTGCAGAACGAGGTGGATGTGGTGTTTCTGAGCTATCACGGCGTCTTTCGGGGGCGGTTGATGAAGAGCGGCTCGAAGTTTGCCCGGCTGCGCCACGCGCAGTTGCAGCTTTCGGGCGACGAGGGGCGCTCGGTGGCAGTGGCCAAGGGAATTGTGCGGGCCAAGCTGAGCAACCAGCGGAACCTGTTGGCTGACCTCACCCCACTGCCCCCCTCTCCCGCTGCGCGGGACGCAAGCAGTCCTGCGAGGAGAGGGGGAAGCGAGTTAGTCATCCCGCCACAAGCCACAGCCACGCTGGCCCAGGCGATGGATGGCATCGAGCGGATGAAACGCGATTGCCACCTGGCGCGCGATCCGGACACGTTGCGCGGCTACGAAGGGAAGGCCGGCGCGTTCTACTTCGCCGCGGTCGGCGCGCTGCTGGACCGGGGCTGGTCGTTTCAGGGCCGCAAGTATTATCCGGCGCCCGATCCGTTCAATGCTGCGCTGAGCTTCGGCTATGCATTGCTGCAGAAGGATATCTCGGCCACGGTGCAGTTGGTGGGGCTGGATCCATTCCTGGGCTGCTTCCACGCCATGCAGTACGACCGGCCGTCGTTGGTGTTGGATCTGATGGAGGAGTTCCGGCCGCTGGCGGTGGACCGGGTGATCTTGGATCTGGTGCTGTCGGGCAAGCTCAAGCCGGCCGATTTCACCTTTACTGGGAATCCAGAGCGGCCGGTAGAGTTGGGCAGCGCGCTCATCCCGCGCATCATCCAGGCATATGAGGCGCGCGTGACCAGTCCGGTGCTGCACACGCCCAGTGGGGAGCGCAACACGATCCGCCGCTGCTTCGAGCTGCAGGCGCGCATCTTCGCTCGGGTGGTGGTGGGTGATCGAGCGGGGTATGAGGGGGTGGTGGGGTGAGCGCAGGGGGCAGTCAACAGGTGTCAGTGGTCAGTGGTCAGTGGACAGGCGTCAGAGGTCGGTCAATCTGATTCCTGACGGCCTGATTCCTGGCGCCTGATTCCTGACCCCCTGACTCCTGTAAACAAGGAGGAGATCATGAAACGACTTTGGGTGTTTTGTGATGGCAGCACAGGGGCTGTGGAGAATCACCGAGGTGAAAACGGCTGCGGCGGGCTGATCCGTTCCGCGGAGCCGAGTGCGCCGATGACGTGCGGCGCCGGCGCGGTAGCGCTGGAGGCCGATGGCCGGATCGCGGGCTGGGAGTGGCGGCCGCTGCCCGCAATGACCAACAATGAGGCCGAGTACGCGGGCTTGCTGTTGGGGATCGGCCTGGCGGAACGGTTACGTGCTGACGATACGGTCTTCCTGCTGGACAGCGAGATCGTGGTGGGGCAGATGACGGGGCGCTACGCGGTGAACAGCCGATCGCTGTATCGCTGGCATTGGCAGGCGTGCGCGGCGTTGCGCGCGCTGCCCAAGGTCCAGTTTGTGGCGATCCCGCGCGAGTGGAACCGGCTGGCCGATGGGCTGGCGTGTCAGGCGGGGATTTCATGGGCGTGGCTGCGGGATGAGGTGGACAAGGAGACAAGGAGCAAGGGGGCAGGGGGGCAGGGGAGCGGGAGGAGTCAGACCATCTCCTGCCTCCTGATCCCCGGCTCCTGAAAGGAGGGGTGAGATGTCCCCGGACGACAAACGCGTGGCGGAACTGCTGGAGAAGCTGAAGAAGCGGTTTGCAGAGGCCGAGTCCGCGCCGGCGCAGCCGGCGCGGACCAGAGGTGAAGCAGCGCCGAAACCGGCCCAGAAGCCGCGGGGCGCCGCCGAAGAGAAAGTGGCGCCGGCGCAACGGAATCGCCGCCACTGGGTGGTGGTGAGCTACGACATCCCAAGCGACCGGCGACGGACAAAGGTGATGAAGACGTTAGAGGGATTCGGCCACCGCGTGCAGTACAGCGTGTTCGAGAGTGAGCTGCGGCCGGCCGACCTGGAGAAGCTCAAGGCGCGGCTGGCCGGCTTGATCTTGCCCGAACAGGACGACGTCCGCTTCTACCTGCTGTGCGAGAACTGCCAGGGCAAGGTGACGATGTTGGGACGGGCGCAGATGCATCGGCAGAAGGCGTATGAGATCGTAGCTGGTACACCAGGAGACAAGTAGACAAGGAAACAATGACAGGACTTACGCAGTGGCGCCGCAAACCAGCCACGAATGACACGAATTGACACGAAAATGGGTTGACCAGGCGGCTGAATTCGTGAAATTCGTGCAATTCGTGGCTACTCCGCACGGCACTGCGTAACTCCTGACAATGAGGCGACTTGTCTACTCGCCCACCTGTCTACTTGTCTCCTGTAGTGCCTGAATTCGATCCAACCGAAACAGGAGGACGCGGCCGGCGAGGTGACAATCGGCGCGGAGGTAGGGGATGCCGCGGTGTTCTTCGATCCAGTAGGGGGTGACGGTGCGTTCGGTGAGGACGTTGCGGCCGGCGGTGAAGTAGCGCATGACCAGGGGCCGGCCGGCGGCGATGGCCGCTTCGATGTGGGGACGCCACTGTGCTGGATCGCTGGGCACGGGCGGCGGCGCGAAGGTGCGGCCGTCGAGCAGCGCCTGCAGATCGCTGCGCAACCTTTCCCACTGGGTCTGAATAATGGCCTGGTCGGAGGTCGGGAGTGCGGCGAGCAGCGCGGCCAGGTCTGTGAAAGGCGGCGGCAGGGGCAGGGCGAGGTGTTCGCCCAGGGTGGCGTAAAGCTGGCTGGCCAGCCAGAGTGCGGCAGTCGAGGGCGTATTGCGGACTGCGTATTGCGTAGGGCCAACGTCATCTGACTCCCGCCTTCGGCTGCCTGGTGGCCTATCCTGCACGCTTTCGTTTTGATTGGTGGTTTCTGGCTCCGGACGACTGACGCCCGACGCCTGGAGGAAGAAGCCGGCGGCGCGCAGGCGGGCGGCGAGTTCGGCGGGCGGCAGGGTGGTCGGGGCGATGGTGGGGGAGAGCAGGTCGCCCAGGCCGGCGCAGATGGCGGCGTGGGCGTGGAGGCGCGCCATCAGTTCAGGGGTGGCGGCCTGCAACAGCGGCCACGTAACCAGGCGGAGCTCGCGTCCGCGCGCGTGCCACCCCATCAGCCGGTCGGTCTGCTCTGGCGTCAACGTCAAGCCGAGATCAGTTAGCGCTTGCAAGAGACTTGCTAACTCGTAGCCGGCGGCCGAGGCTGCGGCCACGGTGGTTTCGGTAAGGTCATAGCGATGGCAGGGTGGATCGGCCGACCACAGCAATTGCTGGTAGGCGGCATACAGGCCCAATACCGCCTGCGCGTGGGGCGCTGTCGAGATGGGTGCGGCAATCTGCCAGGTTTCCGGCGCAGGCTCAGTTAGCTGTGCGAGAGTAGACGCTTGTGCGCCGGGCCAGACTGGTGGCGCTGCGTCGGGCGGCGCGGTCAACAACCAGCAGCCGGTCTCGGTCAGCATGTATAGGCAGGGTTCCGGAGACGATGCATCGGCCTCGGTGACCACGCCCCAGGTGCGCAGTGCGCCAGTCAGCAGCGCAGCCACATGGCGATCCAACGCAGCCAGATCGGGCAGGTGGGCGGCGAAATAGGTCGTGAAGTTGGCCGCCTGACCGAGCAAGGTAGCGGCCAGGTCGGCTGCGCCGAAGGGTGCGCGCTGCCGGCCCAGGTGATCCAACAGCAGGCCGGGCCAGGGTGGGGGCAGCGCGGCTTCGGGCTGGTCGAAAGCCTGCCGCAGGACGGTGGGTGCGCTGCGCCAGGCGCGCCAGAGCTGCGCCAGGCGGGGAGCCGGCGGTTGAGCCAACCAGGCCCAGCCCGTCGGGGTCACCTGGCCGTCAGCCACCAGACCCGCGGCGGCGGCCAGGAAGGCGATAAACCGGAGGCGGGGCGCGCGTTTGTGGCTGCGGCGCTGTGGGGCGGGGTCTGGTTGCAGCAGGCGGCGGTTAAACGCGGCGAGCGGGCCGGGCGCCAGCCAGCGACCGTGCAGCAAGCGCAGGTCGGGCTGCGCCAACAGGAAGCACAAGAGCTGAGCCACATCATGCACCAGCGCGGCGGCGTGCTCACTGCCCGCCAGCAGATCAGCGGCCTCCAGGGGTGGCGGGCGGGACTGGGGCGCAAAGATGGACTGCAGATCGGCGACCAGGGCCAGGCGGGCGGCGCGTTCAAGCGGGGCCTGCGGCAGGGGACATAGCAACCCGGCATAGTAAAGCTCTTCACTGACGGAGTCCGGCGCCTCCCAGGGTGGGGGTTGCCAGTGGCGGCCGGTCGCGGCCCGCCGGATGGCGCCGAACTCAGCGAAGAAAAGCGCGGCCGGCAGCGCGCCGGCCTGCGCCAGGCGATAGGCGGCCGCATGGGCGGCCGGCGAAAGCTGGGCCAGCAGCGCCGTGCGTTGATCGGTCTCCTGCCAGGCCTGGGCCACGGCGCTGATCCAGTCCGCCTTGCGGTTCTGCCCGCGCCTGCGGACGCCCAAACGCGTGGCAATGGCGCGCAGATCGCGCTGGGGCAAGGTCAACAGGTGCTCGTGCAAGGTTGGCATCGGGCTGGCGGCTCGCAGAATGAGATGTTGTGCGTCAGGTGTCCCGGCGCGTGCTGGCTTGACATGTCATCGTTCAAGCAGTATAATCAAACTGGCTGGTGTACACTAATTTGCGTGGTGTGGCGCGCAAAAACCGCTCTGGTTCCGTGGAAATGTGCAGGTCAAAAATGACAGCAAAACGCCCAGATATTGTGGTGATGCAGCGATGTGGCCCAACGGGTAGTAGTTTTTCATGCCACGCCTCACAAATGTGGCGCGTTTGAGGGTCTGAGGAATCCGAATCCCCGTCAGGGGACTGAAACCGGGTGCGACGGTGGTGGGCGTGGCAGTGGCGAGAAGTCTGAGGAATCCGAATCCCCGTCAGGGGACTGAAACCATTCCTGGCCATCGACGAGAGTCAGGAACACCTTGAGTCTGAGGAATCCGAATCCCCGTCAGGGGACTGAAACGATCAACTTGATCACCACCAGCAAGACCGGGTAGGAGAGTCTGAGGAATCCGAATCCCCGTCAGGGGACTGAAAATTAGGACACATGTCCGGTATGCCCTGGTATAATGGGCTATCGTTCAACAGGAGGCCGGACAGATGTCATCAACTACAAGCA
>Ga0194110_10002079_pt1 | contig 25512 bp, 27 predicted proteins | sample TA2Kig1200mmetaG_FD_146192 | JGI IMG/M metagenome (GOLD analysis project Ga0194110, IMG submission 146192) | Freshwater microbial communities from Lake Tanganyika, Tanzania - TA2015032 Kigoma Deep Cast 1200m | ecosystem: Environmental > Aquatic > Freshwater > Lake | place: Tanzania: Lake...
AACCAGTCTATCTCAGCAATTCAAATCAACCTGACCTTGTTCTTCGTGATTAAATTTTTTATAATAATATATTCAATGTTGTGAATGGGTCATAAGGAGGAAAAGAATGATCGAAAAACCTTTAATTGGGATTCTGATGGGGAGTGATAGTGATTTACCAGTCATGGAGAAAGCCGCAGAGGTCTTCAGGGAGATGGGGATTCCTTTTGAAATGGATATCAGCTCAGCCCATCGCCTTCCTGAAAAAACAGCCCATTATGCCAAGACAGCAAGGGAACGTGGCCTTGAGGTCATCATCGCTGGAGCGGGGATGGCTGCTCACTTAGCTGGAGTAATTGCCGCCCATACCACGTTACCGGTTATTGGGGTTCCGCTCAAATCCGGGGCTATGGAAGGAGTGGATGCGCTCTATTCGACAGTTCAGATGCCTCCTGGAGTTCCTGTGGCCACGGTTGGCATTGATGGGGCCAAGAATGCCGCCTATCTTGCCTGTGAGATTCTTTCTATTAAGTACCCCGAAGTCGTTAAAAAGCTGGAGGATTTCAGGGAGAAGACCAGAAAGTCCCTTGAGGAAAAATCAGAAGCCTTGAAGAAGGGAAAGAAATAAGTCGATGCCTTTCTCGTCTCAACGGCCTGCAATCTTTTTAGACAGAGATGGGACGCTCATTGAGGACAGGGGATATTTACGATGTTTGTCGGATGTCGTTTTTTATCCAGAAGCCTTTTCCGCTCTTCGGCGAATTAAAGACCGTTATCTCCTTTTCATTGTCACCAACCAATCGGGAATTGGACTCGGAGTCCTCAGCCCTGAGGATGTTGAGCTCATCAACAATCATATAGTAAAGACCCTTGCCCAGGAAGGGGTAACCATTACCAAAGTTTACACCTGTCCCCACACCAGGGACCAGGGTTGTCAATGTATCAAGCCAAACCCCTATTTTATTTTGGAGGCTGCCCGGGAATTTAATCTCGATCTTTCCCGTTCCTTTTCAATAGGAGACCATTCCCATGATGTGGAATTTGGAAGGAACGTGGGTGCCAAGGGAATCTTTCTTCTGACAGGTCACGGTCAAAAACACCGGCATGAACTTCCTTCGAGAATAGAGGTCGCCGGAAATATAGAAGAGGCTATCATCAGAATTCTAAAGGAAGATATGGATTCTCAAGAAAAAGAAGGCATGATCCGTCAGGCTGCCAAGACAATCCAGAAGGGAGGGGTTGTTGCTTTTCCCACGGAGACCGTCTATGGGCTTGGGGCCAATGCGTTCAATCCTCTTGCTGTAGCCCGAATTTTTGAAGTGAAAAAAAGGCCCCATTTCGATCCTTTAATTGTTCATGTGGTGAGGCAGCATGATTTAAAAAAATTGGTGACTGAGACCCCATCCAAGGCCATCAAACTGATGGAACGATTCTGGCCCGGGCCATTAACCCTTGTCCTGTCAAAAAAAGAGGAGGTCCCTGATATCGTCACCTCAGGATTGCCAACAGTAGCCGTTAGGATGCCGAAACATCCGATCGCTCAGTCGCTCATCGAGCAATCGGGTTGCCCCATTGCAGCGCCGAGTGCTAATCTCTTTGGACAACTGAGCCCAACCACGGCAGGACATGTTCACGAACAGCTTAGAGATCAGATCGATCTCATTCTGGATGGAGGTCCCTGTGAGGTGGGCGTGGAATCCACCATCGTCTCTTTTGCGGGTGAAACCCCCGCACTGTTAAGACCGGGGGGGGTTACACTGGAAGAGATCGAATCGGTTATCGGTGCAGTCGAGGTAGGCTCTCATCAGGAGAAAATTTCTGCACCTGGGATGCTTCCGAGACACTATGCTCCTCGGACGCCAATCATGATCAACTGGTCAGAAGAAAGCCTCAAGGTGTATAAAAACAAAAAGATCGGATTCCTTGCTTTTCAGAGCCCTATGGATGCTTTGAAATGCAGCCATGTAGAGATTCTATCAAAAAAGGGAGATTTGCGCGAGGCGGCAGCTAATCTCTTTTCGGCCATTCGCCGTCTGGACGCTTTGGACTTGGATCTGATTCTGGCGGAATCCGTTCCCGAGACTGGTTTAGGGCGAGCCATCATGGACCGTCTCCGCCGTGCCAGTGGAATCATCCCAACCACTCAAGATTCCATTCATACCTTCCGGGGAAAAGGGAAAGGGCGTTACACATCAGAGGATCTTTTGAATGATAGGAGATTGGAGGGGAGAGAAGAAGATGGGCAAAAGAAATAGAGTTTTATTGAAAGATATGTTTATGTTGTTCCCGGTCTTATTCGTCTTTTTTCTGCTTCCCGCTTTCCACACTCCACCTTCCTTTGCATTGCCTGCCGAAGATATTAAGCTTGTGACCGATACACAGTATTTTGAGGTGGCAAAGAGGATGATTCAGGAAGCAAAATCTTCCATCCGCGTAATGATGTTTGAGATGGGATATTACGAAAAGCATCCCAATACTCCGTCGAATCTCTTAATCAGAGAGTTGGTCAGTGCAAAAAAGCGCGGAGTCAAGGTGGAGGTAATCTTGGAAGTAAGAGAGGGCGATGATCGGACAACCAAACGCAATCGTCAGACCGGAAAGATGCTGTCCGAGGGAGGAGTGGAAGTCGTCTACGATCCTCTCTCGAAGACCATGCATGCTAAATTGATGGTTGCAGACGGAGAGCTTATCTTGTTAGGAAGTACCAACTGGGTCTTCTCCTCCCTGACCAATAACAACGAGGTATCTGTGCTCATTAGGTCAAAAGAGATGGCCCGCGAGCTGGTCGATTATTTCAATCGAGTGAAAGCCACCGGCAGTAAAAATTCCAAATTCCAAGCACCAATATCCAAATAAATTCCAATCTCCAATAATCAATATTTTAAAAAATTGGAATTTGGTGATTGGATATTATTTGGGATTTGATATTTGTGATTTGGTGCTTGAGGTTTAATGATGCTCATCGATTCTCATGCTCATCTGGAGATGCCTGAGTTCAGGAAGGACTTGACCGAAGTCCTTCAGAGGGCAAAGGATTCAGGCGTCGAATATATCTTCACCGTAGGGACAGAGAAAAAGGATTGGAAAAGGGCGCTTGAAATTGCCCATTCCCATTCTTCTGTTTATGCAATCTTAGGAGTCCATCCCCACAACGCAAGGGAGATTGATGACGGAACTTATCCGATCCTGAAAAAGCTCTGTCAGAATGCGAAGGTGAAAGCCTATGGGGAGATTGGCCTGGATTTTTTTCGCGACCACTCTCCCCGGGAGGTTCAGTTGAAAAGATTTAGAGAGCAGATCGGACTGGCCAGGGAACTCAAGCTTCCCATCGTGGTTCATGACCGGGAAGCCCACCGGGAGACGCTCGAAATCCTGAAATCAGAAGAGGCATGGGAAAACGGTGGAATCATCCACTGCTTTTCTGGGGATGAGGAGATGGCAAAAACTTGTATTGATATGGGTTTCTATATCTCCCTTCCTGGAAGCATCACGTATAAAAACACAGGTCTGTTTCACGACATTGTCAAAAGACTTCCTTTGGAGTCCCTCCTGGTAGAGACCGACGCCCCCTTCTTAACCCCCGTGCCCTTCCGGGGGAAAAGAAATGAGCCGAGCTATGTTCGATATACAGCCGAAAAGGTTGCGGAGATTAAAAAGATCCCTTTTGAAAAAGTGGCCGAGGCAACAGCCCAAAATGCCTTAAAGGTTTTTAGATTGAATTTCAATAACAGGTGAAAATTCCGTTTTACAAGCAGATCCTGGATAAGAAGATGGGGATGGATCTCCCTCCTTTGGCAAAGCCGATATGATTTGCAACCGAGGTTGATCGGAAAAGAATTTAGGGAAATCGTCTATGAAACCAGCCATCATCATCGTCGACATGTTGAAAGATACCCTCAAAGAGGGGTCGAGATTTCCAATTACTCAGGAGGCAAAGCGGATCATCCCCAATCTTCAGCGGCTTTTAAACGAAAGCAGGGAAAAGGGATGTCCGATCATCTTTGCCTGTGACAGTTTTTTAAAAGAGGACTTCATTTTTAAAGGGAAGATGAAGGCTCGTTCCCTTCGGGGAACAAAGGATGCTGAGGTGGTGGATGATCTGAAGCCGGAACCGACGGACATGGTTTTACCGAAGAGGCGTTTCAGCGCTTTCTTCAAAACTGATCTGGACCAGACCCTCCGGACCCTCGGTGTGGATATGATTGTTGTGACAGGCATCGCGACCGAAGTCTGCGTATTGATGACAGCGATGGATGGCCTCTGCCACGACTTTTCAGTGATCCTTTTAGAAGATTGCTGTGCAAGCAGAAACAGCGAAGCACATCAAGGGTGCCTTAATCTCTACCGGGATTTTGCCCTCTATCCTCTGCTCAGGATCATGACGCTTGAGGAGTTTCTAAAAGAAGTAGCATCATAAAAAGGGTTCAAGGGGTCCAGGATTCGAGTGGCCGAGGGTGAATATTTTTTGAGAAACTTGAACCCATGAACCCTTGAATCCTTGAACCCTTAATACAAAGATGAAGTATTGCGAAAAAAACTTTATTGATCAGATACAGAATCTCCTCTCTTCAAGGAAAAGGAGAGTGATTGATCATCCTCCATTCTCCCATGCGGCGGTCCTTGTTCCTTTATATCAAAAAGAGGGCCAATGCCATCTTCTTTTTACCAAAAGGTCGGATCAGGTCAAATATCATAAGGGGGAAATCTCTTTTCCTGGAGGGATGGTGGATGAAGAAGACCGAGAACTGATCCATACCGCACTTCGGGAGGCCTATGAAGAGATCGGCCTTAAAGAGAAGGATGTTCAGATCCTTGGCCTATTGGATGACATCGTGACCGTCACCGAGTTCATCGTCACTCCCATTGTCGGCCTTTTTCCCTATCCTTACCCTTTTCGAGTGAACGAGGTTGAGATCGCAGATCTCATCGAAGTTCCTCTTCCCCACTTACTCAATGAGAATTCCTTCCGTGAAACGGAGATTTTACGGATGGGACAGAAGGAATTTGTCTATGCTTTTCAATATCAACATCACACCATCTGGGGAGCAACGGCAAGAATCTTAAAACAATTTTTAGATTTAATTTCTTCTCATGGAAGACAAAGGAATGAAGGCCATTGATTTTCTAAAACTGCTTGTCAGCCTTATCCTCTGCCAGTTTGCTGGTTTTATCGGCTCGCTATTTACTACTCCCAGGTTGGGGTCTACTCCCAGGTTGGGGTCAGGTCTATAATATTAGAGTCATTCTATCGTTCATTTAGAATTCTGCTCACATAGGTAAAATGAAACCCTAAATAGTCGGCAACAGCCCGCTGGGTATAACCAAACTTCTCCACTGCCTCCCGAATCCTTCGGTCCCGCTTGACTCTATCACTCAGAATGCTCCCCTTAAATATATTTTCAAGTGTAGGCCTCGTAGCATATCGCTGGCTTCTCGGAATCTCAGGCACATCTTGGTGCCTTCCAAAATGGTCTCTCAAGCTGTCCACAAAATCATCTTCTCCCAAAATGATCTGCCCTTTTACCCCTTCCCAGATCGACTCTCTCCCTATCCCCAGACGAACAAACTTACGATACTCGTTCTCAGCCCTCCCCTTCTTATCGCTGAATTGCTCCAGTACCCAGCCGGTGCTCAGACACGCCGGGGGCTTCTCTTGTCCCGCCGTGGCACCGTAGCTACTCCATTTCCACTGTCTAGGCCCTTCTACTAAAGAGGCCCGAACAGGATTCAGAACGACATACCGACACGATTCAAGCAAATGACTGTCTTTCTGGATGAGAATGGCCTTATACCTTCCTTGAAAGAGATGGCCGACCCTCCCATGCCGTTTGTTGAATCTCTGGGTGTAGACACCATTTAACTGCCGCATGCCTAGGGAGAGATTACCCTCCGGCGTCTCAATGAGAAGGTGAAAGTGGTTATCCATGAGGCAATAGGCATGACAGAGCCAATGGTAGCGCTGATTGACCTTTTCAAGGGTAGAGAGGAAGGTTTGTCGATCCTGGTCGTCCTTAAAAATAGGCTTTTTTTCATTTCCCCTGGAGGTTATATGATACACGGCACCAGGGTATTGTATGCGTAACGGACGGGACATACTGAAAGCCTATCAGGATATTTAACGAAAGTCAAATATTATAGACCTGACCCCTATTAGCTGTTATTTTTGATTCACAATGGAGAGGAAAACTTCTTATCCCCATGATATCCCTCATATGCTCATACCCACCCATCAATCCACTCACGCAAACACCTCTCCACAAGGATGAATTTACCTTGAGAATAATCATACTCCTTGTATCTCGCCATATCCCTCCCCTTTCTGATAAGCGGTCTCTTGGAATCTTACGAATAAAGATATGGCGATATTATCACGTTTTAAGGACTTTTTCTACAGATTCAACGATTGAGGTCAGCGGTGGCTGCAAGCCATCCGCTGGAGTGATTTGATTGTGTTAGATCAACAGCGAATATTTAGCCCCAGAGATTCCACGCCAATGTATTTCATGACCTCATCATGGTTCTTTATTTCTTTCATAAGCCTATCATAAGTTTGTTGGGTTTCAGGTGGATTCTGACCTTGGATTTGGTTATTGATTGCTTCAAACACAGCTTCTCCTGCAAAATTCAAATCTTTTGAAGACATTTTACCTCCGGACTAATTACTCCGAACTCCTAACTTCTTTTTTTTATCCCCAACTCAAATCAAAGGCATCCCTGATTAGTTCGATCTCTTCTTCTTTTTGCCTGAGGAGAATGGCTACGACATCAAACCTTGCCTTCACATCCTTGAGTCGCTTCTCATTTAAATAGTTCAGGGCAACTCTTGAAAGCTGCTTTTGTTTCCGAGAGTTGACAGCCAGCTGAGGGGGGCCAAATTCTGTCGAGGTTCGAGTTTTCACTTCGATAAAGACCAGAGTATCTTTTTCTTTGCCAATAATGTCCATCTCCCCCATTTTACAGATATAATTTTTTTCAAGGATGCGATAACCGTTCTTTTTTAAAAAACGGAGGGCTATCTCTTCACCCTTCTTGCCCAGCTCTTTTTTCTGCATTGCTTTGTAACCCAATGCGGGACAGGAATGTCCCGCCTATCAAACTGGTTCTTTTTTCTTAAAGATTTCTTCCCTCCATCTCCCTATCTCTTTGTCCGTGTTTTCATTCCGCATTCCGTAATCCGAAATCCGCAATTGGTTCTTCTACCCCCATTTTCCCATCATAAATATTCCTTTACGCCTCGGAAGGTCTTCCGGTGGAGTTCGCAGATGCCGAATGTCTCAATGGCCTTCCGGTGCTCCTTTGTTCCATAACCCTTATGTTTCGCAAAATTATACTGCGGGTATTTTTGATGGCACTCCAGCATCATACGGTCCCGGGTTACCTTGGCCACAATGGATGCCGCCGCAATGGAGTTGCAAATCTGGTCTCCTTTGCGGATAGGCTTCTGGGGTACGGGAAAATGGAGGGGCTGATTTCCATCGATCAGAATAAAATCGGGGGATAAGGGAAGACTCTCAACAGCCAGGACCATCGCTTTCAAAGTGGCCTGGAGGATATTGAGGAGATCGATCTCTTCCTGACGGACTGTTCCGATGCCCACTGATAGAGCTTTTGCAAGGATAACTTTGCATAGTTCCTCTCTTTTTCTGGAAGGAATCTGTTTGGAGTCGAAGAGCTTCTGACCGATACCTTCTTCCGGAAGGATGACAGCCGCGGCCACGACAGGCCCGGCGAGAGGACCTCTTCCCACCTCATCCACACCGGCAATCCGCTGGTAGCCCTGCCCACGGTACATCTTTTCGAAGTAGTCCATCGGCTGAGCGGGAAGAGAAGGAAAAAGCATCAGAATTCCATCTGGAATGATGCGTTGCTGGAATAATGGACCCAATATTCCATTCTTCCAGCATTCCAGTATTCCAATATTTTACTGGGTGGCTTGTTTTTTTTCGCCTTTGATCCTGGCCGCCTTGCCTTTCAGGCCTCTCAGATAGAAGAGCTTGGCCCGTCTCACCTTCCCTCGGCTCATCACATCGATCCGATCAATTCTGGGAGAATGCATGGCAAAGATTCTCTCCACCCCTATCCCATAGGAGATCTTCCTGACGGTGAAGGTCGACCGGATTCCTCCGGCCCTTTTGCGAATGACCACTCCTTCAAAGGGCTGTATTCTCTCTTTTTCTCCCTCGATGATTTTCACGTGGACCCGGATCGTATCACCCACCTTGAATGGGGTGAGGTCCGTTCGTAACTGTTCCCTTTCAATTATCTCTAACGGATTCATCTTACTCTCCCTTCTGTTCGATTGCGGAATGTGGAATGCGGAGTGCAGAATAGAAGATCTTAAAACCAGGTTATTAAAAATTCCGCATTCCGAATTCCGAATTCCGAAATTATTCGATGCGTTCCCCTAACAGCCGATCCAGGATGATGGCAACGGCTGAACGAACTGAGAGGTGATTATAACCTTTTCCTTCGATCGGTGCCAATACATAATCTGAACTCCCTTTAACCTCCTGGGTCAAACCCCACCCGGTCCCGAACAGGAGGAAAAACGGAGTTTCCCGATCTTTTAGAAGTCTCCGCAAGTCTCCATAACCGATGCAATCAGGGTGAGGAGAGGCTCCTGTCGCCACTCTCTTGGCTTTCTTCTGATGGAGGCGTGAAATTTCCTGATCCGCCTCATCAATGCTCCGGGACATCCGGACGAGGGAGAGGGATTCCTTTCTCGTGGGATTATACACTGAGCCTGCCCCCTGACTCCAGTGGCTGATGATCCTCTCAACCAACTCCACCTGGCTTTCAAGGGGAGTGATGATGAAAAAACCTCCCAGCCCGAATGTCCGCGCACAGCGGGAAATATCGTGAATATCGAAGTTGGTCACAGCGGTCGTGACCACCTCTCTTCTCCTGTCATAGACAGGATGGTGAACCAATCCGATGTAGAGGTTAGAGGCCATATCCTACAAAAAAATTCAAACGGTAAGGGTTACGAGGTCCGCCCTGCACCATATTAGGTTCAGGGCCCGTATTGTTAATAAGAGGTAACGTTTATCGTCTCTTAATTCTTTCCACGTAATCGTAACCCCCCTTCATCCCCCCTTAACTTAAGGGGGGAATATAGGGGGGGTATCAATTTTCATGTTTCGATGGTGCTCCGCTGTCACTAAACACTCTTCTTTGATATCTCCTCCAAAATCCTTTTATCTTCCTCAGAAAGAGAAGCTTTACTTAACAGGTCCGGCCTCCTCATCTGCGTTCTCCTCAGAGCCTCCCTCCTTCTCCAGAGAGAGATCGCCTGATGGTTTCCCGAAAGGAGGGCTTCGGGAACCCCATGCCCTCTGAAACTTGCAGGCCGGGTATACTGGGGATATTCCAGCAAAGAGTCAAAGAAGGAATCTTCCTCCGCCGACCGGTCCGATCCTAAGACTCCGGGCAGAAACCTTGAGACCGCATCGATCAGAACCATGGCGGCCAGTTCTCCTCCGGTCAGAACATAATCCCCTATCGATATCTCCTCATCGACGAAGAGTTCCCTCACCCTCTCATCCACTCCTTCATACCTGCCGCAGAGAAGGATCAGATGGGATCGGGAAGAGAGTTGCCTGGCCATCTCCTGATTCAACGGTTTTCCTTCGGGGGTTAGATAGATTGTCCTGACCGATGGATCTTCTGATTTCACTTGTTCAATAGCCCGGGCAATGGGTTCCACTTTCATCACCATCCCCTGCCCTCCGCCATAGGGAGCATCATCGACGATCCGGTGCTTATCAAGGGTAAAGTCCCGGATGTTGATCGTTCTCACCTCAATCAGTTTTTTTTCAATCGCTTTGGCCAGAATGCTCTCCTGAAATGGAGAAGAAAACATCTCCGGGAAAAGGGTGAGGATGTCAAATCTCATCTTCCTCCTCCCACAATCCTTCCATCCGGACCACCCTCATCACCCTTCTTTGACGGTCAATGTTCTGGATCACCCCTTCGGTTGCCGGCAGAAAGATCTCCCCTCTCTTTCCCTCGACGACATAGACATCATGGGATCCCGTTGGAAAGATCTTCTTCACCGTCCCGATCCTTCTGCCTTTCTCTGTCTCCACCACCATCCCCAGGATCTCGAACCAGTAATACTCTCCTTCTTCCGGCTCCGGGAGATCTTCTCTGCGGACAAGGATCTCCTTACCGATGAGACCCTCCGTCTCTTCGATCCTTTCGATCCCTTTTAATCTTAGGATGAGGCGTGGTGGTTGAGGGGTGACTTCCAGGACTTCAAAGGATTCCGGTTTCCCTAAGTTGTCCTTGATGAAAATCTTCTGATAAAGGAGAAAACGATCGATATCCTCCCCGAAATAATCTACCTTAATCTTCCCCCTGACCCCATGGGGCTTCACCACCCTCCCGATTGGGCAAAAAGCTTGCTCCATGGGTCGCTATTCGATGATTTCCAGGACAGAGCGTTTACCCAGATTGGCAGAAGCCGCCCCAAGAATCACACGGATGGCCCTTGCCGTTCTGCCCTGTTTTCCGATCACCTTCCCCAGATCATCCTTTGCTACGGAGAGTTCGATGACCGAGGTCCTCTCCCCTTCGACTTCAGAAACCCTGACCTGCTCCGGATGGTCGACCAATGCCTTGGCGATAAACTCAATCAACTCCTTCGTCGTCATCATCCCACCTCCAATACGAGCAACCGCTCTCGGAGAGATCCTTGGAAATCAATCCTGGGAGAAAAGGCAATCTACCCTTTTTTACTCTCCGCCAACTTCTTCGTCACACCCGATCGAATAAGAAGCTGACGGACGGTCGGGGTGGGCTGGGCTCCCTTTTTCAGCCAGCCTATCGCCTTCTCTTCCTTAATTCGGACTTCTGCCGGATCTTTCCCGGGATCGTAAATCCCTACCTGTTCGATAAACCTTCCATCTCTCGGAGAACGGCGGTCTGCAACCACAATTCGATAAAAAGGCTTCTTCTTCCCACCAAATCTCATCAATCTCATTGATGCAGCCATATTGCTTTGATCACCTCCTTCTTTTAAACATAAAATACGAATTTCGAATATCGAAATCCGAAACAAACCCAAAATAAAAATTTCAAAGCCTAAAACTTTTTTATTTATTTAGGTCATTTGTGATTTGAAAATTCGTGCTTGTTTTGAATTAGTCCTGCTGGACGCTCCGCCCGGATTTCGTATTCCGAATTTTAACAGAAACATTACCTCATCAAGAAAAGAACGGAACCTGTCCTCTTCCCAGTCCTTTGCCGCCCATCTTTGAAAACTGTTTCATCATCTTTCGGGCCTGGGCATACTGTTTTAAGAGCCGGTTGACTTCCTGAACGCTTGTCCCGCTTCCCGCTGCAATCCTCAATCGCCGGCTCCCGTTGATGATCGTGAAATTGGCCCTCTCCTTGAACGTCATCGAGTTGATGATGGCCTCCACTCTCCCCAGCTCCCTATCATCCACCTGGAGGCCTCCCATCCCTTTCATCTTCTTCGGAAGCCCGGGGATCATATTCAGAATCGATTCGAGCGATCCCATCTTTCGGACTTGCTGGAGCTGGTCCCGGAAATCCTCTAGCGTGAAAGAATCCTTTCGGATCTTCTTCTCTAATTCTCTGACCTTCTTCTCATCAAAGGTGGCCTCTGCCTTCTCGATCAGGGTCAGGACATCGCCCATGCCCAGAATTCTTGAAACCATCCGTTCGGGATGGAAGACTTCGAGGGCATCCAACTTCTCCCCTACGCCGATGAATTTAATGGGCCTCTGCGTCACCGCTTTGATCGAAAGGGCCGCTCCTCCCCGAGCGTCCCCGTCCATTTTGGTCAGGATGATTCCATCGATGCCCAGCCGCTCATTAAAACTCTTTGCGACATTGACCGCATCCTGCCCGGTCATAGCGTCAGCGACAAAAAGAACCTCTCTCGGTTTGATCTGTGTTTTGATTTCTCTAAGTTCAAGCATCAACGCCTCATCGATATGAAGCCTTCCAGCCGTATCGATGAGCATCAGATCGTATCCCCCTTTCAGGGCCGTATCACTTGCTTTTAGGCAGATATCGAGCGGCACCTGCGAGGGCCCGGGCCGGTAGAAATCGACCTTCAGATCTTCCCCTAACTTTTGCAACTGCTCGATGGCGGCCGGCCGGTAGACATCCGCTGGAACGAGGTAGGGTCGCTTCTTCATTCCCTGGAAGTGGCGGGCCAGTTTGGCCGCAGTGGTCGTTTTTCCACATCCGTGCAGGCCGACCAGCATGATCGGAACCGGAGGGCTCCCCGAAAGCTGAACCCTCTGCTCCTGGCCGCCCATCAGTGAAGTCATCTCCTCCTTCACGATCTTGATCAGTTGCTGTGCAGGGGTAAGGCTTGCCATCACTTCCTGGCCGATGGCTCTCCCCTGGACGGACTGGATAAAATCCTTCACCACCTTGAAATTGACATCGGCTTCGAGGAGGGCCACCCTCACCTCTTTGAGGGCCTCCTGAATGTTCTGCTCCGTTAACTTCCCATGACCTCGGAGTTTCTTAAAAACACCCTCTAATTTGGATGAAAGATTGTCAAACATGACCCATGCCCAAAGCTTGGTAAACGGCTTATTCTAATAATTTTTTCCCCGAATTGTCAAATTTCCCATTCGGAATATAAGCATCTCTTTTCCCGTGATAGAAATCCATGGGCATGCCAAATCCAGAGGGGCAGGCGGGCCAGCGGAGAAAGATTTAGGGCGGCACCGCTTAAGGATTGACTCCAGACGTTCCAAGACCAATAAAAACCTCATTTTCATTGACGACGAAAGTTTCCCATAAATGTCTAATGATCCGCAATCCTAAAGATTTCGGAGTCTGGTCCGCCTGCCCCTCTGGAGTCCATTTTGTCGTCACGGAATTGAAGATGCTTCCATTCGGGATTTTAGAATGGAATCTTTAATCTTATATCAGAAGAGGTCTGGCAGGCTTCAATGATTAAAAGGAGAAAGATCAGACCGAGGAGCCATCTTATCATTTCAGCTTTTCAAATTCCCCACCGGGAAGAACCCTCACCTTCCCTCTTCCTCCCGGCCCTCCTTTTACCTCTATACGATTCTTCGCAATATCGAAAATGATCTCATCTCCGGAGACCAAATTGTCGCCTTCCAACACTTTTGGGTTGCCGGTCAAAACCACCCTTTGATCCCGATTATAAAAGACCGCCTTCTGACAATTGGCGACACGAAGTCCTTGCTGAATCTTCACATTCCCTCCGGCCACCACCTTCTCAATCCCCTTGCCATCTTCAAAAACCAAGGCCTCGAGAGAATCGGAATAGATGACCATATCCTTCTGCCTAGCCATCACATTCCCCCTGAAGACGATCAGATTCTCTTTGGAAAAAGTCTCCACCCTGTCCGAAGTGATGTCTATCGGCTCGCCTGTGTCCCCCAATTTGATCTCCTTTGGCTCCGCAGGGGTCTCCTTTTTCAAAACCTCCCCCTCCTTCGTTGCCGGGGGCGGTAATGCTGCAATCTTTTTCTCCTTCTCTTTTGCTTTTTCCACCTCTTTCTTCTGAGGTTTTTCCTCCCTCACCTTTTCCTTTTCCTTCGGTGCCTCCCTGATCTCAGGTGCTGCAGGAAGAGGCGGCAGCCCCGCCATCCGCTTTTCATCCTCTCGTTTCGCCTCGACCTTTAATTCTTCCTTTGGAGGAGGCAAGGGGAAGGGGGGCGGAGTTACTTTCCTGGTCTCTTCTTTTGGAACCGCCGGCTCGTCCGGCTTTTCAGCGGGAGGAGGGACAACCTTTTTCTCTTCCCTCCTAAACTCGATCTTATCATCTTTCTTATCATCTTTCAGTAAAACCGGGCGTCTTCTCTCTTCATCGAATTTGGCCAGAGCAACTGTTTCAGCCTCTCCCTCTTTCGCATCTGCTTTCTTCTTTGGTTCTTTGGCTTTTGCCTTGCGAATGACGGTTTTTTCCTTTATGCCCTGATCCAGGATCGATTTGGCTTCCCTGTAATGGGAACTCTTCGGATATTCGTTGACAATCCTCGCAAAGGCCTCTCTGGCCTTCTCCCATTGATCGAGCTCGAGGCAGCTCTTCCCTAAAAGATAAAGCGCCTTATCCTCTTCAGCCCTCTTCGGGAACTTCTCCAGTAATCCTTCGAACCTGGAGGCGGCCGCCAGATATTTTCCCTTTTTGTAATAAAAATTTCCGATATAGAACTCATGGTCAGCCAACTGCTTCTTGCAAATCTCAATCTTTTCTTTAGCCTTGTCGGTAAAGAAGCTCTGAGGAGTGCTACTCACCAGGTATTCAAAATTGGAGAGGGCCTTTTGGGTGGAGGTCTGGTCCCGGTCGTGGGTGCGCATCTGGCTGAAATGGGCCATTCCGATCTGATATTGAACATAAGGGATTTCTTCATGGGTGGGACGGGTCTTCTTGAACTCCTCATAGGCTGCAATGGCTTCCACATAATCCTTCTTAAAAAAGTGACAATCTCCAACCTTCACCTCTGCCCACTGGGTATGAGGCGGGCTATCCGGAAAGTTGGACTTGATCTGTTCAAAAATCTTTAAGGCTTCGGAATAGTCCCTCTTATTGAACCGCTCCAATCCCTGCCGGTAGAGGACCTCCGGATCTCCCTTGATCGTTTTGATATCCTTTCCTTTCCCGGCGCATCCGTTCAAAAGGGAGAAGAGAACGAAAAGGAGAAGGAATGTTTGAATAACAGGATTCTTTTTCATCGGACCTGCTTTTTAAAAAGTGCCTATAATTATGATAGGAAGGGGGGGTGATGTCAATAAGAGGAAACCTATTTTTCTTTCAAGTCTGCGAAGGCTTAAAAGCCGAAGAGATTAAGAATGTATTGCCCTCTTTCAAGATCCATTTTCAGTTTCCACTTCCTTTAAAAAACTTTCAATCTGGGTTTTGAGTTTTGGCATCTTGTCTTTTATAATAGACCATACGATTTCCCACTTCACGCCAAATAAATGTGAAGCCTCCGATGATAGGCATTAGCAGGCATGGGTTCGTTTGAAAAACTAACTCGATAAGAGTCGAAGTGGCAGGGCCGAGTCCTTGGATGCTAATAGCGTTGGAGGCAGAAGAGAAGAACTTATTGCTGCCAGGGAGTTTGTATTGAAGAAGATCCCAAAGCTCCCCCGGCCCTAATGGGTCCGGGCCGGGTGCTTTGACCTTCACCGAAACCTGAGTAATTGTCCCATCGGGAGCTGGGTTGAGCAAGGCAAAACGGTCTGTCGATTCAAAAGGATCTGGTAGGATTATAAGGCAATGAGAAGGAGTAATGAGACATAAAAGCAAAAATAAAAATACCCCAAATGGAATGTTTTTTTACTATGTTGAAAAAATCCATGATACTTACCCCCCATAATGGCTCAATTTAGATGAAAAACGATTACCCATCCAGAATCTCGCGGACCTTTCTCGCAAGTTCCATGGGCGAGAAGGGTTTCTGTAAAAAAGGTGTTCCGGGTTTGAGGGAGGCCTGATAGATCATGATCCCATCGGTGTATCCAGAGATAAAAAGGATTCTGGTATCAGGATGAAGGAGTTTGAACTGTTCAACCAGTTCTTTTCCTCCCATTTGTGGCATCACCAGATCGGTGAGCACGAGGTGTATCTTCTTATGGGTGGGCTCACGGGCCAATCTCATTGCTTCATCCCCATTGGCCGCCTCCAATACCGTGTAACCCTGATCACGCAAAACTCTGGCTGCGAGGCTCCGTAACGATTCATCATCTTCCACCAAAAGGATGGTTTCGTCTCCTTGCGGGAAATCGCCTGTCTCCTCCTGGCGGGAGAGGTCATCTGCTTCTTCATCCACACATGGCAAATAGATTTTAAATGTCGTCCCCTGCTTGGGTTCACTGTAGACCCAGACATAACCTCCGCTCTGCTTCACAATGCCATAAACCATAGAAAGCCCAAGCCCTGTCCCCCGCCCCTTTCCCTTGGTCGTAAAGAATGGATCAAAGATCCTCTCTTTGACTTCCGGCGACATACCGCATCCCGTATCGGTCACGGAGAGCAGGATATAACGGCCCAGTATCACATTGAAATGAGATTGAGCATAGGTTTCATCCAGTTCAACATTGTGAGTTTCAATGATGAGTTTCCCGCCATTGGGCATAGCATCTCTCGCATTGACGACCAGATTGAGGATGGCCTGTTCGATCTGGCCTGGGTCGGTCTTCACCCTTCCCAGATCTTCAGCCGGGCGGGTAATCAGTTCAATATCCTCTCCAATGATCCGGCCCAACATCTTTCCCAGACCCTTCAGGAGTTGGTTCAGGTCGAGCACTTTCATATCCATCACCTGGCGCCGGCTGAAGGCCAGGAGTCGTTGGGTTAGCTCCGCTGCCCGATCCGTCGTTCTCCTGATTTCTTCTAAATTCCTTCTTAATGGATGATCTTCGCTGATTTCAAGCAGGGAGAGCTGGCTATAACCACTGAGGATGGTGAAGAGGTTATTTAAATCATGAGCGATGCCGCCTGCGAGCTGGCCCACCGTCTCCATTTTCTGGGATTGAAGAAACTGCGTTTCCAGTTGCTTCCATGCGGTGGTATCCTCGATCATGTGGATGGTGTATGGAGGGACCTCTCTCAACCCGGTCGCGAGAGAGACATTCAGGCGAGCCCAGACGACTTCTCCATCTTTCCGAATGTAACGTTTCTCTATTTGATAATGTTCTTTTTCGCCCGCAATAAGTTTTTTGAGAAGATCCAGATCCTGGGAGGCATCCTCCGGGTGAGCGAATTCATTCAAAACTTTGCCGTAAAGTTCTTCCACCCTGTAGCCTAACATTTTTTGAAGGGCCTGATTGCTCTCCATGACCCGCCCATCTGTATTGACGAGAGCGATGCCGATGGCCATCCCTTCAAAAATGGTTTGAAATTTCGCCTCGCTCTTCTGAATCGCTTCTTTGATCCGCATAAGTTCTGAGATATCAAACATGAAACCCCTGATGAAACAGGGATGGCCGGATTCATCCCTCACCACTGTCCCTTCATCGCGCACCCAGACGATATGACCATCACGGGCGATCAAGCGATATTCGGATCGAAACGGTTGGCCATTATTATGGCTCTTGTAAAATTCCATTAAAATACGCTTTCTGTCATCAGGATAGATCTGCCTGAACCAGAGCTGGGGATCGGTTAACCATTCAGAGGACGGAAAACCCAGCATGGTCTCTATCTGGGGACTGATGTAGAGTCGACCTCCCGTCTCATCAAGGGGGGTGATGTAAGTGACTGCTGGAATCTGTTCCAACAGAGTCCGGTAATCGATTCCAGAATTTGGAGGAAGTCCTTTCTCCTCTTCCAATTCTTCTTTCTTCTTTACAAAACGATCCCTTTTCCCTGCGCCCTGTTGTAGCTTCATCCCAACCTTCCCCTTCCTCAGCCATTAAGAGAGGATCTGTGAGGCAATCCTCTCCACCTCAACGATATTGAGAGGCTTCGTCAGGAAATCAATGGCTCCCAGGGATTTCGCTTCTCTCTCTATCTCATCCCGTTGTGTGGCCGTGATGATGACGACCTCCACTTGCTTCTGATCTTTCCGAAGCTTTTTCAGCACATCCATTCCGTCCAGGCCGGGCATTTTGATATCTAAAAACACCAGACGAGGCGGTTTAGTTTCGATAATCCTCAGGGCCTCATAACCGTTATCTGTCATGACGAGATTGTAGCGGTCGCCCAGCAGGACTTCGAAGGAGTCCAAAATCCCCTGATCATCATCCACCACTAAAATTCGTTTTGAAAGGTGTTCCATTTTTCCCCTCCTCAATTAAAAACATCTTACTTTTCCCCTTTCCCTAACCTGGTTCGGGTTGAGGATAGGAAGATTCATTTCTCCCTATCAAGGCATTTAGCAAATAGAATGCCAAAGGACTTTCAAACTCACCAAAAATAAATCACCTTAAATTTTAATGGGTTATAAGCAGGTAAGAAAATGAAGATACTAAGGGAAGGGCGTCTGGACTGCCAACGATTGTTGGCAATCTTAACTTTTGATTACAGGTAACATCAACACAAAAGTGGTCCCCGCTCCTTTTTCACTCATCACCTCAATCGTCCCCCGATGGTCTTCAATAATCTTATGGGTGAGGGCCATTCCGAGGCCAACGCCACGGTCCTTGGTTGTAAAGAAGGGGTTAAAGAGGTTCTTCGATGTCTCCTCATCCATTCCGACTCCTGTATCCCTGAAGATGATTTGGAGCCCGGAGGAAGGTGAATCATGCTTGGAAGAGATGATCAGTGATCCGCCCTCCGGCATCGCCTGGATCGCATTGATGGCCAGGTTGGAGAAGGCGCGATAAAGCGTCTCTGAGTTTCCTTCGACAGGAGGAATGGTTCTGTCCAGATGATCTTCGAAACGGATCTGTTTCTTTTCCATCTCTTCACCATGAAGATCAATCACCTGAAGGATGAGATAGTTCACATCCAGGGCCACGAAGGGGTGCACTCTTCTCCTGGTCAATTCCAGTAGATCCTCTACCAATTGATTGATCCGGTCGATTTCTCTTGGAACCGTAGAATTAAATTTCTCCATAAAGGAGGGATTTTCAAGCTTTCTGGGAAGGAGCTGGACAAAGGTCTTGATTGCGGAGAGAGGGTTCTTCACCTCATGGGCTAACCCTGCCGAGAGGGTCCCGAGGGCGGCCAGCCGGTCTGCCTGTCGGAGTTTCTCCTCGAGGGCCTTGATCCCGGTGATATCCTGAAAGAGCACCAGGGCGCCGAGCTTCTTTCCTTTTCCATCGGTAAGCAAGGAAGTGCCGACAGTCAACCAGAGGCTTCCCTCATCTTTTTTCAACTCCATTTCCGAACGAAATACTCCTTCTTCACGGGATAGTGTCTCGATCATCATTCGATAAAGAGGATGATCTTCACTCAAAACTCGTTCCAACGGAAGGCCCACAATTTTCCCGCTTCTCTTTCCCAGGATGCGCTCAGCCATTTCATTGAGAGTAACGATCTTTTCTTCAAGATCGATGGTAATCAGCCCGTTGGTCATCGAGGACAGCACATTATCGGTATACGCCTTCAGGGATGTAATCTCACGAAGGCGGTTCTCCAGTTCGGTTTGATGGAGGCGGATTTGCTGGATCATATGGTTGAAGTTTTTCCCCAGTTCTTCGATTTCATCTCCGGTATGAATGTCTATGACCTGGTCGAGATCTCCTTTTGCAGCGGCGATGGTTGTTCCCACCAGATTGGAGATGGGTTGGGTGATTCGCCTGGCGAAGAAAATCGATCCAAGAATACCAAGGGCAATGGCGAAACCACCCAGAAAGAGGAGATTGAGACGTGTCTTTAAAATCTGACTGGACATCCCCTCCAACGAGAGACCAATCCGGATGGTTCCCCATTTTTCCTGTGACTCTTTGATGTAAACCGGGATGGAGATATCCAGGACCCTGACTTCTTTTTCTCCATAGAGAATCGGTTGAATCAATGGGGCCCTGGCTCGGGTCGCTTTCTGACTCACTTCGTCCGTGAGGATCATCCCCTGTTTCTCATCATGCTGACTGTAGGCGGCCACCTTGTCCTCTTTATCGTGGATGATGACATAGAGGACATCCTTCTCAAGGACAACTCTCTCCGCATTCTGCTTGAGGACAATATAGTTATAAGTGAGAAGAGCATTCGTGCTCACCGCGGCTAAATGCCCGGCGATGGTGATGCCCCGTTTCCGGGCTTCCTCATGAATCGTTTCAGACTGACGTTTTTCGACCAGAATGATGACCAGGGCCATGACGAGCAGGAGGATAATGGTGGAGTAAAAGATGAGTCTTGTCCGGAGACGAATGGATCGGGAATCTTTTCTGAAATCCATCACTTCTTCAGCCAGATCTTCTTCATCGGGATATAAGGACCGCCAAGGGCGCTCACCTCAACGCCCCTGACATAGGGCTGATAGACCATCTGGAAGAGATGGTTCACCATCGGCACAATGGGTGCATCATCGAGAATCATCTCCTCGATCTTTCGATACATCTCCATCCGCTTCAGATAATCCCTCTCTGCCCGTGCTCGATCCAGCAGCCGATCCACCTCCGGATTATGGTAATTTGTGTAGTTATATCTTGACTTTGAATGAAAGAGGGTCCAAAGAAAATTATCTGGGTCCGGAAAATCAGCATACCAGGCATACATGAACATTGGTGCCCTTTTTGACGAAAGGATTTCCTGAAACTTTGGCCATTGGGTTTCATACTTAATATTTAATTTGATTCCGGTCTCAGAGAGATAGGTTTTCACCATCTCCAGTTCCTTCACCGCCAATTCAGCTTTAGCAGCCGACCAGAATTCAATTGGAGGTAACCCTTTCCCTTCTGGATAGCCCGCTTCCCTTAAGAGTTGTTTTGCCTTTTGGGGTTGATATCCAAAACTTCCTTTGATCGGAGTATAGCCTGGCATTCCTAATGGAATAATACGATCTGTAAGATGGGCCATCCTTTTTAGAATATCCCGGCCAATCAATTCTTTTGGAACAGAAGAATTGATTGCCTTCCTAATTTTTTCTATTTTTAGGGGCCCAATCTGCGTATTAAGACCGTAAAAGCGAAGGGACAGGATGGGTTTTTGGAGAAAGATATATTGTTTGGATTTTGAAATTTCCTCAACATCTCTGAAAGGAATGAACGAATCTTCTAATTCTCCATTTTTAAAAAGAATGAGTATTTCTTCACGGGGGCCACCATGGAAGATCTTAAAAATGACTTTATCGAGATAGGGCCTTCCTTCAAAATAGTCGGGATTGGCCTCAAGGACGATTTCCTCTCCTTCTTTCATCGAAACGAATTTAAATGGCCCTGTCCCCACCGGTGATTGCCCAAAAGTGGGTTCTAATTTCTCAACCTCTTCCTTGGGAACCACTTTGGCTCCTTTCATTGCGAGGATACTAATGAACGGAGCATAAGGTTCTGAAAGAGTAATCTTAAGGGTTAATTTATCCTGGGCGATTAAACCTTTTACTTCCTTAGCTTTTCTTTCCATGAACTCCTTAGCCCCAAGGATTCTGGTGAAAAAATCAGAAGAGCTCGATTTAATGTCAGGATCGAGTATACGAGTGAATGAATAAACAAAATCTGTGGAAGTAACTTCTCTTCCATTGTGGAATTTGACCCCTTCTTTTAAATAAAAGGTATAGGTGAGACCATCAGGAGAAACTTTCCAGGACCTGGCTACGGCGGGAATGACATTCAAATCTTTATCGAACTGAACCAGGCCATCAAAGAGCTGTTGGATCACCGTAACAGCATGGATGTCTACAGATAATGCTGGATCAAGGGTTTTGGGGTTAAACTCGAGAGGTCTGCGGTAAGTTCCTCTCGACTTCTCAATTCCTGGTTTATCTTCCGTAGAAAAACCACCTCGCTCAAAGAGCAGGGTAAAACAAAATAGGAACGCAAATACAAATATGAAAACTTTAAATGTCATTGGTAAGGGATTCATAAATTTAAAACGGGATTTTAAATATATATATAGGAAGAAATAGGAAGGATGTCAAAGGTTATTAAAAAAAGAAAGCACAACCTATGGTTGTGCTTTCTTTTTGATCCTTAAAATAAGAAGAGGTGTAACACTTTAGCGGTTTGAAAAGGGTTTCATAAAATCCCTCCCTTGCCTCCCTTTGCCAAAGGGAGGAGAAATACTTCCCCCTTTGTAAAAGGGGGATTGAGGGGGATTTGGGTTATTTCGATTTCTTGATCAGACCTCTTTTTCAAAGAACTAAAGTATTAAGAAGAAGTTAAAATTAGTACCCGCTGCCATCTGCCAGAACAGGCAGCACATAGGCCATCACTGACAATGCAATGATGACCAACTCGATTGCGATCTTCTTCATGTTATCACCTCCTTTTTTATGGTTTTAGGTTGAGAGGAATGAAACGAGTTAACACAGATGATAAGAGCAATCCGAATGCCAGAACGAAAAGAGAACCCTCCCCTTTGCGGTGGACGATTAAGTGTGTGTTCTCAAAGAGATTTTTAGAAGGTCCATTTTTCGAAAGGAAAAAGCGCCCTTCCATTTCACTGCCAACAGTTGTTGGCAGTGAAATGGGAAATGGATGGAGAAATAGATAGAACCCTTTGATTTAATAAGGAGAGTTTAAATTGCAAACGATTGTTGGCAATTTTAAAAAAACATTACAGTCAATCGGGCATCAGCCTGCCTGTTTCATCCGGATGCCGAACTGTCTTGCTTTTTGCATGAGGTAGTTTCGGCTAATTTTCAGAATCTTAGCGGCCTCTGTCTGGTTCCATCGGGTGGCTTCAAGGACATTGAGGATCAACCTTTTTTCAAACTCTTCTCTCGTATTGATCAGCCCTGCCTTTGAGAGCTTATCATCTTTTGTGCTTCTGCCTGATGACATCAAAATCTCAAGGGGGATGTCCTCCAGTTCGATCGGATCGTTGCCTTTGGACAGAACGATGATCCTTTCGATAAGATTTTCTAATTCCCGGATGTTGCCCGGCCAAGGATACCGGGAAAGGGCATCCAATGTCTTTTCAGAGAATCCCGGAATCTTCTTATTAAAGGCAATGTCAAATTTGTTGAGAAAGTGTTTTGCAAGAATGGGAATATCTTCCCTCCTCTCCCGAAGGGGAGGGATCGAGATGGGGACCACATTGAGCCGGAAGTAGAGGTCCTGCCGAAATTTCTCCTTAAAAACAGCGTCTTCCAGATTAATATTGGTCGCCGAGATGACCCGGATATCGACCTTGATGGGTTTGTTCGATCCGATCCGTTCGATCTCCCTCTCCTGAAGGACCCGGAGGAGTTTCGCCTGGAGATCAGATCTTAACGCTGAGATTTCGTCAAGAAAGAGGGTTCCCCCATTGGCATATTCAAATTTCCCGATGGCTCGTGTATGAGCCCCCGTAAAGGCCCCCCTTTCGTGGCCGAACATCTCGCTTTCCATCAGTTCAGGGGGAATGGCGGCACAGTTGATGGCCACAAAAGGTCCGTTCTTTCTACTCCCCTGGCGATGGATGGCACGGGCAATCAGTTCCTTACCTGTCCCGCTCTCGCCGATGATTAAAATGTTGGTGGAGGTATAAGCCACCTTTTTGATGAGGTCAAAGATCTCTAACATCTTCTTATTCTGGCTGATGATCTGGTCGAATCCCCTAACCGTTTCGACCTCCCTCCGGAGAAAATCCAATTCTCTGTGGAGCTTTTGTTTGCTGATGGCCCGATGGACAGTCGAGAGGATATCCTCAGGTTCATAAGGCTTGGTGATATAGTCGTAGGCGCCTGATCGGATGGCATCCACTGCCTTTCGAGCCAGATTGAGCGCAGAGACCATAATGACGTCCAACGCTTCGTCCTGCTCTCTGATCCTGCGAAGGACCTCCAGTCCATCCATATCGGGCATGTTCACATCCAAGAGGATGAGATCAACGGACTCTCTCTGAAGAACCTTCAGGGCCTCTGGACCGCTTTCTGCATTGAGAACGCGGTAGTCATCTTCAAGGATGACTTCGAGAGACTGCCTGGCTCCTAATTCATCGTCCACAACTAAAATCGTCGGTTTTATCTCCATAGATGATTACTATAAAAAAAATGGTTCCCCTCGTCAAGGAGAGACAACCATCCATTGACAGGCTGTTGCCCAAACCAACCATTTGCCCTTCGGCTTTCCGTTCGCCCTGAGGCTCTCGAAGGGTGAATCTCGCGAAACGCGGGACTCAGGACAGGCTTGTCGAAGCATGAAATCGACTGGGACAACAGCCTGTTGACATTTGATTTGTGGAGTGTTAGTGGGAATTCAACCCCTCTGCACTCATGATAAGCTTCGAGAGGAAAAGGAGGAAGGAATGCTTTTTTCAATCCAGAAGGAACTTTTCGATCTCCTGCCTGATCTCACGATCGGAATGGTCGTGGCAACGGGCCTGGACAATACCCATTCTTCCAGCGAAATAGACCAACTCCTCCAGCGGGCCATCGAGGCGTTGAAGAAAAACTTCGTCGGGGATAAGGCCCAGGATCATCTGAGGATCAAACCCTGGAGAACCGCCTTTGCCAAACTCGGCATTTCGGGAAGCAAGTTCCCAAGTTCTGTGGAATCGATGGCAAGGAGAATCCTCAAAGGGGACCCCTTCCCAAAGATCAATCCCCTGGTCGATCTCTATAACAGCATCTCTCTGAGGTATCTCGTCCCCATGGGAGGTCACGATCTGGATACGCTTCAGGGAAATATCTATCTCCGATTCACCGAGGGATGGGAACCTTTCACTCCCATGGGAGGAGAGGAAAGGGTGACGGTTCCGAAAGGGGAGCTGGTCTACCGGGATGAGCAGGAGGTATTGACCCGAAATTGGGTCTGCCGTCAATGCGAAAAGGACAAGGCCACCGAAAAGACGAAAAATATCTTCATTCCCATCGATGTGTTAGGCGAGGTGGGAAGTGGGCTGGCCGACGAAATTGTGCGCGAACTCTCCGAATCGATCCCGAAGCATTTAGGGGGAACGATCTACTCAGCCATTCTGAACAGAGAAAATCCATCCGTGGAATTCTCTTTCTGAAAACAGAAGTGTGAAGAAATACCATAGGGCAAGGCCCTGCCGCAGGAGCCTTGCTCAAAACAACGCAACCCTGAAGGGTTGCCCTACATTCATTGTGATTAGAATCGCTCAATTTAGTTAAAAAAAAGGGAAGAGCATGATCTCTTCCCTTTTTAAATTTCCTCTTTCCTCGACAGAATGTTGAAGCTCGTTGAAGAGGGAGAATTAGAAGCCTTTCTTCTGGATTTCGGCTAAGCCCTCATCCACTGTGAACACGGCGCCGCATTTCGGACATTTGATCTTCACGTCTCCTGCGGTCCCGCAACCGAAAGAAAAGATTGCCAACATCGCCAATGCCAAAAAGATACACACCATTCTCCTCATTACCTTCACCTCCTTTCATTCATTGTTCTTTCTCTAAAGACTTCTCAAGTCCGTAATAAATATAGGTCAATCGAATAACAGAATTCCTCTATGTTGTCAAGAAAAAAATGGGTGATTTCTGAAAAAGTCCTGAAATCACTGTAATCGAGAGAGCGCGGTGTGGTTTTTCAGAGCTCTCAATGGGTTTTCAGTTTGACTCCATTTTTCAAATCATTTCTTCTTCGGCTTCGGTTTCTTGACGGTTTTCTTCGTCTTCCCACAACTCTTTGCTCCGCAAGACATGATCCAATCACCTCCTCCGCCCGTCTATTGATTTATTTATCCCTTTTAATTTAATATTTGTCAAGAATTTTCTTTTGAGATTTTTCAAAAAGCACAGAAATCGCTGATAACATGCTTGCCTGCCCCGCCCTCGGTCGGGACCGGGGCCGGGAAGCAGGGATTATGAAACGATTACAACGATTAGAAATGTATTGAAAATAAATGTAATCTCGTGTAAACGTTGTGTGATCGAGGGACCAGTATTTGGAACCGATTTAAGGATAAAACATGCCATTCAGATGGGTCAAATCCCCTTTTCCAAAAGGGACGTATTACTTTTCCGGCAATGAAGCCGCGGCAGAAGGGGCGATCGCAGCAGGATGCCGGTTCTATGCGGGTTA
>Ga0194110_10002089_pt1 | contig 25454 bp, 27 predicted proteins | sample TA2Kig1200mmetaG_FD_146192 | JGI IMG/M metagenome (GOLD analysis project Ga0194110, IMG submission 146192) | Freshwater microbial communities from Lake Tanganyika, Tanzania - TA2015032 Kigoma Deep Cast 1200m | ecosystem: Environmental > Aquatic > Freshwater > Lake | place: Tanzania: Lake...
GCAATACGCGATCTGATTGTGCAGATGGATTTATAGAGTCGGCAACAGGTTTGCACAATCTTCGGATTCGACATCGCAAGCGTCGCCTGCGACGATAAGCCGAAATCCTTATTATTGATAACGTCTAATATGGTGATTGGCAATCGTGCGCACGATGTCCCAAAGCGGCATTGTATCACCCCAATGGACGGGTCTAAGTTGGTCGAGTTTATTTTCGGGCGTGCGGAGCAAATCTTGTTTCCAGAGTTGATGTGATCGGTCGAGCCAGAGTATCAAGTCAGCCAAATAAGCTTCGGACTGGATAATGGTGTCGCGCAATCCGTGCGGCCACTGGAGGGCGTGCCAAGCAGTGGGCGCGGCGTCGAAGGCGTACGAGCGGTAAACGTGGCTCCAGCCGGCAGCATGCTTGATGGTGCCGATGATCGAACGATAGCCACCGGGCGGGACAAAAAGCGCCTCTTCCAGGGTCAACGCTTGGAGATTGTCAGACAAGATTCCAAACGCCGAGTCGAGCAATTGCAACGTGATTTCTAATCGGGTCCGCATTTTCCATCCGTCGCGACTAAAACTCACTCGCCAAAATCGTAGCGCGATTTTGCAGCGGCGATTCTACGCTAACCGCAGGAACACGTCAGGGTGTTGCTGGGCGATTCGCAGCAGAGCCACGGCCGGTCCGCTCGGTTTGCGCCGCTTTTGTTCCCAGTCTTGGACTGTTCGCACGCTCACGCCCATCAAGCCCGCAAACGCCATCTGGGATAGTTGCAATCGCGCGCGGATTTTTTGCGGCGGTGCAGGGCGCGTCAGTTTCGTTAGGCGCAGTGATGCCTTGCCGTTTTTGTATGCTTTGATCTCGCGAATACCCGAAAGGATTTCTGCGCCAATATTACGTTTTGACACTCTTGACCTCCTTTGCGATCTTTCGCAATAAATGAGCGGGGATATTTCCGATTTCACTTTTGCGATAAACCGTCAGCATCCAGATTTCATCATCCTGTTTCTGGAAATAGTAGATAACGCGAATTCCTCCGCGTTTGCCTTTTCCTGGAATCGCCCATCGCAATTTTCTGACACCCCCAGAACCAGGCACAACTTTCCCTGCTTCGGGATATTTGAGCAGAAAACCCTGTAGCCCGAGGTACTCGTCATCGCTCAAGTACGTGTGGATCAATTTGGTGAAGATGGACGTTTCGATGAATTCCATATCGGCATTATACGGCAAAGCCGTATATCAGGCAAATGATAATTTGTGTTAGATGTTCGTTGACGCGCTAAAATTCACTCGCCAAAATCGTATCGCGATTTTGCAGCGGCGACGCGTCCGCGCTTTGCACCGCAGCGACGATGCCGCGCATTCTGGGCAACTGATCGCCGATGTAAACTTGCGCGATGGATTTCTTTTTGGCGTCCGCGCGCGCGTGTTGCAACAACAGCCAACTGTTGATCACCTGCGTCGCCATATCCACCAAATCGGACGCGTAGTAATCAATCACTTCGGTTGGACATTCCTTGAGATGATCGGCAGAGCGATTGAACAACTCGGTTGCTTCGACGATTTGATGTTTCAATGGCGCGAGTTCCTCACCGTATTCCTGCGCTGCCCACTCGCTCAGCAAATCGTCGAGCGAATGCCCCAGCAATTTGCCGATTGCCGCGACGACCTGGAGTTGGCTCGTCCCTTCGTAAATGTTCGTCACGCGAATATCGCGGAAATGTCGCTCGACGTTGAACTCGCGCATATAGCCGACGCCGCCGTGGACTTGCATCGCTTTGTAGCACACGCGATTGCCCATCTCGGTTGCATAGTACTTGACGAGCGGCGTCAACGCTTCGGCGAGGCGCGCCGCGCGTTTCAAGAGTTGGCGATCGGCGGGATCGGGCTTGGGCGTTGCGGCGATGTGATGTGCGAGCGCGTTTTCCAGATCCACCCAGCGCGCCACCTCGTACATCAACGCGCGCGTCGCTTCGATTTCGCCGCGCATCGAAAGTAACATCCGTGTTACGGCAGGGAAATTGCAAATCGGCTGGTTGAACTGGACGCGCGCGTGCGCGTACTTGTACGCTTCGCGATACGCGGCTTCCGCGATCCCGACTGCTTGCGCGGCGACGGCAAGGCGCGCGCCATTCATCAGCGCCATCGCGTAGCGAATCAAGCCAAAGCGGCGTTTGCCGATGAGTTGCGCGGGCGTGTGGTTGTATTGCACCTCGCACGTCGGCGATGCGCGCATCCCCATCTTGTGCTCCAGGCGGCGAATCACCACACTATCATCTTTTTCGACGAGGAAGAGCGAGAGTCCGCGCGCGTCGTTGCTCTCGGGTTCGCTGCGCGCTAGCACGACCGCCACGTCCGCGCAGCCATTCGTGATGAAACGCTTGACGCCGTTGATGCGCCACACCTGCGCGGCTTCGTCGTACGTCGCGCGCGTTTGCACCGCGCCGAGATCAGAGCCCGCGTCAGGTTCGGTGAGCACCATCGCGCCTGTGATTTCGCCGCGCGCAAAGCGCGGCAGGACGCGCGCTTTGATTTCATCGTCGCCGAATTCCGCGATGGACTGCGCGATCTCCAGCAAGCCGTAAACCGTCATCGAGCCCGCGTCGGCGCGCGTCAGCATTTCGGTCATCATCAAAAAGATCGTTTCGGGCAGATTCATTCCGCCGTATGCCCACGGCAACATCACGCCCATCAGATCGGCTTGCTTGAGCGCGGCGAGCGCGTCTTGTGTGGCGGCGGCGTACTGCACCTTGCCGTCGCGCAACTGCGCGCCCTCCTCGTCCGCCTCTGCCGCGCGCGGCGCAAGGCGCGTCGCGCATAGTTCGCCCAGCACCGTCAGGATGCGGCGATAGTTGTCTTGCGCGTCGGCATAGTGGCGCGGCGCAGCGGGATATTTTTCGTGAAACGAATAATTCTTTTCCTTGAGCGCGACGACCTGGCGCAGATCGGTCTGCTGCAAATGATATTGGAGATCGAGATTATCGAGGAAAAAGTTGTCTGCCATAGAGTATGCTCCTGTAGGGGCGTTTTATAAAACGCCCTTACTTCGCTTTCTCGCGGAACGCGCGGATCATCATCGGAATCACTTCCGCCGCGTCGCCGACGATCTTGTAATGCGCGATCTGAAAAATCGGCGCGTGCGGATCGGTGTTGATTGCGATGATCTTGGACGACTCGCTCATCCCCGCGCGATGTTGAATCGCGCCTGAAATGCCTGCCGCGATGTACAAGCGCGGGCGCACTGTCGTGCCTGTTTGTCCGACTTGATGCTCGCGCGAGATCAAGCCCGCGTCCACTGCCGCGCGCGACGCGCCCACTTCGCCGCCGAGGATGTGCGCTAATTCGCGGATCAATTCGAAATTCTCTGGACTGCCAATGCCCGCGCCGCCCGAGACGATGATCGGCGCGCCTTTGAGATTGACCGTGGACTCGCGCGTCTCGCGGCTCAGCACTTGCAACACTAACTCGCGCGCGTCGAACGTCGGCGCGATTTTTTCGATCACACCTTTGCGCGATGTATCAGGATCGCGGCGACGCATCACGCCCTCGCGCACCGTCGCCATTTGCGGGCGCGTGTTCGGATTGACGATCGTCGCGATCACGTTGCCGCCGAACGCGGGGCGAATTTGGTACAGTAAGTCAGAATAGACGCGCTTTTCTTTTTTCGATTCGAAATCGCCGATTTGCAGATCGGTGCAGTCCGCCGTCAGCCCAACTTGCAGCGCGCTCGCGACGCGCGGCGCGAGATCGCGCCCAAGCGGCGACGCGCCGAACAAGAATGTGTACGGGCGATGTTCGCGCGCTAAATCAGATGCGACGCGCGCGTACGGCAGCGTGCGATAATTTTCCAGTTCGGGATGATCGGCAAGCAAAACGCGATCCGCGCCGTGATGAATCACCGTCTCGGCTAATTCTTCGACGCGCGCGCCGCACAATACGCCGCACACCTGGCTGTTCAATCGGCGCGCGAGTTCTTGTCCCTTTGCCAATAATTCCAAACTGACGTCGGCGAGCTTGCTTTCTTCTTGTTCGACGAAAACCCAAATATCGTTGTTAGTTGTCATTCGCATCTCCCAGATTGACCGAAGACCGAAGACCGAGGACCGATGACCGATGACCGATGACCGTGGACCGAGGACTCTTCGGTCGTTCGTCCTCCGTCATCGGTCATTTTGTATCGGTGCTAGCAAGATCGTGCGTGACTTGGTCGTAGCGTCCGCGCAATTCATCGCTCAATGTGTGTTCCCACAACGGCACACCCGAAAGGTACGCCGCGCGTCCCAGCAGGTGCGCCGCGACGGGGGCGGTGACGAGTAGGAAAAGTGTGATGGCTAATGCTTGCGTGGCAAAGCCCACATCGTTAAAGTGGATTGCCGCGCCCAACATCACGCACCCTACGCCCAGGGTCGCCGATTTGGTGCTACTATGCAGGCGCATATACAGATCGGGAAAACGCACGACTCCCAGCGCGGCAACGAGCATAAAAAACGTGCCGACGAGAATCAAGAGCGCGCTCAAGATTGCTGCCACGGTACGGCTCCTTTCGCGATAAAATAAGCAAATCCGACGGTGCCCAAGAAAGAAATCAGGGCAAGCACGATGGCAACATCGAGAAAAATCGGTTGATTGGTGGCGACGGCATAGAGCGCGATCCACCCGACGGACAGGGAGGCGAGCAAATCGAGCGCCACTACGCGGTCGGGCAAACTGGGACCGCGCGCCAAGCGGATGAACGCGAGAAACAGCGCCGCGCTAAGTAAACCAAAAGCAATCGTGATGATCATTTCTTTCGACTCCCAAGACCGCGTGCGATCGGTTCACGCGCCTACATTCATTTCGTCGTTCGCGCCGCGCATCACATCGAGCAGGCGACGTTCCAGACCTTGTTCGATCTCGCGGCGAACCAGTTCCGCGTCTGCGGCGTACATCACATGCACGTAGAGAACGCGGCAGTCGGACGCAACATCCAAACTGAGCGAGCCGGGGGTGAGGGAAATGAAATTCGCCAAGAGCGTAATTTCGGCGTTCGTGCGCGCCTCCAACGGAATCGCCAACACGCGCGGTTGCATGTGATGGCGCGGCGTCAGCACGTCCGCCGCCACGCGCAGGTTCGACAAAATCAATTCCCACAAAAAGAAAACTGCAAACCCCAACGCCTTGGGCACTTTGGAAAAGTAGCTACTTGGACCAACCACAGAGCGCACCAGCCACAGCACCGCGTAACCCAGCCCAAAGCCCAACAGGAGATTGGGCAGACTGAATGTGCCGGTCAATGCCGCCCAGGTGAGCGCCAAGCCGGTGTTCAGCAAAAGGTAATGCACTAGGGTCCTCCCAACACGGCTCGAATGTAATCCGTCGGTTGCATCAACTCCTGTCCCGCGCGCAATGCCAGCGCGAAAATCGGTCCCGCGCCGAAACCGATGAGGAGTGTGAGCAGCGCCAGCAACACAATCGGTATGAACAACGCGACCGAGCTGCGACGGTCTTCGGTCAGCGGTCGTCGGTCATCAAGTGGTTTCCAAAACGCCTCGTTCCAGATTTTCAGCATCGAAAAGAGCGTGAGTAGACTGACGCCCAGCGCGACGCCGATGATGACGTACTGCTCCAGGGGCAAGCCGGCTTGAATCAATCCGAGTTTGGCGAAAAAACCAGAGAGCGGTGGCAAGCCCGCCAGTGACATCGCCGGAATCAAGAACAAGACGGCCAAGCCCGGTTGCGCGCGGTACAGCCCGCCCAGTTTCTTCAACTCGAACGTCCCACTCATTCGTTCGACGACGCCGCTGATGAGAAACAGGTTGGTCTTGACGATGATGTGATGCGCGATGTAGAACACGGCGGCGGCTAAACCCAGCGGCGTGAACAACCCCAAGCCCATAATCATATAGCCGATTTGACTGACGATGTGAAACGAGAGCACGCGGCGAAACTCGTTCTGCGCGACCGCGCCCAACACACCCGTAATCATCGTCAGCCCAGCGAGACCCAAGATCAAGGTGTGCGTGAACGCGACATCCTGAATGAAGATCAGCGTAAAGACGCGGATCAAGGCATAGACTCCCACTTTGGTCAACAAACCCGCAAAGACGGCGGACACCGCGACCGGCGGCGTGTGATAGGACGCGGGAAGCCAAAAGAACAACGGAAAGATCGCCGCCTTGATGCCAAAGGCGGCGAGAAACAGCAGCGCGACCGCGACGACCAAGCCAGGTTGCGCCGTCGCGCTCAACTTGCGCGCCAAATCCGCCATATTGAGCGTGCCGACCAGCCCGTACAAAATGCCCATCGCCGCAAGGAACAGCGCGGACGACATCAGGTTGAGCGTCACGTACTTGATCGCGCCTTCCAATTGACCGCGCTCGCCGCCCAACGCCAACAAGACGAACGACGCCATCAGCATCACTTCGAACCAGACGTACAGATTGAACAAGTCGCCCGTGATGAACGCGCCGCATACGCCCATCAACAAAAAGTGATACAGCGGATAATAGCCGAACCGCACGCGCGCCGCGTCGATGCTCGTCAGCGAGTACACCGCGACCGCGAACCCGATGATGCCCGCGAGCGTGACCATCAGCGCGCTGAACAGATCGGCGACGAGTGTGATGCCATACGGCGCGCGCCAGTTTCCCATCTGCGTCACTTGGATGCCGTTGTGCCACACATCGTTCAACAGTCCCAGCGCGGCGACCAGCAAAGCCGTCGCGCCGCCCAAACTGACCCAGCGTTGCGCGCGCAACGTCGGGTACATCAGCGTCGTGATCACGGCGGTCAATAATGGAATAACGATTGGAAGAATGAGCCAAAGATTCATAACGATTAGGTATCCGTACTCGTCAGACGATCCAAATCATCCACGCCGACGATTTTGTGCGCGCGATACGCCAGCACGAGCGCGAACGCCGTCACACCAAAACTGATGACGATGGCGGTCAGAATCAACGCCTGCGGCAACGGGTCGGCAACGACAGTGGCGAGTGGCGCGGCTTTGTCGCCCACGATCGGCGGCTGCGCGCGCGTCAAGCCCGCCGCGGTAAAGATCAACAGATTCGCCGCGTGGCTCAGCAAGACCAAGCCGATCAGCAATTTGATCAGACTGCGGCGCAAGAGCAGATAGATCGCCGCCGCATACAATCCACCCACAACGAACGCCAAAACGATTTCCACTGCGTCACTCCTCCGCCAACGCAAAGATGATGGTCAGCGATACTCCCAGCACGACCAGATAAACGCCTGCGTCGAAGAATAGCGGCGCGCCAAGCTCGATTTTGCCCCAACCGGGCAATGCGAAAGCGTACCACTGACCGGTCATAAATGGACGGTCGTTCGCGACTCCAAGCATCCCACTGCAGAGCGCGAGCAAAAGGCCGAACCCGATCAACAGACGCGGCTCGATGGGCAAAATCTGGCGCGCCGCGCGTGTGTCGTACGCAATCGCGTAGAGCGCGTATGCCGCCGCCGCGATCAATCCCCCGACGAATCCGCCGCCTGGCTCGTTGTGTCCGCGCCCAAAGACGAATACGGAAAACAACAAGAGTAGCGGCAATAAATAGCGTACAGCCGTTTGCAAAATCAGCGAGTTCATTCGATTTTTTCTCTACGCAGCTTTAACAGCGCGTACGCGCCCAGCGCAGCGATCCCCAGCACGGTGATTTCGCCCAGCGTGTCCAAGCCGCGAAAATCTACCAGAATCACGTTGACCACGTTCCGTCCGTGCGCCAGCGGCAACGCGTTCTCGAGGAAATAGTCCGAGATACTCGGTTGGAATTGCACGCCCACCGCCAAAAGCACGAACAGCGTCATCAAACCGCCTGCCAACGCGGCGATCACAGCATCGCGTACGCGCGCGCGCGACGTGCTCAAACGCGTAAAACGCGGCAGATGATAAAAGACGAGGACGAACAACAACACCGAAAGCGATTCGATAGTGAACTGGGTCATCGCCAGATCGGGCGCGCCGAACGCCAAAAAGATCAGGGAGATACTGTAGCCGACGACGCCCAGCGCGGCAACCGCGCCGAGACGCGAGGGGGAAACGACTGCCGCGATCGTCGCCAGCACGATCAACACGGCTAATCCCAATTCGTAAAAACGCGCGTCTTGCCAAATTGTTTCCCAAGGGAGATTGGACAACTGATTCCAAATCGGTTGATTCAACAGAACCGCGCCCGTCAAGCCAACCGTGGCGAGCACGATCGTCATCAGATAACGGCGCAGGTAGCCGTTCTGTAGCACGCGCGTCTGTCCGCGCGCGAGCGCGTTCAGTCCATCCAACGCCAGCGCGTACGTCTGCTCCGCGCCACTCCATCGTAACGGCGCGAGCAGACGCCGCAGCGCGTCTCGCGCGAAAAACAATCCGATACCAACCAACACAGTCGCCAGACTGAGCAACAACGCGGGCGTGACGCCGTGCCACAACGCGAGTTTCACTGCGACGGGCTTGCCACTGATCGCCGCAACGGTCGGCGCGATGAGGATCGCGCTGACGAGTTCGGGCGCGCTGCCGATGAGCAAACTCAAGCCCGCCAACACGACGGGACCCAGCCACAGACTCGACGGCGCTTCGTGCGCGTGTTTGGGCGTGTGCCGCGTCTGTCCGAAGAAAACGCCCAACGCGATCGTGCTGGCAATGAACACGGTGAACAGCGCGCTCGCGACGATCGCGCTGATCCACCACACACCCAACTCCAAACCGACTTCATAAATCAATTCTTTGGCGATGAATCCGAACAGCGGCGGCACGCCTGCCATCGCCAGCGCGGCAAGAACAGCCGCGCTCGCGGTGATGGGCATCGCGCGCGCGAGACCGCCCAACTGCGTCACATCGCGCGTGCCCGTCGCGTGATCCACCGCGCCCGCGATCAAAAACAGCGCGCCTTTGTAGAGCGCGTGCGCCAACACGAACACGACCATCGCTTTGAGCGCGAGTGACGTGCCAAGCCCGATGAGCATCGTCAAGGTGCCGAGCGCGCTCACTGTCGAGTATGCCAACAAGCGTTTGAGATCGGTTTGCGTCAGCGCGAGATAGCCGCCGAGTAGCATCGTCGCCGCGCCGATGCCGCCCACTGCGTACAGCCACAAGTCGGTGCCGCCGAGCGCGGGATTCAGTCGCGCGAGCAGATACACGCCTGCCTTGACCATTGTCGCCGAATGAAGATACGCGCTGACGGGTGTGGGGGCTTGCATCGCGTTGGGCAACCAAAAGTGAAACGGAAATTGCGCGGACTTGGAAAACGCGCCTAACAGAACGAGCAACAGCGCGGCAGGATACAACGGACTGGCGCGCAGCGCGTCCCCTTGCGTCAACAGCGCGGAGAGTTCCAACGATCCACTCACTTGCCCCAGCAAGAGCAAACCCGCGAGCATCGCCAAGCCGCCCGCGCCTGTGACGAGCATCGCTTGCAATGCCGCCGCGCGCGCGGATGCGCTTTCGTGTTCAAAGCCGATGAGGATGTACGAACTGAGACTCGTCAGTTCCCAGAACACGAACAGCACGATCAAATTGTCCGCCAGTGCCACGCCAAGCATCGAAGCCATAAAGACGAGGAGCCACGCGTAAAATCGTCCGAGAAACGGATTGCCGTGCAGATAGCCGCCCGCGTAAATCACTATCAGCGTGCCGATGCCGCTGATCAACAGCGCGAACAACACTCCCAAGCCGTCGGCGCGTAAGGAGAACGCCAGACCCAGTTCCGCGACCCAGGGCGCGGCAAACGTCAGCACCTCGCCGCGCGCGAGGCGGGGCAACTGCGCGACAAAATACAGCGTCAGCGCGAGCGGCAACAGCGCGATGAGCCAACCCGCCGCGTTGTGCCGATGCCGCGTCACGGTAGGCGCGACGAGCGCGACGACGAACCCAGAGAGAACGACGACGGCGAGCGCGAGATCACCCAACGATATACTCCTTGACCAATTCTTGCATCAGCGCGGCGACACCTTCGGCGTTTGCGGGTATTTGTTTGCTTTCCGCGGTTTCCAACACGACGTAGTTGACTTTGTAAACCTGGGTCGGCGAACCGTTTAGCCCAAGCCGATTCGCGTCCACCGCGAGATCGTCCGCCGTCCACAGTGGAATTTTAAGATTGCGCGCGGCGAGATACGCGTCGAGTTTTTCTTCCGTCTCGAATTCTTGCCACTGACTCAACAACGTGTTGTATTCGAGCGGCGTCGCCGCCAATTTGTGTTCGATCATCTTGCGCGCCGATGGCGGACGCGGTTGATTCGCCGAGCCGACCACCGTCAACAAGCAAGGGAGTGTACACTTGACGATTTCTTTGCCGAGCGGAAACGCGCGCGCGACGACGATTTCGTTGGCGTCGAGTTGCACAATCGTTTCCGCGTACGTGATTTGCGGGATGCCGAGTTTTTCGGCGGTTTGCGGCGGGACTTGCGCGGTGTCGCCGTCAATCGCCTGGCGACCGCAAAAGATGAGATCGAACGCGCCGATTTTTTGAATCGCGCATTTGAGCGTGTACGATGTGGCAAGTGTGTCCGCGCCCGCAAACCGTCGGTCGCTGAGCAAGACGACGCGATCCGCGCCGCGATAGAGCGCGTCGCGCAGCACTTCGGCGGCGGTGGGTGGCCCCATCGTCAACACGGTGACCGCGCCGCCATAACGCTCCTTCACTTGCAATGCCATTTCGAGCGCGTTCAAATCTTCGGGATTGAAAATCGCGGGGAGCGCGGCGCGATTGATCGTGCCGTCGTCTTTCATCACGTCGCCGTGAATGTTGTGAGTGTCAGGCACTTGTTTGACAAGGACGATTGAGTTGTAAGGCATTCGCTACTCCTAATTGGTCGCGCCCATACGCGATTTGACTTGCTGGATGACTTCTGGCTCGGCTAATGTCAATAACACATCGCCGGGCCATAGCGTCGTGCCGCCTGTGGGGATGAGATATTCACCGTTGCGGTTGATCAAGACGACGAGAAATTCGGCAGGGAGTCCTAATTCTACAATCGCTTTTCCACTCACATTCGAACTTTCTGGAATGATCAATTCTTCGAGTTTGCACTTGAGACTGCCGACTGGCGTGTATTCGATTGGGAACGGGAGTTTGCGCGGCTCGGTAGTGTCCACGCGCAACCATCTAGCCACCAAAGGGATCGTAGTCCCTTGCAAAAGCACCGAAGTCAGCACGATGAAGAAGACGACGTTGAAGATCAAATCGGCTTGCGGAATTTTTGCCAAGAGCGGAAAAGTCGCCAGCACAATCGGAACTGCTCCGCGTAGACCGACCCACGATACGAGGGTTTTCTCTTTTACGCTCAGCGCGCGAACGGGAAGCAGACTGGTAAAAACGCTCACCGGGCGAGCGATGAACATCAGGCAAAGGGCAATCAGTAAACTGGCTCCCATAACGGGCAGGAGTCGCGACGGAAAGACCAGCAAGCCCAACGTCAGGAACATTGCAATTTGCATCAGCCATGCCAAACCATCGTGGAAACGCAACAGACTCCGCCGATGAATGAAATCGTGGTTGCCTGCGACGACGCCAGCCAAATAAACAGCCAAGAAACCATTGCCACCCATCAGGTTGGTCAAGCCATACGCAAACAGAATTGATGACAGGGTCAGGACGGGATATAACCCTTCGTATCCTAACCGCAAGTGATTAGCGAGAAACACGATGCCCTTGCCGATAACATAACCCGCAAGCAACCCCAACGACATTTGTAAAATAAAAAACAAGATGAGACTCGTCGGCGAAGTGACGGGTTGCGTGAGCAACTGCACCAAACTGATCGTCAGAAGAACCGCCATTGGATCGTTGCTGCCCGATTCCAATTCCAACAGCGGTTTTAGTTGTCCCTTGAGGTTGATTCCCTTGGAACGCAAGACCGAGAAAACGGCTGCCGCGTCAGTGGAAGAAACAATCGCGCCGAGCAACAATCCTTCCAGAAGGGAAAAACGGAGTACGACTTGAGCGAAAATACCTACAATCAACGAGGTGACAAGCACGCCAAGCGTTGAAAGGATCAATCCGTATTTGAGAACGGGACGGATGCTTTTCCAATCTGTATCCAGTCCGCCCGAGAACAAGATGAGCGCCAAGGCAGTCACACCCACGAATTGGGCAAGCGCGGCGTCGTCAAAGTATATGCCGCCTGGTCCATCCGAGCCAGCCAACATTCCCAGAATTAGGAACAACAGCAGAGCGGGCACGCCGAAACGCTCTGAGATTTTACTCGTCAGGACGCCCAGCAGCAACAATAAGGCAAAGCCGATCAGAGCATATTCACTCGTGCTCATCATCAAAACTTGTCCAATCGTTCGCTATGGGAATTCTCCTGTCCAAATGTTTGTCTGTCCATGATTGCAAAGCCAGGTACTCCCGCGCACGGCGAGAAAAGTAAACGATGGTTGGATTTCAATCTCAATTTCGTGTGCATCCGCTCGACGATCCAATACGCGATCACAACGGCGGGGATAATGGCGGCGATCCCAAACACCATCACCGGGTCGGTTTCTTTCACATCCAATACGATCACCTTGCGCGCGACGGCGAGCAGCGCGGCGACAAGAATCACTTCCTCGTGAATGATGTGCTCGGTGAGATAGGCGCGAATCGTATCCAACAATTCGATCCCGATCAGCACGAGCAGGAACAAGCCGAAGATGTCGAGCAGTTTTTCGACTGGGATGAAAATATGTGGCGGTTTGATGACTTCTTGGTAGATTCCCAGAATCAGATCGAGCGTGGCGAGGGTGACGACGATCATCATCAGAGTAACAAGCGTCATCGTGATGACGCGTTCGAACCGATTGAGCAAGTTGAGCATACCTTATCCTTTTTCTTTGCGTCGCCTCAGCCATTTTTCGATCTCGACGACGACGTAGGTCAACCCGCCGAATGCCCCGATTTCCATCCACGTGATCAGCGGAATCGGCGCGGAGCCGAACAGTGTATTCATAAACGGCGCATACGTGAACAACAGTTGCAACGCGATCATAATGCCGATTCCGACGATCACCCAGCGATTCGACCACAAGCCGATCTGAAACATGGATTGCGTCAGCGAGCGGCAGTTGAGCAAGTAGAAGATTTCAATCACGACGACGGCGTTGACGGCGGCGGTGCGCGCTTGTGCGAGCGTATTGCCCGAAATCAGTGCGTACTCGAAAACGAACAACGCGGCGATCAAGATCAATCCACCGACGAGCGCAACCCGACCTAGTAATTCACGCGTCAGGATCGGCGCGTCGGGGTTGCGCGGCGCGCGCCGCATTACATTCGGCTCTTTTGGCTCGACCGCCAGCACCAAGCCGAGCGCGGCGACGGTCGCCATATTGATCCACAAGATTTGAATCGGCAGAATCGGCAAGGTTAGATTTAGGATCAACGCGACCAGAATGATCATTCCTTCGCCCAAGTTCGTCGGCAGTGTCCACGCGATAATTTTTGTAAGGTTGTCGAACACGCCGCGTCCTTCTTCCACGGCGGATCGAATCGTCGCAAAATTGTCGTCGGTCAGCACCATATCGGCGGCTTCTTTCGCGACATCGGTGCCTGCAAGCCCCATCGCGATTCCAATGTCGGCTTGCTTGAGCGCGGGCCCATCATTCACGCCGTCGCCCGTCATCGCGACGACGTTGCCGCGCGCCTGCAACGCGTCCACCAACCGCAACTTTTGTTCGGGCGAGACGCGCGCAAAGACGGGTGTGCGCGCCGCCGCGTCGATCAATGCTTCATCGGTCATTTCCGCGATTTGCTTGCCCGTGATCGCGGCGGCTTGACACGAATCCGCCAAACCGATCTCGCACGCGATCGCGGACGCGGTGAGCGCGTGATCGCCTGTGATCATCTTGACCTGGATGCCCGCCGTTTGGCACGCGCGCACTGCCGCGATCGCTTCTTCGCGCGGTGGATCAATGATCCCTTGCAAGCCCAGAAAGGTCAAGCCCGACGCCACGTCGGCGTGCGAAATTTTTTCCGCGTTGAACACATCTTTGCGCGCGAATGCCAGGACGCGCAAACCGCGTAATGCCATCGCATCTACGTCGCGGTGATTTTTTTCCGCGTCGAGCGGAACCGTTTGTCCTGCCGCGTCGAGTGCGTTCGCGCAACGTTCCAGCAACACTTCGACCGCGCCTTTGACGTAGACGCGCTGACCCGAATCGAGCGTGTGTAGCGTCGCCATATATTGATGCTGCGACTCGAACGGAAGCGTATCCACGCGCGGCAGTGGCGCGGTGAGTTTGGCTTTGCGCGCGGCGACGATGAGCGCGACTTCGGTGGGATCGCCTTGCGCGTACCAGCGCCCGTCTTTTTCGACGAGCGCGCTGTCGTTGCAGAGCAAGCCCGCCGTCAAACATTCCGTCAGCGCGACGTTTTGGGATGGCGCGCTATCTGCTGCGACGATTTGTCCCGTCGGTGTGTAACCCGCGCCAGTGACATTGTAATAAACACTGCTGGCGACGATGTGTTGCACTGTCATCTGATTTTGCGTCAGCGTCCCTGTTTTGTCGGAGCAAATGACCGTCGTGCTACCAAGCGCTTCAACTGCAGGCAACTTGCGAATGATCGCGCGACGACGCGCCATCCGCGAAACGCCAATCGCGAGTGTCACCGTGAGCGCGGCGGGCAGACCTTCGGGAATCATCGCGACCGCGAACGCAATCGCGGCGGTCAGTGTGTCGAGCAACGACGCGCCGTGCGCCCATTCGATCACGAGCGTCAAGCCCGCGAGCGCGAGAATTGCGTAGAGAACGATTTTACTGAACTCGGCGATTTTGCGCGTGAGCGGCGTCGCTAATTCCGTCGCGGTCGAAATGAGTTGCGAGATACGACCGACTTCGGTGTTATCGCCAATCGCGATGACGACGCCTGTGGCTTGCCCATACGTGACGAGCGTGGACGCGAACGCGAGGTTGCGCCGTTCCGCGAGAATCGTTTCGGGCGGCAATTGTACGTCCGCGTGTTTTTCGACGGCAACCGATTCGCCCGTCAGCGCGGCTTCTGCGACTTGCAAATCGCGCGAGCGCACGAGCCGCAAATCGGCTGGCACTTTGTCGCCGGCTTGCAACGCGACGATGTCGCCTGACACGAGTTCCGTCGCATCAATACGTTGACGTTTGCCCGAACGAATCACCGTCGCTTCGGTCGTCATCGCTTGCGCCAGCGCTTCGATCGCTTTTTCGGCTTTCGATTCCTGAATGTAGCCGATGATGACGTTGACCAGCACCGCGCCAAAAATCACCAGCGCGTCAACCGGCTCTTGCTTGACGACGAGTGTGATGACGCTGGCGACCATCAAGATGTAGAGCAACGGATTGTGGAATTGCAGGAGAAAACGCACGAGTGGGCTCTTGCCCTTTTTCGGAGTGAGGACATTCCGCCCAAAGCGTTCGTGCCGATGTTTGATCTCAAAAACGTCCAGACCTTTTTCGAGATTGCTGTCGAGCAATTCGACGATTTCGGACGCAGGCAAGTGATGCCAATGTTTTCCCAAAAGTGTTTGCATACAGAATCCACCTCGTAAAGAGGATGATTGTCTTCCCGGCAAAATCAGCAAGCCGCGATCGGCTCAGCGGTTCGCCGGGCGCGCCGGAAGATGGATGCCCCACGTGCGAGTCACTGGGATGACGAACATCACGCCCGAATGGGGTTTGAAAAAATCGCCGATGACTTGTTCCGCCGCTTGAATCGCGCGCTGCAGCGTCGCCTCATCTTCGATCACGCTGAACACGATTTGGTTGTTGTTGCGTTCGTTCACCAACAAGGAACGCAGGGAGGGGATCAACGGCATATCGTCGCGGTACGTGTGTTCTTCCAAGCGTCGCGCGCCCACGCCGTCGAGAATCGTCATCCCTGGCACGCCCGCGCGGTTCCAGGCACTCAGAAGATCGGACAGTTTTTCGGGATTGTCCAAGATCAGGACGAGCAGATTAGCCATCGGTGACCTCCGCAGGGGCAAACGCCCAACGTAACAGAATGGGGGTGATCAACGTGGTGACGAGCACCATCACGACGACGCCCGAATAAACGCTGTCGGTGATGGTCTGGCTTGCCAATCCGATTCCCGCGACGATGAGCCCCACTTCGCCGCGCGAAATCATTCCGATTCCCACGCGCAAGCCCTGGCGCGCCGATAGTTTGCCGAGCCACGCGCCCAGTCCGCATCCAACGATCTTGCTGATGATCGCGACGACGATGATCGCGCCAGTGAGCCATAGTTCTTCCACGCGCAAGTCGCGCGCGTTGGCTTGCAAGCCGATGCTGATGAAAAAGATCGGCACGAAGAACGCGTAAGCCAAAGTGTGCATCCCGCGTTCGATGGCGTGGCGTTGCGAGGTGCGCGCGAAGAACACGCCCGCCAGAAACGCGCCCGTGATGGCGGCGATCGCGCCCAATTGTTCCGCCGACCACGCGTAGAACAACGTAACGCACAAAACCAACGCCATCACCCCTTCGCTGATGGGCAGATCGCTGACCCAATCCGCCAGGCGCGGCAGCAACTTGGCGCCGATGAAAACGGCGACGCCGATGAAAAGAATCTCGCGCGCGAAGATGGCGCCAACTTGCACCAAGTCCGTGCCGGCGTCACTCACCGCCAAAAACAGCGACAGGATGATGATCACGATCACGTCATCAATCACCGCCGCGCCCAATAGCACCGTGCCTTCGCGGCTCCGCAAGCGCCCCAATTCCAGCAAGGTTTGCGCGGAGATGCTCACACTCGTCGCCGCCAGGATGATGCCGATAAAAATGCTGTTGGACAAATCGTACCCAAAGAGCATCCCGGCGGGGATCGCCAACGCAATGGGCGTGAAAACCCCCAGCGTACCGACTAGCGTGGACACCTTGCCCGCGCGGAGCATCGCTTGCAAATCCACTTCGAGTCCAGCGATGAACATCAAAAAGATTACGCCGAGTTCGCCCAATTCAAGGATGACTTCGGTGAGATGTTTGTCGGAGAAGATGGGCAGATGGAAAAAATCCAACATCGTGGGACCCAAGACGAGTCCCGCCAACAATTCTCCCAGCACGGCGGGTTGTCCCAGCCGCACGCTCACATAGCCCATTGACTTGGCGGCGAGAATGATGATGCCTAGCGCAAGAACAAGTTGTAAGGTAGGGGTCATTGTTTCTCTTTAGAGACGGAAATCAGAAGGACGAATAGATTCCTCATCCTTCTGCCTTCATCCTTTGCTTTTCGCCAGCACTGTCCACTCACCTTGCTGCACGACTTCGTTGCGTTGGTTCAGCACGCGCACATCGAAGACGACGAATCCCCCGCCCATCGCTTTCATCGCTTTCGTTTGTTTCACTTTCGCGGTCAGGTGAACCGTATCGCCGATTTTCACCGCGCCTTTGAATTTCCATTCCAAGCCGATGAACGCGATGACGGTACCTTCCATAAACCCAAGTTGCGTTGCGAGTCCCGTCGCAACCGATAACACCAAAAGTCCGTGCGCGATCCGTTCGCCGAACGGCGTCGCTTTGCTAAACTCGGCATCGGTGTGAATCGTGTTGAAATCGCCCGACAGTCCCGCAAAGTTCACGATGTCGGCTTCGGCGATCGTGCGACCCATCGAAACAACTTCCAACGCGTCAGTAAACTCTTCAAAATACAATCCGCGCGGACGATAAGTGTCAGCCATTTCCTCCTCCCCTTGATCAAAAATTTTTTAGCGAAGGATGAAGGATGAAAAATGACAAATGAGCAAATGACAAAAAATTTCATCCTTCATCCTTCCGCCTTCATCCTTTACATCAGGTGTTCCACCACCACGCGCAACCCGATCGCGATCAAAACGAGACCGCCGACGAGTTCCGCGCGTTTGCCCCACGCGGCTTGCAAACGGCGTCCGAGCAACATTCCTGTGAACGTCATTCCCGCCGCGACGATGCCGATGATGAAACTGGGAATCCACAGATCGACGCGCAACATCGCGAGACTCAAGCCGACGGCGAGCGCGTCGATGCTCGTCGCAATCGAAAGCACGATCAAACTCAGCCCGCGCGTCGGATCGATTTCGCGACATTCTTTTTCCTGGCTGAACGATTCGCGCACCATTTTGCCGCCGACCCAGGCGAGGAGCGCGAACGCGATCCAGTGATCGTACGCCGCGAAGAATTGCTGCACCGCGTCGCCGATGAACCAGCCGATCAGCGGCATCAGGAATTGGAACAGCCCAAAGTGGAACGACAACCGAAAAATCGGGCGCCTCGAGTTGCTGGGCAAACTCGCGCCGACGCCGAGCGCGACGGCGAACGCATCCATTCCCAGACTCGGGGCGATCAACAAAAGCGAAAGCCAATCCATGGCAACAAGTTGTCATTGCGAGCGAAGCGAAGCAATCTCCACCTTGCACCAAGGAGATTGCTCCGTCGCGATCCTTCGACTCCGCGACAAAAACCGTCGCTCCGCTCAGGACGCTCCTCGCAATGACAGTGGACTACGCGCCGCGCTTGAACGCGCCCAGCCCCGCGTACTCCGCCGCTTCGCCCAGCTCTTCTTCGATGCGAAGCAACTGGTTGTACTTGGCAACGCGTTCGCTGCGCGCGGGCGCGCCGGTCTTGATCTGTCCCGCGTTCGTCGCGACGACGAGATCGGCAATCGTCGTGTCTTCCGTTTCGCCCGAGCGATGCGAAACGACCGCCGTCCACGCCGATTTGTGCGCCAGTTCGATCGCGCTCAGCGTTTCGCTCAGCGAGCCGATTTGATTCAGCTTGATCAGAATCGAATTGGCGGCTCCAAGTTCCAATCCTTTTTTCAATCGCGTCAAGTTCGTCACGAAAATATCATCGCCGACGATTTGGATCTTGTCACCCAGTTTCTTGGTCAGCGCGACCCAGGTATCCCAGTCGTCTTCTGCGAGTCCGTCCTCAATCGAAATGATCGGGTACTTTTTTACCCAGTCCGCGTAAAATTCGATCATCTGCTCGCCGTTCAGGATGCGTCCCTCTTTGCGGAGATGGTACTTGCCGTCCTCAAAGAATCCTGACGCGGCGGGATCGAGACAAATGAAAACTTGCTGACCCGCTTTGTAGCCCGCCTTGTCAATCGCGGTGAGAATCACTTCGATCGCTTCCGCGTTCGATTTGAGCGCGGGCGCAAAGCCGCCTTCGTCGCCGACGTTCGTGCTGTACCCTTTGTCCTTCAAAACTTTTTTCAGCGACTGATAGATTTCCGCGCTCCAGCGCAGCGCTTCGGCGAATGAATCCGCACCCGTCGGCGCGACCATAAATTCTTGGATGTCGGTGGATTGCCAGTTGGTGTGCGCGCCGCCGTTGAGAATGTTCATCATCGGGACGGGCAACGTTTTGCCGTGCACGCCGCCGATGTAGCGGTACAACGGTAGATGTTGCGATTCCGCGGCGGCTTTTGCCACCGCGAGACTCACACCCAGGATCGCGTTCGCGCCCAGGTTCGATTTGGTCGGCGTGCCGTCCAGTCCGATCAGCAGCGCGTCAATCGCTTCTTGCTCGCGCGCGTCCCAGCCGATCAGTTCATCGGCGATGACGGTGTTGGCGTTCTGTACGGCTTTTAGAACACCTTTCCCGCCGTACCGATGCTTGTCGCCGTCGCGCAGTTCCAACGCTTCGTGCGCGCCAGTGGACGCGCCGCTCGGCACCGCCGCGCGCCCGAACGATCCGTCGTCCAACAGCACGTCCACTTCGACGGTGGGGTTGCCGCGCGAATCCAAAATTTCTCGCGCGACGATTTCTTCAATGATTGGCATTTGATTCTCCTTGAAAAATTATCGAGACCTGAGATTGGAGATTAGAGATTGGTAATCTCCAATCCTAATCTCCTTTTCCCATTCCGCGTTCTTCATTGTATCCAATTGTGTCATTTCGACCAAAGTGAACCAAGCGGGGATGACAATCGCACTGCCTGTCAAACATCCGTTCGCGTCCAGCTTGCCGCATCTCCCCGCAGTTCTGTCTCACGCCCGATTGCGTAGAGAACGTTGGTGAATTCTTCAACCTGGTGATTTGAGTCACGGTTCGGTGAAGAAAAGGACAGATACTTGATCGCGTGTGATCCATTTCTTTGTCGGTTTGCCTTCTCTCGTAAATACCTGCATATTCTTTGCGTCATTGATCAGTTTTCTATAACTAACGTAGACACACCTTGATTTTGTGAGCGAGAGGACTTTGATCAGATTTTCCTTTTTCATTTGTCAATCTCCTTTTCCGAATCTTCTGATTGATTAGCATGCTTCCGTGCAACTCGGTCGATTCATGGCGATCATTTCTTCCAGACAATATGCCCGTTGATATTGTTTCTTTCGTAGACTTGGAGAACTTGGCCGCAAAAATCCATCAATTCTGCGCTGTTCTCTGCTTTTGCTGCATCGTAAAGACGGATAAACATCCTTTTGCCCGTCTCTGTTTGCTTGAAGTTCTTCTTGAAAAAGTTATGTTGCGAGCAGAGCGTCTGGCCATTCTCAATTGTCGCCCTTCCACCTAAATCTTTGGGCTTGATGTGATCAACATGCAGTTTGACCCCATCCTTTTCTCCCTTCCCGCAAATGACGCATTTATAGCCATCTCTCTCAAGAATTCTCTTTTTCTGTTCTTGAGAGAAATCTTGCAAGCGTTTCTTGGTCGTCAAGTCGGGATCATATTTGTAAATCCCTGTGTCAATCTTGATTAGAAAACCACTTTGTGCAAGTTGCCGGATGCCACGATCAGGATCACGAAAGACTTTACCTGTTCTTTTCTTGTACTCAGCGGTGACCCAATCAACTACTTCCGGGTGTTTGATCTCTCTGCGCGGATGTTTTTTGAAGAACTCGATGAGTAATTCTTTTTGCGTTGTGCCCTCTGCTTTGCCCATTGGAGAATACCTCAGAGAATTAGATATTGGTCAAGCTTCAGCAAATGCCAATTGGTTTTTGCTTTCGTTCAATACTCTGTTTTTGGCGATTTCGCAATATCGTTTGTCAATTTCGATGCCAATTCCTTGCCGATTTGTTTGTGCACACGTGACAAGTGTCGTGCCACTGCCAAGAAAAGGATCGAGCACGAGATCGCCGATATAGGTGAACAATTTGATGCAACGGCGCGGAAGTTCAATAGGGAACGGTGCGGGATGCCCGATGCGTTTTTTGCTCTCGCCGTTGAAATTCCACACGCCATTCGTCCATGCAATAAACTCGTCGCGCGTAATGTCCGATTTTTTGCTGCCACTCGTTTTCTTCCAACGCTCTTTGTACAGAACGACGATCACTTCGACGGGTGCGATCACGAAGGGCGCAGACGCGGAAAGCCATGAACCCCACGCGGTTCGCCGCGAAATATTCTGCTCGTTCCAAATAATCGTCGAGTGATATTTCCAGCCGATCTGTTTTGCAATCGTCGTGATGTCCGCGCAAACACTTTGCTGTCCGCCCTTGTTCTTGTCGAGCGGAATGTTCAAGCAAAAGCGTCCTTCGGGCTTAGCGAGTGCGTAGCATTTAGTAATCCATCTCTCCGTAAATTCGAGGTACTCTTTGTATGACATCTGATCGTTGTGTGAATTGTACTGAATATCAACATTATATGGTGGCGAAGTAACAATCAAGTCAACAGTTCCATCCTTCACCGAGGTAGTTTTCAGGAAATCATCATTGAAAATCGCGGCACTTCCTTGGTGGAAGTATGGTGTTGCCTCTGGCGACTGGATACTTTTGTTGGCAACGATACTCGAGATTTCTTTGGCGACCCTTCTTTTTCGCTTTGTTTCCATTTACTCTTCTCCGTTCAGATTATTGCCAAATCCCCGCAATCTTTTCGCCGCACTTGGGACACGCGCCCTCGCCCGTCAACTTGTCGCGCAAAATGCGATACGCGTACCGTTCGACCAGCACCGTGTTGCATTTGGGGCAGTATGTGTTCTCGTAGCTTTTCACGCTGCCAGGCAGATTGCCCGCGTAAACGAAATGCAATCCTGCTTCTTGTCCGATCTCTGCCGCGCGCAAAAGTGTGGACGCGGGCGTGAAAGCCGCGTCGGTCATTTTGTAATCGGGATGAAACGCGGTGACGTGCCAAGGAATATCCGGCGAGACGGAGCGAATAAACCGCGCCGCGTCCATCAACTCTGCGTTCGAATCGTTGAACCCAGGAATGACGAGTGTGACGATTTCGATCCAGAATCCCATTTCCTTCGCCAGCCTGATCGTGTCGAGAACGTGGCTCAACGCCGTGCCGAGTTGGCGGTACTGTTTGTCTTGCATCGTCTTGAGATCGATCTTTAACCCGACGACGTACGGACGAATGAATTCCAACACCTCGCGCGTCGCGTTCCCGTTCGAAACGTAAACGCCGCGAATGTTGTGCGCTTGCGCGAGTTTGAAAATTTCGACTGCCCACTCGCTCGTGATGAGCGGCTCGTTGTACGAACTGCCGATCAGTTGCGCGCCGGCGCGTCGCGCGAGCGCGACGATTTGCTCTGCCGACGCGATTTGCGGCGCGCCGCCCGCTTCGGGATCGCGCAGCGCTTGCGAAATGTTCCAGTTCTGACAATTCGCGCAATGCAGATCGCAACCCAGCATCCCAAACGTCAGCGTAATCGAGCCGGGCAAAATGTGAAAGAACGGTTTCTTTTCGGTCGGGTCGGGATTGAGCGCGGCGACATAGCCATCGGGGACGAAGAGCGCGCCGCCGCGATTGTAGCGCACCTGGCAGACGCCGCGCGCGCCGTCGTTGATCGCGCAGCGATGCGCGCACGCGCAACATCGGACGCGCGCGCCATCGAGTTTTTCGTACAGCGCGCCTTCGCGCGTCAAATCGTCCAGGACGCGCGCGAGAGGCATCTCACCGGCAAGCGGATGGCGAATTTTGGAACTCATCGCGCGATTCTCTTTTCCCGCAACGCGTATAACACACGGCGGGTCATTTGTCAAACAAGACCTGGAAGGTTTCCGAAACCTTCCAGGTCTATCGTCACGTCGAATGAAATCGTCGCTCACTCCGATCCAAGCGCAGTTCGATGTCCGCGCCGAGCGAGTTTTGGATCAGCGAGAGATACACTTCGTCCATCATCACTTGACGCAAGCGCACTTCGCGATCCACGCTGTACAGCAGCGCGTTGTACACTTCGAGTCCGCCGTAATCGGCGCGCAAAAGTTCGAGCAGAGTCGCGACGCGTTCCAGATCGGCGGGTTGATCGAGCAAAATTTCGGCGTCAGTTTCAATGTCGCCGATTTTTTCCGCGCGCCCCAAACAAATCGCGGGAACGTCAATTCGCAACGCGTCGTCGAAATCGGCTAGGCGCACGAAGAACGATGCGATCGCGGGCGCGTCTTTTACTTTGTCGAACACGACCGCTTCGGGTTGCTTGGCGAACGAGCGTTTGCCGAACAGAATCGGCGTGGAATATCCCGCCGCGCGTTCCGTCCAACGATAAATCACTTCGCTGTCGGAAATTTCCTGATCCTTGCCAAGTTCCTGATTGTATTTATTTCGCCACCAGACCTTGGTATGCGTCGCCTCGCGGCTGGTTTTGGCGATGGAGATCAACCAGAGATTGCGCGCGACACTGGCTTTGAATAAATCAAGATACGCGCGCAAAATTTGATCCACGTTTTCGTTCAACGCTTCTTTGGCAAACGTCGCGGCTTCACTATCGCCGATGTCGTGGCGCGCCTGATACAACTGCGGCAATTGTCCGTACAGCGCGCCGTCGAGAAAAATGACGCCGCCGTGCGGCATCGTCTTGGCGTGATCGCGCGCGAGCGTCGCTTCCAAGCGATGCATCATCAATTCGGCAAAGCGTTCGACGAAAGGTGTCGGCGTCGCGCCGGGCAGAATTCGCACATCCACGTCGGTCGCTTCCATGCGTTGCCCCGTGCGCTCGCCGACGATGAGCGCTTGCGCGACGAAGAGGTACGCGCCGTTCGCCAAATGCCGCACCGCGCGCGAGCCGTCCACCGCGAACGCCGGGCGCAACTCCGCCGTTTTGATTTTGGGCAGCGCGCGCCAATGTTCCTGCACCAGGTGTTGCAACGATGCTTCGTGCGGCAGCGCGTCCTTGCTCAACGTTCGACGCAATTGCTCGCGCGTTTGCGCGTCCGATAATTTTTCGCTCAAGCGATCGATGAAATTGGGCATAATTCTTTCCCTTGAAGTGGGGACGCGGATTAGCGCGGATTGCGCGGAAAATTTTATCCGCGTTCATTCGCGCTCGTCTGCGGCCCTTGTATTTCTTCCGAACATTTGTGCCGATTATACCGCGTCTTGTGGGCGATGTAAACTTTGCAATCTTCTAATCTCACGTTCATTAGCATTTAATCTCGTGCGACGATAATTGAAAACGCAAATCGAAAATCTAAAATCTGAAATCGAAAATGGAAAGTGAGGATACAATGAGTACACGCGGAACGATTTTACTCGCGGTTGGAATGTTGATCTTGGGCTTGGCGCTGGGCGCGGCATTGGGTGGCACGGCGGGGTTTTTCGCCGGACAGAACGCGCGCCTGACTACGAGCCGCAATGTTCCGGCGCTTCAAATGCCGGTCCAGCCGAATCAACCGGCGCAGGGAACTGAGCGCGTGCCATCGTCCGGCTTGCCCCCGGCGATGAACATGATCGGCGGCGCGCGCGTCGAGGAAGTGGAAAAAGACAGCCCGGCGGAAAAAGCCGGATTGCAAGTCGGCGATGTGATTACGGCGGTGGGTAGCGCCAAACTTAACACGCAAACCGCGCTGGCGGACGCGATCAAAACGTACAAGCCCGGCGACAAGATCGATCTTTCGATCACGCGCGGCGCGCAGACGTTAAAGTTGACCGTCGAACTAGGTGCGGCGGCGGATAACAAAGACGCGGCGCGGCTCGGCATTCGCTATACGCCGATGGCGCCCGGCGGACGGTTCCGGTTCCCGGACGGATAGAGCGGCGCGCGAATGTGAAACGCGCAAACGGAGAGCGATTTCCGTTTGCGCGTTTTTTGTCGCGCGGTGATGGAGGTAAGAATCTCCGCCAACTGGCGCGGTGCGGCGAAGAAGGGCGAATGGCTCGCATCAAGCGAAAATACTTGCGCAGGGCGATGCCGCGTGCATACTTTTCTGAAGCGGCAACGGGATCGCGCGATCTTGGAAACACTCGATATAAAATCGCGGCACGCGTCCGAATCGCGCGGCAGACAGGTGGGCGGGTGTTAACATCGGCGACATTGCTTCAGGCATTAACATCGCTTTGGCGCGTCGAACATCGTCCTCAGGGCAATCGTGGTAGAAAATTTCGCGCAACGGCGCATCGGGCTTGAACCAAAAATAACCTGGGCGCGGAGTATTGGGTAACAGATTGGGTTGCACCATCCCGGTGCTGTTCGCGCCAAGACTTGAGACGGATTGTCCGCCCTGCGGCAAAAACGCGCACAGATAAACCAGTTTGGAAAAGTACTCGGAACCGATTATGCGAAATTAGGCGAACAGTTCTTTGACCGCTAACAGGTTGCGCCCCAGCAGTGCATTCAGATAAATGCCTAGCGTGAAGGCAGTGATAATCCCGACAACGCGTTTGCACAACCCCCA
>Ga0194110_10002103_pt1 | contig 25369 bp, 14 predicted proteins | sample TA2Kig1200mmetaG_FD_146192 | JGI IMG/M metagenome (GOLD analysis project Ga0194110, IMG submission 146192) | Freshwater microbial communities from Lake Tanganyika, Tanzania - TA2015032 Kigoma Deep Cast 1200m | ecosystem: Environmental > Aquatic > Freshwater > Lake | place: Tanzania: Lake...
GGTGCCGAGCAAACCCTCCAGGTCGTTGCTCACCTCGCTTCCACCGACGGCTCCTGGGACCGCTTCTGGGATGCCCACCCCCTCACCTCAGCACCGTAGGAGATTACACGCACCCTCCGTGGATGGGGGTCTTCGCCGCCACGCTGTGCGCATTTCGCGAAGACGAATCGCTCGACGAAGCCGGTCTCCGCGCCTACATCCGCGAACTGGCCGCCGTTCCCGGCCTCAAGGGACTGGTGCCCAACGGACACACCGGCGAGATCATGAGCCTGCGCGAGAAGGAGCGCGCCGACGTCACCCGGATCGTAGCCGAAGAGGTGGAGAGTAGCGGCAAGCGGCTGAAAGTCATCAGCGGCGTATGCGGCGAAGGCAGCCTTTCGGCCATTGATCAGGCGATCGCGGCAAAGAAGGCCGGCGCCGACGCCATCCTGCTCATGCCGCCGCACCACTGGCTGCGGTTCGGGCGCAGCAGCGCCGAGGCGGTCGGGTTCATCGCCGACGTGGCCGAGGGGGCGGACATTGATATCGTCATCCACCAGTATCCCGCCTGGACCAAGGCCGGCTGCACGCTCAAGGAAATGATTGAGATGGTCAAGATTCCGCGCGTGAAGTGCATCAAGATGGGCACGCGCGACATGGCCCGGTGGCTCTGGGACCACGAGCAGCTCAGGGCCGCGCGGCCGGATCTCTCGATCATCACCTGCCACGACGAGTACCTGCTTCCGACGCTGCTGGAGGCCGGCGACGGCGCGCTGATTGGGTTCGCCGGTTTCGCGCCGAAGCTGATGATCGAACTGGTCCACGCCTGTCTGGAAGGCGACCTGCCGCGCGCGAAGAAAGCGCAGCAGACGGTCGCCCCGCTGGCGCGGCTTATCTACAACTTCGGCGAGCCAGGCTGCGCTGCGCACCAGCGGATGAAGGTGGCCAAGTGGCTGATGGGCCAGTTTCCAAGCCCGGTCTTCCGCCGGCCCGTGCGCCCCCTGCCGCAAGCCGAGGTGCAGCGGCTGCGGGAAGGACTGCAGGCGCTGGGGATGAAGGCAGTGAATCAGGGGAAAGGCGACTGGCTGCAGACGATTGCAGTCGGCAACCATCGAAGAAAGAGCAGAAAGGAAAAGCAAACATGAGTTCCACACTCCCAACACCTTCCACCCGCCTCCGCCTCGCTCTTATCGGCGCGGGGACGCGTTCGCAAACCATTTACCAGCCCCTCTGGGAATCGCTGAAGCCCTGGTGCGTGCCGGTGGCGGTGTGCGACCCGGTCGCGGAGAACGGTCAGAAGATGGCCGCGGCCCTCGGCGTGCCCTGCTACGCCGACATCCGCAAGCTCGTGAAAGACCGGCCCATGGAGGCCGCGCTGGTGGTGACGCCTGTGCCCAGTCACCACTCGATCTCGGCCTTTCTCTCGTCCAACGGCATCCCGAATCACACGGAGACCGGCTGGGCCAGCATGGTCTGCCAGGCGAAGGAGATGATCGCCGTGGCGAAGAAGAACAACGTCATCGTCCGCGTGGCGGAAAACTTCTTCCGATTTCCGATTGACCGCTTCGCGCAGACCGTGCGCGACTCGGGCTATCTCGGCCGTATCGGCCGCATCGTCAGCTACGCCGACCACACCGGCTACCACAACGACTCCCGCTGGATCGCCTTTGCCCAATGCCATCCGGAGTGGGTGCAGTGCGTCGAGCACACCATGACGCACCCGGCCTTCTACTCGATGCCCCAGCGCCGACATGAGAAGGAAACCCTCAATGCCCGGTTCTTCCACTTCCCGAACGATATCCTGGTCATGGACGTCGGCAGCGGCCATGTGAAGGGCCACCTGGGCCGGCACCCGCGACCGGGCTACACCGAGTTCCAAGGCGAACGCGGCACGCTGGTCCACCGCGCACCGGGCGTGAACTGGGGCAACGAACAGACGGAACTGCGTTTCGTCTCCGACGCCAAGTTGGCGCCGGCGCAGGAGGCGGCCAACAACCTGTGGGGCGGCGGCTACGCCGACGTTGTCACGCCGGTCGCCCACGACTCGACCGGCGACGTCTGGACCGGTATGCACGCCGACACCCCGACCGGCCGCATCGAATACGTCAGTCCGCTCATGACCCACGTCAAGTGCGGCAAGGTGAACCAGCGAGACTGGTACGGCCTAGCGGTGATGGACCACGTCATTGACTTCGTGCTGGCCGTGCGTGGCCTGCGCGACAGCGAGTTCACCGCGGAAGACGCCCTGATGAGCGAGATGATGGAGATCGGCGCCCACGAGTCCGCGCGGCAGGAGGGCCGCCGCGTCAAGTTGCCGCTCGAAGGCGACATAGAGTCCGATGCGCTCACCCGCGAGGCGCAGCGCAAGCAGTTCGGCTGCGACCCGCTCGACGTCGAGGCCATGCTGTCGGTGAGCTTCCCGCGGCCATAGGAGCCCCCCATGCCCTCACCGCGTGAAAGCGTTCTGACGGTTCTGGCCGGCAAGTATGCCGGCGCGCACCTCGACGGCAACAACCGCCTCATCGCGGCGGACGTGGCCGGCACGGCGCTGGACTACATCGAGTCCTTCACCCCGCCACCCGATTGCGATCTGCCGCTGGCCGACGCCCGCCGCGCCTGGCCCGAGAAGACGCTGATGGTGAACTTCCCGTCATCGGTGCACCTGCAGGGACCCGGCGCCGTACGGGCGCACGCGCGCCGGTTGCTCGCGGAGGGCGCCAACGACGGGCATCGCTTCATCCTGCTCACCTCACAGCTCCGTCACCACATTCGGGCACGAGCACACCAGGTCAAGGATGGCAGTCCTGACCCTCCCGTCCTTCTGGATCGCGTCCAGCACCTTGCTCGCGAACTCATCTCCCATTCTCATCATCCTCCGTGCCTGGTTCAGGCACTCCCGACCTGGAGAGTGACTGAACTTGAACGAGGTGACGGGGTGCGCGATACTACCCATGGCCACGGAGCGGTCACGGCGCCAATGGCTAAAGCCGCGGCGGGCGGACTGTGGGAGAACTTGACACCCGTCGGCAGACGGGGTATCTATAGGCCGGGCGCCGCGCTTTTCGCCCGTCCACCTGCCGCGCTTTTCAACCGCCGTTCACAAGCTTTGCCGCTTGGGCGCGGCAAGTGGCGCGCCGCTACAAGGGGAAGCAGGCCATCTACGAGTTGTGGAACGAGCCGAACATCACCATCTTCTGGCCCAAGCCCGACCCCGACGCCTACATAGCGCTGGTCGAAGCGGAGTCCCCGACCATCCGCGCCGAGGATCCGACGGGTCTTATCTGCGGCGGCGCGATGTCGCCCAAGGACATGAACAACCAGCTCGACCTGCCGTTCATGACACGCTGCGTGGAGAAAGGGCTTCTTAAGCATGTGGACGCCATCTCCTGGCATCCCTACAACCTCGACCGGCCGGAACGGGCGCGCGAGCAGATCGCGGCCCTGCGCGGATTGGTCGACGGACACGCGCCCGCCGGCCGGCACATCGAACTGCTCGTCAGTGAGGTCGGCTACCACATTCCGGACAGCCCCGATGGGTACTTGAAGCAGGGCGGCCATTTCGAGCCGCGCCTGCTGCTCAGCAACCTGAGCCTGGGCGTCTCCACCGTGTTCTGCCAGGTGACGCCCGGATGCGACATCCACAACCTGATCGAGCGGCCGCGCGGTAGTCTCGAGTGCCCCGGCACATGGCTCTACCCGAAGAAGCAGGCCTGGGGCTACGAACCCGGAGTTGCGGCGGTGCGGGTGATGAGCGAGGCCCTGCGCGGCTTCTCATTCTCCAAACGTCTGGATATCGGCGATCCGAAGGACGACTTCGTGCTCGAACTGCAGAACGGCAAGCGGAAGGCGTTGGCCTTGTGGACGGCCGCCGACAAGGAGCGGGAGATCGTCCTGCCCCTCCCAGCCGGAGCGGGCACGCTGGTCTCGTACGAAGGAGTCGTCCCGCCGCCGGATACGAATGCCTATACGGAGGAGCAGCGCCGCAAGATGGGCGAGTTCACGGGAGTCATCGGCCAGGAATCCGGCGTCAAGACCCCGGTGCAGTGGCCGGAGAAAGGGCTGAAATTGACCCTGAACAACTGGCCGAAATACCTGCTGATTGACGAGGAGTTGAAAGAGTAGTCGGTTAAGGAACAAGGGGCTGAGATATGTCAAGTTTCCACGAACCCGCCCGCGACATACCGGAGGCCGAAACGTCGGACGTCCTGATCGCCGGAGGCGGACCGGCCGGAATCATGGCTGCAATCGCGGCCGCGCGCCGGGGCGTGCGTGTCAGGCTGATTGAGGCGCATGGGGCGCTCGGCGGCATTTGGACGACCGGGTGCCTGCCGCACATCATCGAACTGGACAAGGGCGGACTGCTGGCCGAACTGGTCGGGCGTCTCGAGGAGGCCGGAGCCGGATCACGCCAGGCCGGTCACGTTCCCACCGATGATGCGCCGTGCCGTTGCGACTATGATGTGGAGACGTTCAAGGTCGTCCTGGACAAGATGGCGGCCGAGGCGGGTGTGGCCGTCCGCATGTATACACGGGTCAGCGCGGCGTACCGGGACGCCGGCGGCCGGATCGAGGCCGTGGTCACCGACTCGAAGAGCGGCCGCGAGGCCTGGCGCGCGCGGGTCTTCATTGATTGCACCGGCGACGGCGACTTGGCGGCCCAGGGGGGATGCGGCTTTGACATCGGCCAGCCCGGCACCGGTCTCTGTCAGCCCATGAGCGTGATGGCGCTTCTGGCGGGCGCAGGGCGCTTCGACGAACCGCCGTTCTCGATCCGGGAATGGGGGCCGAATAAGGACTGGATCCTGGCCGAACTGCGCCGAGGCGGCCATGAGCCATCATACTCGCGACCCACGCTTTTCCTGGTACGGAACGGCTACATGATCATGATGGCCAACCACGAGTACGGGTATCGGGGCCCCGACGCCCAGGTGCTGACCGACGCCACGATCCGCGGCCGCGCCGAGAATCTCGCCACGGTCCGCGCCCTGCGCAGCCTGGGCGGGCGCTGGCAGAATCTCGATCTCCTGGCCCAGAGCGCGCAGATCGGCGTGCGCGAGAGCCGCCGCATCCACGGCCTCTACAGGGTCAACCGGGACGACCTCGTCCGCGGGGCGCGCTTCCCGGATGCGGTCTGCCGCGTGTCGTTCTGTGTCGACATCCATGCCCTCGATCCCGCCCGCAACATGGGGATCGACTCTTCAGGCGTGACCGTGAAGCCGTACGATATCCCGCTGCGGGCCCTGATCGCCCGCGATGCGCCGAACCTGATGATGGCCGGCCGCTGCATCAGCGGGGACTTCTTCGCGCACGCGAGCTACCGGGTCACCGGCGATGCCGCCGCCCTTGGCGAGGCGGCGGGACTCGCGGCGGCCGCGGCCGTCCGCCGCGGCGTGGACCCGTGCGCTGTGCCGTTCTCGGATATTGCCCAGGACCTGCCGTGCAGGAGAGAACCATGACAGCAAGACAGATCCAACCCGCCCGTGTTAACCCGGTCCTACTCCATCCGCTGCAGCATCGCCTCATTCTTACTCGTCATAAGCCCAATACTTGGACGGTGACGATGAAATGCACCGCTACAGTTTCTGTGATTCTGCTCGGACTTGTGTCTGCCTTTGGCCTCGCCGCGGCGGAGCCGGCGCGGAACCTCGCGCCGCTGGCCAAGGTTTCAGCCAGCGTAAAGACCGAGAACGCAGCTCGTGTCGTGGACGGCGGGGTGCCCGCCGCCGGCAGCCGCGACGATGGCGGACAGACGTGGGTGGTCAAGAGAGCCGACCTGCCCGCTTCCCTCACGTTCACCTGGGACAAGCCGCAGCCGATCCGCACGGTCGCCTACTACGGGCGGACCACGTGGGGATTCGAGTGCTTCAAGGACTACGAAGTCTACCTGGATGATGCGACAACACCCGCCGCCAAGGGCGCGTTCCGGCAGGGACACGGCCCGCAGTTGGTCGAACTGCCCGAAGGGAGGCGGGCGGCGAAACTGACGCTCAAGATCCTCTCGGCCAACGGCGGCAATCCGGGCGCATCCGAGGTGCAGGTCTTCACCGCGCCGCCGGAGCCGAAGAATCTGCTCTGCCGGTTCACGGATCTCTCGCTGGACTACCGCTACGCCTACTACCCCTCGCACAACCTGGTGCGCATCCATCTGCCGACGCCGCCCGCCGACGCCACCGCCTGGCATCTGACGCTGCGCCCGGAGGCCGGCGGCGCGTTGCTGGCCGAACGAGCCGGCAAGCTGCCGACCGCCGCGGGCGGCGAGGCGATGCCGGTGCCGGACCTGGCCGAGGGGGACTATATCCTGACGCTGACGCTCACAGGCGGCGCGAAGCCGATTGTCGAGGAGCGCGGCATCCGCCGCGACCGCCCCGAGTGGGAGGGCAACCGGCTCGGGCGCGACGACGTGGTCATCCCGCCCTTCACGCCGCTGGCGGTTGAGGCCGACGGCCCGGTCGTGCGCAGCGTGTTGCGTGCTCACACACACGGCGCGGCCGGACTCTGGCGGCAGGTCGTCAGCCAGGACCGCGAACTGCTGGCTGGCCCGGTGCGCCTCGAGGTCACGCGGGGCGGCACGGTCCATGCGGCCGGCGGGCAGCCCGGTCATATCGTCGAGACCACCCCGACGCGCGTCCGCGGCGAAGCCGGCTGGACGGCAGGTCCGCTCGCGGGCACGACGCGCTTCACCTACGACTATGACGGGATGAAGACGATCACCCTCGAACTGGCACCAACCGAGACCGAGGCCGAGCGCGTGCAGCTCGTCATCCCGCTCAAGGCCTCCGAGGCCTGGCTGATGCACCCGGTCACGACGCACCTGCGCCATCATTACGCCGGGCGCATTCCTGCCGGCAAGGGCAAGGTCTGGGATTCGTCGAAAGTCCCCGCCCGGCTCAACGGGGTCTTCGTGCCCTACATCTATCTCGGCGGACCCGAACGCGGCATCTGCTTCGCGGCCGACAACGACCGCGACTGGATCACGGAAAAAGACACCCCGATGATGGTCATTGACCGCGAGGGCGATACGGTGCTCTTGCGGCTCAACCTGATCGCCAAACCGTCGCGCCTTGCCCGTGCGCGCACCCTCACCTTTGCGCTCCAGGCCACCCCCGCCAAGCCGATGCCGGAGGAGCCCTACAACTGGCGTCGCTGGTGGGCGACGCGCACCGATGGAGATGTCCAAAGCGTCCAGATCGGCTTCTGGGGCGGCAATGGCTACTGGGGCGGGCGCCATTTCGCCACGTCGGTGTACCCCGACGGCAAGGATTACTCCTTCTGGGAGAAGCTGGCCGAACAACGCCGCACGGGCAAGCTGGACAAGGATTACGAACAGCAGTGGTTTGCCAGGTATTCCGGGTTGACGGATCAACAACGCCAGGAAATCGAGCCTGCGATGCGGGCCGGATTTCAATGGTCCAGCTTCACGCCCGCGAATCGTCCGGAAACGAGAAAGTTCCGCTATGTGATCCCCTACACCAACCCGCGCGGCGCGAGTGGCGAGACGATGGAGTTCCTCACCACCTACATCGACGAGTGGCTGTCGGGCGATATCGTCGATCCGCGGTGGAACAACTACTCGACCTTCGAACGCCCCCGGCGGGTCCACGCCGAGTTTCCCGGAGTGGCCTGCTGGTACCAGGTCGAACCGGTGCCCAGCCGCATCGACATGCTGCTCTTCTATCACAAGAAGATGCTCGAGAGCTTCGCCGACGGCATCTACTGGGACAACTTCTTCCTGCAGCCGAACTACGCGCCCGCCGAAGCCGGCGGTCCAGGGTACGTCGACGATGCCGGCCGCCCGCGGGCCGGGGTACACCTGATGGCGTTCCGGGAGCTGGTCAAGCGCACCGCCACGATGATGCACGTCATGGGCAAGCGGCCGATCACCTACATCCACATGACCAACGTCAACATCGTGCCCATGCTCTCCTTCGGCACGGCCAATCTCGACTGGGAATGGCGCGACCAGGGGCATTTCGGGAGCATGGACCTGCAGGACCGCATGGATCTCGATCTGATCCTGGCACACAACCTGGGTCTCCAGGCCGGCAACCTGTCCGTGGGCATCACCGGCAACATCCTCAAGGGTGGCGACGGGATTTCCCGCGAATGGCTGCACCGGACGGGCATGGCGGTCTGCTTCCCGCACGAGATCCGCATGCACCAGGGCGACAACTCCGTCTCGTTCGTCCAGACCGAACTGGCGCGTTTCGGCTACGGGCTGCCGGACTGCCGGGTCTTCCGCTACTGGGAGGACGGCTACCCGCTGCGCACGCAGGGCGCCGAGATGCGGGCCCTGGTGCTGGCACGGGGCGGCAAGGCGATGATCGCGCTCGGCCATTTCGGGCCGGCGGGCGCGGCGAAACCGGCTGGCAAGGAAGGCGGTCCGACGCTGGCGGAGTACGACGCCGGGCAGCGGGGGTTGACGAAGGCCGAGGTCGGGGGCGCCGCTCCCGCCGAGCGTCAGGCGAAACAGGCCATCTACACCGTTCGCCTCGCCCTCGATCTGGCGGCCCTGGGCGTTGCGGAGTCCGCACAGGCCTGGGACGTGGAGCTGAAGGCGGGCCGGAAAAAGGCGGAGAACCCCGCCGCGGTCAAGCTTCCGGCCCATCCTGATGTCGCCCCGGGCCGCTTGGAGGCCGGCGGGAAGGGCCTGGAAATTGCGCTTGAGGAGAAGAATCCGGCCCTGCTCAAGCGCCTCGGCCCCGGGGTGTTCGAGGTGGAGATCGTGCATCACAACTTCGCGTTGATCGTGGTGGAGTAGGGAGAACGCAGATGGAGAATGTTGACCACCATCTTTCGCCCGAGTCTCGGTCGGTGACAAAAAACAACAACAACCGGAGCCGGAACGGGCTCCCAAGACAGGAGAAAGCAATGAAAAAGAGAGCGACAATCGCCAAGCTCGCCATGGCCGCCACATGCGCCGGCGTCATGGCCGCCGAAACGGAGTACAAGCACCCGGTGGCGGTGATCCCGTATGCCGCCACCAAGCCGGCCATCGACGGCAAGGTTGACGATGCCGAATGGCAGGGGGCCTTCAGCCAGCGGGCGCTGCGGACGACGGGCGGACAGATCAGCTCGCGCCAGACGCGCTTTTGGATGATGTGGGACGAGGAGAATATCTACATCGCCATGCGCGATCCGCTGCGGCCGAGCGAACGGCCCATCCAGCAGCATCGCGGCCGTCCGAGCGGCACGGATCTCGATATCATCTACGACGACTGCTACGAGATCTGGATCTCCGTGGGGGCCACCGACACGCTGACCGGCCAGCCGGACTGTTCCACGCAGTTCCTCGGCAACTTCGCCGGCGGGCGCTACGACGCGCTGCACCAGCCGGCGGTGGGCAACTCGCGCACCTCGAGCTACGACACCAACTGGGAACCGAAAAGCCGGCTCACGGACAAGAACGAGTGGGAGATGGAGCTGGTCATCCCGCGAGCCAGCCTGGGCACGACCAAAGGGCCGTTCCAGGATGGCATGCATTTCCGCACCCTGATCGCCCGCAACTACAAGCGCCCGTGGGAGCAGTGCTCCTTCGAGGGCACGTCGTCCTTCTCGGTGATCGACACCCATAGCGAATTCGTCATGTCCAAGACCGCGCCGGCCCTGCACCTCCTGGGCGTGGGTGATGCAGCGACCGGCAAGATCGGGCTGCACCTGGCCGCTCTCGGCCAGACCGACGCCAAGATCGCCTGGCGCTACGCCTCGGACACCGTGACCAAGGAGGGTGCCGGCGACGTGAAGAAGGGCGTTCTGGGTGAGGTGGTCAACCTGCCGGAACTCGATACGCCCGGTGACGGGAAGGGCAAGGTGCGCATCACGGTGACCGGCGCCGGCGGGGCGACGCTGCTCGACTGGCAGTCCCAGCGGGTTTTCGCGGGCATCCCCAAGGAGGCGATCGCCGACCGCGGCGACGTGCTGAACCTGGGCGTCAACTTCAACCCCGTCCGCGACTACACCCGCGTTTTCGGCGACTTCATCAACTACGACAATCGTGACCAGATCCGTGAGATCGTCATCGTGGTCCGCGACGCCGCCGGCAGGGAGATCAAGCGGGCAAAGACCACCATCGATGCCGACGCCTATGCCAAGGCGGTCCTGCATTTCGAGAACCTCGCGCTGGGCGCCTACACGGTCCGCCTCGAGTGCCTGGACAAGGATGGCAAGGCCATTGTCGGCAGGGACAGCAGCTTTGCCAAGGAAGACCTGGCCAAGAAGTACGAGTGGTGGAACACGCCCCGCGGCAGCATCGAGAAGGTGGTGGCGCCTTGGACGCCGGTGACGCTGAAAGGCAACACGCTGGGCGTCTGGGGCCGCGAGATGGAGATCGGCGCTGCGGGCATCCCCGCGCGGGTCACGACCCAGGGCAAGGAGATCCTCGCCGCGCCCGGCAGGCTGGTGGCCACGCTGGCCGACGGCAAGCAAGTGACGGCGGAAGGCCTCAAGGCCAAGACACGGTTCGACCAGGATCACCGCAAGATCGTCGCGGTCGAGAGCAAGCTGGGCGAGGTCGCGGTCACGAGCGAGGTGCGCGCCGAGTTCGACGGCATGTACAAGGTCACCATGACCCTGACGCCGAAGCGGCCGGTCGCGGTCAAGGATCTGAAGCTGGTCCTGCCCTACACGGCAGCGATGGGCGAGTACGTCCATGCGGTCACGGCCGAGATCCGCAGCGGTTACTGGTATGGCTTCACGCCGCAGGGGAAGGGACGGGTCTGGGACTGCCGGATACTCGGCGACAAGACCATGAAGGTCGGCTCATTCATCCCCTATATCTGGATCGGCTCGACCAAGGGCGGGCTGTGCTGGTTCGCGGACAGCGACGAGGGGTGGATTCCCAACGACGAGGTTCCGGCGGTCGAGATCCAGCGCAACAAGGCGGGCCAGGCCGACCTGGTGTTCAACCTGGTCAGCGCCGAGGCGACGCTCGACGGCCCGCGCACCATCACCTTCGCGTTGCAGGCCTCGCCGGTCAAGGCGATGCCGCCCCGCTGGCGCGAGAACAACTGGTGGTGCGGCGACACCTTCAAGAATTACGCCCATATGCAGAACCTCATCTTCGCCTCCGTCCCCTGCGCCGTGAAGGACTACATCGAGCAGTCGAAGAAGGAAGTCGAGGCGCAGCACAAGGCGGGCCGTTCGGCCGTGCCCTACTTCATCCACTCCGCCTTGCTGCCAGCGCATCTGATCCCGGAATTGGGAGTCTTTGCCGAGGAATGGCGGTCCAGGTTCATGTCCTACGGTTCCGGGTCGCTCGTCTACGAAAAGGCGTTGAACGACTACATGATCCACAACTGGAGCAAGTGGGCCGAGGAGTGCGGCATCGACGGCTACTACATTGACAACATGGCGCCCATGCAATGCGACAAGATCGAGGCGGGACGCGGCTACCGTCTGCCGGACGGACGCATCCAGCCGGCCTTCCAGATGTTCGGCACGCGCGAGTACTTCCTGCGCAGCCGGGCGGCGTTCCTGGAGAAACGGCCGAAGAGCATGATGGTCATCCACATGACCAACTGCATGATCCTGCCCTGGGTGGGAGCGGCCGACCTGACCTACGACGGCGAGCACCACGTGATCTACCCCGAGATGAAGAAGGACTTCATGGACTTCTGGAGCCTGGAGCGGATGCGGGTCGACTTCCCCGGCCAATGGGGCGTGCCGGTTGATTTCATGCACGAATACCAGAGGCAATGGGCCGCCGCCGACCTGTACCGCGTCAAGCGCGCCTACTTCGCCACGGTCACGCTGCATGACGCCCTGCCGTATGGCAACAACAACGGGTATGCCAACAATCTGGCCGCCTTGCGCCGGGACTTCGGCATCGGCGAGGACGACGTACGTTTTCTGCCCCACTGGGATGAGACCGGCCTTTCGGCCAAGGGCGACGATATCAAGCTGGCCGGCTGGCAACGGCCGGGCAAGCTGCTGCTGCTGGTGGCGAACTTCGGCGAGAAGCAGACCGCGCAGGTCGCCTTCGACCTCGACAAGCTGGGCTGGAAGGGCGCGACCCTGACCGTGAGCGATCCCGAGCAAGGGCAGAATCTCACGGTCCATGGCCATGGCGGACCCGCCACGATCACCCACGACGCCCCGGCGCCAAAGCTCGACGGCACGAAGCTGACCGTGCCGGTCCAACGCCACAACTTCCGCCTGCTGGTGGTGGAGAAGAGGTGATACCGGAAACAGCACCGGTCGAGAAATGAGCATCGTGAACGCGACACCATTTGACACAAGGAGACCACATCATGAAGAAAGCACATCAATGGGTTCTGCTCGCGGCGGCGATCGCGGCTCTGGGCAGTGGCGGCGTTGACGCCGGCGAAAAGGAGGACGTGCAAGCACCAGTCACCGAGAACGCCTTGGACTGTGGCAGCAACGTCCAGATGAAACTCGTGCTGATCCCTGCGGGGAAATTCCTGATGGGCAGCCCGAAGGGCGAGAAAGGCCGCCATTACACGATAATCCAGAAGACCGACCCGAAGTTGTGGCCCAGCCTCGACATCAAGCTGAGCGACTACGCTTGGCACTGCTTCAATGCGGAGAGGAAAACCCACCCGGTTGGGCAGAAGAAGCCAAACGCATGGGGACTCTACGACATGTACGGGAACGTTGGGGAGTGGTGCAGTGATTGGTACGAAGGCTGGGGGTGTCGAATCATCAAGCGCGACGTTGAGAACCCCGTTGATCCGCAGGGCCCGGCCACGATGTGTACCAACAACCCATATGAGCAAGAGGAGCGTGTCATGCGCGGCATGGGTTGGAACGCTGGCGAATCGTTTGCCTTCCGCTCCGCGTATCGCCAGATGCACGGGACCCCTCCCACCACCCGCTACAGCGGGCTCGGTTTCCGGGTTGTGGTGGAGAAGAAGTGATTATGGAGAAGGAGCAATGAAGAAGAGATCCACCATCGCCATGTTCGTGCTGGCCGCGTCGTGCGCCGGCGGCCTAGCCGCCGAAACGGAGTGCAAGCATCCGGTCGCGGTCATCCCGTACGCCGCCACCAAGCCGGTCATTGACGGCAAGGTGGACGACGCCGAGTGGCAGGGGGCCTTCAGCCAGCGGGCCTTGCAGACCACGGGCAAGCAGATCAGCGCCCGCCAGGCGCGCGTCTGGATGATATGGGACGAGGAGAACCTCTACATCGCCATGCGCGACCCGTTGCGCCCGGGCGAACGGTTGCTGCAGTCACAGCGGCGCGATCGCGGCCCGGACCCGGCGCTCTTCGCCGATGACCTCTATGAGATCTGGATTTCGGTCGATGCGACTGACCCGATCAGCGGCAACCGGCACTGTTCCAGTCAATTTCTGGCCAACTTCCACGGCGCGCGATATGACGCCCTGGCCCATCCGGGGTTCGGCAGCTCGTTCACGACGAATCCCGGCATCATCGTCGTTGCGGGGCATCGCCCCAACACGCCTGGGTACGGCAACGCAGGCGAGAGCACCTATGAGAGCGGCTGGGAGCCCAAGAGCCGCATCACCGACAGGAACGAGTGGGAGATGGAGCTGGTGATTCCCCGCGCCAGCCTGGGCACGACCAAGGGACCATTCCACGATGGCATGCGCTTCCGCACGCTGTTCGCCCGCAACTATCAGCGCCCGGCGGAGCAGAACTCCTTCGAGGGCACCTCGTTCTTCTCGGACATCGACACGCACAGCGAAGTCGTCATGTCGAAGACCGCGCCGGCCCTGCACCTGCTGGGCGTGGGCGACGCCGCCGCCGGCAAGATCGGGCTGCACCTCGCCGCCTTCGGCCAGACCGACGCGAAGATCGCCTGGCGCTACGCCTCGGACGCCGTGACCAAGGAGGGCGCCGGCGAGGTCAAGAAGGGTACGCTGGCCGAGGTAGTAAACCTGCCGGAACTCGATACACCGGGTGACCAGAAGGCACCGGGCAAGGTGCGGATCACCGTGACCGATGCCAAAGGCGCGACGCTGCTCGACTGGCAGTCGCTGCGCTCCTTCGGACCGATCCCGAAGGACGAGATCAAGGACCGTGGCGACGTGTTGAACCTCGGCATCACCTTCAACCCCGTCCGCGACTACGCCCGCGTCTTCGGCGACTTCACCGCCTACGCCAACCGCGGCGCCATCAAGGAGATCGTCATCGTCGTCAGCGACGCCGCCGGCAAGCAGGTCAAACGGGCCACGACCACCCTCGATGCCGACGCCTATGCCAAGGCGGTCCTGCATTTCGAGAACCTCGCGCTGGGCGCCTACACGGTCCGCCTCGAGTGGGTGGACAAGGATGGCAAGGTCGTTGTCAGCAAGGACAGCACCTTTGCCAAGGAAGACCTGGCCAAGAAGTACGAGTGGTGGAATACGCCGCGCGGAAGCATCGAGAAGGTGGTTTCGCCGTGGACGCCGGTGACGCTGAAGGGCAACACGCTGGGCGTCTGGGGCCGCGAGATGGAAATCGGCGCGGCGGGCATTCCCAGCCGGGTCACGACCCAGGGCAAGGAGATCCTCGCCGCTCCCGGCAGGCTGGTCGCCACGCTCGCCGACGGCAAGGACTTGACGGCGGAAGGCCTCAAGGCCAAGACCCGCTTCGACCAGGATCACCGCAAGATCGTCGAGGTCGAAAGCAAGTTGGCCGACATCGCGGTCACGAGTGAGGTGCGCGCCGAGTTCGACGGCATGTACAAGGTCACCATGACCCTGACGCCGAAGAAGCCGATCGGCGTCAAGAAACTGAAGATCGTCCTGCCCTACAGCCAAGCGATGGCCGAATACCTCCATGCCGCAACGACAGGGATTCGCGGCGGCTTCTCCTACGGCTTTACGCCCAAGGGGGAGGGCCGGGTCTGGGACTGCCGGGCCCTGGGCGACAAGACCATGAGAGTCGGGTCGTTCATCCCGTACCTCTGGCTGGGCTCGACCAAGGGCGGCCTGTGCTGGTTTGCCGACAGCGACGAGGGATGGATTCCCACCGACGAGACCCCGGCCATCGAGATCCAGCGGAGCACCGACGGGCAAGTCGATCTCGTCCTGAACCTCATCAGCTCGGAGGCCACGCTGGATGCGCCGCGGACGATCACCTTCGCCCTCCAGGCCTCGCCGGTCAAGCAGATGCACAAGGGCTGGCGTGAGGACAAATGGTGGGCCGGCGACACCTTCAAGTCCTACTCGAACGACCAGGCCCTCCAACAATCGAGCCCATGGGTCAAGGCTAATCTGCTGCAAAGGGGGATACAGATGGTCAGGGACCAGCACAACGCCGGCCGGCTCGCCATACCGTACTTCGTCCATACCCGCCTGCCGTGGCACGCCCCGCTGGTGGTGCGGGAGATGAGGGACAATCTCATGGAGGAGTGGATCGGCTCCTCTGCCGGCCAGGCCCTGTGCTACGGCGGCTCGCTCAACGACTACATGGTCTTCCACTGGAGCCGGTTCGCGGAGCAGTGCGGCATCGACGGCTGCTACCTCGATAACGTGACCCCGTACCCATGCGACAATCTCGAACATGGTTGCGGATACCGGCTTCCGGACGGCCGCGTCCAGCCGACGTTCAGGATGTTCGGCACCCGCGAGTACTTCCTGCGCCTCCGCTCGGCGTTCCTCGAGCAGCGCCAGGCCTGCAAGATCGTCCTGCACATGAGCAACCACATGATCGTGCCGTGGGTCGGCGCCGCCGACGTCGCTTACGACGGCGCGCAGCACGCCATCTTCCCGGAGATGAAGCAGGACTTCATGGACCTCTGGCCGCTCGATCGGCTGCGGGCGGATTGGCCGAGCCAGTGGGGCACGGCGGTCAACTTCATGCACCAGTACCAGGGGGAATGGGATCCGCGGGCCCTGCACCTGGCCATGCGCGCGTACTTCGCCGCCGTCATGCTCCACGACGCCCTGCCGACCGGCAACCACGACGGACATGCGCAAAACCTGATCGCGATGCGCCAGCAGTTCGGCATCGGCGAAGACGACGTGCGTTTCCTGGCCTACTGGGACGAGACCGGGCTGAAGGCGCAGGGCGACGATATCAAGCTGGCCGGCTGGCAACGGCCCGGCAAGCTGCTGCTGCTGGTGGCCAACTTCGGCGAGAAGCAGACCGCCCAGGTCGCCTTCGACCTCGACAAGCTGGGCTGGAAGGGGGCGACCCTGGCCGTGAGCGATCCCGAACAGGGCACGGAACTCTCGGCCCATGGCAAGGACGGGACCATCATCGTCACCCACGACGCCCCGGCACCAGAGCTCGATGGCACGAAGCTGACCGTCCCGGTCGAGCGCCACAACTACCGCCTGCTGGTGGTGGAAAAGAAGTGATACAGGAAACAACCACATGAGTGAAAAGCGAGAGCGCACCATGATGGCCGTAAGTCTTTGAGGGGGGCGGAAAAGGTGCCAGCCACGAATGGCATCAAAATAGGCGTAACCTTTTGGCAGGCATAAGCCTAACGGGCGTGGTAGCAATGCTAGCAAGTATGGTCTAAAGGAGACCGCCTGCAAGAATGTGTGTTTGGCGAACAAACACGCTTATGTCTTACAGGTCAGGAACGGAGACCATTTTGCGGGGAGAGCGGCGGCCACCCCGGCAAAGGACGCAGCTTTGTCAGCGTCGCCGCGCAACGTGTCGATTCGCTCCAGGATCTGCAACAAGCTGCCAGGGGATGCCGCCACTTCCGAGCGGGTCACCGCGTACCAGGCCGTGGCACGAGAAGGTTTGTCGCCGAGCTTCTCAGTGATCTTCCGGGCCTCGCTCGGTTGGCCGCGTCTGGCCATTTCGGTAGCAATCAGCGAGAGGACGGCGTCCTCTTCAGGGCCATGCAGGCCGGATTGTGCGACGTATGATGGAGAGGGGCTTCTTCGCACCGGGGGAGCGCTGGCCGGCGACGAAGAATGGGCCCACGTCATGACGGAAATCCACCAGACCCGCAAGTTGGAACGCCGCGATCAGACCGCGGAGGCCGAGGATTCACAATCGCGCATTCGCGCTCGCCGCGAGACGTGGGTGCTGTAGTCGTGCCAAGGGTGAGCGTCCTATATCTGCCCACCTACTTCGCTCCGGTGATGGTGAGGCGCACGCCATGGCAGAAGACGGGATCAACGATGCCATTCGAAACTAACGCCGCCGCCCCAAGCAAGGCCTTCGGCGACTGAACGCGCGACCGGATTCGACGCTGGCGCGCTCGCGGCGCAGAAGATCCCCGGGGTCGGACCTCCTCGCGTGTGTGGCCTCGTCCGGGGTCATCACTGCCTCGGAACAGCGACGATGTCCTTCTCCCGCTCCTTCGGGCTGACCTTGAGCGAAACGATCTTCCCCCCCGGGCGGCGCTTAGCGACCGCCCTTGGTGAAGCGATCTGTGTTGACTTGCTGAGTTACCCTTTCACCAATCCCTCCCCCTCTCGCCGACAACCCTCATCCACTCGATTCTGACCGCCATCCCGGCCGTCTCGTTGATCCAGACCTCTGTCTTATCCTCGCTGTTGCCGTACTCGTACTCCAGCTTGTATCCCTGCCTACGAAGCTCATCGCTGACGCTCATCCTCCCACCCCCTCCCTGCCACTCCGCACCACCTCAATACTCCGTCACCACATTCGGGCACGCGCACACCAGGTCCAGGATCGCGGTCTTGACTCTCCAGTCATCCTGAATCACTTCCAGCGCTCTGCTTGCGAATTCGTCCTGTTCCATTCCCATCCTCCTCCATGCCTGGTTCAGTCACTCTCGCCCTTGAGAGTGCCTGAACTTGATCTGCATGGCGCCGCGCGCGATACTGCCCCTGCCACGGGATAACGGCAGGCAGACCGTCCATGTCGCCGCTAGGCTTGTCCTTGCACCTGGAGGTGTCAATGCAGTAGAAGGGAGCTGCCTTGACCTTGCCGTCACGGCCAGGAGTCACACAGTGACACGCAGCCTTCTTATCCTCACCGTTCTGCTGCTCGTGCCGTTGGGAACGCTAACGTGTGGCGCTGAGGCGAGGACTTCCCCGGTTCAGTCGTTGGACGGCGACGGCTGGGGGATCGCCACCGACCCGAAGAATGAAGGGCGCGAGGCGAAGTGGTTCACCATACCGCGCGAGGACGCCAAGCCGACGAAGGTCCCGTGGATCATTCAGGACGCCTTTCCCGGTTATCACGGCGTAGCGTGGTACTGGCGGGAGTTTGCCGCGCCGGCCAGTCCGCACGCCGGCGGGCGCTATCTGCTGCGGTTCTGGGCGGTGGATTATCTGGCGGAGGTCTGGCTGAACGGCCTGCAAGTCGGCCAGCACGAAGGCGGTGAGTCGCCGTTTGTGCTTGATGTAACCGACGCGGTGCGTGCCGGCGCGAAGAACCTGCTCACGGTGCGGGTGCTGAACCCGACGCACCAGCGGATCGACGGGGTCGTGCTGAACGAAACACCGAAGCAAGCGCGGGTGATCCCCTACAGCGCCGGCGCAGCGTACAACCACGGCGGGATCACCGGTTCGGTCGAGCTGCTCGCGGCACCGGCCGTGCGCGTGGAGGACCTGTTTGCCTGGGCCGAGCCGAAGACGGGCGCGATCACGATTCAGGCCAACGTGCGCAACGCGGGCAAGACGGCGGCGCGCGGCCGTGTGGAGTTCACGGTTGCGCCCGCGGCAAGCGGCGAGACGTTGCGCGTGGCAGTGGTCGAGCGTGGGTTGCCACCGGGCGACACGATGGTTGAGGCGGAGCTGAAGCTTGACCAACCGCGGCTGTGGGAACTGAACGATCCGTTTCTCTATCGCGTCACCGCGCGAGTGGGCGAGAGCGAGCAATCGGTGCGTTGCGGTTTTCGCGCCTTCACGTTTGAGAGGGGCCATTTCCGCCTGAACGGCCGCCGGCTGTTCCTTCGCTCGACGCATACCTGCGACCATTTCCCCGTCGGGCTGAAGTTGCCCCCTGATCCCGACATGGCTCGGCGGGACCTGCTCGACTTGAAGATGATGGGGTTCAACATGATCCGCTTCATCTGGGGCGGTGCGGAACGGTATCAGCTCGACCTGTGCGACGAGATCGGGTTGATGGTCTATGAGGAATCGTTCGCGTCGTGGCCGATGCAGAACTCGCCGAAGCTGGCCGAGCGTTGGGAACGCTCCATCTCCGAGTTGGTCCGCCGCGACCGCAATCATCCGAGCGTGGTGATCTGGGGTTTGCTGAACGAGGTCCAGGACACGCCGCACTTCCGTCTCGCGGCGGCCTCGTTGCCGCTCGTGCGTAAGCTCGACCCGACGCGGATGGTGTTTCTCAACAGTGGCCGATGGGATTTGGGGGGCGTGAGCGGCGGGGTGTTCTCCAAGCTCGACATCTGGCACGGCCCAGCCGGTCGCGAACCGTGGGCGACGCTCAACCCATCCGCTCAACCGGTGGAGACGCCGTTCCACTTCACGTGGCCGCCGAAGCAGGTGGCGCTGCATCCGGGGCCGCAGGGTGAGTACAGCGTTGTCCGCTGGACCGCGCCGGCTGCGGACCGCTACCGCGTCGCCGCTGCTTTCACTGGCTTGAACAAGGCCACCACCGACGTGCATCTGTTCCACAAGGGCCGGTCACAGTTTGCCGCTCAACTGAACCTCGGTGGCAACCCGAGCACGGCCACGCACACCCACGAGCTGACGCTGGCAAAAGACGACACGCTGGATTTCGTGGTCGGCTGGGGCAACGGCAACTATGGCAGCGACAGCACGGCGCTGACGGCGACGATCAGGTCCACCACGGGCCGCGTCTTCGACCTGGCCGCGGACTTTCCCCGCGAGAAGAACCCCACTGGACCCTGGTCGTGCGGTTGGCTCGCGCCGGCGGACCAGCCCGACCCCGCCAAATTCACCCTCTACACGGAGTCCCGGTACAAGCCACGGCCGCGCCTCGGCAGCCTGGCCAATCCCGGCTCGGTCGAGTGGGAGGATGTGGTAGCCGATCAGCACCACTACCCGCGCGTGCCGCAGACGGCAGCCACGACCCAAGGCCTGCGGACCATGACGGGCGGAAGCCTCCCGTTGTTTCTGTCCGAATACGGCATCGGCAGCGCAGTGGATCTGTGGCGCACGACGCGTCACTTCGAGCGGCTGGGCAAGACGGAGGTCGAGGATGCCCAATTCTATCGCGAAAAGCTCGACCGCTATCTCGCTGATTGGAAACGGTGGAAGCTTGACGAGCTGTATGCCCGGCCCGAGGATTTCTTCGCCGAGAGCCTGCGCAAGATGGCCGGCCAACGCACGCTCGGCCTCAACGCCATCCGCGCCAACCGGAACATCGTGGGCTACAGCCTGACCGGGATGAACGATCATGTGAGCTGCGGCGAAGGGCTGACGACGACCTTCCGCGAACTAAAGCCCGGCACGGTGGACGCGATGTTCGACGGCTTCGCGCCATTGCGGCTGTGCCTGTTCGCCGAGCCGGTGAACGTCTATCGCGGCGCGCGCGTCCGCTTCGAGGCGGTGCTCGCTAACGAAGACGCGCTCGCGCCCGGCGAGTATCCGGTGCGCTTGCTCGTCATCGGCCCGCAGGGCCATCGCATCTTCGAGAAGACCGTGCGTGTGACCATCGAAAAGGACTCGCCCTTCGCGCTGCCAGTGTTTGCGGAGGACGGTCCTGCGGAGGGTCCGTCGGGCCGCTATCGGTTCCTGGCGGCGTTCGAACGCGGCGCCGCTGCGACGGGTGGCGAGACGGAATTCTACGTCGCTGACCCAGCAGAAATGCCGCCGGTCAAGACCGAAGTCGTGCTGGCCGGCGACGATGCCGAGTTGGCCAAATGGTTCGGCAACCACGGCATTCGCTATCGGAGACTGGGCGATGCCGAACCGCCGCAGCGCGAGGTCATCCTCGTTTCCAAGACGCCGCCAGCGTTGGAGAACCTGTGGCGGCGCGTCGAACGCGGCGCCACCGCGATCTTCCTGTCGCCGCAAGTTCTCAAGCAGGGCGACGATCGGCTGGTGCGGCTGCCGCTGGCGAAGCCGGGTACGGCCTCCGCGATGCACAGTTGGCTGTATCTGAAGGATGAATGGGCCAAGCGACCCCCGATTTTCGCGGGCCTGCCGAGCGGCGGTTTGATGGACCCCACCTACTATCGCGAGATCATTCCCGACGTGCTGTTGCAGGGCCAGGACCCGCCTACCGAAGCGGTAGCCGGCGCGCTCAAGGCCTCGCAGGATTATTCGTCGGGCTTGATGGTAGCCGTCTACAAGTTCGGCTCCGGACAATTTATCCTGAATACGCTATTGATCCGCGAAACTCTCGGCACCCACCCCGTCGCCGAACGTCTGCTGCGCAATCTACTCAACTTTGGAGTCAGACCATGAGCGAAATCATGTGCATGCTGGTCTGTGGCCTACTTCTCGCAATCTCCATGGAGGCTGGCGAGATTCCCCGAGCTTCCCTCGATGTGGTCGCGCCGCGCGTACCGGACAAACTCGGTGGGGTGACGCTCAATGGGCAGGAACTCGGCGGGGAGATTGATCGGAGGCTCCGGAACCTGATCTTTCAGAACTACATGGTGGTGGACCTTGACGCCAAGTGGCTCCACCATTTCCGCCGCCGCACGGACCGCGGCAACAAGTCGCACATCTATTACGGCATCGGCAAGGTGCTCGACGCCGGCAGCCTGTTCACCGCCTACACTGGCGACCCGAAGGTGGCCGCGCGCACGCGCTACATCATCGAGGAACTGGCCAAGTCGCGCGACGCCGACGGTTACCTTGGTTTCTGGAAAGTCGAGCAGGACAACCGGCAGAACCACATCAACTGGATTCTCCACGAGCAGGAATACATCAACCTGGCGTTCGTGCGGCATTACCGCTGCACGGGCGACCGCCAGTCGCTGGCCCATGCGCGAGTCATGGCCGACTACATCCTCAAGACGTTTCCCACGCCGCAGCATCCGTGCTACGACGCGGGCCAGATCTGCACCGCTGGCCTGCCGGAAGGCATGCTGGAACTGTACCGCGTGACAGGCGACAAGCGGTACTTCGACTTCGCTGCCGATGTGCCGCACGGGAACAACCACGGCGAGGTCAAACTCGCCTCGCTGCGGACGTGGGAGCAGGACTTCAGCCGCCCCCCGCGCCACGTGTACGTCATGCTCGCCCGCTGCTACGCCCAGACCGAACTGTACCGCCTGACCGGTGAAGAGAACCTCCTGCACATGAGCCACTTCATGCGCAACGAGTTGCTCAAGAAGGGTGAGGGCGGCATGCTGGTCACCGGCTCATCGTCCGACGGCGAACAGTTCACCTACAATCAGAACGGACGCGGGGCCATCGGTGAATCGTGCGTCACCGCCTATGTGCTGCGGTGGATCGACAGCTTGATGCGGCTCGAAGGCGACCTGCGCTACGGCGACCTGGTCGAACGCACCATGTACAACGCGCTCTTCGCCGCCAACTCGCCCGACGGACGCTGGATTCGCTACTTCACGCCGTTCACCGGCGACCGCCAGTACGACACCCGCGACTTCTTCTGCTGCTGCGGGAACTATCGCCGAGCGGTGGCGGAGCTGCCGCAGAAGGTCTACTACCGCACGCCGGAGGGCGGCATCGCGCTGAACCTGTTCACGCAGTCGAAGAAGGCGTTCGACGTGAAAGGGCAGACCGTCACGCTGCTGCAGGAGACCGCGTATCCGAACGACGGCGAGGTGAAGCTGACGTTCTCCACGGCAAAGCCGGTCGCGTTTGCGTTCCGGTTCCGCACGCCGGCGTGGTGCGAGGTTGTCACGCTGCGGGTAAATGGCGACCCGCCGGTGACGCTGGACCCGCAACGGCAGAAGCTCGGCGCCCACACGCTCGACCGGACATGGAAGGACGGCGACGTGGTGAGACTCTCGATGCCGATGAAGTGGCGCTTCCTGCGCGGCCGCGCGGTGCAGGACGGCCGGGTGGCGCTGCTGCGCGGCCCCGTCGTGTACTGCGTCGGCAAGGCCCAGAATGCCGAACTGCTCAAGAAGTGCCCCGAGCCGCGCGACCTGGTGATTGACCCGGCTTCGCTTGCCGAGCCGGTGCGAGACGATTCGATTCGGCCGAACGGCCTGAAAGTCGCCGCCAGAGCCTGGCTGAAGCCGGATGCCACCGGCGAGAAGGTGGACGTCACCCTGACCGAGTTCATTGATCCGAGCGGTCTGGATGTCTATCTCCGCGTGCCGAACGTCGCGGACACTTCGCCGGTGCGCTTGATGGATGACGAGATCGTCTCGTGGCCGAACGAGTTCATTAACGCGCATGTGCTGAAGGCACTCTACGGCCCCAAGGCTAAGGGCGACCTCGCAGCGGCGTTTGAGATTCGCGGCGATGTCGTCGCGGACCTGGCGGCAAACTACGTCAACCCGCGCGGCCGCACCGGCGTGCTGGCGGAGTTTCCCGACTCCACAGGTGGACGCTGGGCCTGCTGCAACTGCGCAAACGGCGGGTTGATCTCCACCGCTGCGCCCGGTGACGTAAAGCCCTTGAACTCGCAGTTCAAGGCGTTTGGCTCGCCACTGGGTTACGCCTACGGGCTGGAGAACCAAAAGGATGAGCTCGGCTTTGTGTCGAACTACGCGCCCAGCGACCGGCAGGAGGACGCCTGGCGCGAGCACTACACCGAGAAGATGTTCGACCGCGTGCTCTCCACCGTCGAGCGGTCGCATTTCCTCTACACCCATCCGGTGGCGGACACGGCGCGCTACAACGTCTTCCGGTGGACGCCCGCCGACGCCCTGCGCAGCACGGAGGTCACGCTGTGCGGCAAGCTGTTTTCGAATCTGGGCAACGGCGTCGAACTGCGCGTCATCCGCTGGCGCGATGCCACGCGGCACGAGGTTCTCGGCACGTTCAACACCAAGGACCTCAAGGTGGGCGGGTGCGGCACCGCTGAGTTCGTCCTGCGGCTGCAACCCGGCGAGGTGGGCCGGCATCTTGACTTCGTCTTGCACAACGCAGGCAGCCACGTCTGCGACGCGACCGCGTTGCAACTCACCGCCTACACCAAAGTGCCACGGACCACTCCCCAGACCGACGTGACCGAGAAGGTGCAGGCGAAATACCACAACCGCCTCGTGACACCGCTCGGCTCCTACGCCCAACTCTTCGGCGATCCCGCGCCTGGTGCGGCAAAGACTCTGAAGGTCAAAGTGCACTACTGGCGGGACGGCACGGTGAAGTACCTCGAATTCCCGTCCGACTCACCGCTGGACCTCCGCTGACCCCAAGGAACAAGATGAAATCCACTCTCACCCTCCTCACCGCCCTGCTGCTCGCGCTGGCGGGTATCTCGCCGATCTCGTCCGCCGCCGTTGCGACGGCGGAGGAAGGGAAGGCGGCCCTGTTGCCGACCGATGTCGCGGCCATGACGGTTATGGAGTGGGTGGCCGGCGAGACCGCGGCCTGCCCGGGCGTTGGAGCCGAGCAATGGCTCGGTCTTCCCGGCAACGCGAACGGCCCCTCCGGCTTCTTCTTCGGCGTCGGCCCGACGCCCGGTCCGCGGCATTTCCGCGTCGGGTTCCCGCGCGAGATCGCCCTCGGCACGGTGGTGACGCGCGGCAAAGGCCGTCTGAGCGTGCTCCGCCCCGGCGCCGCCTATCCGGGCGATCCGGCACGCGAGGCCGATTGGCTCCCCGCCGACCGCCTGCGCGAGACGCAGATCTCGGTGTGGGTGCTGCCGCCGGGCACGAAAACCCGCGCTCTGCGCTGGTCCGCCGAGGGAGCGCCGGCGGCGGAGGCCTGGCCCGACTTGTGGCGGTTGGACCCCTTGCCCGAAGGCCAGGTCGGCTGGTTCGGCGGGCTCCATGCGTTTCCCCAGCGGCTGATGGACGTGGCGCCGTATGCCGAGATCATCCCGCTGACTCCGGGGCCGGATGCCCGTCGGCTTGCCGATGGAGAATACCGTGTGTGGCGGAATTTCGGCGGCCCTAACCGTTCGTGGAACGTCTGGGAGACGAGGGGCGCCTAAGATATCCGAGACCCCTTGTCACTCATCTATGCCTGGCCGAAACCCCTGACGTTGGCGGGAGCGGGCCTTTGCTTCCCGGGCGTGAGCCAAACGCGGGTCGAGACCTATGCCGGGCCGGCGGAGCGCAACCCGCGCGAGGCACCCGAATCCGCCTGGACCGCCGCCGTGGAGCAACCGGTCCGCAGCCGCTACCCCGCGGGTTTTGACGTAGAGTGGCTCGGACTCGGGAAACCCGCCGCCACCACCGCCGTGCGGCTGACGGGTCTCGCGACGCTCGCGGCCAGGGAGGTTGCGCCGGACGTCGCGGCCATGCTGGGGGGGCGACGCGCCTGGCTGGGCGAGACGCTCGTGCTGGCCGACCTCGGTGACCGCGCCCCGGCCGACCTGGCAAAGGAGTTGACGGTTGCCAGGGCGCATCCGCCCATTCCTGTCCAGTTCACCCTGAAGGAACCGGGGTATTTGACGCTCGTGATCGAGGACGCCAAAGGCAACCGCGTCCGCAACCTGGTCAGCGAGACGTACTGTCCGGCTGGCGAG
>Ga0194110_10002106_pt1 | contig 25353 bp, 15 predicted proteins | sample TA2Kig1200mmetaG_FD_146192 | JGI IMG/M metagenome (GOLD analysis project Ga0194110, IMG submission 146192) | Freshwater microbial communities from Lake Tanganyika, Tanzania - TA2015032 Kigoma Deep Cast 1200m | ecosystem: Environmental > Aquatic > Freshwater > Lake | place: Tanzania: Lake...
GCCGTGGGGAAGCCGCGCGACGGCGTGCCCGCCGCGAATTGGGCATTGATGGATACCGAGGCCGGAACCATCACGCTCCGGCGGGTTAGTTACGATGTGCAGGCGGTGTGCGAGATGATCCGGCAGGCGGAGGGGTTGCCGGACGTTCTGGCGGAGGAGTTGGCGAAGGGACGATGATCCACGCAAGTGCGTTGCCGGGAGCGCGAGCCGGAGCGCGGACATCTTGTCCGCACGGCGCGTGAAGGCATGCGGACAAGATGTCCGCGCTCCAATGACAGGGAGGCACCATGCTGAGCTTGCTGCTCTGCTGTGTCGCCGGTTGCGCGCAGGAGGCGCCGCCGAAGGTGACGCTGATCTGCACGGTGGCGCCGGATGTGATCTGCCTGAAGGTGCAGTCGGGGGAGGCGGTGTTTGGCACGCAGCATCCGTATGAGGCGCAGCCGGGCGACCGGATCGACAACCCGGAACAGCATCGGTGGGTGATCCGCGACGGCAAGTGCATCGGCGCGCTGGCCGGTGCGGACCAGAAGATCATCCGCGATATGGACCGGGTAGTTGGGCCGCGAATCGATGGCGCGCGGCTGTCGCAGGCGGACGGATACCGCGTGGCGTGCGCGGCCGACCCGAACTACGCGGCTCCCGTCACGCCAACCGCAGTGCATCGCAAGAGCAAGCCGACCGCCTTGGCGAGGACCGCCGGGTGGTCGTTCGACAGCCCGGTCGAGCACACGATCTACTTGCGGTTGCCGAAGCCGCTGGGCATCGGCAAGGAGTACGCGGTGACCTTCCCCGAGGGGGTGCTGCCCGAGCAGCGGTTTACTTACGAGCCCGTGCAACTCCGAAGCGAAGCGATCCACGTCTCGCACTTGGGCTTCCGGCCGGATGACCCGGCGAAGGTGGGCTTCCTGTCGTGCTGGATGGGCGATGGAGGCGGGCTGAAGTATGCGGAGGGGCTGCCGTTCCATGTGGTGGATGAGGCGACGGGCAACAGCCTCGCCGACGGGGTCCTGCGCCTCGCCAAGGCGGCGGAGGCGACGGATGAGAACGCCTACAAGGTGAACCATAACAAGGCGGACGTGTGGGAGGCCGACTTCACGGCGCTCACGCGGAAGGGCACGTATCGCCTGTATGTCGAGGGCATCGGCTGCAGCTACTCGTTCCCGATCGCGGACGATGTCTGGCGGAAGGCCTTCACGGTGTCGGCGCGAGGCTTCTTCCACCAGCGCAGCGGGATTGCGCTCGGCCCGCCGTACACGGACTATGTGCGGCCGCGGTGCTTCCATCCCGACGATGGGGTGAAGGTCTACGCCTCGACCGCCGGGCTGATGGATACGGGCAACGGGCTGAACGGGGCGGACAGCAACTTCGGTAACCTGGTGAAGGGCGCCACGGACGAGATCGTGCCCAATGCCTGGGGCGGCTACATGGATGCGGGCGATTGGGACCGGCGCATCCAGCATCTCGTGGTCTCGCGGCGGTTGCTGGAGCTGCAGGAGATGGCTCCGGACACCTTCGCGGGTTTCTCGCTGAACATCCCCGAGTCCGACAACGCACTCCCCGACATCGTGGACGAGGCGCTGTTCAACCTGGACTGCTACCGGCGGATGCAGACGCCGGACGGAGGCATTCGCGGCGGGATCGAGTCGGCTGAGCACCCGCGGCAGGGCGAGGGGAGCTGGCAGGAGTCGCTGAAGATCATGGCCTACGCGCCGTGCGTGTGGTCGAGCTACGAGTACGCGGGCGTGGCGGCACGGGCGGCTCGGGTGTTGGAGCCCCTCGACGCGGGGCTGGCCACAGTCTACCGCGACAACGCCCTGCGGGCGATGGAGTGGGCGGAGCGGGAGCTGCCCACGCGGGCCGACAAGAAAGACCCGCACGCGGTGAAGGACTCGCGCAACCTTGCGGCGGCGGAGCTGTACCGGCTCACCGGCGATGAGCGCTGGAACCGCATTTTCCTGGAGACGACGGTCTTCACCGATCCGAAGGCCGACCTCTTCGTCTGGCAGGACCACGAGCAGCGCGACGCGCCGTGGGTGTACGCCGAGACCGACGAGCCGGGCGTGGACGCCACGGTGCAGGCGAACTGCCGGGCGGCGGTCATCCGCGAGGGCGAGGCGCGCGCGGCGCGGGCGGACCGGACGGCGTTCCGGTGGGTGCAGTACGAGTGGCGGCCGACGGGCGCGGGCTCTCTGACGGCGCCCGATGCGGTCAGCATGATCCGCGCACACCGCCTCACCGGCGATTCGAAGTACCTGCGCGCGATCGTGCTGGCCTGCCAGACGGGCGCGGGCGCGAACCCGGTGAACCTCTGCTACACCACGGGCCTGGGCCACGCCAGCCCGCAGCACCCGCTGCACATCGATTCGCAAGTCACGGGCCAGCCGCCGCCGCCCGGCTTGACGATCTTCGGGCCGAGCAATCCCACGCAGATGAGCCAGGACTGGGCGCTGGACTTCATCGACAGGACGTGCTACCCGCCGTCGCGCGAATGGCCGATCATCGAGGCGTACTTCGACGTGTTCTGGTATCCGCTGATGTGTGAGTTCACGGTGCAGCAGCCGATGGCCGACAACGCGTTCGCGTGGGGGTACCTGGCGGCGAGGTGACGGCACGGCTGAAACACGAAGACCACGAAGAAGGCACGAAGAATGGCAACCACAGAGGGACGGCATGAAGGTGCGCTACGAGGAGATGCTGCCGGATGAGCTGCGGGAGGTGATCCGCGCGGCGCCGGTGGCGTATGTGCCGCTGGGGTCGCTGGAGTGGCACGGGTACCACCTGCCAGTGGGGAACGATGCGATCAAGGCGCACGAGATCTGCCTGAAGGCGGCGCAGGTGACGGGCGGGGCGGTGCTGCCGGCGTTGTTCTGCGGCGTCGGCGGCGGGCACAAGGGGTACTTCGCGTCGATCATGGTCGAGGAGGCGTGGATCGAGCCGCTGCTCAAGCGGCAGTTCGACCTGCTGGCGGAGCACGGGTTCCGCGTCATTGTGGCGGTGACCGGCCACTACCCTGGGGAGCAAGTGCAGATGGTCCGCCGCGCGGCCGAGGCGCACATGGCCGGATCGCGCGCGGCGAAGGTCTTCGCCCTGCCCGAGTACGAGGCGTTCCCGAGCGACCCCCGGCGAGGGGACCACGCGGCGCAGTGGGAGACTTCGATCCTGTGGCACCTGCGCCCGGAACTGGTGGACATGGGCAAGCTCACCGATGGGCGCGAGGACCCGCTATGCGGCATCTTCGGTGATGACCCGCGCGAACATGCGTCGCCCGAGCTGGGCGCAGAGACGGTGGAGGGGATCATTGCGGGGATCGTAGCGATGGTGCGGGAGGCACTCGGATGAGCCGGCGTGCGGTCTGGGGACTGGCGGCGTTCGGGCTGCTGCCGGTGGCCGCTTCGGCGATCGGCCAGGAGGCGCCCGTGCAGCCGTTCCTGTGGGCGTATGGCGCCGACAACCTCGGTTCGATCCCCTACGCGAAGGGTCTCGGCCTGAACACGGTGATGCTGGAGCTGAAGGCGCCGCTCACGCCGCAGGAGATCGCGCGCGCCAAGGCGACGGTCGCGGAGGCCAGAGACTACGGCCTGCAGGTCATCGTGGGGATGCCCCTGACGCTGAGCGACTTGTACAGCACGTCGCTATCGAACGGCCGGTACGTGGAGGGGGTGAGCGAGTATGTCCGGCAGGTCGTGCCGGCGCTCATCGACGAGCCGAACGTCATCGGCTGGGCGACGGGCGATTACCTCGAACGCGACCTGAAGCTGTCCGATAGCGAGTTCCAGTCCTACTTGCTGCACAAGTACGGGTCGGTCACGCACATGAGAGAGGTGTGGGGGGTCAAGGTCGCGTCGCAGGCTGAGCTGACGATCGAGAACACGCCGAAGCTGGATGACGAGCTGCCCTTTGCGGCGGGATTGCCGTCGGTCGATCTGGCCGACTTCCAGGCGCTGAAGTACCGCGAGATGATGCAGTTCTGGGCGGACCTCGTTCGCGATGTGACCGGGGGCAAGGGGCTGCTGTTCACAGGCCGGGTGACGCTGTACCGGTCGCTGCCCTCGGTACCGGACGCTTACGATGTGATCGTGGTATCGATGCCGCCGGAACTGCTCGAACGGGACCGCGGGACGCACAACGTGCAGGCCATCGACATCGCGCGGCGGGGCGGGAAGCGGAGGGTCATCCCCTGCCTGCGGCTGTTCCTGCCCGGCGACGACGAGAAGCTATCGCTCGGGCAGGCGGTGAGCGAGTGGGCGATGCAAGCGGCGCTTCACGGTGCGGACGGCCTCTCCTTTGAGGCGCCCCCGGACATTCTGGGCGACCTGATGGTGCAGAAGCAGTGGAAGGAGGCGCTGGGATGGATGGTCGATCAGCCGGCCTGGCGCAGCCGCCCGCGCGGCACGGCGGCCCTCCTGTATGAGCCGTACGCGGACGGCTTCACGTCGCTTGAGGTGCCCGTGTATGGCTACATCAAGGGCCTCTCGAGCCGCGAGCCGAGCGACCTCATCAACAGCTTCAAGCACGGCACGCGCTACGGCCTGATGGACTACGTGACCCTCGCGGATGTGACGCGCGGCGACCTGGACCGCTACAGCGTCATCTTCGCTCCCATGGCCTTGAACCTCCCCGAGGACGCGCAGTTGCGCCTCGAGGAGTACGTGAAGGGCGGCGGCGTGCTGGTAACGGACATCGGGGCGGGGTTCGAGCAGAGCGGCTCGTGGCAGGTTCTCACTCCTCGGCTTGCGCAGCTGTTCGGCATCGCGGGCTTCCACGACATGAAGGGCCTCGCGGGCAACCTGACGGTTCACCAGCCGGTCCCGGCGCTGCCGTCGCTCCCGTCGGGGGCGAGCACGACGGGGGACTTCGAGAGCGGGACGCCGGGCCGGAGGGTCGGGAGCGCCTCCTACGCCGTGAACGGCTGGGCGGGCTTCGCACTGATCCCCGACGGCACCGTGCCGTTCGCCCGCCTGTCCATGTCGGCGACCCAGGACAGGAAGCCGCTGTTTGCGGGTGTGGTTGCGCGCGACACGGGCGCCGGAACCGCCCTCTTCGCCACCCACCGGCTCTGGTCGAGTTGGCTCCCGGAACACCGGCTGTTCGAGCCGTTCCACGCCGACCTCTGGCAGCGCCGGGCGCGGATCGAGCTGCTGGACGCGAAGTTCATCTCGCCCGCGATGGGGATTTCCGAGAACGAGGACGGCTCGGTCTTCCTATACAATCCGGGCCAGGCGCAGCGCATTCAGGTGGCGCTCTTCGCGGCGCAGCATCGGCTGTTCGCGGGTGCGGTGTGTCAGTTCACCTCGCGACTGGTCGAGCCCACCGGCCTGCGCACCGGCGCGGTGCTGGCGACGCTCGACATGCCGCAGCGCACGTCGGTCGAGGTCGCCGCGACGCCGATCGAGGTTCGCCCCTATGGGGAGGCGACGACGGCCTGTCTCGAACGCTACGTGCCCGAGGGAATCGAGTTGGCCATCGCCGGCGAGGGATCGGGGCCTACCGGCAGGCCGGGGCGGCTATCGATTTCCCGCGGGGCGCAGGAGAGCGTACGGATCACGATCGGTACGGGCCGCTATCCGATCGCACCCAAGTCGAAGCACAAGGTCTGTGTCACGGAGACCGCAGGCCAGACGAGTGAGGACGTGCTGACCGCGGATGAGGAAGGTCGGCTGCGGATCGAAGCGACCATCGCAACGGCGCGGGTCACTGTAGCGCCCGCGTAGCACGGGAGGCAACAGGATGGGTTACATCGATGCGCACGTGCATGTCTGGACGGACGACCTCGCGGCCTACCCGCTCGCGCCCGGGTACACGGTCGAGCAGATGAAGCCGCCGACCTTCACCCCGGAGGAGCTGCTCGCTCACGCCCGGCCGTGCGGCGTGGACCGAATCGTGCTCATCCAGATGAGCTTCTACGGCTTCGACAACCGGTACATGCTCGACACGATGGCGCGCTTCCCGGGAGTCTTCGGGGGCGTTGCGGTCGTGGATCACACGCGCGAGGACCTCGGCGAGGAGATGGCAGGCCTGCGTGAGTGCGGCGTGCGCGGCTTTCGCGTCTACCAGTGGGTGGGCACGGGCGTGGCGCCGCTGGATGCGCCGGAGTACGAAGCGCTGTGCGGGCTCGCCGGCGACCTGGGGATGGCAGTCTGTCCGCTGATCGACCCGCCGCTGCTCGGAGGAGTGGATGGCGCAGCTCGGCGCTTCCCGAACACGATCTTCGTGATCGACCACCTCGCGCGGATCGGGGCGGGAGGCAAGCCCATCGACCCGGCGGATGTGGGCGCCCTTTGCGCCCTCGCCGAGCACCCGAACTGCGTGGTGAAGGTCTCGGCCTTCTACGCCCTCGGGAGCGGCAAGGCGCCGTACGACGACCTTGTTCCGCTCCTCCGCCGGGTGTGGGAGGCCTACGGGGCGGAGCGGTTGATGTGGGCTACGGACTGCCCGTACCAGGTGGACGATGAGACCTACGAGGACAGCCTGGCCTTGGTGAGGGATGGGCTACCGTTCGTCAGCGAAGCGGAGCGAGAGGCGATGCTGCGAGGGACGGCGGAGAGGGTGTTCTTCTCGTCCTGAGCATGACGAGAGCAGAGGAGGAGGAACTTCGGCTCAGGAGGGGCATACTACAGAGGTGAGAGGACGCGACCTCCTGGGGCCGTCGGGCCGAGGCGTGACGAAGGGGGTGATCCCGGTGTCCGACAAGCCGCTGCGTAGCGAGTTCGAGTACTTCCTCGAGCATCAGGACGAGCTGGCCGACCGCTATGAGGGGAAGATCATCGTGATCAAGGGCGGGGAGGTCATCGGCGCCTTCGACTCCGTCCCCGAGGCCGTCCACGAGACCTCGAAGCACCATCGCCTGGGCACCTTCCTGGTCCAGGAGTGCGGTCGCGGTCCGGAGTGCTACACTGCCGTCTTCAACCGCGTCCGGGCCCCGGCTGCGAGCTGACGCGGCATGACGAGGCCCACCCCTCCGCCCAAGCCCCAGTCGTTCACGTACACCATGCCCGGCCTGGCGAGAGTCCTGCTCACGCCGGTACACGTGGGGAAGCCCATCCGGCCGGAGCGCCTGCCCAGGGCGACGATGCCGCCGCGGCCCAACGCCAGTGCGATCTGGGACACGGGCGCCACGAGCACCGTGATCTCGGAGAGCCTGGCGGCTCGGCTCGGCCTGAAGCCCATCGGACTCGTGCGCTGCAAGACCGTCGGCGGGGAGCGCGACAGCAGTGTGTACCTCGCCAGCCTCTGCCTACCGAACGGCACCGTGTTCCCCGAGATCACCGTGTGCGAGGGCGAGATCTCGGGCGGGGAAGTGCTCGTGGGGATGGACGTGATTGGGTGCGGCGACTTCGCCGTGACGAACTTCGAGGGCAGGACCACGCTCTCGTTCAGGTGCCCCTCGGCTGCGCGCATCGACTTCGAGAAGGGGGCACACGGCGGCTCTCCCAATCGCGAGTGCGAGTGCGGCAGCGGGAAGAAGTACAAGCACTGCTGCGGGAAGGCGCAGGCGTAGCGGGGGCGGAGGAGCTAAGGCGAACAGGGGACAGTCCATGCGTCTCGATCCCGCAAACGGGATCGAGACTTGGACAGTCCCTGCTTCGCTACGCTAGCCCAGCCAGATGGGGCTGGACCAGGCCATGTGACCATCGACCTGGGTGACGCGGAGGTAGAAGCACTGGCCCATGCCGGGCTGGGCGTCGCGGGCCCACTGGAACTCCAGCGAGCGCCCCCGGCCGCGCCGGGCCTCGACCACCACGCCGTTGCGGATGACCTCGGCCTTGGCAATGTCCGCCGTCCCCTCGACTCGGGCGTGGAAGCTCGCTGCGCCGCCCGGCCACTCCTTGATGACGCTGCCCATCGGTGCTGAGCCGACCGAGAACTCCAGGACGATGCGCGCGCCGGTGGTGGCGTAGGTGCGGCGGACCCACATGGCCTCCCAGAGGCTCTCGCGCGTCAGCTCCCGCGCCCAGACGGCCTGCAGGCCGGCCGGGTAGATGCCCTGCCAGCGGGCGCGCTCCTTCTCCGAGCGGGGCAGGTGTGCGTAGCTGCGGCCGGGGCAGCCGTCATGCGTGTCGCCGCCGCCGATGAAGCCGAGGATGTACCCGCGCTCCAGCGCGTCCGACACGTGGCGGCCGGGCGTCTCGCCGCCGCCGTGGCGGATCGGGAAGGGGTTGCCGGCCTGAGCCGAGCGCTCGGAGCTGCCCCAGCAGGAGTAGATCTCGACGAGGCGCTCGTAGTCCGGGTTGTGGTGATCCCAGTCGGTCCACCAGTTGCGCGTGGTTGCCGGGTGGTGCGGAACGGCCATCGCCGGAATGCCCTTCAGGCACTTCCAGAGGCGTTCCGGGCGGTTCGAGTTCCCGTTCACACAGGTGAGCAGCGGGCCGTCGTCCTCGAGGTAGTAGACGTTCTTGTGGCCGTACCCCAGCCCGTTACGCTGCGGCTCCATGCTGGTCCACTCGTAGCCGAGGAAGGTCACGAACTCGTGGGGTCGGTGGTAGTAGCGCGCGGCGTCGATGATGCGGGGCCAGGCCTCGGAGAGGTCGTTCCGAAGGCCCGGGAGTTGGTCGTGATCGGTAAGCGCGCAGAAGTCCAGGCCGGCGGTATCGCGGGCGAACTGGTAGTAGGCATCGATGGAGCCGACGCCGCAGGCATAGGCGCCGGAGTGGCCGTGGAGGTCGCCCCAGTAGAGCGAGTACTTCGGGCGGCGGACCTCGACGAGGATCGGCGGGCTTTCTCCCCGCAGGCCGTGGGTTTGATCCACCGCGATCACGGTGTGAACGCCCTCGCACTTGAACAGCAACCCCTCGAAGCGTCGCCGACCGCGCTCGATGGAGTAGAACTCCCACGGCTGCGGGAGGCGCGCGAGGGGATCGGTGCAACTGAGGGAGACGTTGCCGGTGAAGTCGGGGATGGTGCGGCCATCGGCGTCCACCGCCTCCACGAGGACGCTGACCGGCTGACCGAGGACGGCGGAGCTGGGCGCGGTGACGAGGAGGCGGGACTCACGGGGTGGCATCGGGGCGCGTCACCGGCCCTGGAACGCCAGGATGGCGGTCACGATCGAGAGCACCGTCGCGACCACCAGCATGAGAAGGGGCTGCGCGGGCCGGGTCCAGGGCTTGCCCTCGGCTGCCGCAGCGGCCATCCGGCGGTCGTAGATGACGAAAGCAATCAGCGCGAGCAGGCAGCCCGCAGCGGCAACGATGGAGGTAACCTGCGACTGGCTCATGGCTGACGAGGCGGCCTCCGCGATCAGCTCGTGGCGGCGGGCTGGGCCGCGTCCGGGCGCTCCAGCGGCAGGCGGATCGTAAACGTCGAGCCGACGTCCTGCACGCTCTCGACGGTGATCGTGGCGCCATGGGAGTCCACGACGTTCCTGACAATCCGCGTACCCAGGCCCGTGCCGCCGGGCTTCGTGCTGACGGCGTCGTCGGTGAAGAGCTTCGCGCGAACCTCCTCAGGCATCCCTCTCCCCGTGTCCACCACTTGCACAACGAGGCACCGGCCCTCGGGGAACTCGCCCTCGGGGATGGCGCTCAGCCTGGTTGTCACCGAGCCGCCAGCGGGGGTCTCGGGGATCGCGTTGTTCACCAAGTTGTAGATGGCGTTGTAGAGCTGCTTCTGGTCCACGGGAGCAGGAGGGAGGTCGTCCGGCGTCTCCAGGGCGACCGTGACGTCGGCCTTCTCACCCACGAGGTTGAGCGCCTGAATGACCTTGGCGGCAATCGCCGCGACATCCTGCATCTCGAAGGTCGGCTGGGCGACGATTCCCTTCACGCAGTCCGCGATCTCGCGCACGCGATCCTGGACCTGCGCCGACCCGTCGAGGAGCATCTCGATCGCATCGGGATAGAACTCACGCAGCATCTCCACCGAGGAGTTGACGCCTTGCACGGCGTCGGCGGGGAGGTCCGGGTGGCCGGCCAGCGCGCCGTCGAGGTCGGTGAAGGTCTCCTCGAACATCATATCCAGCGTTTGCGCACAGGTCTGCACGGGAGTGACCATGTTCTTGATGTCATGGCTGATGTCCCCGAGCAGGTTGACGACCACCGCGAGCTTGGCCTCTTCGGCCAGGCGCGCGTTCTCCAGGATTGTCGCCGCCAGCGCAGAGAGGATCTCCAGGACCTCGCAGTCCTCCTCGCCGAACATGCCCTCGTGCTTGTTGAGGACCTGCATGACGCCGACGGGCGCGCCGTCGCGGCTCTTCAGAGGGGCGGTCACCATGTTGTGCGTGACATGCCCGATCCGCTCGCCCACATCGCTGCGGTGTTGCTTCTCCTTGGTCACGTCGGCGCTGATGCGGAACTCGCCCGCCTTGAACACAGACCCGGCGATGCTGCTACCGTCAGGCTCCAGCTCAAGGCCGACCAGCTTCGCCGAGCCCTCGGGCACGACGTAGCGGAAGACGAGCTTCTTCTTCTCCCGATCGTAGAGGATGATCGACCCCGCTCCCGCCCCGACGGTCTGCAGCGAGACGCGGAGTGTCTCGTGGAGGAGGTCATCCAGTTCGATCTTGGAGCTGAAGGCGGAGGCGATGGAGTGAACCGCGTTGATCTGCCGCTGCAGCAGATCGACGCGCCTCCCGAGTTCGGCGGTGTCCGTCGTATCGGCACTCATGCTTCACCATCCCCGCAAGGCCCGGCAGTGGCGTCGGGCCTGGGTTTCGACTCACGCGGCTGAGCGCCCTTCTCCACCGGCAGCGATTCGGCGCGATCCTGCGCGCGCTTCAGGGGTAGAAGGCCGCAAGCACGGCGAACGCGCACAGCGCGATGAGGAGAATCAGCGCGATGACAACGGCAAACCAGCCGATGGCGCCCGAGCGGACGGCGCGGGTTACCTGCGCCTGGGCCTCGGGTGTGAGTTCCTCGTACGCAACCTTCCGGCCGCACTGGGCGCAGCCGAACTGCGGCTTGAGCGAGCGCTGGAAGAAGCCCCACGGCCAGCCGTAGCTGGGCGCGATGTTGTCCACCTGACCCCCGCAGTGCGGGCACGGGCACAGCTGCCGCTTGGGTACGGGTCTGGGTGTGGGCCGGGGAACATAGGCGGCGGGCACCGGCACCGGAGGCGGGGTCAGCGGGATGTCCTCCAGACCTGGCACCCGGTGGAACGGCGCCCACAGCTCCTCGCCGACCCGCAGGGCCTGCGCCCCGGGTTGGATGCGCCCCTCGGCCGCCCAGCGCGTCAGCTCCCGTTTGTCGGCGGGCCCATAGACCTGATCGCCCATGGCCACATACCACTGCACCTCGGCTGCGCTGTCTTCCGGCGCGAACTCCACTCCTTCCGGCGTCCCGTCTCCCATCGCTACCGACCTCCCTTCGTCCTTCCGCCGAGACGCTCGACGGTCTCTTCGTAGATGGTGCGCACTCGGGCGCGGTGCCGGTCGAGGTCGGCGGCGAGGCGCTCTTCGCCGGACCCCCCCTCTCGCTCCTCGTACTGTAGCAGGCGCGCCAGCTTGCCAATGCCGTCCGGGCCGGGCTCGACGGTGCTCTCGTCCCATGAATGGACGAGCTGCAGGCGGCACTCGATGCGCCGCAGGAAGAGGTAGGCGGCTTCGAGGTCCGTCGAGTCCTGGGCGGAGGCAAAGCGCCCAGCCTTCGCCAGCGCGCGCAGGCCGCCGAGGGTTCCGGGCACGCGGACCGCTGGCTCTTCATGCCCGTGCGCGAGCTGGAGTATCTGCACGCAGAACTCGACATCGTTGATGCCACCGGGGCCAAGCTTCACATCCACCCGGCCGCCCTCGACCCGCGCCCGCTCGCGTTCGATGCGGCCCTTGACGTGGACGATGGCCTGCAGCTCGTCGGCGCTCAGCCCTCTCCCCCACAGGAAGCCGTCGGTTGCCTCCCTGAATGCCGCCCAGACCCCCTCGTCGCCCGCCACGAGGCGCGACCGGATCAGCGCCAGGCGCTCCCAGGTCTCCGCGCGGTGGGCGTAGTAGTCGCGGCAAGAGGCGACCGAACGCGCCAACGGGCCGGACTGGCCCTCGGGGCGCAGCCGGGCGTCGATTCTCAGAGGAGGCCCTTCGCCGCCGGACTGCGCAGTCGCCCGGGACAGGACCTCACTCGCCAGCCGCGTGTAGGTGGTATGGGGCGCGATGAATCGCGCCCCTACCTGATCGGGCGCCATGAATGGCGCCCCTACATGAGGGGCAGTGGGTGTGTTGCCCCAGACGAACATCACGTCCAGGTCGGAGTTGTAGTGCAGCTCTTCGCCCGCGAGCTTCCCCATTCCGATGACTGCGAAGGGTAGCTCGCAGGCGGGGCGGCCCGTCACCTCCGGGGCGACGGTGTCGAGGATCGCCTGCAGGCAGACCTCGGCGACGGCCGTCAGTTCGCGGAGCGTGGTCTCGACATCCGCGTCGCCCATGAGGTCCCGGACGCCGATGCGCAGCAGTTCGCGCCGCCGGAAGCGCGAGACCACCTGCAGCCTGGCGTCCACCCCGACCACGTCCTCCAGGCGCACCGCCAGTTCACCGGCCAGCTTCTCGACGGAGCGGACGGTTGCCATGGTGCCCGGATCCATCAGCATGTCGAAGTACTCGGGGTGAGCCGCGAGAATCCCCGACAGGGAGGCGCTGCAGCCGGCAACCCACACGAGCATGTCGATGACTTTGGGCTCCTCAGCCAGGATCGAGTACAAGGCCCCGCGTGAGCCGATGAGCGCGCAGAACCGCTCGAAGTTCAGCAGCGAGGCGTCCGGGTCGGGGGTGCGAGCAGCGGCGCGGAGGATGCGGGGCACGAGATCGGCGAACTGCTCAGCCACCGTGGCGGGCAGTGGCGCCGTCACGCTCCCGTGCGCGAGCCTCCGCAGGACCTCCAGCGCACGTGTGGGGTTCCGCAGCCCGAACTCACCGAGGGCGGCGGGGTCTCCGCTGTCCTCAGCCAACAGCACAAGCGAACGCGCGCGCAGGTCGCTTTCGTCTCGCTCCTCGAACATCTCTGCAAAGAGCTTGCCAAACAGCTCGCGGGCGTTACCCGTGTGACGCCGGTACTCGGCCATCAGGAACTCGCCTGGGGCGGTGCGCTCGGCCTCGGGGAACTCCAGCCGGCGCGCGAGCTTGTCCAGGGCCTGCGCGTCACTCGGCAGCTCGCGAACGCCGAGGCCGTGCATGAGCTGCAGTTGGTGTTCCAGAGTCCGCAGGAAGACGTAGCTCGAAGCGAGGGTCTGGTGCTCGGTCGCCGAGAGGTAGCCCGCCGCGCCCAAGGCGCGCAGGGCGCCCAGCGTGCTGCGCTTGCGGACCCGCTCGTCGTCGGCACCGAAGACGAGCTGCAGCAGCTGGACGGTGAACTCGATGTCGCGGATGCCTCCGGGCCCGAGCTTGACGTTCCGCTCCCAGCCCGACCGTCGCGCCGAGGCCTCGACGCGGCTCTTCACGGCCTTGATGTCGGCCAGGCCGGCAGTCTCCATGCGCTTGCCGTAGACGAACTCCCGCGCCAGCCGAAGGAATCGCTCGGCGAGGGGCCGGCTCCCGGCGACCCAGGAGGCCTTGATGAGGGCCTGTCGCTCCCACGGCGCGGCCCAGGCTTCCCAGTAGGTCGCGTACGCTTCGATGGTGCGCGCCAAGGCGCCGGCGCCACCCTCCGGGCGCAGCCGCATGTCCACGCGGAACAGCCCGCCATCGCCGGTCAACGCGCCCACCGCCTCGACGAATGCCTGGGCAAGCCGGGTGAAGTAGCGCCGCACGGCCTCCGGCGCCTCGCCGTCCGGCGCCCACGGCACATCGTACACGAAGAGGAGATCCACGTCGGAGCTGTAGTTCAGCTCCCGCGCGCCGAGCTTGCCCATGGCGATGACGGCGAACTCGCGCCACCAGTCCTCGGGGGCCGGAGCCCTGGCGGGCAGATGCGGCACGCGCGTCACGTCCCGGGAAAGACCCAGGGCCACCCGCAAGCACGCCGCGGCGAGGTCGGAGATCTCCTCGACCAACTCCCCGAAACTCGCGACGCGCAGCACATCCCGGCTCGCAATGCGCAGAAGCTCCCGCCGTTTGAACCGCCGCAGAGCGTCGAGGCGGGCCGCGTGACCGCCCGGCACGGCGACCGCCCCGCCGGCCTCAGCCTGCATGTCATCGGCGGTCCGACGCGGCGGGCCGTCACGGAACTGGGGGCAGAAGCCGAGCGCCTCATCCCGCAGGATGTTGGCGAGGAGTTGGCTCGTCGCGCAGAGCTGCGCCACCGCGCCCAGACAGGCCGAGTCGCCCAGCCATAGGCCCAGAAGCGCGTCCCGGTCCGCGCAGGCCGACACGACGCGGTCCAGGTTGTTGAGGGCCATGTCGGCGTCGGCGCCGGCGGACAGAGAATCGCCCAGGCTGGGCAGCAGGGCCTCGAACGCCCCAGGACCGCACGCGTCGCGCAGCACGCCGAGGTTCGTCAGGCCGCGCCGCAGGTCGCGCAGCCCGAGCTGCCGGAGTACCGAGGCGACCTCCGGGGCGTCGGCGGCGCTCGGACCCCGCTCGATGGCCTCGACGAGGGCGATGCGTTGGGCCGCCGTCACGGCCGGATTGCCGGTCATTGGCCTTCCGCTAGCCGGGGCAGTGGTGCTATCATGGGTCCGCAACGGCAGGTGCTTCCACCCGCCGAGGGCACTCCCCTTTCGGAGTGGCTGACGACCCATGCCGATGAGCGAACGAACCACACTCGCGCGCCAGGAGTACGCGGTGATCGTCGGGCGGCAGTTGGCTGCCGCACGCGGGGCCGCCTTCGCCGGCCCGGGCCCCGACTGTCGGCCGGCCATGGAGCAGTACGTCTCGGCGGTAGACGCGGCCCTGGGGCGCATCTTCCGCTGGTCCTTTGGCTGCGCGGCGGAGGGAATGGGGCTGACATGGGATGGCGACCTGGCTGGCGTGGCGGTGGTGGCCGTCGGCGGCTACGGCCGCTTCAGCCTGGCCCCCTACTCGGACCTCGACGTCGCGGTCGTCGCTCCCGATGGCAAGACCGCACTCACTCAGACCGCAATCACCCACGCGTATCACATCCTCAACGATGCAGTGCGGCGAGGGCTCGGGGTGGAGTACGGATACGCATACTACGAGTTGGATGAGCCGTTCGACCTCGATGAACGTACGCTGTCGGCGCTGCTCGATTCGCGACTGGTGGGGGGGGCCGCGCCGTTGATGGCGCGCCTCGACGACGAGGTCTTTCGGCAGCTTGAGGGCCCGCTGTTCCTCCGCTGGAATGCTGAGACGCGCCGCCAGGCCCGCGAGCAGGCCGGGGGCGTCGTGCACGTGCAGGAGCCCGACCTCAAGCACAGCGCGGGCGGGCTGCGGGATCTTCAGTGCGCCCTGTGGTCGGCCTCGGCCGTCTGGAGGCGCAAGCCGGCGGAGATGCTCGGCTACCTGATGGAGGCCGGGGAGATTGCTGAGGACCTGGCCCGGGAAGCTCAGCAGGCGCAGGACTTCGTGTGGACGGTTCGGTCGCGACTGCATCTGCTGGCCGGGCGGAAGCGCGACGTGCTCAGCCTCGACGCCCATGAGCAGATGGCGCGCGCGCTCGGGTTCGTGGACGCCGCCGGCAACCCGGACCCCGCTGCGCTCATGGCGCGCTACTACGCCAACGCCGAGCGGCTGGCGCAGCTCAGCCGCCAGATCGCCGGGTTGTGCGAGGCGTCGAGGATCGGGGTCGGCGACGGGTACTACGTCCACGAAGGGGCTCTGTGGACCCGCAACGCTCCGCGACTGAGGCACTCGGCCGGGGTCGCGATGCACGGTCTGGAGCTGGCGCTGAAGTACGGCGTCGAGCTGAGCCGCCCGCTCGCTCGCAGCATGGAGGGCGCGGCACCCATCGTTCGCGAGCAGGGCGACTCGCCTCAGGCCGCCGCGTCCTTCCTCAGCATCCTCAAGCACGGGCCGAGGGCCGCTCGCGTGCTGCGCGCCGCCCAGGAGTCGGGCGTGCTGCAGGCCTACGTGCCCGAGCTTGGCCGAGTCATGCGCATGACGCCGGGCGAGCAACTGCACCAGTTCACCGTGGGCGAGCATCTGCTGCGCACGGTGGAGCGCCTGGGGGTGCTTACTGAGACCGGCACGGAGCCGTTCGAGCACCACGCCGAGGTCTACGCAGAGCTGGACCGGCCGGAGGTGCTGGTGCTGGCGGCGCTGCTGCACGATGTTGGGAGAATCGACGCCTCCGGCGATCATTGCGAGGTTGGGGAGGAGATCGCCCTGCGCACGGCCCGGCGCCTGGGGATACCCGAGCCGGATGCGTTGGCCGTGGGCGAGTTGGTGCGCAAGCACCTGCTGCTGGAACGCGTCGCCACCATGCGGGATGTGAGCGACGAGGTGACGCTGCACCACGTCGCGGCACAGGTAGGCACCGTGGAGTGCCTGAAGCGGCTCTACCTGCTGACCTGCGCGGACATCATGGCGGTGGGCCCGGGCTTGTGGACCGATGTGCGACGCGACCAGTTGGAGGGCCTGTATTTCGCCGTGCTGGCCCATCTGCTGGAGGACGCCCCGAGGCGCGGCGCGCGGGAGAATATCTCCCGCCTAAGGGAACGCACGATCGAGGCCTTGCTGCAGACCGGCAAGCTCCCGCCGGAGGCTACCGCCCGGCACTGCCGGCTGATGCCGGACGACTACATCCTGGGCACACCCGCCGGGCTGGTCGGCGTCCACATCAACCTGATCGAGAAGCTGGCCGCCGAGACGACCGTCATCGACGTGTACAACACGGACAACAGCCGGTATACGGAACTCACGGTGGTTCGACACGACGATGCGCTGCCCGGGCTCTTCTCCCGTCTCTGCGCCGCCCTGTACGCCAACGACGCCGATATCCACAACGCCAGCATCTACACGCGGATGGGGGAGCACGCGATCGTCGTGGACTCGCTGTGGGTCTCCTGGCGAGGCCAGCCGATACCCGAACGCCGGGCCCAGGCCATCTGCGCCGATCTGCGCGAGGTTCTCGACGGCGGAGTCAACCCCGAAGACCTCCTCGCCCGCAAGAACCGACCGCGCCCCCGTGCGCTGGGGATCGACCTGATCGAGGCGCACAACGACTGGTCCGACCGCAACACGGTCTTCGAGGTCACGGGACGCGACCAGATCGGCTTCCTGTACTGCGTCACCGCGGCGTTCGCGCAGCTTGGCCTGAACATCAGCACCGCCAAGATCAACACGCGCGGCGCCCGCGCCGAGGACGCCTTCTACGTCACCAACGCCGCCGGCGAGAGACTCTCGGATGCAGAGGCCCTGGCGATGGAGACGGAGCTGCTGAAGCTCTTGACGGGAGACCCCGGCGGCGCGCCGGGCTGAGACACACTCCCCCAGTCCACCTCACCCGCAACCGGCTCGGATGATCGGGCGTCATGCTCCATGAATGACGGTCACTCCGTCTCCTCTCGAAGGGAGGGTCCCCCCGTGATCGGGTCCATGCTGGTAGGTGTGATGCTCCTCACCAATAGCGCGGTCGCTCAACCGCCATTGCCTCCGACGGAGGCGGAGTTCCGGGCGGCGGCGGAGATGCTGGTCAAGATAGGGGTGCTCGGCGAGGATGGGGCGCCTCTGGCGCGGATGGAGGCGGGCCAGTGGGCGCCGTTCGAGGAGCCCCTGCAGCCCGCTCACGCGGCGGTTCTGCTGAGCCGGATCGCCCAGAAGCACCAGGTAGGCCCGGCCGGGCCGATGGGCGCCCCCGGGGCCGTGGGGCCGCGCGGGCCGCAAGGTCCTGCGGGGCCGGCCGGCCCGAAGGGCGATCAGGGTCCTCCGGGGACGCTGACGGCGGAGCAGCAGGCGGCCTTCGACGCGCTGCAGCAGCAAGTGGAGGCGCAGGCGAAGCTCATCGAAGTACTGCGCGAGACGTGCCTGGCCCTCTGGGTACAGGCGTTCCCCGACAAGGCGCCCGACCCCGTCCTGCAGGGACCTGCGAAGTGACCCCTTTGGCCGCACAGGATTCCGCTCCCTCGTGTCGAACGTACCTGGGTCCATCTCGCCGGGGCGTTCGAAGGGAGCGGGTTGCTGGTGAACGATCGGCCGAGCAAGCTGATCGTCGTCGGGCTTGAGGGCTTGAGTCCGGAGTTGTTGAGCCGCGCCGTCGAGTCGGCTGCATGTCCTCGACTGGCCGCCCTGTGTGAGGCGGGGGGCGTCGCGTCGGTGGTCGCGATGCCGCCGGGTGATGCGGCCACGAGCTGGGCGAGCTTCGGCTCGGGCGCCAGCCCGGCGACGCACGGCGTGGCGGGGCTCGTCGCGTACGAGCCGGGCGTCGAAGTGATGCCGCGCCCGGACTGTCGGGCCGCGGAGGATGAGGCGGTGGGCACGATCGGCGAGCGCGGCAGGGCAGAATGGCTCTGGCAGGCGGCTGAGCGAGCCGGCAAGCGTGTTGTGATGGTGAACTTCCCTGGAGGGTGGCCCCCGACAGCCGCGTCTCTCACCGTTGTGGACGGCCCGGGTCCACTGAGTTCGCGCGCCGTCAGGCTGGTTGACGGGCACCTGTTCGCCACGCGCACGGCGCCGGGCGACAAGCCGAGCCACGTCCTCCGTACGACCCAGCCGAGCGGCTGGGCGAACCCACCCGACTCTACCCGCGCGCCGCTGGAGATCGCCCTCATCGTGACCGGTGACGCCGAGCTGGAGCCCACGGGGTACGGCTGGATCGCCCGGGCCCGGGGCGGCGAGGTCGCAAAGGCCGATCCCGCGCTCATGTACTGCGGCCTGATTGTGGCCTCGGAGGCCGGCTCGGGCGAGGCGGATGAGCCGCCCTTCGATACGCTCGTGCTGTGTCGCGGGCGGGACGCCGAGCACCCGGTCGCGAGGCTGCGCGTCGGGGAGTGGAGCGACTGGATTACGGAGGAGATCGACGACGAGGGCGAGGCCTGCACCGCGCGCTTCCGGTTCCAGCTCGGCGCGCTGTCGCCGGGCGGCCGGGAGATCGCGCTCTTCCGCACACCGATGTTCCGCACGGATGCGTGGGCCAGCCCCACGGAGGTCGCCGACCGGCTGATCGAGGCCTCCATCGGCGCGCGCGCGCGGACCATTGGTGAGCTAAACAACAACCCCGCCGGTGGCGTGGCGTGGATGTGCGGCGAGCTGTGCCGAGACGCGGAGTGGGACCTGCTCTTTACCCACCTGCCGCTGCCGGACGCCGTCCTGCACGACGTGCTGAACGAACTGCACCCGGGCAGCCCGCAGTACCGGGCGGAGAGCGAAGCCCAGGCCTGGGCGCGCGTGACCGAGGCGATGGCGGTGGCGGATCGGTTCATCGGTGAGGTCCTGAAGGCCTGTGGCGAGGAGGGCGTTGCTGTCGCGGTCGTGTCGCCCCACGGGATGATCCCCACGGTGAAGTACGTGTGGCTGGGCAAGGCGCTGATCGACGCGGGCCTGTCGACGTACGTGACCGACGAGGACGCGGCCGGCATGTGCCTGCACCTGCCGGACTCGCAGGCGATCCTCGGCGACCACCCGCTGGCGCAGAGCGTGTGGGTGAACCTCCAGGGCCGGGAGCCCGAGGGAATCGTGCCACCGGAGCAGTACGAGCGCGTGCGCACCGAGGTCCTCGACGCGCTGCTCTCCGTGCGCGACCCGTTCACCAATGCCTGTCCGGTGGCGCTCGCCCTGCGCCGGGAGCAGGCGGGCTTCCTGGGGCTGGCCGGGGACGCCCTCGGCGACGTGGTCTACCTCATGGCGCCCGGCTACGCAGCCGATCCACGCGTCTGCTCGACGGGCGTCGTGGACCCCTCACTGATCTCCGTCGATGCGGTCTGCGGCAGCGCGGGCCCGGTGCAGGGCGTGCACCACGGGTACCTGCCCGGCGCCGAGTTGGGCGGCTTCACAACGAACGGCGTGCTGTTACTCGCCGGGGCGGGTGTGAGCGAGGGCGCCCGCGGCGCGGCGCCGCTGCAACTGGCGGATGTGACTGCGACCCTCTGTAGCCTCCTCGGCATCGAGGCGCCGGCGAATGCCGATGGCCTGGTCGCGGCGAACCTCCTGGGGCGGAATTAGGGACAGGCCCCAATTTCCGACATGACGTCTGTCGGAAATTGGGGCCTGTCCCTAATTTCGCCTGAGAGACTACCCATGCGCTTGACGTGGACGATGCGCACCAAGCCGCGGTCCGCCATCCGGACCGTTGAGTGGTTCCGGTCCTTCGCGGCGACGGCCGAGGGGCGCGACTGGGACGCCATCGATGGGCAGGGCTGGCGGCCGGTGCGGCGAGCGTACGTGCGCGTGGCGCACCCGGAGTTGGACCTCGATACGATCACTGACCCGGAGTCCAACGCGCGCCAGGACAAGACCATCTTCGAGTGCTTCGGGCTCGCGTACCAGGAGCCGCGCACCGGCCTCATCCGCGTGACCCCCGCAGGACGGGCGCTCATCAGCGGTGATGATCCCGGCGAGGTGATGCTGCGCCAGCTCCTGAAGTGGCAGTTCCCCAGCCAGGCGCATCAGGGCCGCGACTTCCGCCACATGGCCGTGTTCCCGTTCGAGATCCTCCTGCGCGTGCTGGACGCTCTGGGGGAGGTCAGCCGCCTGGAGATCGCGGCGACGTTCTTCTCCTGCCTGCGCCGCGAGGACATCCCGGACGTCATCCAACGCGTCCGCCGGGCACGCGACCGACACCGGGACCCCGGCGAGAGCGATGATGGCTTCGCGGTGAGGGTCTGCCGGACCCTGAACCCCGACCTCTCGAAGCCGAAACCGGCGTCACTGCTCGACATGGCGGACGCCTTCACGCGGTTCGCGGAGTACACGGGCATCGTCGTCTCCACGGGGCGCAGCATTCACACGCGGCTTCGCGTGCCGGAGCGCTCGCAGCTCAAGTTCCGCCAGCTCCTTGCCGCGTATCCGTTCCAGCTTCGCGCCGACCATGCAGACACGGAGAGCTTCCTAGACTACTTCGGCGATCCGCACGCGGTAGAGCTGCCGTGGGATCGGCCGGAGTCGCTCGCCGAGCACGTGCGGCAGCGAGCTGAGACGCTTCGCGCACTCCTCGCCGCGCGCCGCGCGCAACAGTCGCAACTCACGTTGGACATCGACCCGGAGGCGGTGCTGGAGTCGATGGAGGGGGCCGACTATGCCGAGCTGCGTGAGTGGAACCGGCGCCTGGAGTCCGGACTTGTCAACGAGCGCGAGCGGGAGTTTGTGGAGCACGCGGCGAAGACGGAGCCGGTGCGCAACGGGATTCTCGCGAAGTTTGACGAGATCCTCGCAGGGAACGAGGACGACGCCGCGCGCTGGCTGGAGGTGAACACGTGGCGGTCGCTGGTCGCGCTGGACGGCGACCACACGGTGCAGCGGAACTTCGGGCTGGAGGAGGACCTCTCGCCGCGCTCCTTCGCGCCGGGCACGGGTAACACGCCGGACATGAAGTACACCAGCCCGCGCATCGTGCTCGTCCCGGAGGTCAGCCTGCAGTCCGGTGTCCGCCAGTGGACGAACGAGGGGGCGGCGGTCGTCGATCACGTCTACCGCCTGATCGGTGAGTACGAGGCGGACGCGCGCCCGGTGATCGGCCTGTTCATCGCGCCGACGCTGAACGAGCGCACGCTCTGGCAGTTCTTCATCCTGAACCAGCAGTCATGGCGCGGCCAGCCGGTGCCGGTCATCCCCTTCGAGGTCGCAGCCTGGCGCGATCTCCTGGCCCACGCCTACACGGCGTGCATCCCGGTGGCCGACGTGGAGGAACTGATCTTCCGTCTGCACCGCGCCGCCTTCACCGCGCGCGACTTCGGCGAATGGCGCGCCGAGATGTCGCGCCGCATCGACGCCTGGAAGGCCGGCCGGCTCCAGGGGAACGGGCTGCCCGGGAGGCAGGCCACGTTGCCGCTGGATGAGGTGTGATCCCGCTGCCCGTCGAATGCTCGTCACGTCGCGACTCCTCCGGCGGAGGACCGGATGCCCGCTGCACGGGTCTGCGCACTGATCGGCTCCCTGCTTGCTGCGTCCGCCGCCATCGCCCAGGCCCCGACGTGGGGCGTCATCACGCGTGATGGCGGCGGCCGGTCGGTGCTGCCGTACCTCTCCTCGCTGGCGGGAGGCGAGACGGCGGTCGGCGCCGTCCGCTCTGAGCCCTTCGTGCTGGACGGCGACGAGATCACGTTCCGAATCTGTGGGCACTGCGGGAAGCCGGGCGGCGATAAGACATACCCCAGCGCGCTCGCGTTATGCGATGCGGAGACGGGCCTTGCCCTGCGTATGGCTCCGCCGCCGCGCCAGGACGCGATGGTGTCGGTCCGGTGGGATGTGGTGGAGCTGATCGGCCGGCGCGTCTACTTCCGCGCGGTGGATCCCGCCGACGTGACCATGTTCGCGTGGTTCGGCTTCTCCGACATCCGGGTGGGCGACCGCGCCCTGATGGCCGGGCTGACCCCCGGGCAGATGCCCGAGGGCTGGACGGAGGAGAAGCAACCGGAGGGGGTCTCGCGCGAGGAGTGGCTCCGCCTGACGCCGTCGGGCGAGCGGTATGTCACGGAGCTTGAGAGCGCGGCCTCGACGTGGTCGGTGCTCACCTACCACGGCGGGCGCGAGAGCTGCCCTCCCTACCTGTCATCGCTGACCGGCGGAGAGTCGGGCGTCGGCGCGGTTCGCTCGCCGGAGTTCACCCTCGACACGCCGGAGTACGTCTTCCAGGGCATGGGTGTGGACAGCCCGACGGGCGATGCGGGACTGAACCACTTCCAGCTGGTGGATGCGAAGACGCTCGCGATCCTCCGCGATTCGCCGCCCCCCATGAGCAACGTCCGCCGCACCATGCAGTGGGACACGCGGGACCTGGTGGGGCGGCGGGTCTTCTTCCGCGGGGTCGATGGGAACAGCGCGCCTTCGTGGGGGTGGATCGGCTGCGATGAGGTTCCGCTAGGCGGGGGGAAGGTAGCGCGCTTCTCCGACCCCGCAGCCCTCGAGGGCTGGCACGAGGAGGGGCAGCCGGAGGGCACGCCGGTCGGGGGGCAGCCGAAGTGGGACAGCTTTGCGGACATAGTGCGCGCCGAATGGTCCCTGCAGGATCGCCGCCGCGGTGTGCGCTGGGACCTGTGGGAGCGCAACCCGGCGGCGGCGGCGTGGATCGCGGCGCGGCTGGCGCGTGTGATTCAGGCCGACCTCGCGCGCGGCGAGGCGCTGTTGCGCGATCAGCAGGCCGCGGGGCTCTCGCCCGAGCACGCGCGCCGCTCCCGGGAGCGCCTGGGCGAGCTGTCCGCGCGCCTGGAGGCCCTGCGCCAGCGACCGGAGGCGGCTGCGGACTGGCGGGCGCTGCACGATGACCAGCATGTGGCCCTGCGCGAGATCGCGCTGGCCGATCCGCGGCTCGACTTCGCGCGGCTGCTCTTCGTGAAGCGCTTCACGCAACAGAGCTATGCCGACATCAACGTGAACCACCATGCGTGGGGATCGCGCCCGGGCGGCGCGCCGTGCGTGCTCACGCTGGCGAAGGACCCGCTGGGCGAGCCGGCCGTCACGGACCTACTCGCGGGGCGCCTGGGGCCGGGCAACGTGCACGGCCTGGACCTCGACTGGGACGGGCAGCGCGTGCTCTTCGCCTACGCGAAGGCGGCCTCCGACCAGCCCCCGGAGGGCTGGCTCAGCCGCCAGGCGACCTTCGAGCTGCACCGCACGGTGGGCTTGCTGCACCTGTACGAGATGGGCGTCGATGGCACGGACTTGCGCCAGCTCACCGATGGCGAGTGGAGCGACCTGAACCCGTGCTACCTGCCGGATGGGGACATCGCGTTCGAGTCGGAGCGGTGCGCCTTCGAGATCAACTGCAACGAGATGGACAAGGACGAGCCGACGACGAACCTGTTCGCGATGCGCCCCGACGGGTCCGACATCCGGCAGCTTGCGGTGACCAAGGACGGCGACTGGTATCCGCGCGTGCTGCACGACGGCTCGATCGTCTACTCGCACTGGGAGTACCACGAGCGCAGCCTGGCTTACATGCACCCTCTCTGGTCGGTGCTGCCCGACGGGACGGGCGCGGACGCCTTCGCCAAGCAGCACTTCGACTTCCCGGTCACGCTGACCGCGCCCCGGCCGATCCCGAACAGCCAGAGGGTGATCGCCGTCGCCTCCGGCCATCATACGCTCGCGGCGGGGCCGATCGTCATTGTGGACCGGAGCGTCGGCCCCAACGACCCTGCGTGCCTGACGCGCATCACGGGCCCGGACGTGTGGCCCGAGTACGGGGGCCTCGCGCCCGGCCCGAACCGGCCCGGCTGGCACCTCCCGCCCGGCGACGGCTGGTACATGGACCCCTACCCACTCTCCGAGACCGTGTACGTGGTCTCATACTGCGACGGCCCGATGCAGGATGAGCGCGGCTACGGTCTCTACCTCGTGGACGTGTACGGCGGCAAGGAGCTGCTGTACCGCGATGCCGCGATCTCCTCGGTCCTGCCGATCCCGATCCGCCCGCGCCCGCGGCCGCCGGTACTCCCCAGCCTCCGCGCGAAGGGGGCGAACGACGCCACGTGCCTGGTGACGAACGTAACGGAGGGTGTGCCCGAGCTGCAGCCGGGCGAAGTGAAGAAGCTGCGAATCGCTGAGGTCGTGCCCTGGCCCTACTCCAACGATATCGGCGGGCACCGCTATGAGCCTGACGCGAAGTCGATGGGTGTGACGTGGACGCCGATCCGCATCCTGGGGACGGTGCCCGTCGAGACGGACGGCTCGGCGTACTTCCGCGTGCCTGCCGGCACGGAGCTGTACTTCCAGGCGCTCGACGAGAACGGGATGGAGCTGCGCCGGATGCGGACGTACCTCAGCTTCCAGCCCGGCGAGACGCGCAGCTGTACCGGCTGCCATGAGACCCGCGCCGAGGCACCCCCCGCCCTCCCCCACGCCCCGCTCGCGCTGCGCCAGCCCCCCGCGACGCCGACGCCGCCGCCGTGGGGCGCACGGCCCCTCAGCTTCCTGCGGGATGTGCAGCCCGTGCTGACCCGCAACTGCGCGCGCTGCCACACCGGCCTCAAGCCCGAGGGCGGCGTTGACCTCTCCCCCGGCCTCACCGGCAATCACAACCGCGCGTATGACACGCTCGTCGAGCCCGCGCGCGGCCTGCTCGCCACCGCGAGCAAGGGCGACACCTCACGCGTCACGCCCGTGCGGGAACTCGGCTCCCACGCGAGCCGGCTGGTGAAGCTGCTGCAGACTACTCACCAGGCGCGCATCAGCCTGACGGCCGGGGACTGGGAGCGCCTCTTCACCTGGATCGACGCCAACGCGCCTTATTACGACAACTTCATCATCAAGCGCCCGGCGGAGGCCGCGGGCTGCTCCCTGCCCGCCGATGCCGAGCTGTGGAACCAGATCGGCGCGATCCACCAACGCCGCTGCGCCGAGTGCCACGGCGACGCCCAGCTCGCCCGGCCCGAGTGGGTGGACCTCGATGACCCCGCCCGGTCGCTGTTCGTGACGGCGCCCCTCGCGGGCGCAACCACGCCGAGCGG
>Ga0194110_10002112_pt1 | contig 25335 bp, 17 predicted proteins | sample TA2Kig1200mmetaG_FD_146192 | JGI IMG/M metagenome (GOLD analysis project Ga0194110, IMG submission 146192) | Freshwater microbial communities from Lake Tanganyika, Tanzania - TA2015032 Kigoma Deep Cast 1200m | ecosystem: Environmental > Aquatic > Freshwater > Lake | place: Tanzania: Lake...
ATGCGGATGGGGGTCGCGGCTGCCGGCTGGTCTCGGCCTTCGCCCTTGGCGGCGTGCAGCAGCCGGCTCTTCTGCTCCTCGGTCAGCTTCTGGATGAAGAAGCCCTTCTGCGCCGCCTCCCCGAACTTCGCCATGAAGTAATCGTAGTTCCCCGTGCCCTTCATCTTCTGGATTTCGGTCCACAGCCACTTGCCGTAGTCGGAGCCGGGGGAGAAGAGCTGGCCGCAACCCTCGTACTTCACCTGGTCGCGGCCGCGCTTCGTGGGGTCGATGGTGACGAAGTCGGCGATCGCGCCATCGGGAATCGTGTACGAATCGATGATGTCCGCACGATTCTTGCGCGAATATTTTCGCATCATCTGTTCGGCCGATGCGCGCGACATGCCCTTGCTGTCCATCAGCCACTGGATGGTCTGCTCGCGGACCGGGCCGAGCTTGATCTCGAGGGCCGAGGCCTGGGCCGTCAGGATGGCTGCCAGGAGGATGCAAAGGATGGAGGGCAGGCCTGTCTGACGCAGAGTCTTGGTCATGGCGAGATGCTCTCCTCTTGGTTCACTCCGAACCGAACGACGCTCCCCGGAAAGCGCGGACTCGACATCTGCGACTGCGATCGACCGGACGCGCCCCGCCTGCGCCGCGAGGCGCGTCCGGGGAGTTTACCGCTGCACGTTCACTGTCTTGAGGGTGGTCGCCTGTTGCCCATCCTCCGCGACCGCCTTGAACACCACTACGTAGGCTCCGGACGGCACCGGCGCACCCGTGGCGCTCTTCAGGTTCCAGACCGCCGTGTTGGCGCCCGCCGCGGTGTCCTGACCACGCTGGATCGTCGCGATCTCGCGGCCGGCGATGTTGAGAATGCTGATGCTGACGGCCGCCTGCCGTGACAGCGTGTAGGAGATCTCGACCGTGCGGGTCCTGGCCTGCGTCGCGGCGGCCGTGATGACCAGAGCGCCGCCACGGTCCGGTTCGACAATCAGGCGGAAGTGCCGCAGGCCGCCGTCGCCGCTGTCATAGGCGTACGCCGCCATCGTGCGCGCATAAACCCGACGGTTCGCGTCCTCGTCAACCAGCGTCACCCGCAGGTCGGCGGGAACCGCCGAGAGGTCGGGTAGCTGCACCGCCACTTGCGCGTTCTTCAGGTCGGTCCACACCGCAAACGGCCACTCCATCTTCGCCGCGCCTGTGGCGGGTCGTACGTCACACGCCAGCGGACGTCCGCCGGTGCCCGTGAAGTACAGGTCCACGGTCTCGGACAGGGTCGGCGGGTTCCCGACCTGGATGCCCGCGCCCGAGGTCTCGATGACCCCCGCGCGCGAGCTCGAGTCCGCGGCCATCGCCGTGGAGGCGACGATCGGGATGATCCAGTTGCGCGCGTCGGTCTTCGGCGGCGGCGCTTCGTCCGCCACGGCCGCTGTCCCCGGCCCATTGATTAGCACGCTGGTCGGCTGGTCCGACTCGATCCAGAACCCCGCGCCCCGCGGGACGGTCAGGCGGGTCCCGCGGCCAATCAGCGCCGGATTGTCGGTGACCAACTGGTAGTCCCGCGTGCCCGGCTTCAGGATGAAGCCGAAGTCGGCCACCGGTCCCGTCGCGGCGATCGCCAGGTTCGCCCACGGCAGGGTCGCCGGGTACGGGTTGCCTGCCATGTTGAAGCCTTCCTGGAGATTGAGGCTGAACATGTCGCTCGTGCGCATCAGCCTGCCCGCAACCTGGACCGGCTGGTCGGCGCCGAACTTCGCGAAGTAGCCGCGTCCGGGGGCCAGATCCAGGATCGGGTTGTTCGGCTCCAGCACCGCGTACACGTACTTGTCGGCGCCGCCCCGTGTGGGATCCCACCGCGCGACGAGGTTCGTGCCCAGCGCGGCGACGATGTCGTCGTTCACGGGATCGACCGGAATCGCCAGGAAGGACAGGCCCGCCGGGTACGTCGTGGCGAACACCTCAAACGCCACGAAGTCGTTGTCCCGCGCGTTCGGGCCGACCGTCACCTCCAGCTTGTTTGGCTCGAAGGTGAAGTTCGTCTTCTCTGGCCGCACGTTGTAGGTGCCCGCCGGGACCCGGCTGACGATGTAGGCGCCGCCGATGTCCGTCCGCCCCGTTCCCACCAGTGTCGGCGTGCTCCCCTTCGTCTCGATCGCGAGCTTCGCGCCGGCCAGCACGCCGCCGTCAGCCGTGCTCACGCGCCCCGACACGCTGAACGTCTCGGGCGAGGCGTAGAAGTCCACCTGCTGCGCCGCCCCATTCGTGCCCGTACCGGGTAGCGTCACGACGCGCTCGGTTGGCTTGAACACCGAGCCCGGAAGCGCCGGCCGGACGACGTACTGCCCGGCGGGGCTGTCCTTGATCGTGTAGGCGCCGCGCACGTTGGTGACGGCGTCCTTGAGGCCGTTCGTCACGCGGACGTTGGCCACCACCCCGTTCTTGTCGCGGACATGACCCGTGATGTCGTAGCCCGGGACCGCCGTGAAGTCCACGCCCGGCACGTCCGCGCTGGCCACGGTCACGTTGCGGCTAGCGGGGATGAACGCCTTGCCGCGCTTCGTCGGCACCACCTGGTACGAGCCGTTGGTGAGACCGAGGATCGTATACACGCCATTGGAGTCGGTCGTTGCCGAGAGCACGCCCGCGTAGACGGTCGCGTTCGGCACTCCCTCAAGCCCGCCCTTCCCGTCGTCCTGCGTAATGGTGCCGGAGATCGCGTAGGTCGGCGGCGGCACGATCGTGAAGCGGTAGTTCTTCACCACGGTCCGCGGCGTCGGCGTCGCGAGGTCGCTCACCTCGATGCGCACCTGCACCACATCAAGCTCGGTGAAGTCGTTGTTCGGGTCCAGCGTGAAGCGGTAGCCGTTCGGCACGGTGGCCTGGCTGGTGACGCCGAGCACCGCGACGCCGCCCACGGTGGCATCGATCTTGCGGCTCGTCGGATCAACGCCCGCGCCGGTATCCGTAGCGGTGAAGGAGATGTTCGTGTCCACCGGCACGTTCCGCGCGTTCGGCGCCGGATCGAGGTTCGACAGCGTAGGCGGGGAGTTGTCGGTGGACATCACCGGGCCCGCCTCGTTGGAGTTCACCGACTCGTTCTCACCGTCGAACGCGCGCACCACATAGAAGAAGTTGACGCCGTCCGCCGCGGTGGTGTCCTGGTACGAGATCGTTCCCGCCGGAAGCGTCGCCAGCGAGGCGCCATAGCCGCCGGAGGACTGCGCCCGGTAGACCCGGTACTCGATCACGTCATCCGCGCCCGCATTCGGATCGTCGGCCGACTTCGACCAGGCCAGGTCGATCTCCGTCCCCAGACCCGGGTTGGTGGCGGTGAGGTTCGTCGGCGCATCGGGCGGGATGTTGTCGGTCGCCCGCACCGGGCCGGCGATGTTGCTGTCTATCGACTCGTTCGTGTCATCCCACGCGCGCACGACGTACCACAGGTCCGTCTGCTTCGGCGCCGTCGTGTGCGTGAAGCTGTAGGAGCCTGCACCCGTGGCCGGGACCGTCACGGCCAGGATCGGGCTGTTCATGGCCGCCGAGGTGTCGTAGTAGACACGATACTCGGTGACGTCGTCCGCGCCGCCGCCGTCGTCGTTGCTCGGGTTGAAGCTCCCCTGGGTGGCCCCGCCCTGGTCGTTCGGCACGTCCTGGACCGTGAGCGTCTTCGCCGGCCCGGGCGGCTCATCCACCCTCGGGCCGGGGAACTTGTTCGGCGTCGCGGTGAGCGCCGGCTGTCGTGCATTGTCGAGGCCGTCGTTCGCCAGGAAGTAGTAGGTGTGCGCCGTCCCGGCCACCAGACCGGTGGCCGTGGCCTCGAACAGCGCCCCGTCGGTGTAATCCGTGTCCGCCGGATTCACCTGCACCATGTCGGTGGCTTGCTTGTCGATGTACACGCGGACCCAGATCGGCGGGTTGCCCTGCACGCCGGCAAACACGTCCAGGTCCTTATAGATGATATGGTAGGTGAAGGTCGTCGCCTGCGTCCCGGCGTCGGGATTGAGACCCGGGCTCGGCTGGCCCGGCGGCGCGTCGTTGGCCTCGAACTCCAATACCGGCGGCGTGTTCTGCGCCACCTTCGGGCCCGGCTTGGAGTCGGCGTACACCGGCGGCGGGCCCACGCTCGTCCGTTCGCCCACGAACAGCAGCGGGTCGGACGGGCTGGCCCTCACCGGATAGGACAGCTCGCCGTCCGTGGCCTGCGCCCGGAACACGTGGTTGTTGCCGGCCGTCAGCCGCACGGCCGGCGTCTCGAACACCGCGCCGTCCGTATAGACCGTGTCGTTCGGGTTCGAGGGCACCATGTTCAGGACTTTGGCCGGGGAGGCCTGGGTCCCATCGATCCCGAGGCGGATGACTTGCGGCGGATCGTTCTCGGCGTCGGTGTAGGTGACGTAGAACTGGAAGCCGGTCGCCGTCGTCCCGTCGGGCCCCGTGCCCGGCGCGTCCGGTGTGAAGCGGTAGTTCGAAAGGACCGGCGCCGTGTTCTGCAGGACCTCCGGGCCCTCGAACTCGGACGACTGCGGGAACCGCACCTGCTCGCCCTCGACCGACACGTCCGGGTTATCGGGGTAGGCCCAGTTGCCCCAGTCGTCGCGGAACGTGAAGTAGTACCGGTGCAGGCCGGGGCCGAGGGTGATGTTGTTCGCCGTGTTGAACCAGTAGCGGATCCCATCGACCGCGTTATCGTCGGCCGGGTTCACGCGGTCCATCATGCCCGTGAACCACTGCAGGATCTCGAACCGGTCCCCGGAAGTGATCGGGTCTACGCCGATGCCCGCGGCGGGCGGAACGGGCGTCGCCTGAATCTGCGTCGTGCTGTTGCTCGTGATCTGGTAGGTCAGCCCGATGGCCGCCGGGTTGGCCGCCTCCTCGATGCGGACGTAGTACGGCCGCACGGCATCGACGAGGCTGTTTGCCGCGTAGCCGGGCCCAATCTGCGTCGTGTAGGCGAGGGTGCCTGCCGAGACCCCGGCCACGCGGTTCTCGCCCTGAGGATCGCCGAACAGGTCGATGTGGATGCTCGCTTCGAAGGGCTCGTCACCCCGGGCCGCCGGGTTGAGCACTTCGCCGTCGATGTCCTGGTACGTCACGTAGTACACGAAGTTGGCGCCCACCCGGTCCGAGGTCGGCTGCACGTCGTTGTCGCTCAACACCGGCGGGTTGTTGACGCGGAACCAGTAGTAGTCGTTGTTGCCCGCGTCATCCAGAGGAACGCCGGCATCGACCTGCGGGTTGGACGCCGGAAGTAGGGGATCGAAATCGAGGATGCTGTTGCCGGTCTCCGTATCCGTGTAGCGGGGCGGCCGGTTCGGGAAGATCGTCGTCCGCGTGCCGTCGCTCGCCACGAAGTAGTAGTTGTAGTCGCCCGGCCCGCCACCACCGGGCAGTTGATCGGCGCTGATCTGGAACTGGAACACTGCGCCGTCGCCGTAGTCGGTGTCCGCCGGGTTGAGCTGCTGCATCGTGTAGCTGACCCACGGCCCCGGCGCGCTCCCTCGGTTGTTCCGACGGATCTTGCACTGGATGAAGTCGGGCGACCGGCTTGGGTTGCGCCAGTAGTTCACCAGCAAGGTGAACTTCGTCGCCGCCGTCCACTTGCCGCCGCTCAACGGGTCGGCGGTCGGGTCGGCCGGCGCCTCCGGCCAGATGTTCCCCCAGTTGGGTCGGATCGTGTCGTCGTTCGTGTAGTGCGTCGGCTGGTTGGGCCGCGACGGATTGCCCACCCCCGGAGTCGATCCCGTCGGTCCGCCCTGCGGCCCCACGCTCTCAAACGGGCTCACCACATCGAAGAGGTCGTATTCCGCGGTGGTGGTGTTGAACATCTCGTGCATGATCGTCGGCACCAGCCGGGGCTCTCCGCCGGTCCGGACATAGGTGCGCATGAACCGCCAGTCCGGAGCGATGCCGCTCTCGGGGTACATGTAGACTCCGTTGGAGAGGTACGGGTCGCTTAGAGCAGCCGGCAGTGACGGCGGATCGGCCCAGTTGAAGTACGGGAACCCGCTCAACACCGGGTTGACGTTCGGGTACTGGGTCGGGTCCTGCGAGTCGTAGGGGTACCCGAAGGGGCGGATCTGGCGCGTGTAGATCGCCTCGCGCTCCCACCACTGCTGAGCGGAGTCGTTCCAGGCGGGCGTCTCGGGACGCGGATGCCAGAACTCGGCGCGCGTCTGGTTCCCGGGCCAGCCGATCTGCACGTAGGCGACGCCGCGCGGCGGGAACATGTCGTCCGTTGCCGCGAACTCGTAGGTGTGTCCGCCCGGAGGGAGGGACACGTAGCCGTTGCTCGTTGACGTGCCGTACACGCCCAACGCGCGCTGGTCCTGGTTGTCCGGCCCGGGTGGGTCGTACCGGAACTGGAACAGGTTGTCCAGGAAGTTCATGTAGTCCGTAGGCTGGATGACGTAGCGGTAGCGCGCGCCCGCGTTGTCCCGGAACTCGTTGTCCTCGGGGTTCTCCCGCAGCATGAAGTGCGGCCGCTGAATGTTGCCGTCCAGGAAGAGCGCAACCTCGCCCGCCGTCCTGAACTGGTACTGGTCCGTGCCCGAGGGCGGCTTGATCCCGGTGTAGTCGCCCGTCTTGTCGAGCCACGTGTCGTCCTCCCGCGCGTACGTCCACGCGTAGTCCCCGCGCTGCAGGCCCCCAATCGTGATTCGCTCCGTCAGGCTCGCGTCGGCTGCAATCGGCGCCCTCTCCGGCAACCGGTCGAAGCAGATCATCTGGACGCGGTTATCCCCGCCCGGCTGGTCGCCGTTCCCCCATGTCCAGCCCCAGCGCGGAGGCAGCGTAATGCTGGTGTTGCGCCCGCAGGCGTACTGCACGCGCCATGTGTAGGTGGAGTCGCCGGCGCCGTTGTCGTTGTCAGGCTGAAGCTGGTTAGGGCTGACGGCGAGGGGGTCAACGCCGAGCGCCGGACTCGCGTACCACTCCAGGACATCCGCGTTGTCGCCGAGGGTGCTGTAGCTCCCTATGTACTCGTAGGGGTTCCCGTTGTTCAGCAGGTTCCCGTTCTGGTCCAGGATCCAGGCGTCGAACACGTAGTTGATGCCGGTGCCCCCGCCGAACGTGCCCATGCACCAGTCGTTGTGGAGGCTGCCGCCGCCGGTGAACGGCCCGATGACCACCGCCATGCGGTTACCGGGGAGCCACGTCACCGCCACGCCGTCCAGGTCATCAGGTCGCGGACCGGCGGGGACGCCCATGCCGGGGTAGTAGACCTGCATGTTCGGGTTGAACGGCCCGCCCGACGCGCCACCGAAGGTCACGTTCCGCACGGTGTTGTTGGTGCCATAGTCGATCAGGCAGCCAAACCACCGCTGCGAGTTCATCGTGCAGTTCTCGGGGAAGACCCCGATGCCGCCAAACACGCCCGTGATGCTCTGGGCAAGGGCGGCGCTGGTTGTGAGTGCGGCGGTCAGGAGGATGAAGGCAAGTGTTGCTACGGCAAGGCGGAGATGGGCACTGTGGTGGCGATCCACTAGGAAGTTCCTCCCCGTCTATGTGCCGGAATGGCCGGACGCACGACTAGCCGGTCCTGGCTGGCGGACGGGCTGGCCCCAGCCAAGCAAGCAATCCAACAGATGGCCCAGGCGAGCGTTCGCCCTCCCCCTTCTGGGCCGCTCATCTCGCGGCCCGCTGGGCGAACTTTGCGCGTGAGAATCGCCCGCATTCTACAACACGGCCGGTCAGAAGTCAACCGACGCTGCCGTGTCCTGCGGGCCCCCCCTGAAGAGCATCTCGCGCCCGAATTCCGGGGGCAACTCGTCTCTTCGGCACTAGCGTACCCTTGTCCTGCAACAGGCAACCGGGCCAAGTGTGTGATGTACGTCACTGCGCCCCGTCGCGCTCAGCCTTGCGGCCGCAGCCGCTCCTCGATCAGCCGGTTCACCGTCGCCGGATCGGCCTGGCCCTTGGTCGCCTTCATCACCGCGCCCACGAGGGCGCCTTTCGCTTTCTCCTTGCCCGCGCGATAGTCGTCCACGGCCTTGGGGTTGGCCGCGATGGCCTCCTCGAGGATCGGCCCCAGCTCGTCCTCCCCGCCCACGACCGCCAGCCCCTCGGCCGCGACGATCTCCGCCGCGCTCTTCCCGCTCTCGAACATGCGCGGGAAGACATCCCGCGCGATCTTCCCCGTGATCCGGCCCTCCGCGACGAGGCCCATCAGTTCGGCGACGGCCGCCGGTGGCAGCGGGCAGTCCTCGATGCCCAGCGACCGGGCATTGAGCTCACTGGTCACCGGCCCCATGAGCCAGTTGCTGGCCTGCTTCGCGTCGCCCGTGAGGGCCACCAGCTCCTCGAAGTACTCCGCCGCGGCCTTCGTGCTCGTGAGCACCTCCGCATCGTACGCGGGCAGCTCATACTCCCGGACGAACCTCTCCCGTCGCGCCGCGGGCAGCTCCGGCAGTGTCGCGCGAATCGCCTCGACCCACTCGCGGCTTGGGGCCATGGGCACGAGGTCGGGGTCGGGGAAGTACATGTAGTCCTCCGCCGACTCCTTCGTCCGCATCACCTGCGTCTCGCCCTTCTCCTCGCTCCACCGTCTGGTCTCCTGGCGAACCGTCTCCCCGTCCTCAACCGCCTTGAGCTGCCGCCGAATCTCGTACCTCACCGCCTCGTACACGCCCCGGATCGAGGCGAGGTTCTTGATCTCCACCTTCTCCGTCCGCGCGCCCGTCTCGGCATCGACGAGGTTCACGGTCGGCTCGCAGCGCATCGCGCCCTCTTCCATGTTCCCGCTCGAAACGCCCAGGTAGCGCAGGATCTCCCGCAGCTTCGTGAGGTACGCGCGCACCTGCTCCGCCGACGCGAAGTCCGGCTCCGTGACGATCTCCATCAGCGGCACGCCCGCGCGGTTGTACTCCACCAGGCTCGTGCCGTCCGGCAGATGGAAGTTCTTCCCCGTGTCCTCCTCCAGGTGCACCCGCCGGATTCCGATCCGCGCCGTCTCATCCTCCGCCTCCACCTCGATCTGCCCGCCGAAGGTCAGCGGCTCTTCGTACTGGCTGATCTGGTAGTTCTTCGGCATGTCCGGGTAGAAGTAGTTCTTCCGCGCGAACCGGCAGCGCTCGGCGACCTGACAGCCCAGCGCGAGCCCGGTCTTGATGACATACTCGATCGCCTTCCGGTTCGCCACCGGCAGCGTGCCCGGCGTCCCCGAGCACACGGGGCAGCACTGGCTGTTCGCGGTCTCGCCGAACCTCGTCGAGCAGCCGCAGAACATCTTGCTGTCCGTCAGCAGTTGCGCATGGACCTCAAGCCCGATCTTCGCCCGGAAACCCATCGCCTTTGCCTTTCTTCCCCTCTTCCAATCTTCCGATCTTCCTGTTTTCGTTGCCGTTCAGACACTCGGCTTCCGCCCCGCCCAGCCCGCCTGCTGCTCGTACGCGTACCCCACCCTCAGCAGCGTCTCCTCATCGAAGGGCTTGCCCATGATCTGCAGGCCCACGGGAAGTCCCTTGGAGAACCCGCACGGCACGTTGAGGGCCGGGATGCCCGCGAGGTTCACGGGGATGGTGCAGATGTCCGCCAGCTTCATCGCCAGCGGATCATCGACGCGCTCGCCGATCTTGAAGGCCACCGTGGGGGACGTCGGCGAGAGCAGAACATCGAAGCGCCCGAAAGCGCGGTCGAAGTCACGCCGGATCAGCGTGCGGACCTTGAGGGCCTTCAGATAGTAGGCGTCGTAGTAGCCCTTGCTCAGCACGTACGTGCCCTTGATGATCCGCAGGCGGACCTCCGGCCCGAAGCCCTCCGCGCGCGTCTTGGCGAACATGTCCTCGTAGTCGGCCACCGGCTCGTCCGTGCGGTGCCCGTAGCGCACGCCGTCGAAGCGCGCCAGGTTCGAGCTGCACTCCGCCGGCGCGATGATGTAGTACACCGGCAGCGCGTACTCGCAGTGGGGCATCTCCACCTCTTCGCACTCCACGCCCAGCCCCTCCATCACCGCGATCGCCTTGCGCACGCACTCCTGCACGCCCGGCTCGATTCCCTCGCCCATCAGCTCCTTGACGACGCCCGCCTTGAGGCCCTTCACCTCCCCGGTCAGCGCACTCACGTAGTGTGGCGCGGGATGGTCCGAGGAGGAGGTCGAGTCGAGCGGGTCGTGCACGGACAGCACCTGTTGGAACAGCGCGCAGTCGCGCACGTCCTTCGTGAGGGGGCCGATCTGGTCGAGGCTGGAGGCGTACGCGATCAGCCCGTATCGGCTGACCCGCCCATACGTCGGCTTCAGCCCGACGCAGCCGCACATCGAGGCCGGTTGGCGGATCGAGCCGCCCGTATCCGAACCCAGCGCCAGGAACGCCTCATCCGCCGCGACCGCCGCCGCCGAGCCGCCGCTCGAGCCGCCCGGGATGCGCTCGAGGTCCCACGGATTGCGGGTGATCTTGAAGGCCGAGTTCTCGGTGGACGAGCCCATCGCGAACTCGTCCATGTTCGTCTTGCCCAGCAACGAAAGCCCGGCCGCCCGGCAGTTCGCGACAACCGTGGCGTCGTACGGCGGCACGAAGTTGCGCAGGATCTTAGACCCGCACGTCGTCGTCACGCCGTTCGTGCAGAGCACGTCCTTCGCGGCATACGGCACGCCCGCCAGCGGCCCGAGCGCTTCGCCTCTCACTCTCGCCTCGTCCACCGCCCTCGCCTGCTCCAGCGCCGTGTCCCTCGTCTGTAGCAGGTAGGCGTCGATACGGCCCTCGACCGCCTCGATCCGCGCAAACTGGCTCTCGACGGCCTCCACCGCCGAGAGTTCCTTCCTCGCCAGCCTCTCCGCCAGCTCGTGCGCCGTCAGCTCATACGGTTCCACAGACACAGCCCTCCGTTGCGCCTCTACCCTTCGACGATCCGCGGGACGCGGTAGAACTCCTCCGCCCGGTCGGGCGCGTTCCCGACAATCGCGTCAATCGGCAGCGAGTCCCGCACCGCGTCCTCGCGGAAGACGTTGACCATCGGCACCGCGTGGGACGTCGGCTCCACCTCGTCGGTCTTCAGCTCCTGCAGCTCCGCGAAGTGCTCCAGGATTCGGTTCAGCTCACGCTGCAGCCGGGCGATCTCCTGCTCCGAGAGCGCGAGATGCGCCAGCTCTGCCACGTGAGCGACGTCGTCGCGAGTTGCCTGCTCCATCTCAGTCAGCCTCCATGACAGGTCTCGGGGCCCACGGCGGCCCCGAGACACGGCCAATCATAGCACCTGCCCTCTTGCACCGTCAAGGAAACCGATCGCTGGGGTGCCTGCTCCCAGACGCAAGCTGTGGGCGGGCATTCCTCCGCGCCATGCCTCAAGCAGCAACGGCGCCGCGGGGGACACCCGGGCGCCGTTGCGCGGATCGACAGGTTCTCGCGGCGTCAGATGATGGGCGGCGCCGGCGGACCGCCGGGGTCGCCACCGCCGCCACCGGGCGGCGCGGGAGGTGTGGGCGGAGGCGCAGGCGGGTTGGTTCCCCCGCCGCCCGTGCCGGGTGGCGCCGGGCCCGTGCCCGGCAGCGGGGGATTGCCCCCGCCGCCCTGGTTACCGAGGCCGCCGATGCCCGCGCCGCTGCCGCAACCGGCCACCAGGATCGGTACGAACAGGACGATGAGTAGTGCGATCGCCAGGGCAAGTCTCATGGGCACGCCTCCTGAGACACTCTTGGAGTAGGCGGTCTGCCCCCGGGCCGGCGGGCCGCCGATGCCACACCGCAGCTACATGAGCGCGATCTCCTGATAGAATGCATCGACTTCGGCGGGGTTGTCAAGGCGCACGACGGGAATTCCCGCCTGTCGGCAAGCGAAGGCGACCTCCTCGGTCACATCGCCGACGGTCCCCGCGAAGTGGTTCCCGCCGAGGATCTTCACCATCCGATCCGGCGAGGTCTCCATGCTCATCGCGTGGTGCGGCCACATGTTCCCGAAGATCGCGTTGGCCTTCACCCCCGCCGTCACCTCGCGCGCCTCGGCCAGCCCGATCTGCATGAAGTACTCGCCCTTGATCCGGACCAGCCGGCCCACCGTGTACTGCCCCGGCACGCCGTCCCAGCCCACGGCGCCGCCGCTCGCGCAGTGGCACTGACCCTCGATCCGCACGTTGGGCAGGACTTGCGCCGGGTCGGTCGAGTTCCCCGCGTAGTAGATCGACGCCGCGCCGCAGTTTGACACCAGGAAGTACTCGTCGCCCGCAAACTTGAAGTCCCCGAACAGCGAGGGCACGTTCGGCTGGATGGCGTTGAACAGGCACGTGGTCAGCAGCGTCTTCAGGTCGCCCTCGCAGGTGGTCGAGATGACCTTCTGCGGCCCCTGTGCGTCCTCGGGGAAGGGCAGGAAGGCCGGCAGGAAGCAGCCTGTGCAGCCCCAGTCCTCGCTCAGCTCGTTCTGGCACTTGATCGACACGCCGACGATGTCGTGGTCGGGTAGCTCGGCCAGCCGCTGCCTCGCGGCGAGGTAGAGCGCGGCCTGCCGACGCAGGATGTCCGGCGTCAGCATCACCCGCTCCCCGCTTGGGTCGTCGAACTTGATCTGGCAACCGTTGTCGGTGAGCCAGGAGACGAACTGCGCGACCTTCGGGTCGTTATCCGCCAGCATCCTCTCCGCGCGCTTGATGAGGTAGTACTGCCCCTCTTCGAGGATGTCGCCGATGACGAGGCACTTGAGGTGTGGCGGGTCGTCGCGCAGGTGCTCCATCGTCAGCGAGTAGCTGGCGCCCCACAGCATCACTTCCTGCTTCCGCAGCCGGCTGTACGCCGCCGCGCCGCGCGCCCACGCGACCGCCTCCTCGTAGCTGCCCCGGATGCGCTCGTGGCGCAGGGCCACGTGGCAGTAGCCCTGCTCCAGCAGCGACGCCCCGCTCGAGGCCTGCGCGCACGAGCCGGCCCAGCCCGTGTTGCGCTCGATGAACAGGCACGTGGGCACACCCGTCTCGACGACGAGCGGCGTCGTCAGCCCGGGCTCGGTCCAGTGCCACACGCCCACGAACAGGGCCTCGGCGCCCTCCGTCTTCAGCCGGGAGACGCAGTGGCGAATGTCGCTGAGGCTGCGCATCCCGAAGATGTCCGTCCACCCCTGACGCAGCTCCACGCCCGGGTCGAGTACCTTCATCCCCGCCGCTTCCAGCGTCGCCTTCAGCCCGTTGTGCTGCGCCTCGTAGTACTCCTCACGTTCCCGCGCCAACGCCGTCGGCCGCGGGTCCGTAACCGACACGATTCCAATCACCGGCTGTGACATGATCGCTTCCCCCCAAGTGGCACGAGCGGCCCGCTCGTGATGGTTCAGCGCCGGGACCGCGCCCCCGTCCTCCTCGGCTCCCCGAACGCCCCCTCGATGATCTCGATCTGTTTCGGTTTCCCTCGCTCGTCCAGCCAGACCTCGGCGATGTCGTACCGCACGGACACATCGGTCAGGCGGCTTGCCTTGAGATAGGCCGAGGCCGCGGCATGGATGCGCCGCTGCTTGCCATGCCCGACCGTGTCCTTGGGCGCGACGGGCGACCCCTCCGCCTTCGCCCTCACCTCGACGAAGCAGATGGTCTCGCCCCTGCGGGCGACGATGTCCACCTCGCCCGCGCCGGTCGCGTAGTTGCGCTCCAGGATGCGGTAGCCCTCCCACCACAATCGCCGCGCGACCGCATTCTCGGCGCGCTTCCCCCGCTGGTCCTTGTCTTCCTGGCTCAACTGCCGGGTCATGGCATCCTCCCCCCTATTCCCCACCGATCGCCCGCGCCCCTGCGTGTCCCCTGGCAACCGCGCGGGCGATCCTTCGACAAGTGTGGTACATAGGAATCCGGCAGGAGATCGACGCTCACGCGCCGAACTGACAATGCGGACGACGGCGGGACGGCGGTCCTGCTTCGGCGGGATGGACGCGCGCTGCCGTCCAAGGGAGACATTCACCATGGTCGTGCGCAGCCGAGGTCCGGTCCGCATCTGTGACATTGGCGGCTGGACCGACACGCGGTTCGCGGAGCGCGGCGCCGTTCTCAACCTTGCTGTGTCGCTGTTCGGGCATTGCCTGGTCGAGGACCGCGCCGCCGAGGGGAACGGGAACGGCGAGGACCGCGCCGCCGTTCTGCGCGCGCTGGATTTGGGGGTCGATGTCAGCATCGAGGACGTCGCCAAGATCGAGTACGACGGCGCGTTGGACCTGCTGAAGGCCGCCGTGAAGCGCCTGGGCATGTCCGGGGGTTTCCGGGCCTCCGTGTGGTCGGACGCCCCGCCGGGCTCGGGCGTGGGCTCGTCGGCGGCGGTCGGCGTCTCGCTGGTGGCGGCGCTCGGGCACTTCGCCGGCCGCAAGCTCCCCCCCCATGTCGTCGCCAAGACGGCTCAGGAGTTGGAGACCCAGGAGCTTGGGCTTGAGTGCGGCGTGCAGGACCAGTACGCCTCGGCCTTCGGCGGTGTGTGTTTCATGGAGATCGAGTACCCGCGCGTCGAGCTGTCCCGGCTGCCCGTCACGCCCACGTTTCTCTGGGAGCTGGAGGAGCGCCTGGTGTTGGTGTATGTCGGGGAATCGCGCCTGAGCGACGCGGTGCATCGCCTGGTCATCCAGCGCTACCAGGCCGGCACGCCGGCCGCGGTGAACGCAATGGAGACCCTCCGCCAGGCGGCCCATGCCATGAAGGACGCGATGCTCGGCGAGGACATGAACGGCGTCGCCGAAGCGATCAATGCGAACTGGGCCGCGCAGAAGAGCCTGCACCCCGACATCACGAACGAGAGCATCGAGAACCTCTTCGAGGCGGCGCGGAAGGCCGGAGCCGTCGCCGGCAAGGCCAACGGCGCCGGCGGCGGGGGCACGGTCACCTTCCTCGCCCAGCCCGGCCGAGAGACGAAACTCAGGAAGGCCCTCGCCCAGGTCCCCGGCTGCGTGGTGCTCCCCTGTCAGATCTGCCACGAGGGCGTGCGAAGCTGGGTCGTGCGCGAGTGACGTCCCGACAGCGTCCCGGCCGTCGTCACGAGCAGAGCACGTCGACCTCTACGGCGCCGAAGGTCAGCAGGATGAACTTGCGAGCCGGCGGCTGCCCGAGCCGGGCCACCGGACCGCGGCCGGCACGCCCGGGGTCCCCGTCGCCGCCGGGCCCCACCCATCCGAGCCGGGGCGCACGCTACCCCAGGTGCCGCGGACCGACTTCCGCCAACCGCCCGGAGGACGCCAACGTGCGAGGTGCTCTTCAGGCTTCCTTCACTACGGGCCTCACCTCCGGCGCTACGAGCCCACGCAGGAAGTAGCGCCGGATCTGGGCAAGCCCCTCGAAGTAACCCAGGTCGCACTCGATGGCCGGTGGGGTCCGTCCCACAGGCGACAGGATCTGGAAGAACGGCACGTGAGCTGCGAGGAGAGCCTTCTCGACTTCGCGTGACTCAGGCGTGTCGTCTGCGTAGAAAAGCACCCGTGTCATCGGCTGCCCCTCCCTCTGCGGCCCTTGGTCCGCGGAGTCTTGGCTGCTGCAGTCGTTCGTTCGATGAACGCAACGGCACGTTGGGCGAAGAGTATAGGAGCCGGAAGGTCGCCCTTGAGTTCCTCAACGATGTACTCCCAGCCCGCTTGACGTGACCAGTCTGCCACCTTCTCGGTCCGTACCCACTCCAGCAGCTCCTTCGCCCTCTCGAGCCTCGTCGCCCTGGCCTCCGAGCTCGACATGGGCGTCAAGAGGCTTCCCTTGACCGCTGGATCTGTGGCGGACGACGCCGCCTTACGCAGCACCGCGGCAATGAGGTCGGCGCAGTGATCGGGGCCCTGCTCATGCAGGGAAACGATGTCTGCGTCAGGGATCGTGCTCGCCGCCGCGCGGAGGCACCGCTCCACTTGATCGTCCTTCCTGCCCTGCAGACGCAGCAGCCGACAGCACACCTCCCCCAGAAGGAAGCGTCTGCGTCCCCACTCGTCTGAAGGCGGGTGGTAGATCGCGGCCCTGCCGCCTTCCTGCTTCAGGCGGGCAAGCGACCAGCAGTGCTGGGCCTCCTGGAACATGCCGCCGGACCGGGAGCCACCTACGAACGGACGGTACTGTACCACAAAACCGCACTGCTCAACAAGCTTCCGATCCCGCGCGTTGACTTGGCGACCGATCCGCCTCTGTAGGTCGTCCAGCCACGCCCTCTGCGTAGCACAAACGGCCTGCTGCTCCAGGAGTCCCCGCAGCCTTGAGCGGAACCCGTCGTCGTCCACCTTCCCTAACTCCCGCTTCAGGCCGGCGGCGGCCTCAGGCGGCGACACGCTCGTTGGGACCTGGTCAAGGGCCCTCGGCGGACGTGCCCACAAGACCTGGCTCTCGTCGTCCTCATGTGGCCACCGTCGAGTCAGGGTCGGCCCTGAGAAGCGCGCCTCGTCAATCGTGGTCGGCTCGAACAGCGCCACTCTCTCCCTCATATGCTCGGCGAGCCGTTCCACCTCCCTCCAGTGCCGCTCCCCCTCCTCCTGCGCTGCCTGATCATCCCGCTGCCACAGCGCCCGCACATGGGTTATGGGATGCGAGAGATACGCGCATGGGCGGCCTTCGAGCACGTGGGCCAGAGTGCGCATTGGGTGCTTCACGGCAAGTACGACGTGGGGCACGTCGCCACACTCCGCCGCGATGAGTTCTGCCACCGCCTCGTCCAGGGCGCGCCACTCCAGGATCTTGAGCAGTTTGATGGCCCAGTCTACCAACGGGTCCCTTACGCCAGGCTCGGGCTCCTCAAACACCTCGCCCGGCTCGCTGAGACGAGCCAGCACGTCGTAGATGTCATCAATCAGGGTTATGACCAGTGCGGGCTGAAGCCCTGCCAGTCGCGCGGGAGCCACCATGCTCGTGAACTCATCACTCAAGTGGTGGTACCACGCGGCGTGGAACGTCAGGAACACGTCGTGGCCAGAAGCCGACAGGCGCTCAACCTCCGGCGCCGCATGCTCGAATGCCTCGCCCCATAGGCGCCTCTGGCGAGGTTTGGGGAGGGTCCAGACGTCCTCACGCTTGGGCGTCCTGTCAGGGTCGATAGCCCGGATATCAGGGGCGGCCAGCCCCTCAAGTTCGTTCTCGACCTTCACGACGACTGGGGACCCGACCGAAGCCTGGCTGCCCTGCCATCCGCAGAACTTCCGAAGACTCCGCTCGATGCCCGTGCCGGAGATCCCGGTGACGAAGATCACCCGCCCTGCCAAGGAAGGGCCTCCCTCCGCTGGTGACGGACGTGAGCCGCGATGAGGCCGGCGGCCCCACGTCCAGCACCTTCTTCTCCTTGAGCTGAAGCGCCTCCTTCGCTCCTCTTGTCGTCTGGGCACCAGCCCGCCCCCACTCATCCGCCGGACAGAGTACCCTGCGAGGCCCACCGCTGCCCTCTCAGCGGTTCTTCCCCCGTCCCGCGATCTTGCACGTTTCCATGAGTTCGCCGTTCGCCACGAGGTGCAGTTCGTCGTAGAGGTTGACGGCCGTGCAGATGCGCGGCGGGATGAGTTCGAGCTTGTCGCCCACGGCGACGCGGAGGTCGCTGTTCGCCAGGTTGAGGTAGCCGTGCTCGTCGTTGAGGACATCCACGACGGCGCCGGGATGGCCCTTCACGAAGCCGCAACCGGCCGAGATCGGTTTGACTTGCGTCGCCAGGGCCTTCGAACCGGCGTCGAGGATCGCCCGATCCGGCCCAGGCGTGCTGATGACGGTTGACAGGACCGTGGCCGCGACGTCCTGGACGCCGACGACGCCGAGATCGACCTGGTTCATGTCGTAGAAGACATAGGTGCCCGGGCGGATCTCGGTGAGGCCGCAGCCGGCGCGATAGAGGGTCGCACCCGGCGTACACCCTCCGCTGATTCGCGCCATCGCGTGGCCCTCGCTCGCCAGCCCGGCCGCCACCTCGGAGAGCAGCCGACCCTCGGCCGCGACCAGCGGCTCCCGCTCGGCGTTGGTGGTCACCCCGTAGGTCATAGGGGCATAGCCCATGATCCCGACGATCCTCAGACCGGGGAAGTCGGCGACTGCCGCCGCCAGCTTCGCGGCGCCCTCGGGCGGAACCCCACACCGATGCGCGCCGATGTCGATCTCCAAGATGATCTCCAGAGGGTCGGTCGGATCGGCGAAGACCTCTGCATAGCCCTCCGCGACCGGCGTGCTGTCACACGCCACCGACATGCGCGCCCGTTCGCGGAGCGACGCCAGTCGTCGCAGCTTCGACTCGCCGACGATCTCGTTGGCGATGAACACGTCGCCGACGCCTGCGTCCACCATGGCCTCGGCTTCCCCGACCTTGGCGGCGGTCACACCGACGGCGCCGGCCGCCAACTGCAGCCGGGCGATCTCCGGGGTCTTGTGGGCCTTGATGTGCGGACGGAGCTGCAGCCCGGCCTCCGCCGCGCAGCGCGCAACGCGGTCGATGTTGGCGCTTAGGGTCGGCAGATCGACCAGGAACGCCGGCGTGTCGATGTCATGCAGGGGGATGCTCGACATGGGGCGGCCCCTCTCCTGGCGCAGTCGAACGGGCAGGCTTGGGATCAGACGCGATAGCCGAGGGCGGACGACTCCCCGAGCAGCGCCGCGGCCATCGCCGCCGCGCTTTCGAACCGCGCCGAGGGCGACTTGGCCAGCGCGCGGTGGATGACCTCCTGCGTTCGGGGCGTCACCTCGATGCCCCACTCGCTGATGCGGGGCGGCGGGGTCGAGAGGTGGTCCAGCATGATCTGCATCTCGTCGGGCCGCTGGAACGGCGCCGCTCCCACCAGCATGAAGAAGAGCAGCGCGCCGAGGGAGTACACGTCGGTCGCGTGATCGAACTCCTCACCTCGGCAGCGCTCCGGAGACAGGAAGCGGACATCGCCCAGGATGTACAGCGCTGCGTGGACGGCCTGTTGGGCCTCGTGTTGGGCTTCCAGGAGTGCCGCGCGTTCCGTCAGCCGGCACGCGCTGTCGAAGCCGCCGAGGTGCACGCCGCCCCCACGGTCGAACATGACGCTGCGCGGGCTGATCCCGCCGTGCACGATTCCGCGCTCGTGCAGCAGTTCCACCGTCTCGGCCAGCGGCACCAGAGTGCGCACGGCGGTCGCCTCGGCCAGCGGGCCGTCGCGCTCCACGCGGGCCGCCAGCGTCTCCTCCATCAGCGCCATGGCGTACGCCGGACCGGCGTCATCCGAACGGTAGGCCTGCAGCATGGTTGTCACGCGCGGAATGGGCGGATCTTCCTCCGACAGGACCTGCAGCAGGTGCATCTCGTTGGCGAACAGACGCTGGACCGCCTGGGCCGCCGGCGCTCCTCCAAGCCCCTCACCGGGATGCAGGCCACGCGGGACCTGCAGGTGCTTGATTGCGTGCCACTCCCCGGTCTGGCGGTGCAGACCTCGGTACACGCGACTGAAGCGCCCTGTCGCGATCAGCTCTGTCGCTTCGTACAGCCCCCACCACCGACCGACGTCGGAGGCGCCGGGGACCTCGACCCGCGGCCGGCCCTCCGGGGGCAAGGGTCTCCGCAGTTCTACCTCCGCCGGTGTGGGAACTTCGGCCTCCTCCGGGCCTTGATCCCACGCACGCAGCTGGCGGGCGAATTCGGCTGCCGACGCCGGGCGGCCGGCGGGGTCCTTCGCCAGGGCCCAGAGCACGAGATCATCGATCTCCACTGGAATGCTCGGGGTGCGCATGCTCGGCGGTTCGGGCTGTAGCGTCATGTGGGCCATCATGGTGGCCAGGTGCGTGGGCCCCTCGAACGGCGGCGAGCCGACCAGTAGCTCGTAGAGCATGCACCCGACCGCGTAGATGTCCGAGGCCGTCGAGACGTCGCGGTGCTGAACCACCTCCGGCGCCACGTGATAGGGCGAACGCGTGCCGGGCGGTGTCGGCGCCGGACCGGCCTCGGCGACTTGCGAGGCGCCGGCTCCCACGAGCGTGGCGCCGCCTCCGTCGTCCACCCAGACCGACGATAGCCGTAGGTCGCCGTGCAGTCGGCCCGCCGCATGCACCTCGTCCAGAGCCTCCAGAACCTGGGCGATCGTCTCAGCCGCCTCCGAAGGGGGTAAGGGGCCCCGGGCCGCCAGCGTGTGGGCCAGCGGATCGCCCGGCGGCATCTCATGCGCGACGTAGAACTCCTCCTCGTCCGCGCCGAAGTCCAGCACAACGGCGCAGCCGGGTATCCTCACGCGCAGCTCGCTGGACCACTCCGCAAACGCGCTGGGGAACTCGAGGGCGTCGGAGAAGTCCCGCCGGAAGACCAGCAGCAGCACCCCTGCGTGTTCCGGGTGCGTCGCGCGCTGAAGGAGCACGGCCTCGTGGGCCGCCAGCGTTTCGCCGACGTCGTACCCGCCGAGCCGGTGACGCACGACCCGCGCCGACGCCTCCGCCAGGCGTTCCTCAACATCGAACAGCCCGGGGTCGCGCCGCATGACCTCCTGCAGAACCCGCAGGCTCTCGCGATAGCGGCCGGCCCGGTGGGCGACGATCCCAGCCAGGTACAGGTCGGCCGTCAGGTCGGGGGTCGGCGCCAGAGTTCGCAGGTGGCGGTACGCGGCATAGGCCTCCCCGGCGCCGATCAGCGCGTGCGCGTACTCCAGCCGGACCCCCTCGTCTCGGGGGTTGGCTTCCAGAAGGCGTCCCAGGAGCGCAGCCGCCTCGGTGTGGCGCCCGTAGTGCGAGTAGAGCGTACCCAGGAAGAGCTGGAGGTCGCGGTCCGCCGGCGCGGCGGCAGCGGCCACTTCGACCGCAGGCAGCACCCGTTCGGGGGGCATGGTCGTGCGGGCACGGTACGCGCGCGCCAGGTGCGAGGCCACCGTGGCCCCGTCCGGGTGATCCGGGTTCGCCGCGAACCAGTCCTGACACGCCTCCAGGGCCTCGTCCGTCTCCCGCCCGCCCTCCAGCGCCAGACGCACTGCCTGGTCGCGTGCCTCAACGTCGCCCGGCAGTAACGCGTGAAGGCGCTCCCACAGGCTCGCCGCCCGCGTGGCTCCGACGCCTACCCGCCCATACGACCGCGCCAGCACCCGCAGCAGACGCACGTTCTCCGGCCGCCGACGCAGCGCGGCCTCGTAGGTCCGGATGGCGGCGGGATCGCTCGACCTCGCCAGGAGGTACACGGGCGCGGCCACGGTGGGAGCCACCCGCCCGAGCAGACCCAGCCACGTCGGCCACAGCAGCACTACGATCACGACGACGATCCCCGTCAGCCCCTGCCGATGGCGCCACGCGAACGTGCTTACCCACACTTGCAGTGGAGCCGGACCACGCCCGCCCGCTTGTCTCAGAACCTGCGCTGCCTCACGGCGCTCCGTCTCCGTGGTCCCCAGCTGCAACGCCTGCCTCGCATACGCGGCCGCGCGCTGGGCGCTGCCCGCTTGCTGAGACGCCTGCGCGAGGGCCAGCGCCGTCCGATGGGTCGTACCGCCCGGGAGAGCCAGGCTCTTCGTGAGGTACCGCTGCGCCTCGGCCGTCTTGCCCTCTTCCAGGAACAGCCGGCCGGTCAGGTACGCAGGCAGGGGATCCCGCGGGGCATCGACGAGCAGGCCGAGAAGCTGGCGCTTGGCGCCCGCCTCCCCGGCCTGAGCCTGCACGTAGGCCGTCCACGCCTTCGCTTCGACAGCCCTCTCCGGGGAGGCCTTCTGTGCGCGGTCGTAGTGGTAGATGGCCTTGCGCGCATCCCCCCGGTCGCGAAACACCGCGGCCAGGGCGAACTCGCACTCCGTCAGCCGCCGGCGAGCCTCCGCCGCCTCAGTCGGAGAGGCCGAGCGAACCCGCGACCGGTACGCCTCTGACGCCCGGCCCACCACCAGGCTGCCAAAACCCGGGAGACCGAACCCCGTGAGCTGCTGGCCGAGCGCGCGCGCCGTCGCCGCCGTGTCCAGCCCAGCCGTAAAGTGGACCGTCGCCACCCAGACCACGATGGCGACGGCAACCACCCCGAGTATCGCGCGCGGGCGAAGCAATCCCCGTTCCCCTCCCCACAGGGCGGCGCGACGAAACGGCCACGTGCTACTGGACCGTGAAGTTCAGCGCCGGCCCGTAGGCTACATCCGACTCGCTCGTCAGCTCGACAGTGTACTTCCCGGGCGTCAGGGCGCCCCCTTCGGGGCCGGTCAGCTCCGCCATGCCCGTGCCGTTTCCGGGCTTGAGTTCCTTCGGGACTTCCTGCTTCGACTCCGTGCCCGCGTCATCCACATAGGCGAACTTGACCTTGACGATCTGCTTGGGCCCGGCGCCCCGGTAACGGAACCACACGCACACTCGCCCGTCCGCGGGAGCGAAGGTCGTCGTCTCCGGCTGCGGATTCCCCGCGCCGTCCACACCCTTGCAGACCCTCTTCTCGACCAGACTGAACGTGGGCTTGGCGCAACCTGCCAGCGCGAGGAGCGCCAAAGGAAGGAGGAGCAGCACCATGCGGCCGCATACCCAGCGTTGCTTCATCGGAGTTGCCTCCCCCGCCCGTGTCGAAGGCCGACCGGGGGGTAGCGGTGACGTAGCCTCATCCTGGCTGGTTCGGCGCCTGCAGTATAGCACAGCCCCCCGATGGCGACAAGGCGCATGACGCGCGATAACCCGGTCGCGCCACAGGCCGCTCACTGCACCCGGACCACGTCGATATTGTACCCCAGACGGTTTGCCTTTACGGACAGGAAATGGTGGAGGCCGCCGTTCTCCGGCGTAGCGTAGAGGTCCGCGCCGCCGCCCCCGGTGATGATGTACACCACGCCGTCCCGAGTCTGGCGGTTGTAGAGGTGTTCGTGACCCTCGAATACGCAGGTCACGCGGTTCTGCGCGAAGAGCCGGTGCAGAGCGTCACGTTCGGCGGGGTACATGTCGAGGGAGTCGCCCTTGTGGAGCCCCACGGGGAAGAGCGGCCGGTGCACGGCGACGAAGATGCACACCGCGTTGGCGGCCGCGGCCAGGTCGCGCTTGAGCCACTGGAGCTGCTCGCCCGCGATCCGGCTCTCCTGCCCCGGGACCTCGCTGTCCAGCACGATGAAATGACTGCCGCCGCGGTTGAAGCTAAAGTAGCACCGCCGGAAGTAGTGCAAGAAGAGAGCGCGCCCGTCCCCGCCTGCGATCTCATGGTTCCCCGGCGCCGGGACGAAGTACGTGGTCCTGCGTGCCTGAAGGGGCGCCATGGCAGCGAAGAACTCGTTCCACTGGGTGCGCAGCGTGTCCTGGGAAGCCGAGCCGTAGATGTAGTCGCCCGTGCCGATGACGAACTCGGGGTCCAGCGCCGCCATCTGCCGAACCAGCCGGGAGAAGACCGCGGGTTGGCGGCCGTCCTTCCCGCCTCGGTTGTCGCCAAAGACGGTGAAGCGCACGCCCTCCGGCGCCTGCCCCCACACCGGCAGCGCGCCGAACAACGCCAGCGCGCACACCGCCATCCGCCGGCTAGCGCGCCGTCGCAGGACCGTTGGGTACGAGGCACAGCAAGGTGAGTGGCTCATCGTCCGCAGCCCTGAACTGGTGGCGCTCGTCGGGGGCGACCAGAACGGCGTCACCGGACGCCAGCGCGACCTCCTCCTCCCCCGCCACGACCACGCCGCGACCTGAGAGGATGTAGACCTCGTGCTCCCAGGGGTGAGTGTGAAGTGGCGTGTGCCCGCCCGGGTCGATCTCAAAGCGCCTCATGCTGAACGTCGGAGCGCCGCTGCTCTCATCCAGCATCCACTGGATGCGCACGCCGGTTGCGCCGGCCTCCACCTCAATCGCCTCAACGTCCGCCGCCCTGTGCTTCCTCATAGCAGACCCATCTCTCCCAGGATCCGGCTCGGCAGGTCGCGGAAGTACCGGATGCCCTCCTGCACCGCGTCGAAGGCGTCGCCGCTTCCGTCGTAGGCCACGTAGTACGGACGGTAGAAGTTCGCGGCCGTGAGCTCTGACACGATCATGTCCACCGGGCAGTCCCCCTGCCCCACTGCCGTCTCGGTCACCATACCCGTCGCCCGGTTCAGCTTGCCGTCCCGCAGAACCACGTGGGCCGTGTCCGGCAGGAGCGCCATCGCGACCGTCCGCACCGCCTCCGGGTCCTTGAGAGCGCGCAGCAGCACCAGGGGGTCGAGGGAGACCTTCAGGTTGTACGATTCGCACGCCTCCAGCAGCTCGCGGATCGTCCCGGCATCCCGCAGCAGTTCCGCCTCGGGCTGCAGGCACACCAGCATCGCGTTCTCCTCGGCATGGCCGAGGAAGCCGATACACGCCTTCCTGATGCAGTCGAGCGTTTCCGCCCGCGACATCCCGGGCTTCGGCCGCTGCGGACTCAGGCGGACGATCTCGCTTCGGTAGCGGAACGAGAGCTCCATGTTCTCGATGACCCGCTCGACCTCTCCCGCCAGAGCGGCCTCCTCCGGCTGCACCAGGTCCACATTCACCATCACCCCGCCGACCCGCAGGCTCTTGTCCTTCAGGTCCTCCACGATCGTGGACGGGTCCAGGTCCGGCGACCACGTGCTGCAGTGCGCGTTGGGCCGCGTGTCCAGTTCCAGCGCCTCCACGCCCAGCTGCACCAGCGCCTGCACGAAGTCGCGCCAGGGGTGGTCCGCAAAAGAGCACCCGACAACACCGAACTCCATGTATGCCTCCGGGCGAGAGCCCGGCCTACGGCGTAGGAAGCGGCGCGGTCGCCGCGTCCCCTTCCTCCGTCCTCTCAAGGAACTCGTCCAGGCGCCGGAACGGTTCCCGGCCCCGCATGATTCCGCACCTCGCTCGCAGGAAGGCCTGCGCGGCCCGAAGCGGAATAGGCTTCCGCTGGATGGGAATCCGCGACCCCCGTCCCCGCTACCCTCATGTACGGGCGTGATTGGCCACTGCCCTCAGTAGGGGCGTGGTTCATCACGCCCACCATGTAGGGGCGCGATTCATCGCGCCCGAGGCTCGGAATCGCGGACCCCTATCTTGCCTGCCGCGCTTCCGCCCGGCGAAGCGCAGAAGGGGCCGCGAGTGACGGATCGGGTCCGAGTCGACATCGAGGTGCTTCCCGAAGCGGAGGGGTTAGACCTCCCGGACTACGCCAGCCCGGGGAGCGCCGGCATGGACCTGCGCGCGGCAGTCACCGAACCGGTGACACTGGCGCCCGGGGAGATCAAGCTCATCACCACCGGCCTGCGAATCGCGCTTCCGCCCGGCTTCGAGGCGCAGGTCCGCCCACGGAGTGGCCTCGCTCTCAAGCACGGGATTACCATCCCCAACGCTCCGGGCACGATCGACTCGGACTACCGCGGGGTGGTGCAGGTCATCCTGGCGAACATCGGACGTGAGCCCTTCGTGATCGAGCGGGGCGACCGAATCGCTCAGATGGTCATCGCTCCCGTGACGCAAGCCGAGCTGCGCCCCGTGCGCAGAGTAGACGATACCGAGCGCGGCGAGGGCGGCTTCGGCAGTTCCGGCCGCTCCTGACGGGGGGATTCAGGGACACGATCCCAATTCGGCCGTATCGAATTGGGATCGTGTCCCTGAATCCCCCGACGCTCGCCTACG
>Ga0194110_10002118_pt1 | contig 25307 bp, 47 predicted proteins | sample TA2Kig1200mmetaG_FD_146192 | JGI IMG/M metagenome (GOLD analysis project Ga0194110, IMG submission 146192) | Freshwater microbial communities from Lake Tanganyika, Tanzania - TA2015032 Kigoma Deep Cast 1200m | ecosystem: Environmental > Aquatic > Freshwater > Lake | place: Tanzania: Lake...
CGAACCGGGGCGGGTGGTGTGAGGAATGGTGCGACCCATGCAGGTGCCCATTGCCGCCGGCTTGGATCAGTGAACCTGCTGCTGGCCGCGGTTCACCTCGGCGGTATCTCCGCTGTAGCCATGGCCCGATCAGTTGGCCACCACCAGGGTGCTGGTGCCGCTGCGGCGCAGCAGCTCGGCCAGGGTGTGCATGTCGCGCTCGTGGATCAGGCCCACACAGCCGCTGGTGCCGCTGTTCCAATTGCGGCCGGCGCTGGGGTCGAGGTGGATGCCCAGCACCCGACGCCCCGTTTCGAACCGGGGCTCAATGCCAATCCAGATGGGCCCCAGCTCCCGGGGGCCAGGGTTGCCCAGGGGTTCCACGGCGCCGATCCCGTAGCTGCCAGGGGGCAGGGGGGCTTCACTGCCCATCTGATGCCGGTTGGCGGTTTGCCGGTCGGCGCGGCCACTCACCGCCGCAAAGTGGCGCTCCGGCTCGCCCGGGATCTGCAGGCGCAGGTCCCACACCGGGTCACCGGTGCGCGGCAGTCGCCGGGATGTGCGTTCCAACACCAACACTGGTTGGCTGGACACAGGCCCCACCGCCAGGGCAACGGGGGCAGCGAGCAGGGGCACAGGTCGCCAGCACAAAGCTGAAGACAATTAGGTGAGTTTGTTTTTCGCCTGGGAACAAATAACCAGTTTCCGTGCCGGCTTGGCTGGCCTCAGCGATGCAGCACCGCGGCAATCAGCAGGATGGCGATCCCCCCGGCCACGCTGGCCTGATACACCGCATCCACTTGGTTGATGCGTTCAATGGTTTTGGCCTGCTGTTCGGGTCTGGATCGCGACAGCAGGTTGGTGCCCCACACAAACAGGCAAAACAACACCGTGGAGGCCACAAACCCCAGGATGTACAGCTTGTCGATATAGGTGAGGTAATCCAGGGGCGGCAGGGTGCTGTTGCTGGAGTCCCTCAGGAACACAAAGGTGAGCAGAGCGGTGGAGGGAATCGCCAGGCGCAGATCTTTGAGATCGCTCTCCAGGCTCGGGGCCAACAGCAGGATGGCCATCACCGCCAGCCAGGGCACCACATAGGTGTAGAAAGCCGACCAGACATTGGTGCGGTAGCCCACGCTGTAGCTCACCTGGCTGTACTCCGAGGCCCGAAAGTGTTGTTCCCCAAAGGAGGTGGTCGAGCGGTGGATGCCGCTGTCCACGGTGAGTCCTGTCACCGTGTATCCGTTGAGTTCCACCGAATCACCCAGCACCTCCGATGCGGCCCCCGATGGGCGCAACACGATGGCTGCATTGGCCATGGAAAAGGTCGATGGCCGCGTCTCGATGTTGATCGGCAGTTCGAGGGTTTCGAAGGGAAACATGCTCAGGTTCTGCTGGTCGTCGTAGAAGCGACTGGAGAAACGGAACACCTGCAGATAGCGGCCGTCTGGTGTGCGTTCCGGTTCACTGCTGTCCTGCTCAACGCGGGAATCCCAGCGCTCCACCTGGTTGGTGAATTCCACCAGTTCGTTAATCGCGATGCCTTCGCGTTCGATCAGCTGCTGCACGGGCTCAGGCCAGTTCAGCCAGAACCAGCCATCGGCGGTGAAGGTTTTATCCCGCAGCGAGAGGTTGTAGATGTTGCTGATGTGCAGCCCCAGGTCGATCTGCTGAGCCGCCGGCACGGGCGGTGCCTGCAGCAGGCGGTATCCCGTGTTGGGTGGCTGGCCCAACAGGCTGAGCACCAGGCTCATGGAGAGCATCAGTGCCACCAGGGCCAGCAACCGTGGGCGAATCCTCGGCATGGCTGAGCGGCACCCTGCTGCGTCCGCAAGTTAAGACCGGTCCTCAACTCCTGACAGGACGGCCGGGGCGGGGGATTTCTCGGTGAACATGACGGCACGTAAACGGCTTGTTGCGGACCTGGCGGTATGACTCAGAGCAATCAACCCCTCGGCTGGCTCAAGAAGCTCGTTCCCACCACCCTCCGCGATTCCGTTCGCAGTGCCATCTCCGGAGGCGAGTCAGCCCCGGCGGTCGCCCCCTCCCCCGCCACGGAGACGGCCAGCACCTATGTGGTGTTCCTGCCCCGGGATCCCCAGTGGGCCTATTGCTTCTGGAGCATCAGCAGCGCCGATCAGCAGCGGGCCCGCAAGGCCGGTGCCACCAGCCTCTGCCTGCGGGTGGCGGACGTGACTGGCCTTGGCTTCGAGCAATCCCACCCCCACGCCCTGCAGGAGCTGGTGGTGGATGGGACGGCCACCGAGTGGTTCCTGCCAATGCCAGTGGATGGCCGAGATTACCGCGTCGAGCTGGGCTACCGCCTTCGCAACGGCGGTTGGTTGTCGTTGGCGTTTTCCTCCGTGGCCCACGTGCCCGCCCTGGATCCCAGTCAGCGTGTGGCGGATGCGTTCGTTCCCTTCAGCCTGGATGGGCCGATGGGGCCGGCCAGCGAGCCCATCGGTGGTGGTGGTGGTGTGCAGCATGAGCAGCTGTATCAGATCGCCACGGCCCGCCCGGCCCGCAGCCGGCGCGTGGGTTCGGAGCTGCTGCATGAGTACGACGCCGAATCTGGCGCGGGCCTGTTCGGTGATTCCGGCGTGGGTGTTTGGGCCAGCGGCCGCAGCGAATCCGGCAGCGGCATCGTGCGTCCCCGCTCGTTCTGGCTGGTGGCCGACGCCGAGCTGATCGTGTACGGCGCCACTGAACCCACCGCCAGCCTGTTCATCGGGGAGGAGCAGATCCCCCTCGATGCCGACGGCACCTTCCGGGTGCACGTGCCCTTCCGGGATGGCCAGCAGCTCTACCCGATCCGTGCGGTGGCCGCCGATGGGGAGCAGGAGCGTTCCATTCGCATGGAGTTTGAGCGCAGCACCCCGCAGGCCCGGGTCAACACCCGTGAGCAGGCCGAACTGGAGTGGTTCTGATCCCGGGACCGGGAATCCCCGGTCCCAAACTCACACCCCAGCCGTTTCGGCGGGTTGGTGAATCCGCTGGAACATGTAGCCCATGCCCCTGGCGGTGAGGATCAGCTCCGGATTGTCCGGGTCTTCTTCGAGCTTGGCCCGCAGCCGTGAGATGTGCACATCCACGACGCGGCTATCGGATGAGCGTTCGGGCTTGTAGCCCCACACTTTTTCAAGCATGTCGAGGCGGCTGATGGGTTCGCCACTGCGGCTGATCAGCAGCTCCAGCAGGTTGAACTCCATGCCGGTGAGGCGGATGCGCTCCTCGCCGCGGTGGGCCTGGCGCCGGTTGAAATCCACGCTCAGGTCGCCCAGCACCACCACATGGGCATTGCGGCCGGCCTGGCCGCCGCCGCCGCTGGTGGCGGTGTTCACCCGCCGCAGCACGCAGCGGATGCGCGCTTCCAGCTCCTTGGGGCTGAAGGGCTTCACCATGTAGTCGTCGGCTCCCAGCTGCAGGCCGGTGATGCGGTCCGCCACGTCGCCAAGGGCCGTGAGCAGGATGATCGGAACCTCCGACTGGGCCCGGATCCGCTCCACCACGGCGAAGCCATCGAGCTCGGGCATCATCACGTCGAGCACCACCACATCGGGCTCAAAGCCCCGGAAAATCTCCAGGGCTTCGGCACCGTTCTCAGCCATCCGCACCTCATGGCCCTGCATGGCCAGGCGGGTTTCCAGCACGCGGCGGATGTTGGCCTCATCGTCGGCCACCAGGATCTTCACCCGGTCAGTGCCCTCGCTGGGCTGGGGGTGACTGGTGGGGGCATCGCTGCCGATCGCCTGACTCATGGGCTTCGCCGCCGATGGCTACACCGGATCAGTTTTGACGCAAGCGGTGGTGCTTGTCAGTGCCGAGGCAAGCATCCCGGGGCGACTGTTACACGCCAGGGTCAACCCCAGCTCCAGCCCCTGCTGGCCCAAGCCAAAGAAAACCCCCGCCGGGCGGAATGCCTGGCGGGGTTCAAGAATCCGTGGATCAAGCTGGGGCCGCCAAGGGCGGCACCCTGGAGTCAGAAACAGAAGGGCAGGAACTGGGTGTGGCAGGTGGCATAGCCATCCACCAGGGGGCCGAGGCCCATCTGGTGGGCAATGCCGGCGCCAGTGAGACCTTCGGTGACGATTCCGATCACCAGGCCCAGCATCGCTGCACGACCGTTGAAGCGCTCCACGCGCTCAAGCTGTTCGCGGTGGATTTGTTCAGTGGCGCGGCTGGCGAACCAGCTGCCGGTGGCGTTGTCCTGCATCAGCCGAGGCCGATTTGGGAGAGGATGCCTTGACCGGTGAGCAGTTCGGTGGACAGGCCGATCACGAAGCCGAGCATGGCCAGGCGGCCATTCCAGGTTTCAGCGAAAGCCACGAAACCGAAGCGGGAAGAGGAGTCAGCCATGGAACGTAACGGAACGTTGCAGTAACTGTAACGGCTCGTGAAGCTGTTTGGGTGTGACCTCGGCTACGGGATCAGTGCGGGTCACCGCCCTTGCGCCCCGGCAGCTGGCCATCCCGTTTGGCCTCGCTGATGGCCCGGTCGATGCGGGCGGCCACGGCGGGATCCAGGGCCGGCGAGAGGGCCAGGGCCTGTGATTGGCGGCTGGTGCCCCGCAGGTCGAGCTGCAGTTGGCGCCGCTCCCCGGCGGAGAGGGTGCTCAGCAGATGCTGTAGCTGGGCCTCATCCGCCAGCACCACGTCGGCCCGGTTTTGCAGCAACAGGGCCGGGGCCTGCTGCAGGGAGTCCAGATCCACGGGTTGCACGCGCCCCCTCAGGGGTGGCTGCTGCAGCAGTTTGGCGCTGACGCTGCCGGGGCGCACCGCCACCCGCAGGCCCTCGAGGTCGGCAATGCTCTCCAGCCGGTAGCGCCCCAGCAGCGGTTGCTTGAGGGCATCCACCGTGATGGTGCTGAGGATCAGGGAGGCCCCCACGATCCGCACCACCCAGCTCACGATCACCAGCAGGTGGCCGCGGGTGCGGCTCACGATCACGTTTGTGCCCGGGCCGGTGGCCAGCACCTGGAAGATCAGGGCGTAGCTGCGCAGCCGCTCCCGCCGACTGCCGTGGGGGTGGTTGCGGTGCTCATCGCGCCACACCGCCAGGCTCAGCAGGCTGATGGCCACCAGGTAACCCGCCAGCACCTGCAGCAGCTGGGGGTTGAGCACCACCTTGAGCAGGGTGCGGCCGGCGCCGAAGCGGTCGGTGGCCATCAGCACCGCCAACCCCTCCTCCTGGAAGGGGAGGCTGAAGCGGAACCGTCCCAAGCGCTCCGGGCTGATGGTGAGGCACCCCACCCCCACCTCTACGGCGCCCGACTGGCTCGCCTCCAGCAGCTGCTGGGGGGTGCCGTAGCCCTGCAGCACGTAGGGAATCCGTTGCCGCTCGGCCACGTGCCGCCACAGCTCCACCGCCCGGCCCCGCCAGTTGCCGGGGGCGACGCGCTCCGCACAGGGAGGGGAATGGTCGAGCACCCCCACCCGCAGTACCGGGGCGGCCAGGGCGGGCGGCGCGCCCCACAGCACCAGGCTCGACCACAGGCCGATGATGGTGCGATGAACAACCACGTGCCGCTCTCGATCCTGTTTTCGCTGTTGGTGGCGGCGGTGGTGCCCCTGGCGGTGGGCCTCTACCTGCATGGTCATATGAATCTGGCGGCCGTGCTCAAGAACGCCTTCGGTTGATCGGCCCCGATCGGGGGGGCTACTGGCGCAGCCTCAGGGCACATAAATCATGTCGGCCCGGCAGCGGCGCAGGGCCTCCTGCACCAGGGTGAGCTCGGCGGCATCGGTGCTGTAGCTCAGCCCATCGGGCACCAGCACGGCGCCGTCGGCGCCGATGCGCACGTTGGAGTTGAACCAGGTGCCGCCGGAGGGGATGTAGGCGCGGCAGGTGATGGCCCCCTCGGCGGTGTTCTTGCGCTCGATCACCCAGCGGCCCACCTGATCGAGCTTGCTGAAGTTGTTCAGGGCCGCCGTTGCCGGCGCGCCGGCGCCCACCAGGGCCAGCAGCAGCGGGACGCCACGCAGGCGGCGGGTGATCAGGCCCACAGGGATGCGGTGTGCCGGGAAACGCATGCCCCGCATCCTGGCGCGGGCCGGTGGGCTGGTTTGGCAGATTGCCTGCCATGGACCTCAGCCCCACCTCCCTCGCCGACCTGGAGACGCTGCTGGGCCGCTGGGGCTACGCGGTGATCTTCGCGGCGATGTTGCTGGAGAACGCCGGGGTGCCCCTGCCCGGGGAAACGATCACGCTGCTGGGGGGCTATGCCGCCGGTAGCGGCCAGCTCCACCTCGGGGGGTGATGGCCGCAGCGGCCGGTGGTGCGGTGCTGGGGGACAACCTCGGCTATTGGGTGGGGCGCCGCCTGGGCTGGCCCGTGATGGTGCGGGTGGGCGGTTGGCTGGGGCAGCGCCCCGAGCAGCTGGAGCGGCTGCGGCAGCGGTTCCTGCGGCGGGCAGGGCTGTCGGTGTTTCTGGGGCGGTTTGTGGCGGTGCTGCGGGTGCTGGCTGGCCCCCTGGCCGGAGCGGTGGCCATGCCCTACCGCCGTTTCCTGCTCTGCAATCTGGCGGGGGCCCTGCTCTGGGCCAGCACCATGGTGAGCCTGGCCTGGTTGTGGGGGCGCTGGATTCCCATCGATCGCATGCTCGAGGGGGTGGTGGAGTTTGGCCTGGCGGCCCTGGGGCTGGTGGTGTTGCTGGTGTTGCTGCCGCGGCTGCTGGAGCGGTTCAATCAGGGGAACGACTCGGCGCCCTAGGCCGAATCCGCCCCTGGTTTGCAGCGATACCACCGGCGGCCGGCCAGCGGTGCTCAACTGACATTGGCGGTGGAGCGCAGCGTGATTCCCAGCGGCTTTGTGATCCTGGCTCGGTTGCTGCCCTGGGGGCTGGGGCTGGCGGCCCTGGGGCTGCTGCTGGCCCTGGTGGCTGAGTGGAGCCTGACCCGGTGGGCCTGAGTGGGGCCGCCGTGGCGTCCGTGGGGCTGTACGGGGTCTGACTAACCCTGGTCAGACCCCCGACACAGCCTGCTCACACGCCATGCTCCGGCTGGCCGATCCAGCCCCGCTGGGGCAACTGCCGCAGCGCCGCCTCCAGGCTGCAGTGGGGGAAGAGTTCCTGCCCGATGGCCTCCGCCTGCTGCTCGCTCTCGGCGCGGATGCAGAGCTGGGAATCGCCGTCCTGGAAATGAACCGTGAGTTGATAAAGCTTGGGCACCGGCACTCCGCGGCGAAGGGCAACCTTCACCAGCTAGCAACGCCGCGCCGCCCTGTCAGCAGAACTCTTTCAGCAGAACCATGGCCACTGGCGGATGCGCCTCCGGGCGATCTGCCTAGGGTTTGGCCACTTGCCACCGTTTGATGCTGCACGTGCTCAAGTTCAGCTCCGAGGATTGCGGCACCTGCCACCGCATGAGCCATTACGACGCGGCCGTGTGCGATGAGCTGGGCTGCACCTTTGTGAGCGTGATGCTGCAGGACACCGACCTCTACCGGCGTTACCGCAAGGTGCTGCTCGCCCAATACCCGGACAAGCAGGGGATGGGCTGGCCCACCTATTTAGTGGTGAGCGATCCCGAAGGGGAGTTCACCATTCACGGTGAACTCCGTGGCGGCATGCCCAAGGGGGATTTCCGCAGCCGGCTCACGGCGCTGCTGCCCGCCTGAGGGTTGGGGTGATTCCGGCCAGGGGGCCGTCATGGCCGCCCAGAAGCCGGCACGGTCGCTGCGGATGCGGATCATGGCCATCTGCCGTGGTGCGGCCATCAATCTGTGGTGCCCGCCGGCTCGCCTCCGTCGCTGAAGGCGCCCCCCCGGGTGATCGATGTTGCAGGCCCGGGTGATGGGTGGCTGCTCAGCCTGGGGACCCAATTGCATACCGCTCCCCCACCACCGGATCGATCAGTCGGCAACCCTCGGGCAGGCCCGCGGCCGCCTGGGCGGGGCTGCCCTGCTGCCACAGGGCCTTCGTGAGCAGGCCGCTGAAGCGCACGTCGCCGCCGGCGGTGCTGGCCAGCACGGTGTGGGGCTGGAAGCGCTCCAGCAGCTGCGGCAGCACCTGGGTGCCCCGCACGAAGGCCCCGGCCACGGGCAGCCCCAGATCCACCACCGGCGTGATCACCGCATCCAGCCGCCGTGGCGCCAGGCCGGCCGGCAGGTAGCCGTGGGGCTCGAGGTAGAGCGATCCGCTGGGGTGCTCCAGCAGGTAGCCGTTTTCCACCTGCGGCACCGGGGCCCCGGCGGTGGCGGTGATGGTGAGCTCCCCCAGCTGATGCTGTTGGCCCGGGGTGAGGGCCTGCACCGTGTGGAAGCCGAGCTGGCGCGCCTTGGCGGCGGCGCTGGCGGAGCCCACCACCGGCAGCTCCGGCGGCAGCAGCGCCAGGCTGGCGGGGTGGCAGTGGTCGTCGAGGCCCTGGGTGAGCAGCAGCAGATCGAGCTGTTGCGGTGCCGGCCGGCTCTCGGCCAGCTCCCCTTGGAAGAACCAGGGCCCGGGCGGAAACTGCAGCGGCCCGGTGAGCCAGGGGTCCACCAGCACCCGCAGGGGGCCCAGCTCCAGCAACCAGCCATTGGCTCCGAAGTAGGTGGCGTGCATGGGCGGCGCTGCTGTCTTGGCGGACCCTACTGACCGTTGCTAGAGCGACGGAATGGCCCCGGCCCCCTCCATCCCCGTTTCCCCATGGCCCTGAGCGCAATCGAGTGCCCCAATGGCGTCTGCCACAGCCACCACGGCGGCCATGCCGTGCAGCGCGAGCAGCTGCGGGCCAGCCTGCGGGCCCATGGGCACAGCTGGTGCGAGCGACTGGCGGAGCGGGTGTACGAAATCTCTGTGGACAGCTTCAGCCAGGCGGTGATGCCCCACCTGCATCAGGACGGTTGGCAGCGCCGCCACCTCGACTGGGAGTTCAAGCTGCAGGGGGAACCCGCCGAAGTGGAGCGCACCCTGGTGGATGGCGCCCTGAATGCGGTGGAGAGCTTTCTGCACAGCAGCGAGGTGCAGCGCCTCTTCGTGCAGGAGCTGGTGCGGGGCACGGTGGCGGAGAGCGAGAGCGATCCCCTCAGCCGTCAGGCGGTGCGCCAGTTGATTGAGCAGGAACTGCTGGCCCTGCTGCAGGAACAGCGCGAATCCCTGCTGGATCGCGTGGCGGAGGGGTTGCTGGAGCGGGCGGAGGGCAACTTTGAGCGGGCCCAGCGGGCTGCCGGCGCCGGCCTCGAGGAGGTGGAGCACCTGCTGGTGAACCACGCCGAGGCCATGGGCTGAGCCTCAGGAGGCCTGGCGGATTCGCCCCTGCAGCGCTTGGATCTGCTCCATGCGCAGGCGGATGCCGGTGCAATCGCGGCAGGTGCAGGGGCTGCCGTGGGCATCGGGCTGATGCAGCAGCATCGGCAGGATCAGGTCTTCGTCCTCGTAGAAGAGGTTGGGGTTGGCGGGGGCCATCGGTGGTGGTGGTTCAACCTGCTGAGGCAGCAGCGCGGTGCCCCGTTCTGACAGCGCCAGCGGTGAGTCCCAGGGTTGTCAGACTTTCTTCGGTGTTGCGTGTTCGGATGCACACGGGGCGGCGGAGATGGGCCGCGGCGCTCGGCCTGGCCGCCCTGCTGGGGTTGTCTCCGGGCCGCGCCGTGGAGATCCAGGGGGCGAGCTTCTTCACCAATCCGCCCTGGCGGGTGGAGCTCACCGCCTACTACAACACCGTCTGGGATCCCCAGCCCGATTACGCCTTCACCATCGAGCTGCCCGCGGATGCCGGTGCCCCCCTCGGCGGGCTCACCATTCAGCAGACCCGCGGCTCGGATTGGTGGTTCCCCTATGACGTCGAGCGCACGTCGGCTTATGTGGGGCGTCCGCGGGCGGAGGGGCGCAAGTTGCCCGTCACGGCGAGGTTTGAGCAGGAGATCCGTCGCTTCGAGATTCGCTTCGATCCGCCCGTGGCGCCCGGCACCACCTTCACCACGGTGCTCAAGCCCTGGAACAATCCCGACCAGGCGGACACCTATATGTTCCAGGTAACGGCCTGGCCCGCGGGCCCCAACCCCACCGCCACGCCGCTGGGCTACGCCACCCTGCGCATCTACTCCCTCTTCTATTGAGGGCTCACTGGGCCCGCGGCTCCAGTTGGACCATGGGCCGCCACAGCAACACCACCCCCACCAGCAGGGCCAGGGCCAGGGCCGATTGCACCACCAGGTAGGCGTTGCTGCTCACCATGGCGCGGCCCAGCAGATGGATCACCTCACTGGCCGCGGCGGCGCTGAAGGATTGCAGCCCCTTGCCCAGGTTGGCGATGGCGATCACCCGCCCCTGCAGTTCCATCGGCGTGAGTCCCTGCATCAGGGCGTTGTTGAGGTTGAGGCTGAACACACCGAAGGCCCCCGCCAGGAAGGCCGAGAGCGATGCCCAGTGGATCACCTGGCTGCCCGCCAGCAGCAGGATCGCCAGGGCCAGGCCCAGGGCGGCGGCGGCAAGGGCCAGCCCCAGGCGCCGGCCCTGGCCCGAGGCCATGCCCAGCAACGAGCCCACCAGCCCCCCCAGCCCCACGGCCGAGAGCAGGGCGGCGTAGGTGGAATGGTGGGCCTGCATGCTGCTGTGGCTGTGCACAAAGATCGGCAGCAGCGTCTGGAAGGGGAGGCCCAGCAGCATCACCAGGGCCAGGAGCTGCAGCAACAGGCGCAGCGCCGGTTGGTGGCGCACGTAGCTCAGCCCTTCACCAATGGAGGCCCACAGGGCCGGCCGCTGCTGGGCGGTCTCTGGGGCCGGGCTGCGCGGCAGCCAAGGGATGCAGGCCAGCAGCGGCAGGAAGCTGAGCACGTTGAACAGGAAGGCCAGCTCTTCATGGCTGCGGGTGCCGTGGCCGATGCTCAGCAGGATGCCCCCCAGGGCCGGGCCGAACACGTTGGTCACATTGCTGGCCACGCTGTACACCTGCTGGGCCAGCACCAGCTCCTCGCGGCTCACCATCTCGCTGATCAGTGCCGTGCGGGCCGGGGTGTCGAAGGCGGAGATCACCCCGTTGGCGGCATTCACCGCCACCAGCAGCCCCAGGGGTACGACGCCCTGGGTGGTGGCCAACAGCAGCAGCAGGGCCACCAGCACCAGGGCCACCTGGGTGCGCAGAAACAGCAGCCGGCGCGGGGTGCGATCGGTGGTGGCGCCGCCGAACACCTGCAGCAGGCACTGGGGGATGCCATAGCCAAGGGCCAGCAGGGCGATGCCGTGGGCGCCGTAGCTCTTCACCGTGAGCCAGGTCATCGCCATCACGAAGGCGCTGGTGCCCAGGTTGGAGATCAGGTTGGCCAGCCAGAAGCGGCGGAAGGGCAGGTTGTGCCACAGCTCCTGCAGATCAAGGGGCTGCGATGGTGCGCCGGGGGCGGAGGGCATGGGCACAAGCAGTCAGCCGAATTCTTAAATCAATTCCCCGCCGGCGCTGGCCCGCCGGTGCGCTTCATTACCTCTGGGGAGACCCGGTTGTCTTGATCCCATGCGCTACTCGGTTGTCTGCCGGCTGGAGCACGGCGGCTACAGGAGCGAATGCGATCAGGAGGATTTGCCCTCCGCCATCCGCCTCTCCCTCTCCCGGGCCCGTCAGACCCGGCAGCGGCACTACATCCTCGATGAGCTGGGCAAGATCGTGGACATCGTGCACCCGCAGCTGATCAGCCAGCCGCTGTCCTCAACGGTGCTGGGCTGAATCCCGCTCGTGGCACCAGATCAGATCGATCTGGTTGGGGTGGTGCCGCAGGTGGGGATGCAGCTCCATGGCCAGGTGCCGCGCCTCCTCGTGGCTGGCGGCGTAGAGGCAGCATTCCGCCAGGGCATGGCGCTCGTTGCGGAAGCGAATCGAGTAGGCCCGGCGCAGGCGCTGCGTTCCACTGGTGGGGGCCACAACCGTGTGAACGAAGGCATCCACGCATTGTGAGCAGCGGGCTGGGGCGCACAAGCGCTGCGGCGGCCGTGTGCGCTTCCGCTCACCGGATGGCTGTGCCGCTGGCCGGCGGCACAGCCGCTCCTTAGGGTCCGCTCAACAACCGATCGGCCGATGTCGTTGATGTGGAGGTTGGCGACGGAGAAGGCCAAGCGGGAAGCCCAGCTGCAACGGCTGGAGGCCCTGCTGGCCACCCCCGACGATCGGGCGGCCCTGCGGGCCCGGCAGCAGGCCCAGGCCCAGCAGGGTCAGGTGCGCCCCGGCCCGCAGGACTGACAGCACCGCCAGGGCGACGCACAAGGGGCAGTGGCTGAGTCCCATGGGGCCAGCCTGACGGCTGTTGGGCCAATGGGCGGGTGCGCGGCTGCTGATCCGACCAGAACTTCACGGAGTGGCCGGCGTACGGTGCAGGGGATCTGCGCACCGGGGTGATGGAAACCGACTACAGCACGGCCATCGCCGCCATGGTGGTGGTGGGCCTGGTGCTCACCGCCGGGGTGGTGTTCGTGCTGCGCCGCCCGAACGACCTCAACGGCTGAGCCCACGCCTCAACGGCTGGGCCGCCGGAAGAGCGTCTTGGAAGAAATCCCCCAGCCAGGCTTCCGCTGGGGGCCCCATCTCCCACGGCACCATCGAAGCGGGCGGCCGCAGACCCGCCATCCGTGCATCTACTCAGCCAACCCTGAAGACTTCCTGTGATCCCCGGGGGTTGGGGTTCGCACTCCAGGGGCGGTGTCTACGGTCCGGCTTTGCGCTAGATCTGGTGGAATTTCCGCAGCGCGCCAGCGAGCGATCCTTCGCCGCCACGTTGACCCCGCAGCAGCGCCGTTGGCTGGCCCAGCAGAGCGCCCTGCTGATGCAGCAGGGCCGCTTTGACGCCCTCGATGCCCTGGCGGCCGAATGGGATGACGAAGGCTGGGCGGCCGAGGAGTGCGACGCCGCGGCCTAGGGGTTGTCGGTCTGGAGCCACTGCACCAGAGCCTTGCTGGGGTCGGCGAGCTCCTCCAGGGAGCCATACAGCCAGCGTTGCCACCCATGCTGCGGCAGCCCGCTGAACACCATCAGGTTGAGGGGGTAGTCCTCCGAGTCGCTGCAACGCCGGAAGTCGTCGCGGTAGAGAAACACCGGCTTGCCGAGGGCGATGGCGGCCCCCAGCTCCAGCATCACCCCCTCATCGGGGGGTGTGCCGTTCACGATCGCCAGCAAGGCATCGGCGTCGCGCACGTCCTGCAGGTCGGCCTGGGCCACGCGCCAGGCCCAGCCCGGCTGGGCCAGATCCACCTGGCCGTTGCGGCTGAAGGGTTCCCATACCTCCAGCCCCAGGGCCTCCAGGGCGGTGATGAAATCGGGCAGCAGCCGCTGGCGCCAATGGGCGGAGAAGCCGTAGGGGGAGGCCAGGTAGAGACGGCGGCGGTTCATGGGCGCCTCTGCCGGTAGTGCTGTTCATCGGCGGCGGCCGCCGCGGCGCTCTCCCAGGGGAACAGCAGCCACTCCTGGGAGGCCGACACCTCGGCCGCGTGCCACCACAGGGGTTCGGCCTTGCTGATCCACACCAGCACATGGCACCCCTCCAGGTGGCGATAGGGGGCCAACGTCTGCCCCGTTTCGTAGACGTCGTCCACCACCAGGCAGCTGGGGCCGGGTCGCTCCATCAGTGGCAGCTCCAGGCGATGGCTCAGCGCCACCGCCAGCACCAGCCCGCCCCGGGGCACGCCGTGGACACCGCAGAGGTTGGGCAGCTGGCGGGCGTGGGCGGCCAGCTGCTCCACCGCCCGGTCGAACTCCTGCCAGCTGAGGGTGCGCATCGAGGCGGTGGTGTCCGTGGTGGGGTCAGTTGGACGGCGCGGCGGCCGGCGGTTGCACGTTGGGGCAGGTGGCGCCGTTGAAGCGGCTGGCGATGCGCTGGCTGCCCACCTGATAGATCTGCTGGGCCTTGGCGCTGTCGCCGGATTGCACGGCGGCGTTGAGTTTGCCGGCGAAGCGGGCGCAGGCCTGGTTGAGGTCGACGGCCTGGGCGGGCGTGGCACTGAAACTGAAACCCAGGCTGAGGCCGAGGGCCGCAAGGCCGGCCATGGCGGCCAGGGGAACCCGAGAGCGGTTCATGGGGCTCAGCGGAGATACCAACGCACCACCGCTAGCACCTGGCCGGCGGGGCCATGGCCGCTGATCAGCTCCCCCACCAGGGCGGCGGCGAAGCCGAGCATGGCCACGCGGCCGTTGAGCTGCTCCACGAAGCGCAGGGCTTCGGTGTTCCAGGGGCGCCGGGTGGTGAGCCCCTCGCCGAAACGCTCCAGGGGTTCGTACTGGAAGGGTTGCTCGCTCAAGGCCGCCGTTGCACGTGGCCAGGAGCCTATGCGCGGCGCGCGGCGGCTGGTGGGCTTCAGCCCAGCAGGTTGGTTTTGATCTGTGCAATGCGGGCCAGCAGGGCCGCCCGTTTTTGCTGTTGCAGGGCGTTGCGGGCCAGGAATTGAACGGCCGTCACCAGCCCCACCAGCTGCAGCAGCTGGCCCAGCAGCGGCAGCTCGTTGATGGCCCCCAGCACGGCGCCGGTGAGTTTGAGGCCCACGCCGGCCACCACCGCCAGCCCCAGGATCTGCAGGGCGGGCAGCAGTTGTTCCATCGACTGGGATTGGAACACCCCCAGCTGCTGGAGCAGCTCGCGGATGCCGCCGAGTTGGACGCCTGCACCCTGCGGGCTGGCGTTGTCGCCGCTGGTGTTGTCGCCGCTAGCGGGGGCCGGGGGCTGTAGGGGCCCCGGTGTCTCCTCCGCCAGGTGCAGCTCCAGCACCGGGGGCGCTTCGGCCAGTTCGGCGTCCGCGGGGGTGGGGTCTGCGGGATTCACCGGCATCGCGTGTCGCATGGCCCATTCTCGCCCGGGTGTCCAGGCGTCAGGGATGCTGGGGGCGCCCTCGCGGAGCCGCACTCTGGCCGTTGCCTTCCCCCTCGGGGCCTGGGGTGCCACCGGCCTGGCGGCCAGCGCAGCCCTGGGGCTCACGATCCTGATCACCGCCCTGGCCCGCACGTTCGCCCAGGCGCCACGGTTGGCAGCGGCCGCGGCCCCGGGGGCGCCCCTGCCTGACACCGGCCTCACGGTGGTGGTGCCCGCCTACAACGAAGCCCACAACATCGGCCCCTGCCTCACCAGCCTGCTGCGCAGCGAGTCCCCCTGCACGGACTGGCGGGTGCTGGTGGTGGACGACGGCTCCACCGATGCCACGGCCGCCGTCGCCCGGGCGGCGGCGACGGCCTGCGGGGAGGCCGGGGCGCGTTTCGCCCTGCTGGAGGCTGGGCCGCGCCCCGCCGCGGAGCGCTGGGTGGGCAAGAACTGGGCCTGCACCCGGGCCATGGAGCAGGTGCAGAGCCCATGGGTGCTGTTTATGGATGCCGATGTGCGGTTGCAGCCGGCCACCTTGCGGCGCGCCCTCGCTCAGGCCATCGCCGAGGGGGCCGACCTCTTCAGCCTGGCGCCGCGGTTGAGCTGCGGCTGCCTGGCGGAATGGATGGTGCAACCGATCATGGCCAGCCTGCTGGGGCTGGGGTTTCCGATCGAGGCCGCCAACGACCCCGCCAGCCCCGTGGCCTTCGCCGCCGGGCCGTTCATGTTGTTTCGCCATGAGGCCTACGCAGCCATCGGCGGCCACCGGGCCCTGGCGGCGGAGGTGGTGGAGGATCTGGCCCTGGCGCGCCGCATCAAGGGGGCCGGCTACGGCCTGCGCTACCGGCTGGGGCTCGATGCCCTGGAGCTGCGCATGTACGCCGACTTCGCCTCCCTGTGGGAGGGGTGGACCAAGAATTGGCTCCTGGGGCTCGACGGCAGCGTGGCCAAGGCCCTCTCGGCCGCCGTGGTGGTGTGGCTGATGTTCAGCGGGCCCTGGCTGCTGGCGCCGACGGCGGCCATCGCCGCGGCGCTGCTGCCCGCCGAGCGGCCCATCTGGCTCTGGGCCCTGGGGCTCGCGCTGGTGGGGATCGCCCTGCAACTGCTGCTGCGGCTGTGGACCCGCTGGCAGTTCCAGGTGCCGCTCACCCATTGGTGGCTGATGGGGGCCGGCGGCCTGGTGGTGGCGGCCATCGGCCCCACCTCCGTGTGGCGCACCCTCAGCGGCCGCGGCTGGACCTGGAAGGGCCGGCCCCTGGCCTAGGGGCGCAGGGCTGGGCGCAGAGGGGTGTGGCGCTGCGGTGCCGGCCATGGCTAGACCGAAACCAGATGGGCCCCGGCCATGACCGCCTACGCCGTGTTCTTCTGCGATGCCGTGGGCTGCAGCATTGAACCGGTGCGGGCCATGGATGAGGAGCACGCCAAACAGATCGTGCAATCCCGCAGCCCTGGGGTGCGCCGGGTGGCGGCCATCCCGGAAACCGACCTGGATGGGGTGGACCAGCAGCAACTACTGATGGATTGGATTCGCGCCCGCGGCTGAGGGCTTTCTTAATTGCCGTAGCAGACGTGGCCGCTGGGGATGAAGCCCTCGTAGCCGGCGGCGTTCACCAGGCTCCAGTCCTGCCCGAGGCCATTCACCTGGTTGCGCTGCACCGCCAGGGGCACCCCCGGACTGAGGCTGGCCACCACGGCGAAGTTCTGGTTGGGGCCGGTGCGCAGGGCCACGTTGCCGCCGGCGGAGCAGAGCCGTGCCCCGGCGCTGGGTGCCACCACCACCGGGGGCGTGGTGGCGGGCACCACCTCGGGGGTGACCTGCAGCGGCGGGGCCACCACCACCGGTGCCACCACGGTGGGGTCGATCACCACCGGCCGGGCCCAGCACCCGCCCCAACAGCGGTAGCCATGCCAATAGGCCTGGGCAGGGGCCGGAGCCCAGGCGGCCAGGCCGCTCAGCAGCATCGAGCAACCGAGCGGTGCCAGCAAACGGCGGGGCGAGCGGGTCATGGCTGGCAGGTGACGGAAACGATCAGGCCGTTGAGGGCAATGCGGTAGGCGTGCTTGGCCCCGTGGAGCTGTTGTTGCATCGCGGCCACGCCGGTGCCGCCGGGCAGCTGGCGATAGGCGCTGTCAAGGCTTTGCCATTGGCGCTGAACAGCCGCCATGGCGGGCAGCTTGGCGAGGGCTGCATCCCCCTGGAGCCCCCGCTCACTGGCCTGCAGCACCGCGAAGCTGGCCCGGGCATCGGCCGCGGCCACCTGGAGGCCCAGGTTGTTGAACTCGGTGAGGGCCTGGGCGGTGTGGTTCAACCGCAGGCAACTGCCCGCCGGCACGGCAGTGGCCGCAGCGGCCGTCGTGACCACCGGGCCGGCCAGGGCCAGCAGGGCGCTACCGCCGGCGATCAGCAGCCCGCGTTGCGCCAGGGTTCGGACACGTTTGGGCATTGGTGCAGCCATCCCCAAGTGGTCGATCCGTAGCCGTCATCGCAGGTCGATGCACCAGGTGGGCAGCTCCTTGGCCACGCATTGATTCATGTGGTGGGCGTGGCGTGCGATCGGAATCAGGCAGATGGCGATCACCACCAGCGCCGTGGTGCTCACCGCGGCGAGCACGGGGTAGGCGTGGGCCCGCACCATCTCGCGGGGTGTGAGCGGAGGGCCGGGGTGTTGGCTCATGGCGGGTGGGCTCAGCGCAGCACGGTGAGTTTCAGCACCACCAGCAGCAGGGCCGCCGCCAGCACCCAGAACAGCCAGGTGAGCTTGAAGCTGATGGCCACCACCAGGCCAACCAGAAAGAGAGCAATGAAACGTCCGAGGGTCATGGGCGGTGGAGTCGGGCGGGTGCGCCAGGGGAGCGACCCCTATGTTGAGCCCCGCTTCAAGCCCCTGCGATGACCCTCCCCGCCCTGCCCGCCGTGGTGACCCTGGCGGCACTGATCACCTATCAGGGCACCGCCATGGCGGTGGGCCAGGCCCGCGTGAAGCACAAGGTGATGCCGCCTTCCACGAGCGGCCCGGAGCCGTTTGAGTGCGCCCTGCGGGTGCAGCAGAACACCCTGGAGCAGCTGGTGTTCTTCCTGCCCACCTTCTGGCTGGCGGTGCTGCTGGGCTCCCCCGAGTGGGCCTCCCTGCTGGGGTTCATCTGGGTGGGCGGCCGCGTGGCCTACGGCGTGGGCTACCGCATGGCCCCCGGCAAGCGCGGCCCGGGCTTCGGCATCAGCTTCCTGAGCAGCGTGGTGCTGCTGCTGATGGCGATCGTGGGGGTGTTCCGCGCCTAACGGCGCAACAGCCGGATCCACGCCCACCACAGCACCGCCACCGGCACGGCGGCCACCAGCAGCACCTTCAGGCTCTCCAGCTGCTGGGGGTTCATGGCCAGGGCGCTCAGAAGCCGTAGGGCAGGCAGGCCTGCTGCACATCGGCCACCGAGGCCATCACCTCATTGGGCACCGCATCCTGCAGGGGCAAGAGGGCCACGATCTGGCTCAGCTCGCTGATCTCCTCTTTGCAGAGGTGGGAGGCCTTGGCGTAGGCGGGGTTGCGGATGAGGGCCTTCACCCGAACTTCCGCCTGGCGACAGGGTTGGGCTTGGCTCGATTCCACACAGTTCTGCAGGCTGGCCTGCAGGGTCCAGAGGGCATCGCTGGCGGCGGCGGGCCCGGCTGCCAGGGGGATGGCCGTGGCGCTGAGGCCGATGAGGCCCGCGGCAAGCAGGCGGAGGGAGTTGATCGGCTGGCGCATCACTGCGGCGGGCGTGACATCTGCATTGTGGCCTCAGCGGTTGAGGCGCTGCATCTGCCAGGTGACCAGCGTGCCCACCGGGCTCCAGAGCAAGTAGGGCAGCAGCAACAGGGCGGCGTTGCGGGAGCTGCCCAACACAATCACGGCCAGGGCCACACCCCACACCCAACCGGCGAAGCCCACCACGGTGCCGTTGGCCAGCCGCCGCGTGCGGCAGATCAGCCAGGTGTAGCTCTGCACCAACACCAGCAGCAGCAGGTAGCCCGCCAGCAGCGACAGGCTCCAGCTGGCGTTCCAGGCCAGCAGGGCCGAGGCATAGAAGCAGGCGTAGATCGTGATCCAGATCAGGGGGATCCAGCGCTCAAAGGTGAGCCAGTCGGGGCGGCGCAACTGCAGAAACCAGCTGAATTGGCTGCGGCTGGGGTTGAGGCCCGCCACCACCGCCACCAGCACCAGCAGGATCACCAGGGGGGCGGGCATCACGGGCGGCATCACGGCGCTGCGGCTGGTATCAGTGTGATCTCCGGATGCTCGAGGGCCAGCTGCTGCAGCTGCCCCCGCAGGTGGGCCAGCAGCGCCTCCAGCTCGGGTTGGCCGAGGGCATCGCGGTGCACCACCACGGCATCTCCGGAGTGGAAGGGCAATAGCAGTGGCAAACGGCAGAGCTGGCCGCCACACACCCGCAGGCTGAGGGGGGTGCCATACCCCACCACCAGATCCGCCTCCACCCGGCCCTCCCAGCGCTCACGCCGGTAGCGCCGCATGCGCACGGCGTCGTTCCAGAGGCCGATGCGGCGCAGCTGGGCCTCCACCAAGGGATAGCTTCCGGCCGGGAGCCCGAGGGAGGGGAACGCGGCCACATCCTCAAGGCTGGGCCGCTGCAGCTGCAGCAGGGGGTGGCCGGGGGCAGAGGTGAAGAACACCGGCATGTGGCTCAGCTCAATGGCGGCCAGGTGCGGGTGGTCGGCAGGGGGGAGATCGGGCAGTCCGGCGATCCAGGCATCCACGATGCGCTCCTCAACCAGCTGCAGGTTGCGCTGCACCCCCACGATGTTGGAACGCCCGAGGAGCCAGCGGGGCGGCAGCCCGGCGCAGAGGGTGGGGGCGCTCCAGTAGGTGGCCTCCAGCCGCAGGGGCCGGTGGCCCATCCAGCGGGCCACCTGGTGCACGCGGCGCTCCAGCTGCAGGAAGGTGGCATCACCGATCAGCTGCCATTCCCCCTGCTGCCGCTCCATGCGCAGGCCGAACAGCTTCAGGGCGCGGTTGCTGTGGCGGCTCACCGTGGCCTGGCTGATGCCCAGCACGCGGCTGGCCTCATCGCCGGATCCGAGCCATTGCAGCCCGTCCAATCCCTCCAGCACCTCCTGGCTGATCACCGTGCCCCGAAGCTGCGCTCAGATGGAGAGCATCTGGAAGCCGAGGGCGATCAGCACCGCCCCCCCCACGATCTCCAGGCGGCTGCCGAAGGCCGCGGGCATGCGTTTGGCCAGGCCCAGGCCCAGGTAGGTGGAGGCGAAGGCCGCCAAGGCGATGGCGATCGTGTAGTTGGCGATCGGTTTGCCCGCCAGCCCCAGGGTGATGCCAACCCCCAGGGAGTCGATGCTGGTGACGGTGGACACCAGCAGGATCTTCAGGAAGCTGTGGGTGCGCGGGTCCTCCGCTTCGGTGGTGTCGTCGGGGTTGTGGTGGTAGGCCTCCCAGCACATGTGCCCCCCCACCGCCACCAGCAGCACGAAGGCCACCCAGTGGTCGTAGCTGGTGATCAGATCCTTGGCGATGCTGCCCAGCAGGAAGCCCAGGGCGGTGGCGGCCCCTTCGGCGAAGGCGGAGCTGAAGGCAAAGGAGAAGGCCCGCTGCGCCGAAAAACGGCGGAACCCCATGGCGAAGGCCGCCGAGAAGGAATCCACACTGAGAACAACCGCAAACAACAGGATTTCCCAGGTCATCGCTGCGTTCGCTGCCCGACTCAGCGTAAAGGCCGGTCGCCTCAGGCCCCCCGTGCCAACAGGGCCCGCTGGGAGGGGATGCGCAGCTGCCGGGCCAGCCCCAGCCGCTCCAGCAGGCAGATGAACCGGTAGGTGGGATCGGGCAGCACCACCACACGGCCCCGGCGCAGGGTGAGCCCCTGGCGGGCCGAGCCCTGGAAGGCATGGTGCAGGTTGTGCCAGCCCTCGCCGAGGGTGAGCAACGCCACCCAGGGGTTGTTGCGGCTGGCGTCACCGGTGGCGAAGGGTTGGCTGCCCGCCAGGTGGGCCACCGAATTGACGCTGGCCACGGCGTGGAACAGCACCGTGGTGCTGAGGCAGAAGGCCCCCAGCCACTCCAGGCCCCCCAGCTGCCATGACAGCCAGGCCAGGGCCAAGGGCGGCAGCACGTGCAGCCGGTCGATCAGCCGCAGCACCGGATCGGCTTCGATGGCGGCCGGCAGGGTTTCCGGGTGGAAGGCGGGGCCCAGCAACCAGCCCAGCTGGGCATACCAGAACCCCCGCCAGCTGCTGGGGCTGAGCAGGGGACTGTGGGGGTCGTGGCCCGTGTCCACATGGCGGTGGTGCTGCATGTGGTGGGCGGCCCACCAGCTGGGGCCCATCTGGCCGGCGGAGGCCGCCACCAGCGAGCCGATCCACCACACCGGCCGCGGCGCCTGGTAGCTGCGGTGGGCGATCAGGCGGTGGTAGATGGCCGTGGTGGCCAGCATCCGCAGCAGGTAGAGCGCCACGGCCCAGAGCAGGGCTGCCGCCCCCAGCCCCGTGGCCAGCACAAGGCCACAGCCCAGGTGGCACAGCAGGATCAGCACTGGCCCGAGGCCGTGCAGGGCTTTGCGGAGGGTCAGAACGGCACCGGAATTGCGCACCCTAACCGCGTGCGCTCAGCAGTCATGCGGCGAGGAGCAGCAGCGCTAGGAGCGCCACGGCGGCCGGTTCGGCCGAGTCCACAGGTGATCCCCCAGGCGCTGCACTCTCCCAGATCGTCCGCCTAGGGTCGAGCCGCTGCACCGCGCCGGCCGATGCCCACCGCCAGCTTGGGAGCGCTGCAGGTGGTGTGGTTCAAGCGCGATCTGCGGGTGCATGACCATGGGCCCCTGAGCCAGGCGGCACTGCGGGGGCCGGTGCTGCCCCTGTATGTGGTGGAGCCGGAGCTGTGGCAGCAGCCGGATGCCTCGGCGCGGCAGTGGGCCTTCGCCCGGGAGGGGCTGGAGGAGTTGCGCCTCGCCCTGGCGGCCCTGGGCCAACCCCTGGTGGTGCGCTGCGGTGCGGTGCCACAGGTGTTGGAGCAGGCGCGGCGGCGCCTGGGGATGGTGGCCCTGTGGAGCCACGAGGAAACGGGCAACGGCTGGACCTACGCCCGCGACCGGCAGGTGGCCGCTTGGTGCCGCCGGCACGGCATTCCCTGGTGTGAGGTGCCGCAGTTTGGGGTGGTGCGGCCCCTGCCCAGCCGCCGCGGCTGGGCCCAGCGCTGGGAGGGGCGCATGGCGGAGCCGCTGCAGTTGCCGCCGGCGTCGCTGCCACCCCTGGAGGGGGTGGAACCCGGGGCGTTGCCCACGGCGGAGCAACTGGGGTTGGCGCCGGATGATCCGCCGCAGCGGCAGCGGGGTGGCCGCAGCCAGGGCACGGCCCTGCTGGCCAGCTTCCTGGCCCAGCGCAGCCGCCGCTACCACGCGGAGCTGTCGAGTCCGCTCACGGCGGCCCAGAGCTGCTCGCGCCTGTCGGCCCACCTGAGCTGGGGCACGGTGTCGTTGCGGGAGGTGGTGCAGGCCTGCCGCGTCCGGCGCCAGGAGTTGGCGGGGCAGCCGGCTCAGGGCCGCTGGCCCCTGGCGTTGCAGCGCTTTGAGGAGCGGCTGCATTGGCATTGCCATTTCATCCAGAAGCTCGAGGACCAGCCGGATCTGGAGCAGCGGGAGCTGCATCCGCTCACCGCCGGGCTGCGGCAGGGCGATGGGGAGCGGCTGGCGGCCTGGGCGCAGGGGCGCACGGGCCTGCCGTTTGTGGATGCCTGCATGCGCTCCCTGCGGGCCACCGGTTGGCTCAACTTCCGGATGCGGGCGATGTTGATGTCGGTGGCGAGCTACCAGCTATGGCTGCCCTGGCGCGACAGCGGCCTGGAGCTGGCCCGGTTATTCATCGATTACGAGCCCGGCATCCACTGGAGCCAGTGCCAGATGCAATCGGGCACCACCGGCATCAACACCATTCGCATCTACAACCCGCTCAAGCAGGGGCTCGACCACGACCCCCAGGGCCGCTTCATCCGCCGCTGGCTGCCGGAGCTGGCGGTGGTGCCGGCGGTGTACCTGCACCAGCCGTGGACCATGCCCCTGGAGCTGCAGCGGCGCCTCGGCTGCGAGCTGGGGCGCGACTACCCCCTGCCGATCGTGGATTGGGCCGAGGCGGCGGCCCTGGCGCGCGATCGCCTCTGGGGGCTGCGGCGGCAGCAGGGCTTCGCGGCGGCGGCCGATGCCATCCAGCACCGCCACGGTTCCCGCCGTTCGGGCCTGGCCCGCAGCGGCGGCCGCCGGCGCACGGGGAGGGCCGCGGCCCGGGCGGCGGCGGAGGCCTCCGGGCAGCTGAGCCTCGACCTCGGTGGCTAACGCCCCGGGCGGGTGAGGATGGGCACCTGCTTAGGAGTGCATGGCCCGTTTCCTTTTGGCGCTCCAGTCCACCCGGCCCCTGGCTGCCGCCCAATTGCTGGAGGCGCTGACGCCGCTGCTTCAGGCCATCGGGGCGGAGGTGGACCACCGCACGCCGGCGCACCTCAGTGCCCTGGTGAAGGCGGGGCAGGATCCCCAGCGCATGCAGCTGTTCGCCGATGTGCAGGCCACGGCGGCGGGCCCGGTGCTGGAGCTCACGCTGCTCAGCCGTGAGGCGATGGGCAAGGGGGCGCCGGAAACCCGGGCCGTGTTTGAGCAGATGCTGCTGCAGTCGGAGCGGTTGCCGGGCTTTGCGGTGTGCTTCCGCTCCGACCGCGATGGTTCACGCTCGCGCTGAGCCGCCAGCGTCCAGGTCCAGCTCCACCTTCACCACATCCACCGGGCCACGGCCCTCGCGGTTGAGCTCGCGGGCGGCGCGGATGGCGGCCTCGTGGGCGTGGAACAGGTGGGCCTCCCGCCAGTTGTTCACCTCCGCCAGGCCCTGGCCGTCGGAGGCCACCGCCAGGAAGGTGCCGCGCTCCAGCAGCCGGATGGCATAGCGCTCCGGCTGGGTGCAGTCGTCCGGATGGGCCGGATCCAGGTGGGGCGCCCAGAAATGGAGCATGACTCCTGGTTACACGGTCTGGAGCCAGTCCGCCAGCAGCGCCTGGCGCCGTGATGTGGGAATCAAGGCACTGTGGAACGCCGCCAGGGTGCAATGGGGGTGGCTCTCGGCCGCAAGCTCCAGGGCTTCATGGCGGTTGCCGGCCACCACCTCATCGATGCCGGCCTGGCTGCCGCCGTTGGGCAGGGGGCAGGAGAAGAACACTTCGTAGCGATGTTGCAGCATGAGTCTCGTGCGAGACCCTATTGCTAGCCACGCTGGGCTGTCCTGGCTCAGAGGCTGCGCAACACCTGCAGATCCTCCTGGTCCAGCGGTGTGGGGATGCCGTGCTGCAGCAGGTCGGCGAAGCCGCCGTCCTGGCTGAGCACGGTGAGCAGATACAGCCGCTGCGGGCCCGGGTTCTCCAGGTCGTGGAGGGCTTCCTCGGGCACCAGCACAAAGTCGCCGCCGCGGGCGGTGATGGAGCGATCCCCCACGTGGAAGATCACCGTGCCCCGCAGCACGAAGAACAGCTCTGCCGCATGGTGGTGGGCATGGGGCGGCACGCGATCGCAGGGGTCGTGCACCTCCAGAAACATGGTGCAGGCCCCCTGGTCGGGGTTGCTCAGCAGGGCCAGGCGGCAATGGTCCGCCTGGCCGAGGCGATAGCCCTGCAACTGCTCGGGGTGGAGGATCCGCGGCAGCACCGGTGGGGCCCTGGGCTCAGGAGCCCAGTTTGTTGGTCTTGATGTAGTTCTGCAGGCGCTGCAGCTCGGCGGGCGGAATCAGGGAGGGACAACGGTTGGCGTTGTCCTCCGCCAGGTCGAGGGCGGTGCCGTTAAACACCTGGTCGTTGCTCAGGGGCTGGTTGTTGTTCACCCCTTGAATCATCGAGCCGTTTTCCTTGATCACGATGGCGGCGATGGTGCTCACGGCCGACTGATAGGCCGTGGGGTAGGCCACGTTCTGCTTCAGCAGGGTGCACATGTTGATCGACACCACGTCGATGTAGCTCTGCAGGGTGGCCTGGCTGATGGGGGTGGGGGCAGATGCCGTAGGGGCTGCAGCGGGAGCTGCAGCCTGGGCGAGGGCGGCCTGGCCGGTGGAGAGCACCAGGCCCAGGGAAAGGGAGGCGAGGCTGGCGGCGCGCTTGAACATTGAGGGGATGGATCCATCGATGGCCGCAGTTTGCCAGTGCTGGCCTTAGAAGGCCTGGGTGTCGTAGATGTTCATCGTGGCGTAGCCCAGGGAGGCGGCCACGGGGTTAGGGCCCGCCGGCAGCGCCTGCACGGCAAACATGTAGGTGTCAGCCCAGCGCGGATTGTTCTGGGGCACCAGGCTCAGGGTGATGGTCTGCCCCGGCTGCGGCGGCTCCAGGAAGGTCACCGTCATGGTGCGGGAGGCGTTGTCGAACACCGCCTGCACGGGGAAGGTCTTGCCAGCCCGCCGCGGTGTGCCCACGAAGGCGGTGGTCTGGTTGGGGAAGAACTGGAAGTTGCGGTCGGTGCCGCGGGTCTGTTGGATCACCATCCCCCCGAGGCCGGCGCCGGCGTTCGCCGGCAACGTGACCGTGAAGTAGTACTGACTGGCCAACATGACGTACCAGTAGTAGTTGGTGAAC
>Ga0194110_10002130_pt1 | contig 25190 bp, 27 predicted proteins | sample TA2Kig1200mmetaG_FD_146192 | JGI IMG/M metagenome (GOLD analysis project Ga0194110, IMG submission 146192) | Freshwater microbial communities from Lake Tanganyika, Tanzania - TA2015032 Kigoma Deep Cast 1200m | ecosystem: Environmental > Aquatic > Freshwater > Lake | place: Tanzania: Lake...
GATAAGATCAATTGTGTTATTCTTGATTAGATTCATCCCTTCAACGCAGTTCATATTGTAAATTTTGTTGAGTTCGATCTTTGTCAAATTAGTAATTCTACTAATACACTTGTTTAATAATGTCATTGAAACAAAATCAAAAAGAAATGGATGGACTTGGCGAGATTTGATTCTCGTTTTGTATTATAGAATCCTTTAGTTTATCGATATTTCATTCTGCCTTTTATGCGCTTTACATCATTCATCTCTTCACGGAGATGCTGTCTTAACAGTCGTTCATGATCACGTTTATGTTTCCAGTAAGCATTTAGAACAGACTGTCTTGATTTTGCTCGCTTGAGGGCAGTTGCATAACTTCGATGGATTCCACCTATTGCTCTTGCATAGCTTCCTGAGCCCATGCTTCATTGGATAGTTGCATAGTAGATAACTTTAGCGCATGTATCATCTTAGCACCTTTGCTGAGTTTAGGTTGACCACTATTCCCCTCTTACCTCCATAGGGGTACAGGTGAGCAGGTATTGTGTATGGATCTGGATGTCTCATGCAACAGTTTGCACTTGTCAATCAATAAATCAGGTCTTTGAGTATGTCTATAGGTATCCATTGAAGTATTTTTGTCCAAAATGTAGATCTGTGCTTGAAATCCAAAAGACCTTCAATTCCAAGACAATGCTTTCTTGCACAAAGTGTGACCTAAAGGGAATTGTAGATTATAAAAAAAATCCCGATGAGGCATATCTTGATTTTCTTGTACAATACGACCATGGAACAATACAGGATAAAGCGCAGTTTGGGCAGATGCTAGTAACTAGCGGGATTTTACAAAGCGAAGATGAAATTAAAAAAATGCTTAAAGGATACGAGCCTGATGAGCTTACAAAGTCCGTATTATTTTCAAAAAATGATTATGTTTCTTTTTATAAAACAATCAAAGAGCCCGAGCCTGAACTTGGCTCTGATGTAACTGAACTTGGCCTAGATTCACAAATCTCAAAGTATTTGCGTCAGAAAAGTATCAAAAAATTTTACAGATTTCAAGAAGATGCAATAAAAGAGATATCTTATGGAAATAATGTAGTAATTTCTGCGCCGACTGCTTCTGGAAAAACAGAGGCATTTATGGTGCCAGTAATACAAAAAATAAAGCAAGTGCAAGAAAATCCAAGTAAAGTTCTTGCTTTGTTTGTCTATCCGACAAAATCTCTGTCACGAGACCAGTTTCCAAAGATTTCAGAGCTTGCAAAAATGATCGATGTTAATGTCCAAGTTTTTGATGGCGATACCAAACAGACAGAGCGTGCAAAGATTATAGATAATCCACCACAGGTAATTATCACAAATTTTGATGTGTTACACTATCATCTTTTGAATAGAACAAGGTTTGCATCATTGCTTGATTCTGTAAAGTTTATGGTTGTAGATGAGGTTCACGTGTATTCTGGGATATTTGGCTCTAACGTTCATTATATAATTAAAAGGCTAAAGCGCCTTTGCAAAAAAATTCAGTTTATTGCATCATCTGCTACTTTGAAAAATGCAAAGGAGTTTTGCGAGCAGCTTTTTGGTGAAAAAATGATTCTCGTTGAAGGTTATGGGAAAAAAGGCGATATTGATTTTGCCATGTTGTTTCCATCGCTTCGAACACAAAGGGCTCTAATGATAGATCTTGCAAAAAAACTAACAAACAAAAAACACAAGACCATGGTTTTTAGCAATTCCCATCTAAATTCTGAACTTCTTGCAATGCAGGCAAAAAAACAAAAAATTGACATCAAGGTTCACAGGGCAGGCCTGATGGCAAACTATAGAAAAAAAGTCGAACAGTTATTCAAGTCAGACAAGCTAATGGCAATTTCCTGCACACCGACGCTTGAGTTAGGAATTGATGTTGGCAATGTAGATGGGATAATTTCTGCAACAATTCCTGTAAACAGATTAATGCAGAGAATTGGCAGGGCTGCAAGAAAAGGCCAGCGAGGCTATGCGTTTTTGGCTCTTGGGAATGATCCTATCTCACAGTACTACAAAAATCACCCACATGACTATTTTGATGATGTGGAGAGAATCTACATAGACCCAAAGAATCCCTTTGTTGAGGAATTTCAAGTGGTTGCAATGGCATGTGACAAGCCAATTGCAAAGCATGAGCTAAAAGAGCATGCTCAGGTAATTGAAGCGCAGCTAAGAAATGGAAATCTTGTTTTGTATGAGGACAGATATGTCCCAAATTACGACAAGGCCAGATCACTTGTAAATGATTACAGCATTAGGGGAATAGGAAGGTCTGTTGATATTTTCCTAAATGAGCGAAAGGTTGGAGACAGGGTGCTGCCAATTGCACTAGAAGAGCTTCATTCCTCTGCGATCTATTTTCTTGCAGGTTCCAGATACAAGGTAGTAGAGTTTGATTATCCAGACAAGATGTTTGCAAGAATTGTTCCGGTACCAAGAGACTATCCATATTACACAAAGGCCTTGACTGAAGAGTGGCCAACTATTGAGACTGTTTATGAAAAGCGACGTGTCTTTGGACTAGAGACTGCGTTTTGCAAGTTGCATATTCAAAAAAAGGTCTACGGTTATGCCAACATAGAGTTAGGCCATGAAATTACCCAAGGGCAAAAGATTCTTCTTGACAGACCACTAGAATATGATTTTGTAACAAAGGGGCTTGTTTTTCATGCGCCAAGACCATTAAATGAAATCGAAAAGTCAGACGATGGTCAATATATCGAGGCAAGCGGCTACCATGCAACAGAGCATGTAGTGATTGAAGGAAGTAACATGATTACTGGTGGAGTGTCACAGGATTTGGGTGGGATTTCGCTTGGCACATCTGGTTTGATCTTTATTTATGATGGCGCAATTGGTGGAAATGGCGCAAGTAAAGCACTTTATGATAGGCTAGAAAAGGCATTTGAGCGCAGCATGTACATTGTAAAGGAATGTCCATGCAAAAATGAGGCGGGTTGTCCCAGATGTACATTTTCATACAGATGTGGCAACAACAACGAGTTTTTACACAAGCTTTCATCGCGTGAAGTTTTACAGCGAATCAATGACAAGGAAATAACAGAGCTTGAAGAACCAACCGAAGGAGACAAGCCGTTAGTATAATGCAGAGCTACTCTTTAGAGTTATTAGTACCACGTTTTTTATTCAAATAATGGAAAAAGTAGCGCTTGTTACAGGAAGCTCAAGTGGAATAGGATATGAAACTGCGCTTGCCCTTGCAAGAAAAGGGTATCACACATTTGCAACCATGCGCGATACTAAAAAATCAAAAAACATTCTTGATGTCGCGAAAAAAGAAAACCTAAAGCTTGATGTCATAGAGCTTGATGTAGACAAGGAAGACTCTATCAAATCAGCTATTAGCAAAATAATGTCACAGAAAGGAAGAATCGATGTTTTAGTAAATAATGCAGGATATGGATTGTTTGGCTGTCTTGAAGATATTTCGATTTCAGATTTAAAAAAACAGTTTGAGACAAACTTGTTTGGAATTGTTAGACTAATCCAAGAAACTGCGCCAATTATGCGAAAACAAGGATCGGGGATTATAGTAAATGTGAGCTCTGTTGCAGGAAGGATTGGTTTTCCAGGATCTCCAGCATATATTAGCTCAAAGTTTGCATTAGAGGGCCTTAGCGAGAGTATGAGATATGAAATGTCACCATTTGGCATAAAGACGATAATAATTGAGCCTGGAGTGATAAAGACAAACTTTATCTCATCGATGAAAGTTGAGAAAGGAAAACCGGATTCGCCTTACAAAGACATAATCGACAAGGTCTACAAGGGAATCAAAATGATGGCAGAGATGGGAACTCATCCAAGCGAGGTTGCAGACACGATAATAAAGGCAATTGAGGCCAAAGAACCGCTTCCAAGATATGTTGTTGGAAATGATGCGCAGATGTTTTTGGAGGCAAAGAAAATGAAGACAGACATCGAGTTTGAAAACTATTTGAAAAAAGAGCTGTTTTAGGTCGTGCTAAAATACTATCATTTTATTGCAAAAAATAGTGGTTAAATTGATATACGCCACATAACGAGTTTTTGTCAAAGTCCGTAATTTACAGGAATAGATAATCAAAAATGAAATGGAAAACACTACAGCATAATGGAATACTGTTTCCGCCGCCTTTTGAGTCAAAAGGAATAACAGTCAAGATCAAAGGCGAGAAGGTTAGCCTTGATTTGCTACAAGAGGAAATGATCTACCAGTGGGCAAAGAAAAAGGATACGCCTTATGTCCAAGACAAGGTGTTTCAGAAAAATTTTGTTGCAGATTTTGCTGCAACTTTGCCTCAAAAATTTAAGAATATTTCTTATTCTGATATTGATTTTACAGATACCTACAAGATAGCAGACAAAGAAAAAGATGCAAGGGAGCTAATGACAAAGGAAGAAAAAAAGGCATTAGCCATACAACGCAAAAAAATTCGAGAACAGATGAAGGAAAAATTTGGTAAAGCTATCTTGGATGGAAATGAAGTCGAGGTTGCAAACTATATGGCAGAACCACCAGGTATTTTCATTGGGAGGGGAGATCATCCATTAAGAGGAAAATGGAAACGCCGGATTGGCCCAGAAGATGTCATACTCAACCTTGGCAAGGAAGCTACAGTACCAAAAGAAAAGTGGGGAAAAATAATTCATGATAAGGATTCAATGTGGCTTGCCAGCTGGATGGATGATCTAACACAAAAACGCAAGTATGTTTGGCTTTCAGATACAGCTGGTCTAAAACAGGAAAGAGACAAGGCAAAGTATGACAAGGCCTTGACGCTTGCAACCCAAATTGCCAAAATCAAAGACAGTATGGTAAAAGACATGAAGAGCAAGGATCCAAAGGTTAGAAAAATTGCAACTGCGTGTTACCTGATTTACCGAACTTCGATGAGGGTTGGAGACGAAAAGGATCCTGATGAGGCAGATACTGTTGGCGCAACAACACTAAGAAAGGAGCATGTAAAGCTTGGAAACAACTCCATAGAGTTTGATTTTTTGGGAAAAGACAGCGTTAGATGGCAAGAGACAATACAGGTTGTTGATGATGATAAGCAATTTTATGAAAACTTGAAAGAGTCAATCGCAAATAAAAAACCAAACGAAGAGATCTTTGACGGAATAACATCAAGACATGTTAATGCCTATTTTTCAGGCATAGTAAAAGGCCTAACAGCAAAGGTATTCAGAACATATCTTGCGACAAACGAAGTCAAAGATTATTTGAAAAAACATGCAAATATCAAATCAGAATCTCCTAATGTAAAACTGTACCATGCAAAAATGGCAAACTTGCAGGCAGCAATAATGTGTAACCACAAACGAACAATTCCAAAAACATTTGAAAATGCATTGCAAAAAAAGCGAGATCTGCTAAAAAAGATTCAGGAAACAAAACCAAAGACTGAACAAAAAGAAAAACTAGAGGAAAGAAAAGAAAAAATCAAACTTGCAATCGACCTTTCTGAAAAAACTAGAGACTATAACTTGGGAACATCGCTTCGCAACTACATAGATCCTCGTGTTTTCAAGGCATGGACTGATGAAGTAAAAGCTGATTGGGAAAAACTTTACACTGCTGCACTGCAGAAAAAATTTCTTTGGGTAAAAAACGAAAATGTCAAGTGGAAGGATATAGTTACACAATAAATTTAGAATCGTTTAATTGCGCCAAACTGGCGTCTAATCTTTGTGCCGGAGTAGCTCAGCCTGGCCTAGAGTGCCAGTCTCCACATAAAGGGCAATACTCATAATCTGGAGGTCGTGGGTTCGAAACCCACCTCCGGCATTACAAAGTTTGTTTTTCAAATGGCTCTATGTGACAGACGATGTTTAAGATAAATCCGAAATAAGACTAGAGATACCGCTAAGATTCCAACCGCTACCAAAAATGTGGTCAAATATCCACTGATGTTGGTGATAAAACCTGCCATCAATGCAGCGCTAAAGATTCCTATTCCAATCATAAAGCTGTTTACTCCAAGATACCTTCCCTCAAAGCCTCGAGGTATTGTCTTAAACAAAAGAATAGAGTTTGATGTGCTAAATATCGAAAATGCCATGACCATTATGCTTGAAGAAACAGCAGCTACTACAAACGAATCAAAGCCAAGAGTGATTGGAATTAAAAATGCAGTTGTAAGTACTGCAGCTATTCTAGGTATAAATGAAATTGTTGTTGCACGCTCTTCGCCTATCTTTGAAGTCAGTCTTGGAACAAGATAGAATATTACAAGAAGTGTTATTGTTTGAATCAAATAGACTGTAAATACCTGAGAATCAGAAAATTGATGATCTTTTAGAAAGGGAATGAATGCTGTAAAGTAGATGTTGCTTCCCAGATAAAAAAAGAAATTTGTTAAAAACAAAATTCCAATTTCGTGAGATATATTTCCTTTAAAAATCGAAATTAAATGTTTAAAGTCTACCCTATGTGGAATTTTTGGAAATACTATGTGAAAATGAAATCGAAAGTTTCTAAAAACAGAGTTCATACCATGCACTGATTGGGCGATTGTATGACGTTCAAGAAAGGTTGAGCTTTTTACTATTACACTTGTAACAACTGCTATGCTGCTAGTTATTGCACAGAACAAAAAATATGGCCCTACTTCAAAATAGTAATTCCAAATACTTCCCACAACAAAGGCGGTAAAGCTTCCAAAGGTAGTAATTATTGCAGTAAACGAAAAGAGCTTACTCCACTGGTTGTTAGGAACAGTCTCCATTACAAGAAGTTGTGTTATTGGGTTTTTGCCAACTAGGAAAAATCCAATTATTGCAGATATTGCGTATATGATACCAAGTTCTTTTGTAAAATAAAGCCAGATACAGCATGATGCAATAATAGAAAAACAAACCAGTAGGATTGCTCGTTTGATATGAAATCTATCTATTATTTTGCCCCAAAAAATTGAGCCTAGCGCAGAAGCACCGTATTGAAGTGCGATGACGATTCCAACGTCACTTACTGTACCTCCAAGTGAAATTACGTATAATGGTAAAACAATATGCAAGCCTTCCGCAGAGATACTCGAGGGCAAAATGTACAGCATCCAGTTTTTTTTCGATGAAAACATAGTTTGAACACACTTGATTTTAGATGCTTTGATATCCTTTATGTGATGAAAAAATGTTTGTATTCAAACTAATTTTACAAAGCTAGTTACTGTTAAATCTAGTTCAAATCCGATTGATAACAAAATGGGTGAATTAGAAGAATTTTCTGAATCCTTGCTTGCACAACTTGAAGTAGAGTTAGATGAAGAAAAAGTGATAAAAGATCTAACTGAAAAAATAAAAGAAAACGCAAGTTTTACTATAAAATTTGACTCACTTGAACAAATTTCTGAAAAAATTTTTTCAGATATGAAAGAAAAGATAAGTGATTTTACTGGAATTGCAGTTTTGCCACAAACTAGCATAGCGTATCCTGATTTAGATGGTTTTAAGAAATTAAAAGGAAAAAAGGTCTTTGCGGCATCAAATGCAGCAAAGTTTGTCGAAGAGTTATTTGATGCTGTATCAAAAAAAGACACTAAGAAAATTTCATCGTTGATACAGCAAGATGCTGCCAAGTATTTTGTGTATTCTACTTATGCAATTCAATATCTATCAAAAATTTCTACCACCTATGGCGATTATCTAGATGGTATGATTTATCTAAACAAGTTTATTCTCTCAAGTTATCCGCAGATTATTCTTTACAGACAAGGAAAGCTATACGAGCCAAAGTTTGAGTCTATAAAGTCAGGTTATGTTGGTGCACTGAAAATGACTATTCTTGAGGAGATGATTCATTCGATTCAAGAAAAATTGCAACAGATGAACAAAAATGCAGCAATGAGTGTCAATGCCTTAAACGAAGAGCTTGCAAAGATAATTTTGAGTCTAGATGACAAGACTGTGGCGAGTTTATCAGAATATCTTCAGATACAGCCTGTTCCAGATGATTTTCCGATTGCAAAAAGAGCAAATCTGTTTTTTATGTTAAATCCAGATAATTTCATAGTAAATGTACTTGGGCCCGATGTGATGACATTCACACGAGTTGAGATTGACCCAAAAATATCAGAGATGATTCCACAGTTGCTTGATATTTACCAGCGATGGCTAAAGCCAATTCAGGCACATCACGCTGCGTTTACCACGATGGAAGGCATGGCTGAATTTATCGTACAAAACATGCTAAAAGATGACGCCGATTTTCTACACTATCTTACCTCTTTTGCTGGAACAGATATCTCGTCTTATCAGGTACGAAAAAGCCTTGGAAAGGATTTTACCAAGATGGTTTTTGAAAAATTTGGCAAAAAAACTTTTGAGATGTTAATTTCCGATCCTCCCTCAACTAAGGAACTAAAGGAACCAACATTATATCTGAAAAGAAAATCATCAATGTAATAAAAAATTGAGTGAAAAATTTGATCCCTTTGTTGCAGAGTGGATATCATTTGCGACTAGTCAAAAATACAGCCTAGTCGAAAAGTGCCTCAAGTTATCACAACTTTTAGAATATCCAAATCTTGATTTTAATGCCTATATCCAAAAGATCAATGATATTGGAAAATCGCTGCAGTTATCAATTACAAATGTTGACAATCCAACATATCGCATTTCAGTGTTAAATGAACATTTTTTTGGTCGTTATGGATTTAAAGGCGATAATGAGGATTATTACAATCCAAAAAACAATTTTTTAAATGATGTCATAGATAAAAAATCAGGAATACCAATTACTTTATCAATTTTGTATGTCGAGATTGCAAAGCACATAGGACTAGATCTTCGAATAGTTGGATTCCCAAGCCATGTGGTTGTAAAATACAAAGAAGAGGTTATAGTAGATCCCTTTAACCAAGGAAAATTACTAACAATGGATGATCTAAATGAAATCCTTTACAGAAACTATGGTGATAAGGTAGAGTTTCTTCCAGAGTTTCTAAATGAGCTAAGGCAAGAACATGTCCTGATTCGTATGCTTCGCAATTTAAAAAACTCGTACACCCACTCTTATGCATATGACAAGGCCATGCGCTGCACAAACATGATACTTGGTCTTGGGCCAAACATGCCTGAAGACATTAGAGATAAGGGAGTTTTAGAACACTATTTACTAAATGATGGTGAGGCCTTGAAATTTCTGAATCGCTATTTGGAGCTAGAACCAAATGCCGAAGATGCCGATTTTGTTTTAGAATTGATAAGAAGTATAAGGGAAAAAGTCAATCAATGATGGACTGGATGTCGTGTCCTTTTCGTATCATTGAGATTTCATGTCTTGCTACTTTATTGCGCAGTGCTCTCTTTAGTACATCGACTTCGTTTCTCAAAGTTGCAACTTCGTCTTCTAGTTTTGCAACCCTATCATAGATTGTTTCTGTTTCATTAACCATAATGTTCTAAAACAGAAAAAAGATCTTAAAAAGTTATGGATCAATTTATTGATAGTTTGGTTAGTTTTTTCTCATAAATCAAATTCTTGATTACACGCAGGGCATTTTCCCCTCTCTTTTCCAGTTTGCCCTATAATGAAAATTCTTCCAATGGTTTTGCACAAAGGACACATCCCTGTTGTGACGTTTTTTGGTCCACTTTTAATGATCTTTTGGGTCTTTCGTCTACCCATGAAGGGGAAAATATTGCGCTGTCTATTAAGTCTATGATTTGAATGGCGCGGGGAGAGGGATTTGAACCCTCGCGTCCTTGCGAACATGGGATTAGCAATCCCACGCCCTACCAGGCTAGGCGATCCCCGCTCAAGGGTTGCTAAAACTAGTCTGTAAATAAATTCATTCTTCCCCAAAGCGAGTATAATTTTTTACAATGTTTTCAAGAGGGATTCTTTTGCCTCCTACAATTTTTAGATCAACATGAATTTTCTTGTTTTCGATTTTAATGATGTTGTATGTATTTTCAAAAAGTCCCCTGACTCGCTCTGATGAGGAAGTACCCCCATTTACAATTGAGAGATTTTTGAATGTCCAAATCCATGGGCGGTGTTTGTGACCACACAGCACTAGATCAACATTAGTAGCTAGTATTGTTCGTAGCACATCACCTGCATCAATTACAGTGACTCTATCAGAGCCAGTGTCAGGTATTCCGATTAGATGGTGATGCATTGCAAGGATTTTGATTTTTTTTGCATACTTTTTCATAGTACGCTCAAGCCAAAGGTTCTGTCTGTATCCAACCTCGCCTTCGTCTCTATCTGGCCTTGCTGTGCCAAGAGTTACAACAACTACGTCTTTATCAAGCTCATTGACTGTCTCAAATGGAAAATATTTCTTAAAAACAAGATAGCCTGTGTTTCTATAGTCGTGGTTTCCACTAATTGCTATGATTTTTGGAACATCAAGTTGTGAAATGAATTCTTTACATTTTTCATATTCTTTTACCAACCCCTCGTTTGTAAGATCACCTGTAATGATAGCTGCGTCTGGTTTTAATGCGTTAACCTCATCAAGTACAGTATTGAAAACTTTTTCTCTGAATTGTGATCCTACATGAATGTCTGATAGTTGAACTATCTTCATTTTCATCTATGTTGAGCTAGTTTCACTTTAAGAACTTGGTAGTTTTTTGAAATTTTACTATAAGTACAATTAAATACACTGAAACTTTCAGTTTTTGCTGCATTGGCAAAAAAGGCTGCAGTACTAAAGGGTGATGGCACTGGCCCAGAACTTGTCGATGCCATGATGCATGTTCTCAAGTCATGTAATACGCAATGTGAATTAATTTTGTGTGAAGCAGGCTCAGAGCAGTGGGAAAAATATGGTGGAGATACCTACATTCCAGATAAAACAGCCAAAATCATGGAAGAAAGTGACGCCTGCTATAAAGGGCCAACTACTACGATTCCTAGACCTGATGCTCCTCGAAGTGTTGCTGTTTCAACGCGTCAAAAATTTCAACTATATTGCAACATAAGACCGATTAAAACGTATGATCGATTATCGCCTAATAAGAAACTAGATTTTGTGTGTTTTAGAGAAGCAACAGAAGGACTCTATGCAGGAATAGAGTTTAAAATATCTGATGATTCTGCAATTGCAATTAGAAAAACCACACGAAATGGGTGTCAAAGAATTGCCAATGCCGCATTTGCATGGGCAAAAAAGTACAATCTAAAAAAAGTTTTTGCCATTACAAAACGAAACATACTCAAAGAGACGGATGGCATATTTTGGAAAGAGATTGAACGAGCTGCAAAAGAAAATTCCGGGATAGAAGTTGAAGAGTATTACATTGATAACATGACACAACAACTAGTTAAAAATCCAGAAAGATTCAACAATTCAGTTTTAGTTAGCACCAATTTGTTTATGGATATAATATCAGAATGCGCATCTGGAAATATAGGTTCTATTGGAAATGTGTATTCGGCAAACATTGGTGATTCTTATGCAATGTTTGAGCCAGCACACGGGAGTGCACCAAAATATAAGGGAATGAACAAGGTAAATCCAACTGCTTCCATATTGTCTGGAGCGTGGATGGTTGAATATCTTGGAGAACCAGATATTAGAAATGCAATATTTTTGGCAACAGAGCAAGTAATCAATGAAGGAAAATATGTCACATATGATCTTGGTGGCTCTGCAAAAACTAGCGAAATGGCTAATGCCATTGCAAAGCTTGCTAAAGAAAAATTACGCAGATAATTACTTTTTTCGTGCTTCCACAAGAATTAGTTCTTCAAAAAATAATTTCTTTTTTGCCAAAACTTTAACATCAAATCCTTCTTGCGCTGTGAGCTCCATTAATCTTGTATAGTGTGATAATGACGAGGTAACAAACAGAAACTTTCCGCCCAGTCTGACACATTTTGATGCGGATTTTATGATTTTGGCTGGTATTTCTATTCCATCTTTTCCGCCATCTGTTGCTATATCTAAAATTTCATCTGTTTCCAAATACGGAAGGTTGCATACTACAAGATCAAAACTACATGATAGTGCATCTGCACCACTACAACAAACAATGTTTTTTGTTTTGTATGTTTGATTTTTTAAAATATTAAAACTAATGTCTGTTGCAACAACAAACGAAAATGATTTTGAAAGAGATTTTGCAAGATATCCAGATCCTGTCCCAATATCCAACGCGGTGTTTCCTTTTTCATTTTTGATGTGATCCTCTAAAAAGTAAGTATCTTCTGCCGGAGTGTATTCTTCAGTTCTTTCCAATCTGTTTTGCAATTTCAATTATTTGATCTCCTGATAAATCTCCTAGTCGCTTGTCTGATTTTACCTCTTTTCCAAATTGTTTGTATATGTTTTGAATCTTTTTTCGCTTGTATGAAAACAGGTTATTTACCAAAGTGATTAGTTTTTTTGAAAGTCTTTTCTTTGGAACTAGTCTTAAAACAACAGAATCAACTTTTGGTGGTGGATAAAAGTTGTTTTTGTTTACACTCATTATTGGTTCAATGTCTACAGCATAGTTTGCAAGTACAGAAATGGCCCTTTTTTCCTTGCCTTTTGATGCTATTTTGTGGGCAAATTCTTTTTGTACCATTATAATTGCGCGTGAAAATTTCTTTTGCAGTAACCACTCTAGTGCTTTTCTGCTTTCAGAATATGGCAAATTTGAAACAAAAACTGTAAAATTATCAGCAGCTTCAAAACCATCACCACATCTCAAATCAAGATTTGAGATGGTCGAATATTTTGCAAGAGAGTATTCGTATAGGTCTTTGTCTACTTCAAATGAAATGACTTTATTTGCAGCTTGACACAAAAATGGAACTAGGATTCCCTTTCCTGTTCCTATTTCTAGCACAATGTCGTCTTTTGTAATATTTGCAGCTGTGGCTATTTGCTTTGCAACAGATTGTGAGATTAAAAAGTGCTGGCCAAGACTTTGGCGTCTTGTCATCTTTTCACGAAGAGATTCATTCGTGATTCTCCAGTAATTTCTTCAATAACTCGTTTTGTTATCTGTTTTATTGGTTCTTTTAGTCCAACTCTTTTTTGCAGATCCTCAAAGTTTTCAAATTTTTGTTTTTCTCGTTCTTCAAGCATTACTTTCATGTAGGTCTTACCAATTCCAGGGATTAGCTCCAATGCATGTATACGCGGAGTAAGTGGTTGTGCGTTGTTTAGATAGTCAATGAATCTTTTTTCGTTTCTAGTTACAATTTTTTCTACAACTGCAGCAAGCTCTTTTTGTGCATTTACCGATATTCTGTCATAATCCATTTTACCAAGTACTGATAGCACTTTGGTGCGTCCTTCCTTTCCAATGTATATGCGCTCACCAATTTCAAATGTAGAGTTTGGTATTCCAAGGATTTCAAGCAGTGTGAGTCTTTCCTCACCTATTGCAGTAATGATTATTCCCTCACGACCACGTACAGTTGTTGATTTTCCTCTAGGTAAAAAGTCCAATACGTATGCGTATTCCTCATATTTTCTTGAGGATCCGTATCCCCGATCCAAAAATATGCCACCTTAGAAAGTTAAGAGTTCTCCTTGATGATTTTGAGCATTTTTTCTAGTGTCTCGGCTAGAATGAGCTTCTTCCAACCAAATGTGAAGGAACGTAGCTCTGCAAGTGTTGTTGGCATGATATTGATTATCTCAACTGCTTCCTCTTCTGTTAGTTCGCATTCTTTGACTAGTTCTTGCTTCATCTTCTTTGCAGTTTTTGCATCAATTTTTGAAAACTTGGAAACATAATCATGCGTCCAACGTTGTATTTGATCCATTTTTTCAGGATCTTCTTGTTCTAAAATTTCTTTAACCTCTGAGATTGAAACTGCCTGTTTCTTTTTTACTTCTTCCATTAACTATACACCAAACGGTTTGATATGATCCAACCTAGTGATTAAGGTTTTCGTCTTGTCGCCTAGCTTTACATCCAATGTTACTGTCCTTCTGCCTACATTACGCACAATGCCTACCTTACCATGATATCTTCGATGTGGGATGGATTTGTGTTGTCTTGGATCAATTATGACTAGTGCTCTGTCACCTGTGTGATATTCTCTGAGCAAAAATGAAACTCCGCGTGGCTGCTTTATAGTTAAAACTGCCCGTGACTTGTGTCTAAATCCATATGAGCTGCCAGATGGTTTTTTAGTAGTCATTTGGACTAGGGCAGCCTCGCCCTTAATTTAACACTTACTCGCTTTCTTCTTTCTTTTTCTTTTTTGTTTCTTCTTCAGGATCAGAAACTCCAGCTTCGGTTAGAGTGAAAATAACTTCTTGCTCTGGATGATGAGGGCTGTCAACCATTCGCGCAATTCTTTTTTTGCCAGATTTCTTAAAGTATACTCGATAAGTGCTGGTGTGTGCAACAATGTTTCCTCCAATTGGCCTAGTTGGATCACCAAAGAAAACGTCAGGAGACGACATTACTTGGTTTGTTGCAATAGCAGCACAGTTGTATGTTTCAGCAGTTCTTACTAGTAAATGAAGAAACTTGTTTAGCCTTTGTTGTCGTTCAGACAGTGTTCCTCTTCCAAGGTATTCTGCTCTAAATAGACCTGCTGCAGAGTCTGTAACAATTAGTTTAATGTTATTTTCTTTGATTATAGGTCCTGCTTCTTCAAGGATTAAGATTTGATGTGCGCTGTTGTATGCACGTGCCACAATTATTCTGTCAAGGACTTTTTCAGGATCCATTCCATTTGCCTTTGCAATAGAAACAATCCTTTCTGGTCTGAAAGTGTTTTCTGTATCAATGTATAGCACTCCACCTTCCTGGCCACCCTCTTCTTTAGTTTTTTGAACATTTACACACATTGTATGACAAAATTGTGTTTTGCCAGACCCAAATTCTCCATATACCTCTGTTAGTGCCTGTGTCTCAATTCCACCATCAAATAACAGATCAAGACAATTGGTTCCTGTTGAAATTTTGCCAATGTCTTGTCTTCTTTTATAGATCTCAGTTGCACTTACAAAGTCTTTAGCAATTAGTCCTTCTTCAACAAGTTGTTGGCGTGCTTTGTTTACAATTTTTTCTGCTGTCTCTTTATCCATCCCAGTAATTTCAGCAACTTCAACTGGGCCTCGAACTACCAGATCCATTATATTATGAATGCCAGCATCAGTTAGTTTTTTTGTAGTTACTGGACCTACGCCATCAAGGCTGTCTAATCTCAATTCTTCCATTACCGTAAGGTACGGTACTCCATTATTAATGGTTTGGTAATCATGTTATTACCTTCTTTTGTTTTGACCTGGTTTGTTTTGTCCTGGAGTACGTTGTAAGACAAATCGTTTTCTATAGTTGCTTTTGATTCTCTGCATAGAGTGTACGTTAGTTCTTTTTCGTCCTTCGATCTTTGGTGTTTGTCCTCTTACTTTACCTGCCTTAGTAAGCGAACCGTGGGTTGCCATAAACTACAGTCCCATTAGATTGAATTTAATGTTTTGGATAAGATTACCAGTATTTTGCCTTGATAGTTTCAATGACTTGCTCGTGTTGTCTGCCTTTTCTTCTTGCAAATTTTTCCATAGCTGATAATGGAACTCCGCCTAGTGCTCTTGCCATCATGTTAAAAAAGTTCTTTTTTACAGAGTTGTTTTGCCCAGTTTTGTTCATGAATTTTTGTATTCCGTATTTGAAGTTGTGTTGCCATGTCTTGTACATTACGCCCAATTGAGCAGGATCCATCTCATTTCCTATATCAAAAAACTCTGATTTTTCAAGCAGACCTATTGGCACGAAAGTGAGTGGGGTGGCAGTAAACATTGAGTCTGGTTGTTCTCTTTCTAGTTCACTAAGGAGGCTGATTGTTTCCCATGCATCCTCAGGTGTTTCATCATTATCTAATCCCATAATGAGTGTAAATGCAGGAACCCAATAGTTTTCATTTAAGGTCTTTACTCCTTCTTTTACAACCCAGTGCCATTCCTCTGGGCTGTATGGTGCCAGTTTTCTGTCTGCATATTTTTCAATCAGTCTAAGACTACCTGTTTCAAATCCACATTGAATGCCTATCAAATTAGTAGAACTAGCTCGGATTATTTTTGATATGTTTGGAATTAATTTCTCGTCTGCGATTGCTCCTGCTAAGGTACCATGTGTTGGATTTGTGTGTTCTACGCCTGTTGACATTATTGCAGTGAATAACTCTTCTAGAGCTTCTCTGTTTGGCTCCATTTGTTTTGATGTTCGTGGGTCCATTCCATAAACAAAGATATCATCACTATGTACCCAAGCTGCCTTGGCTCCACCTTTTTTGAGGTTTACTTCGATTTCTTTTTTGACTTTTTCTGGCGGATAGTATCGTAGTGCCCTCAAGGTCACATCACAAAACTTGCAGCCGCGTCCACATCCACGCATTACTTCAATCATGCCATGCATGCTAGGTTCTACGATTTCTGGAATTTCATCAATGTCAGGTCTGTCCCAATAATTTACAAATCTTCCATGGAAGAGATTGTCGCCGCGTTTGAATTCTTTAATGTCTATTTTGAAATCAGCTTTTTTTCTAAATGGGTCCATGTTTTCAAAATCGCCGTCTATCAGATGATTGAAAAACTTGCCAGCATGTCCGTCTATCTCTGGCGCAATGCCACCAAGCTCGCCTTCTAAAACTGCATACAAACCATATTCTTCAATTTTTTCTGGATCATAGTTGTATTGCCAAGTTCCAGATGCTCCTGCAATAACTTTGGCATGGCTGCCATTTTTTTTCTTTGCAGCATTAATTTTCATGTGAAGGTCTCTGCAGTAGAATTCATCATAGGAAGTTTGTTTTCTACCATATGTGAATGTCATTGTAACAGGTCCCATGCCAAGAGGATCCATTTCATAGGTTCCAATTGCCTCTGTTTCAGGACCAATGAATTTCTCGATATGATCAGGATGTGCAACAACTACATCTTCGCGCTTGAATCCATCCCGTAGTAGACCTGCCTCTACTTTACGCAGACCATATGGTGCATAATTGGCAACACCATTCGTATGAGATATTGGATTACAAATAAAATCAAATAAGACTTTGGGAGTAACTTGATTTTTTAAAATTTTATACCAAAAGTTGTTTTTATCACGATTAGGATCTAGTGCTGGAGCACAGCCAAAAAATGTTGCAAGTGATATTCCTCGATATGGAGACATGAGTGTTCTGTCTGCAGTTAGTACGATCTTTGGATGTGCCATGGTTTGTCCCTTTACGGACAGTTTTTTTAATTTATTTTAAACCTTGCTGGTCAGCATTTTTAGTAATTTTCCAGTATTCCCGATTTATTCCTGTGTGAGTGACCAAATTCTGGATTTGCTAGTAGATGCTTGCCATCAAATATCGTTCCGTCACGACAAACAAGATCTTCGCCAATACAACAGCTGCCACATATCCCTATTCCACATTTCATCATACGCTCAAGGCTTGCTTGAACAAAGATTCCTTTTGTTGTTGCCAACTGGACCACTTTGTACATCATCAATTCAGGACCACATGTATAGACTGCATCAAAGATTGAGGTTTGTAGTAGCTCTTCCATTATTTGTGTTACAAGACCTTTTTTTCCATGAGTGCCATCTTCTGTTACAACTATTACTTTATGGTTGTTTTTAGCAAGTAACTCGTTTGCCAAGTTCTCAAAAAATACTTCGTCTTTTGTTTTTGCACCTATTAGTACAGTTACATTATCTGTTGTCTTAATGAATCTAAGTAACCTAAGCAGTGGGACAAGGCCTGTACCACCTCCAATAAGAAGTAGTCTTCCTTGTTTTATGTCAAAATGATTCCCATAAGGGCCACGAACTCCAATTAATTGGCCTGCGCCCAAATTATATAATGCGGTAGATGCCATGCCATGTTTTCGTACCGTAAATGCAGCCTTGCCTTTTTCTTGCGAGATCATAACACTCATTGGCAATTCATTAACGCCTGGAATCCAAACCATGGCAAACTGCCCTGGCAGAACTGTAGAAAGTAAGTCATCTGAGAAAACTAGAGTTCTAACTGTAGGGGTTTCGTCAATTACTTTTTCGATTTGATGAATTGTTGGATGGTTAAGATCTCTTTGCACGTCCTATCATTTCCTCTATTTTTGAAAAGCCTTTTTTCTCCATATACTTGATTATTCCATTGTTTATATCGCCAAAGACATCAAGCCAGTTGTCTCCAACAACACTTCCAAGCTGTACCGCAGATGCACCCGCAAGAATAAATTCAACCGCATCTTCCCAGCTTGATATTCCACCACAGCCGATTATTGGAATATCATACTTTGATGATATCTCATAAACACATCGTACAGCTACTGGCTTGATTGGAGTTCCTGAAAGGCCACCAATTTTGTTACTAAGTATTGGTCTTTGTGTTTCAACATCGATTGCCATGGCACGCAGTGTATTGATTGCAGTTATTGCATCAGCACCAGATTCTTTTGCTGCAGAAACGGTATCTAGATAGTGTGTAGTTCCAAGTCCAACCTTTGCTATTATTGGAATCTTTGTTACTGATTTGATCTTTTTTATGATTTTTTTGACAAGTTCTGGATCATCGCCTACTTCAAGACCCACCTTTTCTACGTGTGGGCATGAAAGATTCAACTCAAAGGCAAGAACTTTACAGTTTTCAAATTGTTTTATCATAAAGGTAAAGTCATCTTCAACAGAGCCAACCAAGCTAACAATGATTGGGACTATTTTATTTTGTGAAATCATTTTTGCAAAGTATGGTGCGCCTGGATTTGATAGTCCAATTGCATTTAGCCATCCGCCACCCTTTATGCTAAATAGTGTTGGATTTGGATATCCTTCCCACGGTTCTTTACTAAGAGATTTAGTTACTACTGCTCCAGCACCAGATTTGTAAATTCGATTAAAAACATCAAGTGAAATTCCCAATATTCCAGATGCAAGTATTGTGGGTCTTTCAATCTGTATTGGTCCTATAGAGGTTGAAAGACTCGGTTTCACTTCTTTGAAAGATAAACTAACTTTGTCTTATAACAGTTGATTTGTAGATTGGATGGTACCTTTTTTAATGAGAACCAAAGTCAAGAATTCATGCATTCTGTTATTCTCACGGAACTAGGTGTGGCAATATTTGAAAATGATGTATGCAAAAAATCATTTCCCTTTGCAAATCCCGTAAAAGATTATCTTTCCATTAAAAATCGTAGTTCAGAGATTAGAGAACTAGTTAATTTTTTATCAAATTTACAAACTGGCATGGTTGTAAGCGATGAATCACTGTTATCCATACTAAAAAAGAAATCAATTGATGCACAATTAATGGATGAAGACAAGATTAACAACATACACATGTCAAAAACAAAAATTCTAGTAGAGTCTGGCTTTGCAAAAGATGAAAATGATGTCATGACAAAACTACGTAATTTTGCAACGCAGCTTTCATCATCAAGGATAACCGAAGTTTCAGAAAGCCCAGATCTTCACATAATCCAAGCCATCAGTATGCTTGATGAGACTGACAAAATAATCAATGGCATGAGCTCACGAGTTAGAGAGTGGTATGGTCTTCACTTTCCAGAGCTTGACAATGTAATAGATAGCATAATCGGCTATTCACAAATAGTTCTAGCTGGAAAAAGACAAAATTTATCAAAAAAGGTGTTTGAAGATGCCGGATTTCCTGATTCAAAAATAGAGATGCTTTCTGTTATTTCGGAAAAAAGCAGAGGAGGAGACATATCGGAAGAAAATCTTGCGCTTGTCAAGTCATTGGCAAAACAGATTCTTGATCTACATGAGCTGCGAAAAAAAGTAGAAAACCATGTAGAAGCACAAATGAATAAAATCGCGCCAAATATTTCAGCAATTTTAGGACCTTCAGTAGGCGCTAGAATTCTTGCAAGGGCCGGAAGCCTAAAGAAGCTTGCCTCAATGCCTGCAAGTACAATTCAGGTGCTTGGTGCAGAAAAGGCGCTTTTCAGATCACTAAAAACCGGTGCACAGCCTCCAAAACACGGACTGTTGTTCCAACATGCTTTGGTTCATGCAGCACCACGATGGCAACGTGGAAAGATTGCAAGAGCAATAGCTGCAAAGGCAGCGATTGCAGCAAGAGTTGATGTCTATGGCGCAGGACGAAATGATACGTTACTAGAAAAACTAAACGTTAGGGTTGATGAGATTGGTAAAAAATACAAAAATCCCATAGAGAAAAAACCAGCCCCACGCAGAGAAGAAAGACCATTTAGAAAATGGAAGAGTGATAAAAAATCAAAATTCAGATCAACAAAGGACAACAAACGAAAACGTTTTGGACGTAGATAAAAAGAATTTTTATTGGATTAAAGTAGACGGCGAAGAAAAACTTGCAACCGAAAACTTGGTTATTGGAAACCAAGTTTACAAAGAAAAGCTGGTAAAAAAGAAAGACGTCGAGTACAGACTATGGGATCCTTTTAGAAGCAAGTTGGCAGCATCTATTATGAACGGATTAAAGACATTTCCTATTACTGATAAATCAAATGTTCTCTATCTTGGAGTATCAACAGGAACTACAATTAGTCATATTTCAGATATTGTTGGACCAAGAGGTATAATTTTTGGAGTGGAACATTCCAGTAGGGTCGCAAGGGACTTTCTTGACAGAGTGGCATCACATAGACCAAATATTGTTCCAATAATACAAGATGCAAGACAACCTAAACAATATTTTTCAATTTATGGCAAAGTCGATGTAGTTTATGTTGATATTGCACAGCCAGATCAAACTGAAATTGCAATTGCAAATTGCAAATTGTATCTAAAGACTAGTGGATATTTGTTCTTGGTTATTAAAACTCGAAGTATAGATGTAACAAAAAACCCAAAAAAAATTATTGAAGAAGAAATAAAAAAGCTAGAACAATACTTTGAAATTAACCAAGTAATTGATCTTTATCCTTATGATAAAGATCATGCGATGGTAGTTGCAAAATATCTTAAAGGCGATTAATTTTTTAACATAACTTGAACTGGTTTCCAGCTGGTGCGGATAAAGTTTGGAACTGTTACTTGATTTTTGATCAAATTTGCCACAAACCGAACTGTTTTACGATCTGATGGATAACCACTGCCCAGATCATGATGTTTGTGCAAGCGCATGATTGCTTTATCCCTTGTTACTTTGGCAAGTATTGATGCGGCTGAAACTATGACAAATCTGCTGTCAGCGTGGTGATAAGATCGAATTTTTCCATTGTTTGTTAGTCTAGATAGTTTTTTCCCAAATCTTGCGGCATTTACATCGCATGAATCAACATATGAGACATCAGGTCGTAGTTTTGAGATCACTTTTGCCATGTATTTTGCCTCAAGTGAGTTTAGTTGATGTTTACGAACGTTACGATCTATTGTAAATGGATTGATTTGTGTTACATGATAGTCATCTACAAAGTTAATTATTTTCTTGTATAGTTTTTCACGTACATGTGGAGTGAGTTTTTTTGAATCTTTGATTCCCATCAAATCAAGTTCATTAATTTTGTCATGCTCTATTGATATCCCAGCAATCACAAGTGGTCCTACCATAGAACCTCTTCCTGCTTCATCAACTCCACAAATAAGCATAAGTCTCTGCAGTATTGTAGATATTAAACCGTTATAGGTGAATGAAGGTTTGTAATTATAATTGCAAACTTTTAATGATTTAGAAATAGTTGAAGGAAAAACAAAGATTCTCGTACCACCTGATTCTGTAAATGCCAAAGTACCTCCAAAAGAACCTGCATTTTTTAATCCTAGGGCGAGACTGAATCGTGATTTTTCTGTAATTGCCTATTCAGCATTTATAAAAAACTTTGAAGGTCCAAAAATTTTTCTTGATGGATTAGCAGGCATAGGTGCAAGGGGGCTAAGAGTTGCAAACGAAGTAAAAAATATCGAAAAAGTTGTAGTAAATGATCTTAATTCATCTGCACTCAGTCTAGGTTTAAGATCGGCGAAGCTGAATAATTTGTCAAATTATGAAATATCAGAAAATGAAACTTGTAGATTTCTAAGCAGTTATTCAAAAAAAGGTTCAAGAGCAGCAATCGTTGATATAGATCCTTTTGGGTCTCCTTCAAAGTATATTGACTGTGCAATAAGGGCGACAATGCATGGAGGATTGTTTTCTGCTACCGCTACTGATTTACAAGTATTACATGGATTAGCTAATGATGCATGTAAAAGAAGATACTATGGAATTCCAGTCAAGACAGAGTATGGAAATGAGATAGCAATAAGGCTCATACTTGGTTGCATAAACATGATTGCCGCAAGATTTGATGTAGAGGTTGTACCGCTTTTTGTAGAAAATGAAATGCATTATTATCGAACGTATGTAAAAATTCTCAACAAGCCTATTCAACAAGAAAAAATGGGCTACATTTTACATTGTAACTTTTGTGGAAATAGAACCACTTTTGAATATCAAAGTAATGTTTGCAGTTTATGTAATTCAAAAATAGTGATGGCAGGACCATTATGGACTGGGCAGTTATTTAGTAAGAAATACGTCTTATCCATGTTAGAGCAGATACCAAATTGCTCTGTTGATAAGAAATGTGAAAAAATACTGCAAAGATGTGCGCTAGAGGCTGAAATGCCAGGAACGTATTTTACACTTGATGAAATTGCTGAAAAAATGAAATGTGCTCCTTTGTCTCTAAAAAAAGCAATAAACAAGCTTCAAAATGGCGGATTTTTAGCTAGTCCAACCTCACTTAATTTTAAAGGCATAAGGACTAGTGCAAACATAAACGAATTAAAAGAGATTTTTGCAAGCTAGGCAAGATATCCCAAACAAACATAGTATAATTCACTGCTTGGCTTTCTGCTTGCTTTTGGTTTTGTTAACTTGATTTTTACAAATTTTTTCTTTATATAATCTCTAAATTCGTTTGAATATTCACCATCAAAGACCTTAAAGACTGCATTTCCTTTGTGAGCCAATACTTTTTCCATGATTTTTGCACAGCTATAGTTCAATGAGATTTGTCTTGCATGATCAACTGACCACTTGCCAATAACTTGTGGTGAAATATCACATATGACAGCGTCTACTTTTCTTTCAAAATATGACAGAATTTCATCTATAATAGATTCGTTTTCTATGTCACCTTGAATTATGTGTGCGCCTGGAATATCTTCAACATATGTTGTATCAATTCCCATAACCTTTCCTTTGTTGCCAGCTAACTTTACTGCTACTTGCGTCCAACCACCTGGTGCACACCCTAGATCAAGCACATAAAATCCAGGACCAATGATTCTGTATGCGTTATTAAGCTCTCTTAGTTTGTAAGTTGCTCTGCTTCTATAACCTTCTTCTCTTGCAAGTTTTCTAAAATGATCTTTTCTTGCATCAATTAATTTCATTTTTGTTTCTTTGATGATGATATTTGGACAAGAACCCAATCCTCAATCCATTTACATGTACGCGGGCTAATTTCTCCATCTATTGTACATTTTTGTTCCACAGGACACGTCAAACATGGCGCGTTTTCTATCGAAGTTGTACTGATTGGGGTTTTTTTGATAATGAGTTTGTATGTCCACCTACCATTTTCAAGAATCTTTTCTCTTGAGATTATTCCCATGCGTTCTAATTTTAATGCCAAACGAGAACCATCTCGGCTTGTTAGTTTCAGTTTCTTCCATAGTTCGCTTTGCAACATGCCCTTAGATTCGTATTTTGCAAGGATTTCTGTGACTTTGTTTGTGAGTTTATCCATATCCACTTTTGCAATTTGAAAATTCTCAATTTCCTCATCCGTTAGTTGCTCTTCTAGTTCTTCTTCGAATGTTTTCTTTTCTTTAGCTTTTGGAGCTGGTTTCTCTTCTTTGGCAGGAGTTGTCTTTTTCTTTTCTTTAGCTTTTGGAGCTGGTTTCTCTTCTTTGGCAGGAGTTGTCTTTTTCTTTTCTTTAGCTTTTGGAGCTGGTTTCTCTTCTTTGGCAGGAGTTGTCTTTTTCTTTTCTTTAGCTTTTGGAGCTGGTTTCTCTTCTTTGGCAGGAGTTGTCTTTTTTAATTGTGCTTTTAGTTTTTTAAGTTCTTTAGCTAGTTGTTCAGCTTGTTTTGCAGCATCTTCTTGTGATAGTTTAGCATTTGGATTATTTTCTGGACTAGTTTTTTCTACCATACATCTCACAATAATGTAGAATTAGATTGCCATGTTAATTCAATATATAACATTGCATTTTTTCCTAAGTAATGGTAAACTTTTCACTTGTAGTTATTGTTTTTTTGTAATGTTTGTCATTAATTTCTGCTACTATTTCATATTGACCAGAATCGCTAATTTTTTCTGAAAATTCATCATCAATTGGTAACATTAGATTATCTTTTTGAAAACATTGTCCAAAATATCCACTTTGAGTAATTACCTGTTTTGGACTAGAACCCAAATCGTATATTGTTATGTATAGATCACCGCAGTCAAATGTTGAGTCAGTTACCGAAACTTGGATTTCAATTGATGATGATGGCGAATATTCTTTTTGTAATGAAATTATCTTTATAGAATCACTTTGTATTTTGTTTGTTCCAGAAAATTTGAAAGGCCACATGTTTAGTTCTCGTTCTGGCTCATTTAGAACCTCAGCCATTACAAATGACCCCAAGGCTAGTGACACAATTACTGGAAACAAAAATACAAGATATGCGATCTTGGCAGCCATTTTGATTTCTAACATAGTGAGTTCTTTTATATCTATTTAGTAATGACCTAATTGTTCAGTATAATTACGTAGTATAAGTTAAATCAGAATTTTGCAAATAAGGCCTAATGCGCCTTCGTAAATTCAGGGTTAGTGCATTTAGATGCATTCATGATTCTGGCGAAATTAAGGTAGGAGATCTTGCTGCCTTTGTGGGACGAAATGAAAGTGGCAAAACAACGATTCTTCAGGCACTTACTTTGTTAAACAAGGAAGAAGGACTTTCTGAGCTTGATCTTTGTGATGAAATGACCCAAGAGCTAAAATCCGAAATAAACGTTGTAGAAGGAGAGTTTGAGCTTAGTAATCATGAAACACATTTAATTAAAGAAAAATTTCAATCCATTCCAGAAATAAAAAAAGTACGAATTTTTAGAACAAACAAGAACCCAAAGATCCAATATGACTTTGGAAATATCAGAATAAGTGAAGAAGAAAATAAAGCGTTAAACTCGTGGGAAAACTTTACAGAAAATGTACGTAATTTTGTTGATACGATTCCAAATCATATTAGAATAAGACTAGATATGAGATTTTTTGAAGGG
>Ga0194110_10002135_pt1 | contig 25167 bp, 16 predicted proteins | sample TA2Kig1200mmetaG_FD_146192 | JGI IMG/M metagenome (GOLD analysis project Ga0194110, IMG submission 146192) | Freshwater microbial communities from Lake Tanganyika, Tanzania - TA2015032 Kigoma Deep Cast 1200m | ecosystem: Environmental > Aquatic > Freshwater > Lake | place: Tanzania: Lake...
GCCGACTGCAAGCGAGGAGTGGGCGATTGCGGACATCGCCTTCGGCCGCCTCAAGCTCGGCGAGTGGTCGAAGGACGAGAACGGCCGCCTCGACCTCAATGAGCTCGAGGGCATCGCCATCGGCCTGCACGGCGCAACCACCGAGCCGAAGGGGGGCGGGTGGATTCTGGTCTCGGAGATCGAGCTCGTGCCATGACCCGCAAAGAGCGTTTCGAGCACGCGCCGCGGGGGGTCATTGCGGCTGCGCGGCGCCGCGCAGCCGCGCGATGGCCGCATCGGTCGCCTCAACGCTGACTCTCGTAGGCTACTCGGCTGAATCCCTACCGGAATCCTCGGGATCGAGCACGGAGAGTCCCGAAGCTATCGCGGCCTCTTTGAGTTCGGTGTCCGAGGCAACGACCACAACCTGGTCGTCTTGGCCCGGCAAGCTGGCGCGTATGGCGAGCGCAGAGCCGAGATGGACCGCGTCGGCGCCGCGCAAGGAGTAGGTCTTCGCTGCGTCGCGCGCGAGTTCGAGCACTCGCGGCGTCAGGTGGACCTGCACGAGGTCAGCCCAGTCCGCCTCCGACTCTCGGAGCCGCCGCACCAGCTCGGCCTGGCGAAGCTCGCGCGCCTTTGCCTTGCGGGCAAGCGTCGCAACAACCTCGATGAAGCCGAGAGAGCAACTGGCCAGCGGCGTAACCTGCTGGAACAAGTTGCACACCCAAGCGGACCCTGCCTCGTGGTAGTACCGCTTCACCCAGGCGCTGGCATCGAGATAATAGACCTTCATCGCCGGTCAGCCACAAGGAGCTTGGAGGCGGGCTGCCCTTTGCCACGGGCTGGCTTCACCTCCCGGAAGCGGGGCGTTCCACTCGCGGGCACTCTGAATGCAGGGTCCCCTGCCAGGAGCCTCCGGAGCCGCGCCGTGTCGTCATCCCCACGCAGGCCATCCACGAACACAATGGTTCGACGGGCCTCTTCATCGGTGAGCGTGCTGATCCTGTCGAGTAGTTCTTGTCTGGGAGACGCCATCGTCGTCTTCTCCTAACCTGCGTGCATTATAGCAGTTCGCCAGTCGGTGTTGCAACGGAGCACGGGCGCCATTGCCTGGGACACTTGCCCGCCCGGGACGCGGGCGAGAAGCTGATGTACGACATGACGGAAGGCGAGTTCGCGCGCAGCGAGAAGGCCAGCCGTCTCGTCGAGAGCAAGCCAAGGGCGCCCAGTGAGGGGTCATTGCGGCTGCGCGGCGCCGCGGAGCTTGGCGACGGCTTCGGGGGTGAGGAGGTGGCGCCAGCGGAGGCGCTCGAGAGCATTGGCGCCCGATACGGTGCCGGCGCTCTCGTAGCCCGCGGCCCCCGGCGCCAGGGCGCGGCGCTTGTAGTCGAACTTCAGCCCCATCTCGTCGCGGCTGATGAGGACCACCTGCTCCTCTTCGCCGAGGCCAGGGCGGATGTCCACCGCGTCGAGACGCATCTTCTTGTACGTCTCGAACTGCTCGGGGGTGAGGATGCCGGCGAGGAGCTTGCGCCATTCGGCAATGAGCTGGCGGCCCTCTTCGGGAAACGGCGCGATCTCGATGCGCACCGCGTCGCCCTCGATGCTCACCTTCGCGTGGGCCTTCTCGGCGGCGTGGAGCCTGGGCATGAGCGGCTCGCGTGCCGCCTTGATCCTCGCCCTCTGCGCATCGTCCACAACAAGCTGCGGGTCGGGTGCGTCCGGGCCTTTCGGGGGCGGGAGGCCCACGCCGGGCTGGTGTGCAGGCGCAGCGGGCGGCGGCTCGGCCTTTGGGGCCTCCTCGAGGGCCTTGAGGCGCGCCTGGGTCGCCGTGGCCTCGACCCTCAGCGCCTCGATGGCCTCGGTGGCCTTCCTGAGGCCCTCGGCAACCTTGGCCCGTTCACCTTTGGCCTCCTTCAGCTCGTCGGCCAGTTCGCCCATTCGCTGCTCGGTCTTCTGGAACTTTGCCGACACGTCGGAGCGGGAGTCCATGAGATGGCGGAGGTCCTGGCCGACCATCCAAAGGACGGCCAGCATGACCACGATGAGGCCAGCGAGGAACACCATCGCAAGGGTGGTGATAACAGTCCTTGGGCGGTTCATTGTGTCGCCTCCGAAGCTGGCTCCTGAAGGGAGCACAGTGGGTAGCCGGCGGCTTCAGCCGCCGGGCTCGGGCGCCAGAAGTAGAGAAGTCCCGAAGGGACGGCACACACATGCGTCAGGCCGCCTCCCGTGGGCTTCTGCCGTCCCTTCGGGACTGAGCGGTGTGTGCGCCCCGATCCGGCGGCTGAAGCCGCCGGCTACCCACTGCTGTCCCTTTGGGACTGCGGTTCTGTCCCCCTATCTGTTGAGCGTCATACTCAGGCATCAAACCGGATCTCGGGCGTGGGGAGCGCGGCGGGACGCTCGCAACGGCTGGCAATGTCCACGTGGCGGCCGGAGCGCGAGGCGTCCTCGAAGGCCATCATAACGTCGAGGACGTGGTAACACAACTCGCCGCTGGCGCGCGGCTTGCGGCCGAGGCGGAGCGCGTGGGCCATATCTGCCACGCCCATCGAGCGGCCAACCTGGTCGCTGTGGGTCAACTGGACGTCCGCCCAGTCGGCGTCGCCCATCTTGCGCAGCCGCACCGGGCCGCCGAAGCCGTTGGGGTCGGGCACCAGGAGCGTCCCCTCGCTGCCGTAGACCTCGATGATCGGCAGGCGGTGCGCCACCACGTCGAAGCTCATGACCACGGTGCCCACCGCGCCGCTGGCGAAGTCCAGCGTCCCCGCGATGTGGGTGGGCGTCTTCACCTCTATCCGCGTCCCTTTCTTCGGCTCGCTCGTGATGAGGCGTTCGGGGAAGGTGATGCGTGCGGAGCCGCTCACGCGCCTCACGGGGCCGAGGAGGTTGACGAGTGCGGTGAGGTAGTAAGGCCCCATGTCGAGCATCGGCCCGCCGCCGATGTCGTAGTAGAACTCGGGGTCTGGGTGCCAGCTTTCGTGGCCGCGGCAGGCCATGAAGGCGGTGGCGGCGACCGGCTGGCCGATGGCGCCGTCGTCAATGAGCTTGCGGCAGGTCTGGATGCCGCCGCCGAGGAAGGTGTCGGGCGCGCCGCCGACGAGCAGCTTCTTCCTCTCCGCCAACGCGAGCACCTTCTCGCCCTGCTTGCGGGTGACGGCGAACGGCTTCTCGGTGTAGGCGTGCTTGCCCGCCCGTAGGATGGCCGTGTTCACCCCCGCGTGGGCGCGCGGGATGGTCAGGTTCACCACCGTCTCGATCTCGGGGTCGCGGAGCAGCTCCTCCACCGAGCATGCCCTGATGCCGTGTTCGGCGGCCCTGGCCTGCGCGCGCTCGGGCACGAGGTCGGCGCACGCCGCGATCTCCAGGATGTCGAACCTCTTCGCCCAGTAGAGGTAGTTGCCGCTGATGTTCCCGCAGCCGATGATCCCGACCTTCATCTTCCTCACGACTGCTCCTTTCTGCGCTATGGGGCTTCTGCCGCACGCGCGTTCATCCTACACAAGCGGCCACGGCTGTCAACTGCGCCTCCGCTCGTGCTCTTCTTCAATCGTCCTCGTCCTCGTCCCTCGTCCTCGTCCTCGATTCTCCCCGCGATGCCTGTCGGACAGCGCAGGTTGGGCGTGCGCGGGGGTGCTCCGGGGGCCTCGCGCGAAAAATTGCATTTGGGACTTGACAGGGAAGGGCAAGCATGCTAGCATTTTCGCACGTTGAAAGGCGGGTGCATGTGATCGCCCTGCCTGTGGCAGGCCGGCACGCCAGAAGGCCGGCTGCCGAATCGCCACGTGGGGCAGAGCGCTGTCCCCAATATTGGCAAAGGAGGAACCATGATTCGGAAGTGGCTTCTGGCGTCATTGGCAGGCGGAGGCCTGGTGCTGGGCATGGTCGGCTGCGGCGAAGACGCGCCCCCAGACAAGCCCAAGCCGCCGAAGCCGGGCGCGGGGACGCCGACCAAGCCTGGCACTCCGGAGAAGCCGACAACGCCGATCAAGCCCACCACTGACGTCAAGTGAGAGGAAGGCGGGAACCAATCTCGCCCTCGCTCCGAGCGAGCAAGTGAAGCAGTTCTCGTGCGAGTCGCTCTTGGCCACCGACCCGTGGTCGACTCGCGCTCAGGTGCCCGATGCTGCCTATGGCGGCATCGGGCATCTTGCATTTGCGGGCGAAACGGTGTTGAATGGGGGTAGCCCGCCACCACGTGGCGGCAGGGACACAGGCGAGACGCCTGTGCCACCGCGTTGGAGGTTTGCACGGCCAGTGTGGGGGATGGATGGATGATTGGATGGGGGGATGGGTGTCAGACAACCATCCATTCATCCACCCATCCATTCATCCTCTTTGGTTCAGGAGGATGCCGCTCGTAGCGAGATGACCCCGCTTGTCCCACGTCTTGAGGGCGACGAGCGGTTTCGTCGCCTGGTGCAGCGGATGGCTACCGGCAGGGGGGGAGTGGCCGGTGGGCTGTGGGGATCGTCTGTCGCTTTTCTCCTGGCGGGCTTGCGCCGCCAGGCGCCTTCGGCGCTCCTGGTGGTGGTCCCTTCCGCCGAGGCCGCGGAGGAGCTTGTCGAGGACCTGCGGCTGTTCGCGGAGCGCGAGCCGGCGCTCTTCTTCACGTGGGAGACCTCTCCTGGCGATGCCCCGTTCCCCGGCCTTGCCCACTCGCAGCGGCTGGCACTCCTGAGAGCGCTGGCAGCCGCAGCCCCGCCTGAGATCATCGTCGCACCCGTCCACGCCCTTCTCCAGCCCGTTCCCTCGCCCCAGGCTGTGGCCGAGAGCACGCTGAGGCTGCGGGTGGGCGAGCGGCACCGGCTCGAGGCCATCGCCGAGTGGCTGGTTGAGCGGGGCATGGAGCGGGTGCCGATGGTGGAGGGCGCGGGCGAGTTCAGCGTGCGGGGCGGCATCCTGGACGTCTTCGCCCTGGCCGCTTCCAAGCCGTGCCGCATCGAGTTCTTCGGCGACGAGGTGGAGTCGGTCCGCACGTTCGACATCGAGAGCCAGCGGTCGGAGATGCAGCTTGAGGGCTGCGAGATAGTTGCCCTCACTGGCCGCCAGGTGGCGCAGGCGGCGGGAGTCGCGTCCCGCTCGCTGGCCGACTTCCTCCCCCAAGGCGCCTGGGTCTGCCTCCACGAGCCGCTGGAGGTCCAGCAGCGTGCGGAGCAGGCCGCGGCGCAGCTCGGGCAGGCCGAGGGGCTACTGGCCTTCGACTCCCTCTTCGCCTCACTCTCCCGCTTTCCGATGCTCCAGACCTATTCGCTCTACACCGGCGGCGAGGAGGGCGCGGAGTCATTCGACGTCCATTCCACCCAGGGCTTCGACGGGCAGCTCGCGGGCATCTGCGCGGAGTTCGACCGCCTCGCCCGCGCGAACGACCCCGTGGTGGTCTACTGCGCAAACGTGGGCGAGCGCGAGCGGCTTCAGGAGCTGTTGCGCGACGCCGACTTCGCCCTCGCCGACCGCCTCGAGTACCGCGATGGCTTTCTTTCGCGCGGCTTCGAGTTCGTCGGCCTGCACTTCGCCTGCGTGGGCCACCACGAGATATTCAAGCGCTACGCCCAGCGCCGTCGTCCAGGCCGCCGCCCCACTGCGCCCATCGAGAGCTTCCTCGACCTGCGGCGCGGCGACCTCGTGGTCCACGTCACCCACGGCATCGCGCGCTACCAGGGGATGGAACGCCTCAACCGCCGCGGCGAGCTTGAAGACTTCCTCTCGCTCCAGTTCGCCGACAACGTGCTCCTCTACGTGCCGGCAACCAAAATCCAGCTCGTGCAGAAGTACGTGGGGACGGCCCGGTTCCGCCCCACCCTCTCCAAGCTCGGCACGACCCACTGGGAGAACCGCAAGGCGGCGGTCAAGAGCGCCGTCCGCGACCTGGCCCAGGACCTCCTCCACACCCAGGCGGTCCGCGCCCAGATGCCCGGCATCGCCTATCCGCCCGACGACTCGCTCGTCGTGGAGTTCGAGCGCGCCTTCCCCTACACAGAGACGCCCGACCAGCTCGCCGCCAGCGCCGAGATCAAGGCCGACATGGAGAAGCCGCGACCCATGGACAGGCTCCTGTGCGGCGACGTGGGCTATGGCAAGACCGAGCTTGCCATGCGCGCCGCCTTCAAGGCCGCCGTCGCCGGCAAACAGATTGCACTCCTCGTCCCCACCACGGTCCTCGCCCAGCAGCACTTCCGCACGTTCCGCGAGCGCTTCGCCGACTACCCGGTCGTCGTCGAGGTCCTCAGCCGCTTCAAGACCCCCGGAGAGCAGAAGGACATCCTCCGCCTCGCCGCGGAGGGCTCGGTGGACATCCTGATCGGCACCCATCGCCTCCTGTCGGGCGACGTGCGGTTCCGCGACCTCGGCCTCGTGGTCGTGGACGAGGAGCAGCGCTTCGGCGTCGAGCACAAGGAGCGCCTCAAGCGCCTCCGCGCCACAGTGGACATCCTGACCATGACCGCCACCCCCATCCCCCGCACGCTCCACATGGCAATGCTCGGCATCCGCGACATCTCGTCGCTCACGACCCCGCCCCAGGACCGCCTCTCCATCCACACCCGGGTCTGCCGCCCCACCCCCGAGCTCGTCCGCACGGCCATCCTCCACGAACTCGCACGCGACGGCCAGGTCTTCTTCGTCCACAACCGCGTCTACAACATAGACGCCGTGGCCCACCACCTCCGCGCCCTGGTGCCCGAGGCGCGCTTCATCGTCGGACACGGCCAGATGAACGAGCACGAGCTCGAAGAGCACATGACCCGCTTCGTCAACGGCGAGGCCGACGTGCTCGTGTCCACCACCATCATCGAGAGCGGGCTGGACATCCCGCGGGCGAACACGCTCTTCGTCAACAACGCCGACCAGTTCGGCCTGGCCGACCTCCACCAGTTGCGGGGACGGGTCGGGCGCTACAAGCACCGGGCCTACGCCTACTTCCTCGTCTCGCCCGACAAGCCGCTCACCCAGACCGCCCTCCACCGCCTCAAGGCCATCGAGGAGTTCGACGAGCTGGGCGCCGGCTTCCGCATCGCCATGCGCGACCTTGAGATACGCGGCGCCGGCAACATCCTCGGCACCGAGCAGAGCGGCCACATCATCGCCATCGGCTACGAGCTCTACACCAGGCTCCTCGAGGTCGCCGTCAAGGAGCTCCGCAAGGAGCCAATCGAGGAGCGGGCGGAGGTGGACGTAGACATAGACCTAAATGCATATCTGCCAGACGATTACATCGTGGACGACGCCCAGCGGATGCAGGTGTACCGCAAGCTGGCCCGCGCCGCGACGCTCGAGGAGCTGGCCGCGGTTGGGGAGGAGATGGCCGACCGCTTCGGGGCGCCGCCCGGGCCTGTCGCTAAGCTCATGGCCCGCCACGAGCTACGCATCGGCCTCGAGCCCTACAAGATCGCCACCATCGCCCGCAGGAAGGGCTACCTGCTCGTCCGCTACCTCGACCGCGCCAGGCTGGCGGAGCGCTTCGCCCCACTGGGCCGCCAGGTTCGTGTAATAGATGACTCCACCGCCCACGTCATCCTCCCCTCTGGCCTCTCCGAGCCGATGGCCATCGTGGCCTGGCTGCGCTGCATCTTCGCGGGCACCTGACCCCGCCCCGCTTGACCTGCGGCGCCGTGCGCATATACTATCTCCTGCCGGCTGAGTCGACAGGCTCTGCCGCCAAGGGTCGGGATTCAGATGGCGAAGCTCGTCAACATCACATCCGGTCAGGCTTATCTCCTTCAGGGCCAGGCGGTTGTGCTCGGCCGCCACATGGCCTGCTCCATCCGGGTCCTCGAGAAGCGGGTCTCCCGCAAGCACTGCCTGCTCGTGGCAACAGACCAGGGCTGGGTTCTCCGAGACGGCGGGAGCAGGCTGGGAACCTACGTCAATGGGGAGTTCGTGACCGGGCCTTGCCTCCTTCGGCCCGGCGACCGCATCAGGATCGGCCACACCGACCTTGTCTTCGAGAGCAGCGGCGACGTGGCCCCCGGGGTCAGCCTGGAGCGGGTCAAGCCACTCGCTGCGGACGGGCTGAATCCTGCGGACTTCAACGTTGGTGGCACACTGAGGCGCCGCCCGGTGGCCGTCCTCCTGCTCGGCGGCCTGGGCCTGCTCGTGGCGGCGGCCGTCGCCCTGCTGGCCGTCGCGCTCCTGGCGCCGGAGAGCCCCGCACGCGCCGTGCGGCGGGCGGCGGAGCTGGTGAATTCGCGCCGCGGCGCCGAGCTCTGGGCCAGGCTCTCGCGTGGCCGCAGGGGCGAGCTCAGCGTCGCGGAACTCCAGACGCGGCTCGACGCGCTCCCCGAGGCGGCCGTCCTCGCGCTCCGCTCCCTCGAGCTGGGCCGCCCGCGGGCCACGGCCAGCCGCGCCTTCGTCCCCGTCTCCATCCTGCGCGGCGGCGAGGCATTCCAGGGCGAAGTCCTGCTCCTGCGTGAGGGGCGAGCCTGGAAGGTCCACTCCGCCCCTCTCGAATGGATCCAGCGCCTGGGGCCCGAGCCCCCGGCGCCCTGACTTCTGAGGCACACAGGAGTGAGCTTCCCCTGTGGCCAGAATCGTGAACACGCGTTCCCGTGAGGCGTACCTGCTTGAGGGCGGCGCCGTGGTGATCGGCCGCCTGGCGGACCGCTCCATCACGCTCCCGGGCCGTAGCGTCTCGCGCAAGCATTGCTTCCTCCAGGCCGCGGAGGGGTGCTGGATCATCGAGGACGCCGGCAGCAAGATGGGGACTTACGTCAACGGGGAGCGCCTGGCTGCGCCGCGGCCCGTCAAGAGCGGCGACCAGATCGCGATCGGCAACACCGTGCTCGTGTTCGATGAGGGTGCCGCCGCAGGAGAGGGGCTCCGGCTGCGGCGGGTCGAGGCAGCCGCGCCCGACGCGGTGCGCTCCCTGGGCGCCTACCGAAGGCGCAGACGGTTGTTGACATGGACACCGGTGCTGATCGGGGTGGCCATGGCAGCCGTCGCTCTGGGCATCCGGCTGCTCACGCCGGTCCTGACACGCGAGAGCGCGCCCCAGGCGGTCCGGCGGGCGGCGAGACTTGCCTGCGAGCGGCGGGGACCGGACCTCTGGGCCATGCTCACCGACAACCGCAGGCACGTCCTGCCTGCCGAAGCTCTCCAACGCCACCTCGACGCCCTCCCCGACTCGGCGCTCCGCGCGCTCCGAACCCTAGAGACGGGCCAGCACAAGGCCACGGACCGGGGCGTCGTAGTCCCAGTCTCCATCCAGCTTGGCGACCAGCGGCTCGACGGACAAGTGGTCATCTTCTCCGATGGCCGCCGCTGGCGCATCCACTCCGCCCCAACCGAGTGGCTCGCAAAGCTGCCACGCTGACCAGCTTTTCCGGGGTTGTCCGACCAACGCCTGCACATGAGCCGTGTTGCACAGTTGACAGAGCATGGGGTGCTATACTATCATCCAAAGAGGGAGCATTGCCGCCGGAGGCCTGGGCGATGGGATTCGGCGACGCGATCGAGCGGTCAGACTGGGATGGGGCGCGCAAGGCCGACGCGCTGAGGCTGTGCGGTGCCATGCGGGCATGCCTCGACCGGCCAGACTACGCGCCCGATCCGAACTGCATCTACAAGAACCTCGACTCGGACCGGCTCGTGCCCGATGCGCCGCTGCCCGCCAGGCCTGCTTCTCGGCAAGAGTTGCTCAGGACGCTCCTGGACGCTGGGCCGCCTGAGGGTGAGGAGCTCAAAACCGAAGTCGGCAAGTTCTGTCATTCACACAAGATGCAGGGGCCTGAGGACCCCGCTGCGCGCCAGCGGGTGCTCGGAAGGGCCTGGGGCTTCGACAGGCTCTGGCAGGTGTACGCCAAAACGAGAAGGCTCGATCCGAACAATCCGGGCCCGCTCAACGACGCCATCCGCCTGCTGAGCCTGGAGAAGCAGCGGGAGCATCTCAGCGAGGTCCCTCTGGCGGAACACGTCATGTGGTCGTTCTACGACCCTCGGGACCAAGCCAACCCGTTCGCGAGCTTCGCCGGCGGGCGGGCTGAGCTTGTTGACAGGCTTGGCCTTGGCGAGTATAGTAGCCGGTCGCATACGGTGATCAAGTGGGGTCACTGTCTGCCCGAATCCGTCACGCCCACCACCCCTACGGCGTGGGATGGCGGCGTGAACCGGCCCTATTGGTTGGCGGGGGGCCGCACGTTGCCCCTTTCGGCTGCGGCCGCAAGAGACACTACCAACGGGCTGCCTGAGGTGGTCCACTGCCCTGTCACCGGCAGCCAGTTCGCCATCAGAATCGCCGTGGTATCGGATTGACAATGGACAAGCGGCTGCTAGATGCACCCAAGGACGAGTTGAAGGACTTCCTGCGCGGCCGGTTCCAGATGCGCGGCCGTTGGGCCGCGGACACCGGAACCCGCGAGTCAGAGTTCCCAGACGACCTGCCGCTCGAGCTCTGGGGCGCGGCCAACGAGGGGTTGCGTCGGCGCATCATCCAGGCCACCCGCGAGCTCATCGCAGAGGTGCCAGGTGAGGGCTGGACCGCCGAGGCCGTGGACTGGCTTGCCTCGTTCGTGGGCCGCGCCGAGATATTCGAGGTGACGGGCGATCTTCAGACAGCGGTAGAGCACGGGGTTTGGCTCAACGCCCCCGATGACGGCGTTCGCTGCCACACGGCCGCCCTGTGGGCCCTCCTGGGCCTCGGCTGGAAGGGCACGCCGGAGTTCTGGCGCCAGCTCTCCCAGCCCGTGCGCGCACGCTACCCCGCGCTGGCGTTGCGGGGGCTTCTTGCCTCGAGCAGCCTTGCCGACGCCTTCGACTGGCTGCCGATCCTCCTCTGCGATGAAGCCGCAGTCCACCAGGTCCTGGACGTGTTGTCGAGCCTGACGCGCAGAGTCGGCACGGAGGTCGTGCGCGAGCATCTGCGAGCCGTGCGGCTCCGCTTGTCTTCCGAAGTCCGCGCCAAGCTCGATGAGTGGTTCGAGGCGTATGGTTGGGGCAGCCTTGCCGTGCGGTGGGAGCCGGCGCCCCCCGAGGCCCGCGCGCCACTGCGGTTCGCCCCTGCGCTCGCCGAGCGCTGAGCTTCCTCATGGCCAAGCCGCTCACCGTCACATTCTACAGCTTCCGCGGGGGCGTGGGACGCTCCCTCGCCATGCTCAACGTGGGATGGGTGCTCGCGCGGACCGGGAGCCGGGTGCTGCTAGTTGACTTCGACCTTGAGGCCCCCGGCCTGACGCAGTTGGTGCGCCGCCAGGACCTCGTGGCCGGCCCCGCGCCTTCGGGGCTAGGGGTTGTGGACCTGGTCCACGAGTTCCTCACCAGGCGGACCGAGCAAGGGGCGGAGGCGAAGGCACCATTAGCCCTCGACCTCTCGCCCCACCTGGTGGCGCTGAAGGTGCCCGAGCCTGCGCTGCCCGCGATCCCGTGCGGCTCTCTCCACCTCATCCCCGCAGGGCGCCAGGCCGACTACCCTGAGCGTCTTCAGGAAACGCGGTCGCGCGACTTCACCGCCAGGTGCGAGGAGTTCGCCAAGGCGCTTCGCGCGGCGTTCGCCGCGCACCCCGCAGCGTTCGACTACGTGCTCGTGGACGCCCGCACCGGCCTCTCCGACGAAGCCTACCTCGCCTGCCACCACCTGTGCGACCGCCTCGTCCTCCTCACCGCGCTCAACGACCAGAACGTCGCTGGCACCGCCTTCTTCCTCGAGAATGCGGCCACCTGGCGCGCGCACCACGAAGGGCCAGAGGAAATCCTCCTCGTCGCCAGCCCTGTGCCGGAATACGAGGACGAGCCAAAGGCAAAGCGCCTCAAGGAAGCCGAGGAGCGCCTCCAACAAAGCGGCGGACCCGATCTCCGCTTCCGAGTCCTGCTCCCCTACCACCCGCGCCTGGCACTCGACACCGAGCTGATTGCCAGTCTGTGGCCCGAAAGCGGGCTTGCACGCGCCTACGTTATCCTGGCCGAATACGTCCGCCAGATGGCGGAGGACCGCTTCGGCCACTGGGCCAGGCGCGCGTCCGAGGCCATGGACCGCAGGGACGCGGAAGGAGCCGTGGCCGCCTTCCGGCGCCTGGCGGCACTCGACTACGACCAGGCCACCCGCCTGATGCGCCAGGCCGCGCGACCGAGACCCCGCAGTGAGGACAGGGCCAAGGCGCTCCTCAGTGTACTTCCAGCTCTCGCGGAGGTTGACCCCGCCGAGCCCCTTTATCCCTTACAGGAGGCCCGCATCGCGCGCTCCCTTCGCAGTCACGAGGAGGCCGTTCTCCGCCCGCTCAAGAGAGCCGAAGCGATCGCGCGGCGTAATGGCAGTCGCCGGGCGCTCGCTGCCATCCTGCTCGATAGGGCCCGCTACCTGGAGACCATCAACTACTCAACTGCGTGTGACGACGCTCTAGCCGCGGCCGCGCTCTTCCAAGAGTTAGAAGACTTGGAGAGCGAGGGCGATGCCCTCCTCCTCGCGGGTCGCGCAAACCGGAGCGCCGGCGCCTATCCAGCCGCCCGTAAACAAGTCTCTGAGGCCATTGAACTTGCCGGCAGGCTCGCGGGCCACAGCGCGCAACGGCTCCGTTCCGCGGCTCTTTACGAAACCGCTCTCCTGGAACGTCTCCAGGGCCGGTATGATGATGCCCGCCACGGATGCGAGGAGGCCCTGGCAATCGACCGCGAGCTGGGCGACCGCCGGGGGATAAGCGCCACCCTCCGCACCCTTGGGGAGATCGACCGTTTCCAGGGCCTGTATGACAATGCCCGCCGGGAATTCGAGGAAGCCCTGGCAATCGCTCGCAAACTGGGCCACCGGCAGGGGATAGGCGCTACCCTCCACAGCCTTGCGGGGCTGGACTGTCTCCAGGGCCGGTATGATGCTGCCCGCCGCGGATCCGAGGAAGCCCTGGCAATCGCTCGCGAACTGGGCTACCGGCAGGGGATATGCGCCTCCCTCCTCAACCTTGCGGAGCTGGACTGTCTCCAGGGCCGGTATGATGCTGCCCGCCGCGGATCCGAGGAAGCCCTGGCAGTCGCTCGCGAACTGGGCCACCGGCAGGGGATAAGCGCCACCCTCGACAGCCTTGCGGAGCTGGACCGTCTCCATGGCCGGTATGATGCTGCCCGCCGGGGATTCGAGGAAGCCCTGACAATCGATCGCGAACTGGGCGACCGGCGGGAGATCGCGGTGTCTGAGCTATATCTGGAGACGGCGCGGGCGCAAGAGTCCGCCGCTTCGGGCCTCGCGCAGTTGCGCGCCGCCGCGGCTGCGGCTCGCGAGTGCCCTGACCCCCTTGTGGCAGCCATAGGCTATCAGCGGGTCGGCGAAGTGCTCCGCCAGCGGGAGCGACTTGCCGAGGCCATCGGAGAGCTTGGGGCAGGCATCGAGTTCGCGCAAGCGCATGGCTTCCTTGGACTTGTGGCGGAGATGCAGGCGGAGCGCGCCCTCGCTGCCGCCGATGCCAGCGAGCCGGCCCTGGCTACGCCGGACGCAGCAGCGGCCATCGCCTTCTTCGATGCGCAGCAGGTGGCGCACCCCCAGCTCGCGCGCCTTCGGGAGTTGGCTGCGGGGTCCGCGCCAGCGCACGCCTGAGCCGCGACCGGGTCATCCATTGAAAATGGCCGCGAGAGGGAACCTGCATCGCTCCGCAGCGTCCAATGGGTTAGAGAGCTTGTGGAGTCCGGGCAGCCTTCTCAGTAGGAGTCCGAAAATGAGGAAGGCCAAGATTGTGGCTGTGGCGTCGGTTCTCCTTGCAACTATTGGACTTATGGCGCACCAGGCACTAGCCTGCATCGTCATCCCTGAGCCAATCCCCATCGTGCGGCCCTGGCCCCACCCGCGGCCCTGGCCCCACCCCCAGCCCATCCCGCGGCCGGTCGAGCAGACCATCGAGACCCGCTCCCACGCCGCCGAAATCTCTATCAGCGGACCAGTCGCAAAGGTCGCCGTCAACGCCACCTTCTACAATCCCAACCCCTTCGTGATGGAAGGCACCTACATGTTCCCCCTGCCGGGGGAAGCGTCCGTCGAGAACTTCGAGATGAACATTGACGGCAAGATGGTGAAGGGGGAGTTGCTCGACGCCGACAAGGCCCGCAACATCTATGAGGACATCGTGCGAAAGCGGAAGGACCCCGGCCTCCTGGAGTGGGTCGGCTCCAAGCTCCTCAAGTGCCGCGTGTTCCCGATCAACGCCAACTCGGAGGTGAAGGTGAAGCTCGACTACTCGCTCGCCCTGGCTGCGAACGGCGAGCTCTTCGAGTTCACCTATCCCCTCCGCTCGGCCAAGCCCATCAGCGGAAAGATCGGCTCCACCGCCGTCAAAGTCCGAATCGAGCAGAAGGACGGCATCAAGACCCTCTACTCACCCACCCACCAGGTGGACGTGACCCGCAAGGGCGAGAACGAGGCCACGCTCGGCTTCGAGGAGGCCGCCTCCGTGCCCGAGCGCGACTTCAAGCTCTACTTCAGCACCTCGAAGAAGGACGTCGGCGTGGCGGTCATCACCCACAAGCCGGCCGCCGAGGACGGCTACTTCATGCTCACCGTGGCCCCCAGCATCGAGGAGAAGCCCGAGGAGGTCCAGCCCAAGAGCATCATCTTCGTGATGGACACCTCTGGCTCGATGGCCGGCGAGAAGATTGACCAGGCCAAGGGCGCGCTCCGCTTCTGCGTCAACTCGCTCAAGCCCACCGACAACTTCGGGCTCATCAGCTTCGCCACCGAGCCGACCGGCTTCCGCGAAACGCTCCTGCCCGCCTCGAAGGAGAACGTCAAGGCCGCGGTGGAGTTCATTGACAAGATCGAGGCCCGCGGCGGGACGTGCATCAACGACGCCCTAAGTCTTGCCCTCAAAACGATTAAGGGCGCGAAGGGCCTGCCCATGATCGTCTTCCTCACCGATGGCCTCCCCACCATCGGCGAGACCAACACCGAGACCATCCTCAAGAACATCGCGGGCGCAAACGCCGACAAAGCCCGCCTCTTCGCCTTCGGCGTCGGATACGACGTCAACACACAGCTCCTCGACAAGCTGGCCGAGGAGAACCGCGGCTCCCCCGACTATGTGACCCCCAAGGAGAACATCGAGGTCAAGGTCTCCAGCTTCTACTCCAAGGTCGCAAACCCTGTGCTGTCAGACCTTAAGCTCGACATCCCTGGGCTGAAGACCACGGACGTCTATCCGAAGGCGCTGCCCGACCTCTTCCGCGGCATGCAACTCATGGTCCTCGGGCGGTTCCAGGGCGGCGGGGCGAAGGCCATCAAGCTCTCCGGCACCGTGGCCGGCAAGCCGCGCGAGCTCGTCTACGAGGCCACCTTCGCCGAGAAGCCCGACAACAGCTTCCTCCCGCGCCTCTGGGCCGTCCGAAAGGTCGCCTTCCTCCTCAACGAAATCCGCCTCCGAGGGCGCAACCAGGAGCTCGTTGACGAGGTGGTCAAGCTCGGCAAGCAGTTCGGCATCCTCACCCCCTACACCTCGTTCCTCGTCGTCGAGGACAGCATGCGTCCGCCCCTTGCCATGAGGCCGGGCGAGGCGCCGCGTCCCGCCCTCGACGTGGTGGCGGGCATCCGCCGCGACGCCGACCAGTTCGCCAGGCGAGCGGAGGGCGAGCGCGCCGTGGAAGAAGCCAAGCAACTCCGCGACATAGAGCGCGCGATAACCGCGCCCAGGCTGACGGCGCCGCCAGCCAAGCCATTGGCGCCGGGCGAGGCGGCCCCTAAGTCCGAGCCCACCTTCACCATAGGTGGCGGCATTGCCAGCGGCCGCGAGCACGGGGCCTTCGGCTACAGCGGGAAGGTCAAGGAGCAGCTCGAGCGCGCCGCCGCCGAGGTCATCGTCACCATCGCCGACAAGACCTTCTACAAGAAGGCCGACGGCTACCTCTACGATAGCCTCTACGTGGAGGCCCAGCACAAGGACAAGATCACCGAGATCAAGCCCTTCAGCGACGAGTATTTCGCCCTCCTCAAGAAGCACCCGGGCATCGGCCGCTACCTCGCCGAGAACCAGCCCATCGTCATCATCATCGAGGGCAAAGCCTACAAGATCACCAAGGAGTCCTGACCCAACCCGTCGTCGTCCTCGTCGTCGAGCCGTCTGGAGGGGGAGTTCTCTGGGGGAAATCCCCCTCTAGCCCACCCCCGGGGCATTTCCTCCATACTGGTTCATGCCTGCGCGCTCTACGTTTGACCCACTATGGGCACTTTGACAATCCGGAGCCTTCGGGGGCGGTCCCATCATAGTGGGTCAACTGTGCGACAGAGGTGTTTGACCCACTATGGGCGCTTTGGCGATCCGGACGCATCGCTGGCCGTTTTTCCCATACTGTATCACCTGCGCGCGGTCCCTTGACCCACTATGAGCGCTTTGGCGATCCGGGCGGCTCCGGGGGCTTTCCGCCATTCTAGGTCACCACCCGCCGGCGAACGGGCGCGTGAGCCGGTATGGCCGGAGACCGCGTTCTTCCTCTTGTGCAGCACCAGGAAGTGTGGCATAATCCGGGCGTCTGCTCCCAGCCGCCACATCAGGAGAAGATGGCCATGAAACACTTCGGCGCTGTCGCGGTCGCCCTCTCTTCCATTGTCACCGCACCGGGCGGCGAGGCGGTGAAGTTCGAGGCGAACTGGGCGTCGCTCGACAAGCGGCCCACCCCCGCCTGGTTCGCGGAGGGGCGGTTCGGTATCTTCATCCACTGGGGCGTCTACTCCGTCCCTGCCTGGGCGCCCAAGGGGCAATACGCCGAGTGGTACTGGAACCACATGCAGAACAAGAAGGGCGCCACGTGGCAACACCACGAGAAGACCTATGGCGCGGACTTCAAGTACGAGCAGTTCGCCCCGATGTTCAAGGCCGAGAAGTTCAACCCCGATGAGTGGGCCGACCTCTTCGCCCGCTCGGGCGCGCGCTACGTCGTCATAACGTCGAAGCACCACGACGGCTTCTGCCTCTGGCCCGCGCCCGACTCCAAAGGGTGGAACGCGGTGGAGACCGGCCCGAAGCGCGACCTCCTCGGCGACCTCACGAAGGCGGTCCGAAAGACCCCCGTCAGGATGGGCTTCTACTACTCCCTCTACGAGTGGTTCCATCCCGTTTACCGCAGCGACACCAAGCGCTACGTGGCCGAGCACGCGCTGCCGCAGTTCAAGGACCTCGTGGCGCGCTACGCGCCCGACGTCGTGTGGCCCGACGGCGAGTGGGAGCAGCCCGACACGGCGTGGCGGAGCGAGGAGTTCCTGGCCTGGCTCTTCAACGACTCGCCCTGCCGCGAGAGCGTGGCGGTGAACGACCGCTGGGGGCGCGGCTGCCGCGGGCGGCACGGCGGCTACTACACCTCCGAGTACGGCGACCACGGCGGCAAGAGCGGCACTCCGCACATCTGGGAAGAATGCCAGGGCATCGGCCGCTCCTTCGGCTACAACCGCAACGAGGGGCCGCAGGACTACCGAACCGTCCAGCAGCTCCTCCACCTCCTCATCAACTGCGTGGCGAACGGCGGAAACCTGCTGCTGGACATCGGTCCCGACGGCGATGGCACGATTCCAGCGATCATGCAGGAGCGGCTGCTCGGCATGGGCGCCTGGCTGAAGGCCAACGGCGAGAGCATCTACAGTTGCGGAGCAGGCCCGTTCCGCAACCCGCCCTGGGGACGCTCCACGGCCAGGCCGGGGAAGCTCTACCTCCACCTCTACTCCTGGCCGAAGGAGGCCCTTGAGCTCCGCGGCCTGAAGAACGAGGTGAAGAAGGCCTGGCTCCTGGCCGACCCGGAGCGCAAGCCGCTGGCGGTCTCGCGGGCGGACGACGCGGTTCGCATCGCCCTCCCCGCGGAGCCTCCCGACAAGCTGGTGAGCGTCGTCGCCCTCGACATCGAGGGCCAGGCCGAGATTGACGCCACGATCCGCCAGGCCCCCGACGGCAGCATCGCCCTCCACGCCAGCTCCGCCACCATCCACGGCTCCAAGGCCCGATACGAATCGGGCGGGGCCAAGGACAACATCGGCTACTGGACCGATCCCGCTGACTGGGTGAGCTGGGACTTCACCGTGACCAAGCCCGGCACCTTCGAGGTCGAGGTCGTCCAGGCCTGTGCCCCCGGCAGCGGCGGCGACTACACCATCGCCGTCGGCGGGCAGCAGCTCGAGGCCAAGGCCAAACAGACCGCGAGCTGGGACCAGTATGTGACCGAGAAGGTGGGCGTCCTGAAGCTCGATCGCCCCGGCCGCTACACCCTCGCCCTCAAGCCGAAGGGCAAGACCGGCCAGGCCCTCATCAACCTCCGCGCCATCACCCTGCGGCCAAAGTAGTTCCTCCTCCACCAGTTGACGTGAGTGGTCCACACAGGCTATAGTGTGGCAATGGCTCATGATGAAGGAGCAGGAGAATGGTGCGTGCCGTCATTGTGTTCGCCGGCTTGGCTGTCGGCTTGTCCCCTGTGGCGCTGGGCACTCAGACGGCGTTTTGGCGGCCTTACGAGGCGGATGGGGAGACGCACCTGCTGATGCGCTTCGAGCCGCCCGATCCCGCCCGCGTGGAGGGCGAGACGGGCAAGGCGGAGCTGACAGGCGATGCGGCACCCGCGCCCGAGGGCCGCTTCGGCGGCGGGCTGAAGCTCGCGGGCAAGGGGGCCGTTAAGGTCGAAGCCAAGACCCCCTATCGCGGCGGCGCCGTGGCCATCGAAGCCTGGCTCAAGCTCGACCGCTATCCCGAGAAGGCAGCCTACATCGTCCACCGCCCAGCCGTGGCGGACCGCGATGCGCGCTACGACCCGAAGGTGGACAAGACGAAGGGCTTCGGGCTGTTCATTGACGCCCGGGGGGCGCTCCACCTCGAAACCACCAACCTCTTCTATGGCAAGCGCACCGTGACCTCCAGCCCCGCGGGCGTCGTGCCGCTCGGCAAGTGGGTCCACGTGGCGGGCATCTCCGCGGTCTATCGGCGGCTCTACGTGGACGGCCGCGAGGTGGCCTCCGTCGCCATTCAATGGGGCGAGGGGCTGGCCGTCCACGGCGATGAGGAATCCGAGGCCGGGCCGCTCTACGTCGGCAACGACGCCTCCGGCAACGCCGGCCTCAGCGGGCTGCTCGATGAGGTGCGGGTCCATCGCAACCTCTTCCGCCTCTGGGAGCGCGAGGACACGGCCTGGGCGCGGGCCAACGACGCCCGCGAGATTCCCACCGGCCCGCCCTTCTTCGTCCCCGAGCACCCGCCCGTCCTCTATCTTCCTCTCGATGGCGACCTCAAGCCCGCCAGGTGCGAGATCGCGGGCCTCAAGCCCGAGGCGAAGAAGACCGAATTCGTCGAAGGCGTTCGGAACAAGGGCCTCCTCGGCCCGTTCGGCCTCTCTGCCCCCGGCCTCCTCGACCTCAAGCAAGGCTCCCTCGAGTTCTGGTTCCAGCCCTATGGCGTGAACAACTGGTCCGACCGCAACCGCGGCTTCGTCTCCGCCGGCGTCTTCACCCTCTACATCTTCAACGGCGGCGACCCAGGCCGCCCCATCTCGCTCTACTACGCGAATCCCTACGGCGGGCTCGAGTTCCTGAACCACGAGGACGACTACTACGAGGGCCGCTGGCGCCACGCGGTCATCACCTGGCGCGGGCGCGAGGTGTGCCTCTACATTGACGGCCGCCTTGCCGCCCGCTCCACCGCTGCCAGCCTCGCCACGCCGGGCAACAAAGGCGTCTCCGACACCATCCACTTCGGCGAGGCGATGGTGGACAAGGTCTACGTCTACCGCCACGCCCTCCTGCCCGAGGAGGTGGCCAACGCCTTCTGGCGCTACCGCGACCCCGCCAGGCTGACCCGCGACGTGCAGCTCGACTGCGTCGAGGTCGAGGGGATGTTCTTCCCAAGCGACCGCAAGCTGCTCTACCGCCTGATCCCGAACGTAGAGCCCGCGACGATTCGCCAGGTCGTCCTGACCCTGAAGTCGCCGACGGGCAGGCGGCTTCTCAGCAAGAAGGTGCCATTCAGCGCCGAGGCGTCCTCGCTCGAGCTGCCTCGACTCGGCGAGGGGCTTCATTCGCTTGTCGCATCAGTGGTTGACCAAGCCGGCGAGACCACCGAGGGGGGGGCATTCACCTTCGACCGTAAGGTCTTCCCGTGGGAGGGCACGGAACTGGGCATCTCCGACGAGGTGCCGCTCCCATTCACCCCGGTCTCAGTCCAAGACCGCTGGGTCTCGGTGGTCGGTCGCACCTACACTATGGGCGACGCCGGGTTGTGGGACAAGGTGGTTGCCGAGCGCAAGGACCTGCTCAATGGGCCAATGAGGCTGCGCTATTGGACGCGCGGAAACGAGGGAAAGTGGGAGAAGACGAGTGGGAGGTTCACCTCGCGGCGGCGCAGCCGAGCCGTTTTCGAGGGCAGGGCCAGCGCCCCTGCCCTCACTGTCCAGACCCGTTCCACCATCGAGGTTGACGGCTGCATGCGGGTGGAGATGACCCTCTCGCCCGGCCCGAGGCCCGAGCCAATCGAGCGCCTCTGGCTCGACATCCCGCTGCTGGCGTCCGAGGCCAGGCTGCTGCACGAGACGACCGACACGCTTCGGCAGAACTTCGCGGGCGCCGTGCCCGAGGGGCAGGGGGTGGTGTGGGACAGCCGGAAGGGCCACCGCACCAAGAGCTGGCGGAACGCCTTCACCGCCTACGTCTGGCTCGGGAACCCCAACCGCGGCCTCGCCTGCTTCGCCGAGAACGACCGCGGTTGGGTCACGCGCAAAGACCACAAGGAGCCACTTCAGGAGGTCATCCGCGAGGGCGACAGGGTGATCCTGCGGGTCCACCTCATCAATCAGCCCGTTACGATCAAGGAGCCGCGGACGCTTGTGTTCGGCCTCCAGGCCTCGCCCACGAAGCCGATGCCGGACGGCTGGCGGGCGAGACTGCCCGACATGCCCACCGGCCTGGCCGTCGTGCCCTTCGGCGGGCTGAACTGCTCCTATCAGGGGCCATACCGCGACGACTGGGCCATTGTAGACAAGATCGCCGAGGCCCGCGCGACGGGCAAGGTGGACAGCGACTGGTTCACGGCCTACGCGAAGGAGCACACCCCGCCCCCTGCCCACGGCACTTGGCCCTGGCTCGGCAGCGTGCTCCACTTCGCGGGGCGGGCGAAGGATGTCGGGCCGAGGCGACCGCTGACCGTCTACCACGAGGAGATGGCCGCCTGCACTGTCCGCGACGAGTGGAAGGTCTTCGCCGACGAGTGGACCGTCGAGCCCTTCGCCTTCCGCCGCGGGCCGCTCACACAGCCCGACGAAGCCATCTTCCGCAGCGGCCGCAACACGAATCCCTCCGCAACGGTCAACTTCGGCCGCAGCTACCAGGACTTCGGCTGCTGGTTCGCCAACGAATGGCTCAAGCGCGGCATCAGCCTCTACTGGGACAACACCTATCCGCGTTCGAGCATGAACCCCCTCAATTCGGCGGCCTATGTGACCGAGGACGGCTCGATCCAGCCCGCCGTCATCCTGTGGAACCAGCGCGAATACCAGAAGCGCGTGTGGAACCTGCTTCAGCAATGGCGGAAGAAGCGGCCCGAGCCGCTCGAATGGGTGAACCACATGACCAACACGCTGGTGCTGCCCATCCACACCTGGGCGACGGCCAACCTCGACCACGAGCTCGGCTCGGCCAAGCCCTTCAGCCCCGAATGGCTCCAGGCCGAGACCGTCGGCCGACAGGTCGGAACCTACCCCCTCACCCTCTACGCCGTCACGGGCAGCCAGAACGCCATGCTTCAGAAGCTCCCCCAGGAGAAGCAGTACCGCGCCGAGTGGGGCATGCGAATGGCCCACGAAATCCAGTCCAACGGCGGCAAGCTCTTCGAGCTGGTCCGCCAGTTCGGCTACGCCACGGATGCGGTGAGGGTGGCTAACTACTGGGCGGATGAGCCGGTCCTGAGCATCGAGCCGCCGCAGGTCAAGTGGCTTGCAATGCTGAAGACGCAGCGCCTGCCGAAGTCGTCTGAGGCGATACCTGTCTTGTCCGACGCGCTCATCGTCCTGGCCAGTTGGGCGGAGGAGGACGTGAAGGCCTCGGTCCGCCTGGTTGCCCACCGAATCGGCCGGGTGCCCGACAAGCTGGCGTTCACCGACGCCGAGGACGGCTCGGCGGTTGACCCCGCGGCTGTGGCGCTGCCCGGCCCCTATGGGGCGCGCATCCTGCGGGTGCGGGCGGATAAGTCGAGCCAATCGAATTAATCGATTCAATCGATTCAATCGATTCAATCGAATCTGCCCCACCTTCCCGCGCAGCGCTTGCAGCCGCCCCAGCTTCGTGGCATGGTATGGCCCATGCGATTCACCATCGCCCTCGTGCAATTCGGGTTCGAGGCCCAGGCCCCCGCGGCGAACCTTGCAAAGGCCGAGCGCTTCGCCGCCCAGGCAACTGCCGCGGGCGCGCAGCTCGTGGTCTTTCCCGAGTACTTCCTCACCGGGCCAATGAGCGACCGCAAGGACCTGGCCGATGGGGAGGGGCGCTATCGCGCGGCCTTTCAGGCGATGGCGCGGCGGCACGGGGTTGACCTCGTGCCGGGGTCGTTCGCCGAAGTGGAAGGCGGCCGCTTCTTCAACACCACCTACTATGTCGCCTCAAGCGGCGAGGTGTTGGCCCGCTACCGCAAGGTGAACCTCTGGATCGGCGAGAAGCCGTGGGTCACGCCAGGCGACGGCGCCGCCGTGTGCGACACCCGCTTCGGGCGGGTGGGGCTGGCCATCTGCTGGGACCTGGCGTTCTCGGAGCTTTTCCGCGACATGCTCCGCCAGGGGGCGGAGGTCGTGGTCTGCCCGAGCTGCTGGTGCTTCGAGGACGCCGGGCCGGGCCAACTGCACAACCCGCGGGCCGAAGAGCTCTTCGTGGACTCGCTCTGCGTCGCCAGGGCGTTCGAAAACGAGATGGCGGTCGCCTTCTGCAACGTGGCGGGGGCATTCGGCAAGCCGAGCGGGCCGCACCACTCGATGGGGCACACCCAGGTCGCCCTGCCCTTCAAGGGCGCCATCGCCCTCCTCGGCCACAGCGACGAGGCGATGCTGCTCGCCGAGATTGACACCGCCATTCTGGCTGAGGCCGAGGCGGCCTACGAGATTCGCAAGGACCTGGCCACGTCCAGGAGAGGATGAATGGATGGGTGGATGAATGGATGATTGCCTGACACCCATCCACCCATCCAATCATCCATTCATCCCCTGATACGAGGAAGGGAGACGCACCGGTGAACGCCAAGGAACTCTACGACCGCTACCTCATCACCAGCATGGTCGCCGGCTTCGAGCCGGTGGTTGTGGAGCGGGCCTCGGGCTGCACCCTCATTGCAGGCGATGGCCGCGAGTATCTGGATTGCTTCAGCGGCATCGCCACGGTGAACGCCGGGCACGGGCACCCGCGCGTCCTCGCCGCCGCGCGGGAGCAGATGGAGAAGCTCGTCCACTGCGGAACCTACGTCTACTACAACCCCCGCGCCGCCGAGCTCGCGCGGCGGCTCGCCGAGGTCACGCCCGACAGCCTTCAGAAGTCCTTCTTCGCCAACAGCGGCGCCGAGGCCATCGAGGGCGCCGTCCGCCTCGCCAAGCAGTTCACCAGGCGCCGCGAGCTCGTGTGCCTCACCCTCAGCTTCCACGGCCGCACCGCGGGCACCCTCTCGATCACTGGCAACCGCGGGCGCAAGAAGGGCTTCGGGCCGTACCTCTCGGGCGTGGCCTTCGCCCCCGCGCCCTACTGCTACCGCTGCCCGCTCAAGCTCAGCTACCCGGCCTGCGGCGTGGCCTGCGCCGACTTCGTTGACCACGTGCTCCGCTACCAGACGGCGGGCGACGTGGCGGCCTTCATCGCCGAGCCGGTCCTCGGCGAGGGCGGCATCATCGTCCCGCCACCCGAATACTTCCAGCGGGCCGTTGACATCATCCGCAAGGACGGCGCGCTCTTCATCGCCGACGAGGTCCAGAGCGGATTCGGGCGGACGGGTCGCCTCTTCGCCATCGAGCACTACGGCGTCGAGCCAGACATCCTGTGCATGGCCAAGGGCATCGCCGACGGCTGGCCGCTGGGCGCCTTCATCGCCCGGCCCGAGGTCGCCGACGCCTTCACCCCCGGCGACCACCTCTCCACCTTTGGCGGCAACCCCGTCTGCTGCGCCGCCGCCATCGCCAACATCGCCGTCCTACAGGAGGAGCAGCTTTCAGCGCGGGCCGCCGAGCGCGGCGAGCAGCTTCTCGCCCGCTTGAGGGCACTCAAGGCAGCCCATCCCCTGATCGGCGACGTGCGCGGCAAGGGCCTGATGGTTGGCGTCGAACTCGTCCGCGACGCCGCGAGGACCCCCGCCGACGCGGAGGCCAAGGCCGTTCGCGCCGCCTGCCGCGAGGCAGGCGTCCTCCTCGGCCTCGGCGGCGTCCTCTCGAACGTCATCCGCTTCCAGCCCCCGCTAGTCGTCTCCCCCGAGCAGATTGACCGCGCGGCCGGCGTGTTCGCCGATGCACTCAAGGTCACCGCGGAGGCATGAGATGAACAGCGTCCGGACGCGGCGTGGCTTCCTCAAGCTCATGTCGGCTGCGGCGCCCTGCGTCGTGGGCGCGGCGGCCATTGGCAGAGATGGGGCGAGCGCGGCTAACGACCGCATTGCGATGGGTTGCATCGGGATTGGCGGGCGGGGCAGGGCCAATCTCGAAGCCTTCGTCGCATCATCCGATTCACAGGCCATCGCGGTCTGTGATGTGGATGCCGGCCATCGCGCTCAGGCCAGGCGGATGGTGGACGACTACTACGCCGCCCACCGCGGCAAGGCCGAGTACCGCGGCTGCGCCGAGCACGCCGACTTCCGCGAGGTCATCGCCCGCCCCGACGTTGACGCCCTGATGACCGCCGCGCCCGACCACTGGCACGCCGCGATGTCCATCATGGCCGCAAGGGCGGGCAAGGACGTCTATTGCGAGAAGCCCATCTCCGTCTGCGTCGCGGAAGGTCGGGCGGTGGCCGACGAGTTTCGCCGACTTGGCCGCACCTACCAGAGCGGCACCCAACGGCGCAGCGTCGGCCACTTTCGCTTCTCGTGCGAAGCCGTCCGCAACGGCCGCCTCGGCACGCTCAAACGCATCATCGAGTACCTCGGAGCCGGGCCGACCTGCGGCCCCGAGCCGCCGCAGCCGGTCCCCAAGGGCTTCGACTACGACCTCTGGCTCGGCCCCGCACCCTGGGCCTACTACACGCCCAAGCGCTGCCACGGCAGCTTCCGCTGGCTCCTCGACTACTCGGGCGGCAAGATCACCGACCAGGGC
>Ga0194110_10002137_pt1 | contig 25165 bp, 27 predicted proteins | sample TA2Kig1200mmetaG_FD_146192 | JGI IMG/M metagenome (GOLD analysis project Ga0194110, IMG submission 146192) | Freshwater microbial communities from Lake Tanganyika, Tanzania - TA2015032 Kigoma Deep Cast 1200m | ecosystem: Environmental > Aquatic > Freshwater > Lake | place: Tanzania: Lake...
ATGCTGGCCCACCAGATCTTCGGCCTGACTGATGCCTTCTTGCTGGGCACCAAACCCGGGGTGGTGATGTGGATCATCATGGGCCTCGTCACCGGCCTGTACCTCAACCTGGCCCCCGATCACCTGGCGACATCAGAACGCGGATGAGCAGGATTGGCGGATTTTTCCTCAATCATTCGATCCGCTAATCCCACCGCTTGCCCTGAGCCTATCGAAGGGATCCGTTGTCCTTCTCCTTGACTCATAAACTCGCCGCCGAAAGACCGGCCTCCGAGGGAGCACAGAGCGCGTTTGTTTTTCGCTTCCCGGTATGGTATAATTACCGCCGGAGGGGATGTTCTATGTTCAAAAGATTCAGTACTAAGATACAGAGTCATGACGCCAGATTGACAAAGTAAGGCGGAGATTGTACAATAAAACAACAAGGGAAAGAGGGGAAAGGGAGGAGGGAAAACAGATGAGGCAGAGCATGACGGTTGAATTGCAGGCCCCACCTGTACCACGATTTGCTGGGTTGGAGATCGACATCAGATTGCGGGCTCAGGTGCATGTCACCGCTTTCACTGCGCAGCGTAAGGTGAGCAAGGCGAGATTCTCTTCGATCAATGTCTCCTGGATGAGATCGCTGAACGTGCCGATGCGCTGGCTCGACGTACCCTATCTACCACAAAGTGAGCCGGGTGGCTGCCTGGTTGCATGCGCGGCGATGGTGCTGGCTTACCTGAACAGGTCAATTGCTTTTCAAAAGTTCGGCAAGGTCTCGTTCGACTGAGCTCACGACGAAGTCCTGACCACAGCCGATGGGTCTTGACTCAGTCAGGGACCTTCGCCCGACGGAGAAGCCATAAAACGTCAAAGAGAGGCAAAGAGAATGGATACTGGAATCAAAACGCAAGTAGAGAAGACTTTCCTGTCCCTTCCTCGTGAGGAGAGGGAGACGATCATCAGCCACGGAACGGCCCTTAGACTATCCAATCTGAGAAAGCGACACTTTCTTGCTGAGAGCAAGGTACGGCATTTTGAGGAGAAATACAAGGTCACCCTGGCCCAATTAGATGCAGATGGACTTCCCGACGATGCCGACTACGAGATGCACGAGGATTACATTATGTGGCACCATTGGGCCGAGGTTGCCGACAAGGTCAAAAAGAGCATCACCTCTCTGCAGGAAATAGCACAGCAAGGTCTCTACATAGGAGAACTTTCCTATGCTGGCCACTGAGAGGCTGCTTGAGATTGAGGAGGCATTTGGCGAGAAAGTACGGAGCATTGTTCCCCTTGAACTCGATGGCGAGACCTTGCGGCTCATCCTGTATCTACAGGATGGCACGAACTTGCGGGTTACCGAACAGTGGCAGGAATTGTCACCCATCCCCAGAAGAGCAGGCGTGTCAAAGAAATGGAGCTGGCAGGAGTTCCCCGACGTCACTGCTGCAGCGGACACTATACTTCACAGGAGGTAAGGGAAGAATGTTAGACCAGGTAGGACAGGAAATGCTCTTGAAGCGGATCGACACCCTGGCACGCGAAATAGAGTGCCTTAGGCGAGATTTGCTTCGTAGCCGGATAACGGAGCTCCAGGTGAGCAAGGGAAAGCCGACTCTTTTCGGTAGCATTCGCGGAGGCGATGTGACCGAAGAAATGATCGAGGAGGCGAAGCGCGCCCTTTTCCGACCTCTGGAGGATTTGTGAGGCCCTATGGACGAAAGCCAGAGTATGCTCTATGTTCTCGATACTCATGTGCTTATCTGGTACTTCATCGGTAGTAAGCGCCTTCAGCAGAGACTCAAAGAGCGCATTGATGAGATCCGCCGTCGAGGTGGGCGTTTGTTAATTCCCACCATTGTGTTGGCTGAAGCACTGGATATCGCTGAAAAAGGCCGGGTAGATTTTGACTTTGCTGGGATGTACCGGCTGATCCTGGAAGAACCGGAATTCGAGATCGTGGGCTTTGGGCCAGAAATCTTCGAGGAAGCAATGTGGGTCAGGAAAGTCCAGGAGTTGCACGATCGAATCATCGTGGCGACAGCCAGGTTCTACGGCGCAGGTGTGCTGACAAGAGACAAAATCATTCTCGGTTCAGGGGAGATGGAGACGACGTGAGTTATGAAGACGCTGGAAGAGATGTCAGTCGCCGAATATGAAGCGGTTGTCGAGCGCTTCATTGAAGAAGCAGCCCGGTGGGATGGTTCGCTGCCGGTCAAGACGTTCTTCGAAGCCTGGGCGGCACTCGAGCGTCCTAAGGAGACAGTGGAGGTCCAGGCCCGCGTCGAGGATGACCGCCTGGTGCTGACAGCGCCACCGGATAGTCCACTGACGGTGGAGGACAATCGTATCTGGTTAGAGGACGGCCGGCAGGTGGTGCTCAAGTTGACATCTGCTCGGGCATCGGCTGGACAGTTTGAAGAGCCGAACTCGCCACAGTTTTGGGCATTGAGAAGAACTGCTCCACATTGAGTCGTTGCCGCATGGCCGGAGCTGTCTCCGGGCGTGAAGCAAAAGGCACCATCGAGTTTGCCGAGGAATTTGTTGCCCTGTCGCTGACCTCATCTGAGAAAGAAATGCCTATTCCTATTCGTAGCGTAGGAGAACGGATGAAGCCGTCATCGCCATGCCCTACCGTCCCTGCCAAGGGAGCCCTGTCCTTATGGCAACGCGCCAATGGCCTGTGGCAACAAGCCAACATCCGAGGTCTCCAGGTGGCCCTGGGCACCGGGGTCAGCCTGATCTCCCTATGGCTGGCCTTCCGGGATGTCCCGCTTTCCCAGGTGGCCGCCGCTTTCTCCCAGGCCGATTATCGGTTCGTGGCCTTAGCTCTCGCCCTGGTGCTCGTAAGCCCCCTGGCCCGCGCCGTCCGCTGGAGGTTGCTCTATCATCCAGATCAGCAAGGGCTCAGTTGCCTCATATTGGCCGAAGTGCTCCTCATCAGCCAGATGCTCAACATCGTCGTCCCCGCCCGGCTGGGCGAGGTGGCCCGCATCTACTTCATGGGCAAAACTCACAGCCGGGCCCGCACCCTGGGCACCATCGCCGTAGAGAAATGGCTGGATATCCTGATGCTGCTCCTGCTGGCGCTGCTCGTCCCCATTTTTGTCTCCCTGCCCCCGTGGTTCCGCGATTCCCGGTTAAGCCTGGCTGTCCTGGCCACCGCTTTTCTCGGCGCCGCCTTGGCCCTCTACTACAGCAAGGATCGGCTGCTCACCCTGGTGGAGTCGGCCTCACGCTTCCTGCCCCAAGGTTGGCGAGCCAGGATTCATCGGGCCGCGGGCCTGGCTCTGGGCAGCCTGGACGTGCTGCGCTCGCCCTGGGTAGGGCTTAAATTGCAGGGATGGTCCCTTCTCATCTGGATTCTCAGCATTCTGGTAAACTACACCGTCTTCCTGGCTTTGGGCTTGCCCCTGCCCTTTGCCGCTGCCCTGTTCTTAGTGGTAGTGCTCCAGGTGGGAGTAGCTGTACCCTCGATCCCTGGCAAACTGGGCGTCTTCCACTACCTGTGCACTCTGGCCCTGGGCATCTTTGGGCTGGAGAAGGGGGCTGCCCTGGGTTACGCCGTGTTGTTATATTTCGTGGTCTTTGGACCTCCCGCGCTGCTGGGCGCCTTGTTCCTGTGGTGGGAAAGCGTTCGCCGGCGTCAGGTTAGGCCTGCGGCCTGATAAAATGGTTCTTGGCCCTGCGTCAGCGTGGAGCAGGGGTCATTTGATTTGAGTACGCCGATTTGCTGATTTGCCGATTTGCTGATTTGCCGATTTGCTGATTTGCCGATTTGCTGATTTGCCTGGAGGATAGATGAGTCGAACCCGGATTGTGTTTTTCGTGGTCGTCTTGGCAGCGGTTATCATCGTCGCCGGCTCCTTCGTTGTGCGCTGGCTGGGCCAGCAAGAGGGGGTGGTGACGGCGCCAACTAAAGAGACGCTGGAGGTGCGCATCGTCTGCGCTCTGCCAGTAGAACCGTGGGTGCGGGAAGCGGCCAGGCAGTTCAACGCGGAGAAGCATAAGCTGGAGGGCCAGGTCATCGAGGTGAGCGTGATTCCCATGGACGGGCTGACGGCGATGGGCCGCTACGAGCGGGAGGAGATGGATCCGCTGCCCACGGCCTGGATTCCCGATAGCCGCTACCTGGTGGAGCTGGTCAACGCCGCCTACAAAGAGAAGCTGGGGCGCGACGTGTTCCTCACCGACGGGGAGTACCGCGCCCGTCCCATCGCCGTCTCCCTGTTCTCGTGGGGCATCTACTCCAGCCGCGCTGAGGTGCTACGCGCCAAGTACGGCGAGATAGACTGGCAGGCCATCCACGACGCGGCGACTGCCAAAGGGGGCTGGCCCGAGCTGGGCGGCGAGCCAGGCTGGGGCTACTTCAAGCTGGTGGTGCCCAACCCTCGCAAGAACGTGGGCGGGCTGGCGGCCATGGTCGCCGCGGCCGGCGAATACTACCAGAAGACCAACATCACCACCGCCGACGTGACGGATGCTGAGTTCCAGGCGTGGTTGGGGGAGCTGATGGGCGCAGTGACCGACTTCTCCAGCCTGGGGTCCTATTCGGTGGAGAATCTGGCCCTGTTCGGCTACTCCATGGGCGATGGCGGCCAACTGCTGGAAAGCGACCTGTTGGCCAACATGGCCGGCATCCAGACCCGCTGGGCGGACCCGCTGGTCATCGTCTATCCCCAGTACCTCACCTGGTTCGATTTTCCTTTTACAACATGGATGGGTCCCGAGACGAGTGCTCTAGAGAAGAACGCGGCCCTGGAGTTCGAGAAGTACCTGCTATCGCCTGAAATCCAGCAGAAGGCCGTCGAGCGAGGCCTGCGCCCGGCCAACCCGGAGGTGCCGGTCACTGGTGAGGGAAGCCTGTTCGTCCGCTGGCAGGAGCAAGGGGCCATGACCATCGTGCCCCGCACCACGGCCATGCGCTCGCCCGATCGCGACGTGCTGATGGCCCTGCTGCGCTGGTTCGATCTCAACGTGGCTCAGAGGTAGAACGTGTGAAACGTGAAACGTGAAACGTGAAACGTCAAACGTGAAACGTCGGGAGGATAGATCGTGAGAGGCAGAAAAAATTCCCGCAGCACGATTTGGGTCATCCTGCTGGTGGCGTTCGTCGTCCTGATCGTCATCTGCGTGAGCTGCACCGTGCTGGTCAAGACCGTGACCAACGTACGCACCTCTGAGCAACTTCTCCCCGCCGTGACTCCCCCCAGCGGCGCGACGCTGACGGTGGCCTATTCTCCTGAGAAGCAAGCCCTGTTCGAGGAGCTGGTGCGCAGGTTCAACGCCCATCGGCTTAAGACCGACCAGGGCGAGAGAATGGTGGTGCGGCCTGTCGAGCTGGAGCCAGAGGCGATGATCGAGAGGGCGCTGGCCGGGGAGTTCCAGGCCCTGAGCCCGGATTCGTCCATCTGGCTGGATCAACTGGACCGGGCGTGGATGGCGCAGACGGGGGGCGAGTCGCCGCTGGTGGGCGAAACGGTTCGTTACGCCGTGAGCCCGGTGGTCATCGCCATGTGGGAGGACGTGGCCCGCTCTTTCGGCTATCCGGAGAGCGACCTCGGCTGGGAAGACATCCTGGCCAGGGCGCAGAGCGATCCCGATTTCAAGTGGAGCCACCCCTCAACCAGTTCGGCCAGCGGTCTCCTGGCTACCCTGGCCGAGTTCTACGCTGGCGCGGGCAAGACGAGAGGCCTGACCATCGAGGACGTTCAGCAGCAGGCCACCCTGGACTACGTGGGGGCCATCGAGAAAACGGTGCGCTACTACGGCGAGGGGGAGTGGGCCGTTGTCCAGCAGGTCCTGCAAAAGGGGCCGGCCTACTTAGACGCCTTCGTCTGTCAGGAGCAGTTGGTCATCTACTTCAACCGCCAGGCCAACGCCCCTGGCCGCCTGGTGGCCATCTACCCCGTCGAAGGCTCCTTGTGGGAGGATCACCCCCTGGCGCTGTTAGAGACCCCAGAGCTCACCGACGACCAGCGCCTGGTTTTCGGGCGCTTCCGCGATTACCTCCTCTCCCAGGAGACTCAGATGCTGGTCCTCTCGTATGGCTACCGCCCGGCCGATCTCTCCATCCCCCTGGACGACCCGGCTTCGCCCATCCAGCCAGAGAACGGGGTGAATCCCGCCCAGCCCCAGACGACGTTGCAGGTGCCCAGCCCGGCGGTGGTGGAGGTGGTCAGGGACGCCTGGTGGTACACCAAGCGCCACACCAACGTCTATTTGGTCGTTGACACCTCCGGCAGCATGAGAGGTGAGAAGCTGGCCAACGCTCAGGAGGCGTTGCGCGTGTTCCTGGCTCAGATCAGGGGCGACGTGGAACGGGTGGGGCTGGTGGAGTTCTCCAGCCAGGTGAACAACATCATCCCCCTGGACGAGCTAGGCCGGAACCGAGCTGACCTCCAGGCGGCCATTGAGGAACTTGAGGCCAGAGGTGATACTGCTCTGTTGGATGCCATCAACGCCGCCTACGTCCGCTTGCAGCAGTTGAACGACAGCGAGCGCATCAACGCCATCGTGGCCATGACCGACGGACGGGAGAACCACTCCCGCATCAGCTTAGGTGAGTTAACGCGGCAAATGCGGCAGGGAAATGAGAGCGGCGTGCCTGTCGTCCTGTTTTGCATTGCCTACGGCGACGACGCCGACTACGATACCCTGCAGGCCCTGGCCGAGGCCACCGATGGCCAGGTGCGGACAGGGGATCTGGAGAGCATTCGGCAACTGTATAAGATACTGTCAACGTACTTTTAGAACGTATTGCGTATTGCGTAGTGCGTAACAGAATACGCAATACGCAATACGGAATACGCATCACGTGAGGTTTCATGGCCAAAAGTCTCTTTCGAACCGAATTGGAACGGCGAGCGTGGCAGACTATGCTTTCCTTTGCTATCTTTCGGCTGGAGAGCGCGCTCACTATTGCTGCCACGATCATTCTGACCTTTCTCTTCCCCAATCCCTTTCCCTGGTGGCGGGGGTGGTATTGGCTGGTCCTCGGCGCGGTGGCCGAAGCCCTGATCATCTATACCAGCCTCAGCGACGCGGCCCTGGCCCAAAAGGTGGTGGCCGACATGCTGCGCGGGGAGTTCAATCCCAGGGAGTTCCGCAGCGCGAAGTGCCGGGATAAGGTAGCGAAGGCGTTGGAGTACCGCGAGCGCATCGAGGGGGTCATCCTGCGGAGCCGCGAGGGGGTGTTGCGAGATCACTTGCAAGAGGACGCCCGCCGCATCACCGAGTGGGTGGCCAGCGTCTTCGGCCTGGCCAGGCGGCTCGATGCCTACGAGAACGACGAGATCATCAAGCGAGACATGACTTCGGTGAAGTCGGCCATCGAGGAGTTCGAGGCCCGCCTTCGTCGGGAAGACGATGAAGCCGTGCGCCAGCAGATGCGGGAGGCCATTCACAGCAAAAAGACGCACTGGGATAACTTGCAGCGCCTGCAGAACACCATGGAGAAAGCCGAGTTCCAACTGGAGAACACCCTGTCGGCCATGGGCACGGTCTACGCCCAACTCCAGCTCATCGGAGCCAAAGACGTGGATTCCAGCCGTGCCCGACGCCTGCGGGAGGACATCGCGGCGCAAGTGGCGGCTTTGCATGACATCGTCGAGACAATGGATGAAGTGTACAGCGGACTGAAGGATTGAACGGACATGAAAATAGAACGTCAAACGTCAAACGTGAAACGTGAAACGTCAAACGTAAAACGTGAAATATCTAATATCCAATATCCAATATCACTGTTGCTTGTAGCTTGCTTTCTGTTGTTGACTGCTTGTGGGCCGGCACAGCCCAAGGGCGAGGTCATCGTCTACGTGGCGGCGCCGCTGTCGGGCTTCCAGGCCAACGGAGGGCAGACAGTGCTGGGCGGGGCCAGGCTGATGGCCGAACGGCTCAACCAGGCTGGTGGCCTGCTGGGCTATCGGGTCCGGGTGGTGGGAATAGACGACGAGTCCGATTCCGACGTGGCGGTGGAGGTCGCCCAGCAGATCAAAGAGGCCCTCGAACGGGGGGACAGGATCATCGGACTGATCGGCCACTACAACAGCGGCCAGACCCTGGCGGCCATGGAGGTCTACCAGGGCTTGCCCCTCGTGGTCATCACCCCGACGGCCAGCGAGGTGTCCCTCACCCAACGTGGCTACGGCAACTTCTTCCGCGTCAACGCCAACGACGCCACCCAGGCCCGAGTGGATGCCGAGTTCCTGGTCAACACCCTGGGTGCCCGGCGGGTCGCGGTCGTCTACAACGATGACCCGTATGGGCAGGGGCTGGGGGCCCTCATCGCGGAAAACCTTCGCAGCCTGGGAGCCCAGGTGCCCCTCGAAATCCAGGTAGCGGTCGAGCAGTCCAGCTTCACCGAGGAGGTAAAGCGGATCACGGCAGCCAACCCCGATGCCATCTTCTACGGCGGCTACGAGGTCGAGGCTCCGTACCTGCGGGCCGAGTTGGTCGAGGCGGGCATCATTGTTCCTTTCCTGGCCAGTGACGGCGCGTTTCTATCAGCCACCATTGACGAGGCGGGCGGGACAGCGGAGGGCATCTACGTCAGCGCCTTCGCGCCGAGTCCGGCCGCCGTCGTGGACAAGCAGTGGATCAAGGAGTACCAGGAAGTAGACTACCGCAACCCCGACACCTACAGCATCAACGGCTATAGTGCCATGCATGTTTTGGCCGAGGGGATCAAAAAGGCCCAGAGCTTTGACGCCGCCAAAGTGGCGCAGGCCATCCGCCAGTTGGACTTCGACACCCTGGTAGGTCACATCTCCTATGATCGGGGGGGCGACCTCAAGGAGCAGAGCATCTACATCTTCCAGGTTCAGGATGGCGCGTTTGTGCAGATCCATCCGGAACTATAAATGGTGCTTGACGGTTGCTCTTTTTTGTGGTAAACTAATTACAATGTTCCAGGGGATAAGCCTGTGGGCGGCCAGCCGGAAGCAGAAAGCTAGCTACGCAGGGCGGGTGTTGAGCGCCTTTGTGTAATGCCTTCTCCAGCATGCGGTAAAAAGACCTTGTCACACCAGGGTTCTAAACATGCTATCTCCTCAAAGACGTCGTACAGAATACCGTATCAACTTATCCTTCGCTGACTACATCAGGGTTGTCTTTGACAGAACAGGCAGAGAGGTTGTACAATTCGCTGTCCAGTATCTGGCAAACATTGAGGGAGAGTGGCAGCCCATCGCGCGTTTTGACACCGCTCACGGGCGACCTCACATGGATATTAGTCACCCCGATGGCAGTCAGGAGAGGCGAGAAATACCGTTTGACAATTACAACACGGCTTTGAGCTATGCTATCCATCATGTTAAGACCCGCTGGCAGTTTTATCGAGAACGATATGAGAGGTGGAAGCATGGATAGAAATGAACAATTTCGTAAGAACCATGACCTGTTCGAGTTGTTTATGCAACAGGTGCTTGACGATCCGGAACTACTGGACCGTATTCCAGATGGCGCCGACATCATCTTCCTTCCCAACAGCGATCCCACGCTTCTGGAGGCTAACCTGGAGCTTGGCGCCGAACGGGAGCGCGAAGGGGCTACTGTCACCTATATCCGTATTGAGATGGTGCCCCAACTGCGCACCATTTTCGTCCCCCGCCTGAAGGTCGAGCCTGTCGTCGCGTAGTGGGTACTGTTTCAACGGCGTAGGATATTGCCTTTGTGCAGGTCCATCCGAAGCCATAAGACAACAACGGAGTAGTGTCAAGTTGGGAGAGCGGCCATCAGTGGCTGCTCTTTCTTGTTGGTGAGTGAGGGCACATCTGCATTTGCCAGATGTAACGAAATCAGGTACAATTAAGCACCGTTGACCAGGAGGCAAGGTACATGGAAAACCTGATTATCATAGGTTCCGGGCCGGCGGGCTGGACAGCGGGCATCTACGCTGGCCGGGCGCAGCTTGAGCCCTTGTTGATCACCGGCCGCGCTCCGGGTGGCCAGATGGCCCTCACCTCGGAGATCGAGAACTATCCCGGCTTTCCGCAGGGCATAAGCGGCCAGGAGTTGAGCCAATTGATGCAACAGCAGGCCGAGCGCTTCGGCACCAGGATGCAGATGGATGAGGTCACCGCCGTCGAGCTCTCCAATCATCCCTTCAAGCTTACAACTTACGGGGGAGAGTATGAGGCCCAGGCTCTGATTATCGCCACCGGGACCTCGCCCAGGAAGCTGGGGGTTCCGGGCGAGGCGGAGCTCACCGGGCGCGGTGTCTCCTACTGTGCCACCTGCGATGGCTTCTTTTACCAGGACCGCAGGGTGGTGGTGGTCGGCGGGGGCGATGCAGCCGTGGAGGAAGCCATCTTCTTGACCAAGTTCGCCAAGCAGGTCTACGTGGTGCATCGCCGCAACCGCCTGCGGGCGGAGAAGGTCTTCCAGGAGCGGGCCTTTCGTAACGAGAAGATCCAGTTCATCTGGAATTCGGTGGCCACCGAGATCCTCGGGGATGGGAAGGTGACAGGGGTACGCCTCAAGAACGTCAACACCGAGGTGGAGTCCGTGCTGGAGGCCGACGGTGTCTTCATCTACGTCGGCAGCATCCCTAACACGGGATTTCTGGAGGGACAATTGAACCTCGACGACCATGGCTACATTGTCACCGACCGCCAGTGCCACACCAGCGTGCCGGGCGTATTCGCCGCTGGCGACGTGCAGGAGCGGGTGCTGAAGCAGATCGCCACAGCGGTAGGCTCAGGAGCTATGGCGGCCATGGAGGCTGAGAAGTTCATTGCTGAGCTGGAAGACAAAGCCTATCCAGAGAGAACAGATTAAGAGAAAAGAGGAGGTTTTTACCATGACTATTACCAAAGACATGCCGATCGGCGAGGTAGTGCAGAAGTATCCCCAAACGGTTGAGGTTTTCCTGCGCCACGGGCTGATGTGCTTGGGCTGTGCCGTAGCGCGCTTCGAGAACGTGGAACAGGGAGCCATGGCTCACGGCATCAACGTCGAGGCCCTGATCAAGGACCTCAATGCCGCCGTGCCTCAGGCTAACTGACGCAGCACGCCGTACGTGACCGTTGCTGGCGAGAGGGCTTTCTACGCCCTCCACCCCCCTTCCCTCCAACGTTGGGGGGGAGGGGGGCGGGGTAGGCGCCATCTGGTGCTGGTGCACGGGATCGCCTCATTGATCTAACCCCATTGCGCGAAAATGTGGGCCAGTCCAACGATCGTGCCCGCCTTCGAGTGCGCCGTGGCACGGCGCCCGCACACCAATCATACTATAACCTATAACAAGGAGGATCGCGATGTCTACTAAATTAGGCCCCCACGTGCTGTGGAACGCTCAATACTTGAGTGAATACATCCAGGCCGGCATAGCGGTGGCCAAGTTCGCAGGCGATTGGGCGATGGCCAGGGACGTCCCGGCTGGTGTTCTGGTGATCGGTCGCCTGGTTGCAGATTACGATGCCCAGGAGCAGAAGGCCAGAGGCCAGACACCTCTCGAAGCGGCGCAGCAGTTCGTTCGAGATCAACTGTCAACGTATCAGTCCAATCCCCACATCGAGTACTGGGAGGGGCACAACGAGCCGGTGTGGACCGACGGGGAAGGCATGGGATGGTACGCCCAGTTCGAGGTAGAGCGCATGCGGTTGATGGCCGACCTGGGGCTGAAGTGCGTGCTTGGAAACTTCGCCACCGGCACGCCGGATCTGGCTCTCTGGCCCGCCTTCTTGCCCGCGCTCCAGGTCGTCAGGCAATACCAGGCCCTGCTCGGTCTCCACGAGTACAGTTGGCCGTGGATGTGGTGGATGACGGGGAAGCATCAACTGGATCCCAACCAGGATGAGGGTGATGAGGGCTGGACGACGCTGCGCTACCGCAAGATCTACCGTCAGCACCTGATCCCCAACGGGCTGGGGGACGTGCCTTTGGTGATCACCGAATGTGGCATTGATCCAGGGGTGAGTCCTAAGCCGCCGGGCTTAACCGGCGGGGCGTGGAGGCTACTGGGTGACCTGTGGGCCCAGCACAACCACGAGCCCGACAAGGCCGACTATTATTTCCGACAACTGGTCTGGTACGACCAGGCACTGCAGAAGGACGATTACGTCGTCGGCGCGACCGTCTTCACCTGGGGCAATTTCGGCCCACCCTGGCTATATTTCGACGTGGCCGGGACGGAGGTGGCCACGAAACTGATCGCCTATACCCGGGCGAATCCGGCCAGGCCCTTTGTGTATCCCGGCGTCGAGGAGGAAGAGGAAGAGAAGCCCCGTGGGCAGCCTCGCGTCCAGTACGAGCGCACCTACGTGCTGCTGCCCCCCACCGCAGACGCCACCTGGGTACGGGCGGTGGTGGACAGCACGTGGGATCGTCGTCGGTACACCATCGGGGGCAGTGCCGACGACGCCGGCGTCGGCGACCTGGATGTACGGCGCGTGATGGCCATCAATCCGCAGGACTGGCGAGGCGACCAGTCGTTGGAAGAGTTCTTCGCCCAGTATTACCCCGGCGTCGAGTTCAGGGCCATCACCGCCGCCACACCTGCGGAACTGGCGCAGAAGCTGGCCAGCGAATAACGCTTCATCTGCGATACAATAGAGACGGCTCAACGAAGCCTGGCCGATGGGTGCGAAGGTGCCCTATATAGCGGTTCTTGACAAAGGTTGGGAAACATGCTAAAGTAGTCATACTTTCATAAAGTATGATTTAACCAAGGGGTTCAGATGACTGAACAGGTGAAATTAGCGACCGTCCAAAAAAGAGGCCAGGTTACTATACCGATCGAGCTTCGCCGCAAATTTGGGATTGAGGAAGGAGGTATCGTGGCCTTCACCGAGACCGAAGAGGGGATCCTGATCTCCCCCCGTGAGGTCTTGGCCATGGACGCTTTGGATCGGATCGGGAAAGTCCTCAAGGAGCGAGGGATCACCCTTGAGCAACTGATTGAGTCGGGGAGGGAGATCCGAGGCCAGATAATTGAGGAGGAGTATGGCTTTAGTGCGGAGAAGGAAAGATGATCAGGGTCTTCCTTAATGCCAGCGTGTTGTTCTCCGCCAGTTATTCTGAAACGGGGGCGTCTCGCGATCTTTTGCGGGAGGCAATTCGTGGGAATCTAAAGATTGTCGTCAGCCGACACGTCCTTGAGGAAGCCGAGAGGAACCTTGTCCAGAAAGCGCCCGAGGCTTTACCGGCTTTCCGCGAACTTTTGACTCTTGTCGCCGCCGAGGTTGCTGAGAAACCAGCTTTGGAGGAACTAAAGCAAGCAGCGACTTACATTAACCTCAAAGATGCCCCTATTGTTGCGACTGCGGCCAAGGCCAAGGTAGATTATCTTGTGACCTGGGATCAGAAACACTTTATTGACGATCCGAAAGTGGCTGAGTGGTCGGGCTTAATGATCCTTACGCCAGATAAGCTAATGGCCATCGTAAAGAAGAGAGCGATCTTAGCTCACCATAGCTGACCAGAAACGAAGCCTGGCCAATGGGTGCGAAGGTGCCCTTGCTGGTTGCTCAGGCCAACCAAGCAAACACCGTGACTGATGAGACGCCAGCGAAGGGTGTGCCTTTGAGTGCCCAGGTCTGGCGTTTTTATCATGGAGGACCGCTGCCATGATTTGGCACGGCGGATCGAGCGGCTGGACATGGAACTAGCAGAGCTAATCAAATTTGCACGAGGAGAGGAGAAGGCCGATCTGCTGCTCAAGAACGCGCGAGTGGTGAACGTCTTCTCCCACGAGATTATCGAGACCAACGTTGCCATCGCCGGCCACCGCATCGTGGGCCTGGGGGATTACCAGGCCAAGGAGATCTTAGACCTAAAAGGACAATACGTTTGCCCCGGCTTCATTGACGGCCACGTGCACATCGAGAGCAGTATGGTGACGCCGCCGGAGTTCGCCAGGGCGGTGGTGCCCCACGGCACGACCAGCGTGGTCGCCGACCCCCACGAAATCGCCAACGTGCTGGGCATCGAGGGCGTCCGCTATATGCTGGATGCCTCAGATGGGCTGCCGCTGACGGTGTTCGTCATGGCCCCCTCGTGTGTGCCGGCTACTCACCTGGAGACCTCTGCCGACGAGTTGCTCTCGCATGATCTTGTCCCGCTGCTTGAGCATCCCCGCGTGCTGGGCCTGGCGGAGCTGATGAACTTCCCCGGCGTGATCTACGGCGTCCCGGAGGTGCTGGACAAGATCCGCGCCTTCGCCGGCCATCCTCTCGATGGCCACGCGCCCGGCCTTTCGGGCCAGGACTTGCAGGCTTACGTCGCCGCTGGCATCACCTCGGATCACGAGTGCACCACCCTGGACGAGGCGCGCGAGAAGCTCCGCCTGGGCATGTACGTCATGATCCGCGAGGGGACGACGGCCCGCAACCTGAAGGACCTGCTGCCGCTGGTTACTCCTGAGAACGCCCGGCGTTGCCTGTTCGTCACCGACGACCGCCACCCCGCCGCTTCCCCCGCCCCCCTTCCCCCCAAAGTTGGGGGGATTGAGGGGGGAGAGGGGACTGAGGGGGGGCACTCTTCCCCCTTTCTGAGACAAGGGGACAAGGAGAGGGGGGGAGGGGGTGACAAGGGGATAAGGAGATTCTCCCCCTCTCCTTGTCTCCCCCTCTCTGTGTCTGGTCTTGAGGGGGGGCACCAAGGACACATTGACAGCCTGGTGAGAATGGCTATCGGCCAGGGGCTGGATCCGATTACGGCCATCCAGATGGCGACCCTCAACGCGGCGGAGCGCTTCGGCCTGCGCGACAGGGGCGCCATCGCCCCCGGCTATCGGGCCGATCTGGTGGTGGTCGCTGACTTCGAGAACCTGGGCATCGAGAAGGTGTTCAGCGGGGGGAAACTGGTAGCCGAAGAGGGTGAGATAGTGCCTGGCGCGGTCAGGGAGGTTGCGGCGCACGTGCGCGGCTCGGTCAACGTCAACTGGGCTGGGGTCAGCTTCGAGATACCGGCCAGGGGACGGCGGGCCAGGGTCATTGGGGTGCTCCCCGATCAGATCGTCACCGCGGGGCTGAGCGAGGAGGTCAAAGTAGAAAACGGCCTGGCGGTGGCCGACGTGGAGCGGGACATTTTGAAGATCGCGGTCATTGAGCGCCACCGGGGCACGGGCAACACAGGACTGGGCTTCGTGCGGGGCTTCGGCCTGAAGCGGGGGGCTATCGCCTCCTCGGTGGCCCACGACTCCCACAATCTCATCGTCGTGGGCACCAACGACGTGGATATGATGGCTGCTGCCCACGCCGTGGCCGACATGGGCGGAGGGCTGGCGGCGGTGGAAGATGGCACGGTGCGGGCTCGCCTGCCGCTGCCCATCGCCGGCCTGATGTCCGACCAGCCCCTGGAGGTGGTGCGAACGGAGATGGAAAAGCTGCTGGCCGTGGCCCAGGAGATGGGCTCGCCGTTGTCCGACCCGTTCATGACCATGAGCTTCCTGGCCCTGCCCGTTATCCCCGTGCTGAAGCTCACCGACCAGGGGCTGGTGGACGTGAACCAGTTCAAGATCGTGTCGCTGTTCGAGGAACAACGGACGGAGGGGATTTAGCGGACTGGTAACTTGGCCTGATCAGAAGTCCGTAAATCCTACCAGTCCGTTGTTCCACTCACCACCGACGATCACCGGCCTCCCATCCAGAAACAGATCGGGCTGGGGTTGCACAAAGTCTTCGTGCAAGTCCGCTTCGACCTGCCCCCCCATGTGGATGTTGTCACCGATGGCGATGTGCACCGTCCCCTTGATCTTCTCGGCCTCCAGAACGTTGTCGGGCCTGCGGGCGTTGGGATTGGTGCCGATCCCCAATTCGGCCAGGTTGCGCCGCGCCCTGTAGACGGGATCGTCGCTGCCGAGCTGGAGCAACTGACGAAATTCGTCCCCCACCGCTCCTCCACCCAGCAGTTCAACGACTTCTCCCTTTTCGATGCGGAAAACCATGTCGTCGGTGAGATTGGGGTGCCAGCCGGCCGAAGCGACCAGGTGGCCCTCGCCGGTTCCTTCCACCGGGACGGCGTAACACTCACCGGCCGGCAGATTGCCCCACAGTCCCGCCTTCACTCCGTAAAGCCCGTTATCCACGTGCCCCATCCGCCCTTTCAGGCTGAAGCGCAGATCGGTGCCGCCGGGGGTGCGGACCACGGCCTCGTCGGCAGAGGTCAGCAAGTCGGCAAAGGCCCGGCAATCGGCGGCGATTTGCTGATAATCAGCGGCCATGGGGCCGCCCGCTTCGAACATCGGGGCTTCGAAGCCGGGCATGCTGGCCAGGCGCACCCCGGCCTGGGTCGCCCTCTGGCGGGCGTTGGTGTGCGAGAGGGAATACGTGGTCAGGGCGATGACCACGTCTGTGTCTAACATGCAAGCAGCGGTCGCCTCGTCCGGCTCGGCACCGTGCATCCCCGTGGCGGGAAAGGGCAGAAACTGGACGGCACAATCGGGAAGGTGATCCACTGCGATGTCGGCGACCAGCCGGGCCAGCACAACCCGTTCCAGCATAGCCTCCAGTTTCGCCTGGCTTTCGGTCTGCCAGTCCTGGGTGCGGGGCACGTCGGTCACCACCAGCAGCCTTTCGCCAGATTTGAGACCCATGTTCACACGCAGCATGTCCATCACCCCCTGGGTGATGGCTTCTTTTTGGGGCCAACTCATACGTTGTCTTCCTCCTTGCATTTGATATAGCAACTCGTCTGGCACCGGCTCGGCGGTGAAGGCGCGGACACTGCGTCGGGTGAAAATCGCGTCCAAGGTCTCCATGGTCAGTATCCCGGCGCGCCCATGGCACGACACAACGCCACCAATTCGGGGTGCACGTAGCGCCCATCTTCCTCTATCTGTACCTCGTCCAGCCACACCGACGGGTTGAGCACCACGCCGTCGGTGTGGGCCGGCGACCCATGATCGGGGGCGCCGATGCCAAACTGCATGCAGCCGAAGACGCGCTCGTCTTCCAGGATGCGCCCGCTGGGCCGCGCCACGCCAGGGTTGAATCCGTAGCAGGCGTGGTCCACCAGGTAAGCCGCGGGATGCCCGAAGCCCTCCAGCCAGCGAGCGAAGAGGGTGGCCTCTACGCCGCCTGCGATCTGCTTGACGTATCCCCCCTCGATGGTCAGCCGCAGCGGCGTGTGCAGCACGCCCAGCTCGGCGGGAGGCCACAGTGTGCCATCGAAAACCAGCACCCCCTCAAAGCTCTGGCGATGGATCATGAAGCCCGACTGTCCGCCCAGCATCTGGGGGAAGCCACCTTCGGCAGGCGGCGGCTCCCAGAAGGGATCGCCCGCTTTGTCCACTTTCATGGTTGCATCGCTGCCAGCCGGGCTGGTGATGCGGACGGTTTCAGCAGCCTGCGACAGTTGGTAAAGGCGGGTAGCCATCTCTTGCAGGGACGCGTAGGTAGTGCGTCCGATGGTGCGGACCATCATGTCCGCATCCATGCCGGTCAGACAGACGTAGACACAGCCATTTTGGATGGCGGCGTGGTAGGCCGGGCTGTAGAGCTGGTAGGCCACCGCAAAGTCAAACCACACCTCGGCACCCATCACAGCTTTGAACACCGGCGCGGGCGGTTCCTGCATCGGCGACGGCAGCGTTGGATAGAAGATGACAGTGGGCATCCCCCCCGCCGCGTAGACCGCGCCAGCCGTGGCCTGCACCACCCGCGCGTCCGAGGCGGTGTCGGCGGTGATGAGTACTTGATGCCCAGGCTTTAGCGGACGAACCTCTGTTACCAGCTTGCGCGCCGCCAGGGCCAGCTCGAAGGCATAATATTCGTCACGAGGCTCTGTACCTAGCGTCAACACGCTATACCCTCCCTTCCATCAGTTCCTCGATGGGTACGTAGTCAATATCGAAGCCGAAGTAGCGGGGGCCAGCCGCTTCGTTCAGGCCGAACTCGGTGCGGAAGGCCTCCAGCCCCTTCATGCCCACGGCTACCACGTGATCGCCTTCCTGGATGAGCGTGTTGGTCGTTCCTTCGCCGCTCTCTTGGTAGGCCAGGGTGATCAGGTCGGGGCTGCACACCCACGGTTGGCCGTTCAGCCACGAGACGTGGTTCTCGTTCTTGAACCACACGTCCAACGTCTGACCCTCGTAGGCGCCGCTACCCTGGATGTGGGTGGTGCCGAACATGTAGCCCCCCCGGTCCTCCCAGTCCTTGCCGCTGACGACCCCCTCAAAGAGACGCCAGCCGCCGGTGACCTCCAGGGCCGCTTCGATGGGATCACCGCCCTTCTCTCGGGCCTGGCGCATGGCCCTCCCCAGGGCAAAAGACCGGGTGAGGGTATCGCGGACCAGGATCTCCTTCATCTCCGTGGCGGGCAAAGGAGTGGCGGCCATGGTCGTGCCGACAAAGGCCGCGACGGCCAGCATTTTGCCGATGCGTTCCAGCATGTGAGGGTTGACGGTGTATTTGACGATGGCCACGTTTCCCCACCTGTCCACGCTGGCGAACGGCCAACTGTGCTTGCCGTACAGATAGGGTGTGCCCTGCATCTCGTCGGGGATGGCCCGGCCAGCGTAGTCTCCGTCCACGACGGGGATGCCCAGCCGCGCGCCGGTGACCAGCGAGGCGGGTGTGTTACCCGCGCCCAACTCGGCCGCTACCAGACAGCCGATGGGTTGGCCCAGGTAGGTCCCCAGCTCCTTGACGGCCTCTTCCATCGAGCGGTTGCCGAACTTGTTTACCAGTCCCAGTCGCTCGATTTCAGCCAGCACCTCCTGGGAGGTGGGGGCGATGGAGCCCATCCCGTAGGGGGTAACAGTCCACACGTCGTCGGGGATGTCGTCCACGTCCACCCATTCCAGGGCCAGGCCATCTTTCAGGGCATCTTTGAGCATGCCCATTCCCCAGGCGACGCTCCCACCGCCACCGGTGCCCATAAACAGGCAGCCTCGAACGAAATCCTCACAGTCTCGTAGCGTCTCTAGCTTGCCACGTGGCATAGTGTTTTTCCTCCTGAATTCATTAGTTTATTGCTATCAAGGGGCGTCCTCGCCCCGTGACCGAATTGCTCTTGGTTGGGGCAGGGACGCCCCTCTGTAGCAGAAATCCGTAAATCCGTGTTCTAGCTTTCCAGATGACAGGCCACCTTGTGCCCGTTGTCTATGCCGATGAAAGCGGGTTCGACTTGCGAACACACGGGCATGGCCATCGGACAGCGGGGGTGGAAGCTGCAACCTGGCGGCGGGTTCGCCGGATCGGGCACACCACCGGGCAAGATGATCCGCTCTCGCCGCAGTTCAGGATCCAGGCTGGGAGCCGAGGCCAGAAGCGCCTGCGTGTACGGGTGCTGCGGCTCGGAGAAGATGATCTCAGTCGTACCGAGTTCCACCACCTTCCCCAGGTACATCACCGCAATGCGATCACTGATGTGCTGCACCACGCTCAAGTCGTGGGAGATGAACAGATAGGTCAGCTCGAACTCTCGTTGGAGCTTCTGCAGCAGGTTGATGATCTGGGCCTGGACTGACACGTCCAGCGCTGAGGTCGGTTCATCCAGGACGATGAACTTGGGATTGAGGGCCAGGGCGCGGGCGATGGCGATGCGCTGCAACTGCCCGCCACTGAACTCGTGGGGGTAGCGATACAGAATCTCGCCCGGCATGCCGGCCTGTTCCAAAAGCTCCCGCGCCCGGGCAACCAGGGCCTCGCCACGCAAGCTGGTGTGCGTCCGCAGGGGCTCGGTGATGGAACTCATGACGCTGAAGCGGGGGTTGAACGAAGAATACGGGCTTTGGAAGACCATCTGCATGTCGCGGCGATAACGGCGCATCTCGCGGTTGCTGAGGGGGACGATGTCCTGCCCCTCAAACAGCACCTGTCCCGACGTGGGTCGGATGAGGCGCATGATGGCCCGTCCCAGCGTGGTCTTGCCGCAGCCCGATTCCCCCACCACTCCAAGGGTCTCCCGCCGGTTGATAGACAGGTCCGCGCGGTCGAGGGCTCGCACCCACTTCCGACGGCGGCTCAGAAGGCCCCGTCGTGACGCAAAGTGCTTGGTCAGCCCGCGTGTCTCCAGCAGTGGGGTTGCGCTCACGCCGCGTTCTCCTGTCCGTAGAGTGCTACCCTCAACAAGTTGGGGACTCCGGCTCGCTTCCAGCAGTGGGGTTGCGCTCACGTTTCCACCCCCTGCCTGTAGAGATAACAGGCCGCCACGTGCTCCCCCCCCTTTCTGAGACAAGGGGACAAGGAGAGGGGGGGAGGGGGTGACAAGGGGATAAGGAGATTCTCCCCCTCTCCTTGTCTCCCCCTCTCCGTGTCTGGTCTTGAGGGGGGGACGGAGAAGAGGGGCGGCTTCTCCATTCGGCAGATGTCCATAGCGTGGGGGCAACGGGGATGGAAGGAGCATCCTGGCGGCAAGTAAAGGCCATCGGGCACACTCCCTTCGATGGATTGTAGTGAGCGCCCCCGATGGGTGGGGCAGGGCAAAGCCGCCAGCAACCCCTGGGTATAAGGATGCTTCATGCGTTGCAACACGTCGTCCACCTGGCCCATCTCCACGATGTCGCCAGCGTAGGCCACTCCCACCCGGTCGCAGGTTTCGGCCACCACTGCCAGATCGTGGGTGATGAGGAGGATGGACACGCCCTGCTTCTCCCGAAGCTCGGTCAGCAAGGCCAGAATCTGGGCCTGGATGGTCACATCCAGGGCGGTGGTCGGCTCGTCGGCGATGAGAAGCTCGGCGCCTGAGGAGAGAGCCAGGGCGATCATCGCCCTCTGTTGCATGCCGCCGCTTAACTCGTGGGGGTAGGCGCGGAGAATGCCGCTGGGATCGGGCAGGCCCACGGCCTCGAACATCTCCAGGGCACGCTGGCGAGCTTCTTCCTGACCGACCGACACGTGCCGCCGAATCACACGCATCACCTGATTGCCGATACTGAAAACGGGGTTCAGCGAGGCCGAGGGGTCCTGAAAGATCATGGCGATGCGCCCTCCCCGCACGCTTTGCATCTCGGCCTCGCTCTTTTGCAGCAAGTCTTCACCCCGGAAGCTGATACGTCCCCGCACGATCTCGCCGGGGTAGGGAACCATGCGCAGCACGGCGAATCCCGTCACCGTCTTGCCGCAGCCCGATTCTCCCACCAGGCCAAACATCTCGCCCTGGCGCACGTCGAAGGTCATCCCGTTGACGGCGTGAACGACGCCGGCGTAGGTTCTGAAGCGAACGTGTAGGTCTTCGACGGACAGCAAAACCTCGTTCATGCGACGGCCCTCCTGGTGCGAGGGTCGGCCGCGTCGCGCACCGCGTCGCCCAGCAGGTTGAAGGCCAACGTTACCAGGAAGATCGCCGCCCCTGCGGACCCGGCGAACCAGGGTCGTTCGATGAAGTAGATACGACCGCTGCTGATCATCATGCCCCAGTCGGGAGCCGGTGGCTGGATGCCCAGGCCGATAAAGCTGACCGCCGCGCCAGTGAGAATGGCCGAGCCGATGTCCATCGTGACCTGCACCAGCACGGGGGTCAATACGTTGGGCAAGATGTGACGCGCCATGATATTCGCGTCGCTCACGCCGATGCTGCGCGCGGCCTCGATGAAATACTCCTCGCGCAGGGACAGCGTTTGCGCCCGCACCAGGCGGGCGTACCAGGGCCACCAGGTGAAGGCGATGGCGATCATGGCGTTGACGAAGCTGGCTCCCAGCGCGGCGGCGATGGCAATGGCCAGCAGCAAGGGAGGGAAGGCCAGGAAGACGTCGGTGATGCGCATCAGGACGTCGTCTATCCAGCCGCCGTAATAGCCGGCGACGGCGCCCAGAGGAATGCCGATGGCGCTGGCTACGAAAACCACCAGAAACCCAATGCTGAGCGAGCTACGCCCGCCGAACAGCAGGCGCGCCCACACGTCCCGTCCCAGGTAATCGGTGCCCAGGGGATGAGTCCGACCGGGGGGCTGGAACTTCTCCAGGATGTTGGGTTCGCCTCGCCCCTGCTCCGGGTAGGGAGTAAGCCAGGGTGCAAAGATCGCTGCCAGGATAAAAAAGACAATCACCACCAGGCTGATCACCGCCAGCGGATCCCGCCGAAAGGCCCGCAACATCAGACCGAGTTCCTGGAAGCGCGCTGTGCTTCGGGCGGTTCTTGTATCTGACCATTCGGTGGCTAAGTCCACGGTCTTCTCCGCTCGTAACTGTTCCCCCCTCCCCCTCGCAGAGGGAGGGTTGGGGTGGGGGTGGGACTGTTCGTGGGGATCCACCCTCCCCCTGCCCCTCCCTGAGAGGGAGGGGTGAATGCTTACCTCCACTCATGCGCCAAATGGGGCCTTTGACGGCCAGCGTATCTCCTTGGCTGGAGGGTACGGGTAGGCCCGTTTGCTGTGGACTTGACCCAGGTCCACCAGTGATTCGGCCAGTTTCATGGCTACCGAGGGGGGATCCAGCACGGGCACCTCGCAGCCGCGCTCGGCCAGGCCGGCCTGGATCCGTGGCGCCAGCCCCGCCAGGCCGGTGCACCCAGGAATGATGACGTGGGCGCCGTCTTGCCGCACTGCCTGCTCGCTGAGGTTGACGAGCACCTCTACGGTTGCCTCGGTATCTTCGTCCAGGGCCAGCACGGGGATGTTAAAGGCCCGCACCGAGGCCAGTCTGGTGGACAAGCCATAGCGGGCCACCTGGTCTTCCACCGCCGGGATGTCGTGATCGAACACGGTGAGGACGGAAAAGCGGTAGCCTAGCATGGCGGCTAAATGCATACTGGCCTGGGCCGGCCCAACGACGGGAATGTTCACCAGTTCGCGGGCGGCGTACAGGCCGGGGTCGGCCATGCAGTCAATGATGACCGCGTCGGCGCCGGCTGGTTCGGCCTCCACCACTTTGGCCAGGATGTCGGGCACCACCAGCGCCTCGTCACGGTAGCTTTCGATGGAGGCGGTACCCCAATCCAGCGAGACGACACTGACGCGGGTGCCAGGGCGGGCGGCATCGGCGTAGGTGCGTCGGGTATCTTCTGCCCAGCGGGTGGTGATGGTTGGATTGATGATGCGAATGTGCATGGTTGTCTCCTATTGCAGCGTGACCCTGGGGTCAAGCATCGCCTGCCCCAGGTCCAGGACCAGGTTGATAAAGACGTAAAAAACCGTGACCACCAACGTCACCGAAACGATGACCGGGAAATCAATGCTGAGCACGGCGCTGGTGACATAGGTGCCCAACCCAGGCCAGGAGAAGATCACCTCGACCAGGATGGCGCCGGTCAGCGAATAGACGAACGAAAGGCCGAGCACGGTGATGGTGGGGATGATGGCGTTTTTCAGGGCCAGGACGAACAGGACGATCCGTTCCGGGATGCCAGCGACCCGAGCCGCCAGGATGTACTTCTCGCTCAACACCTCGATCATCTTCGAGCGGGTCATGCGGATGGTCAGGCCGATGGCATAGGTCGCCAGGGTGAAAGCAGGCAAAATGATGTGGAGCAGGGCATCTTTGAAAGCCACCCAGTTGCTTGTAATCACCGTGTCAATCAGATAGAAGCCGGTAATTCGTTCCACCGGATGGTAGAGGGCCACTTGAGTGGAGGTACGCCCCGCCAGAGGCAAGATACCCAATCGGCCGAAGAAAAGCAGTTGCAGCAGCAGCCCCAGCCAGAAGGTGGGCATGGAGACGCCAGCGATGGAGAACAGGCGCGTGAGGTGGTCCAGCAAGCTACCTTTGTAGGCTCCTGAGAGAACGCCGAGGGGAATGCCAATCGCGACCGCCATCACCATGCCGGCCAGGACCAGCTCCATGGTTGCGGGCAGGAAGGTTTTGAGGTCGGTGGTGATGGGCTGGTGGGTCTTGATGGAATTGCCCAGGTCACCACGGAGGAGGCCACGTACGTAGCGCAAGTATTGTTCGTGGAGGGGGCGATCGAGCCCCAGTCGCTCGGTGGCCAGGGCGATCTGCTCTCGTGTGGGGTGTGGCCCAACCCAGGCAGCGGCCGGGTTAGAAGGGACGACGCGGGCTATAAAAAAGGTGATGATGGAGATGCTGACCAGTACGAGCACTGCCATCGCCAGTCGCCGCACGATGTATTCCAACCTATGCACAGGCTCATCCCCTTCGTTTAATTGATCGTTGATTTAACCGTAACTACTACTCAGTCCGTGTCATTGCGAGGAGCGTTTTTTGCGACGAAGCAATCTCCTCCTTGCGGCTAGGGGATTGCTTCGCTTCGCTCGCAATGACAGCCTGAGAAGTTACGATTTAACGAAGATGCAGGGGCGCAGCGATGCCGCGCCCCTGCATGGTCCCTGCACTTCTCACTGACGGGTGAGTTGGTAGACAAACACGACGTGAGGATAAGCAGGGTTGTCCACAAACCCTTTGACGTCAGAGCGGGCCAGATGAGTGTTGGCCACGTCGTAGAAGAAGAGGGAGGCGACATCTTCGATGAGAATCTCCTGGGCCTGGATGAACAACTCTTCAGCCTTCTCTCGGTCGCTGCCCGAAAGCGCGTTGGCGGTGTCAATCAGGTCGTCGAATTCCGGGTTGCGGTAATAACACAGGTTGAAGAGAATCTCTTCCTCGGAGTGGAACATGCTGAACAGGAAGCTGTACGGTGAGACGTAGTCGGGCCACCAGTACATCACGAAGATGTCTTGGGCGTTCTCAGGACCCGACATGGCCAGGGCCCACTGAGCTTCCCAGTTCAGGGCGCGTACTTCCAGGTTGATGCCCAGCTTGGCCAATTCAGCCTTCCAGAGCTCACCTAACTGCTGCTCGTCCATGTCACCAGTGGCAAAGGTGTAGAGCAAGTCGAATCCGCCATCGGGATAGCCAGCCTCAGCCAGTAGCTCTTTGGCTTTGTCCAGGTCGTAGTGATACTGGAAGAGGTCCTCGCTATACCCCCACATGCCGGCCGGCACAGGCCCGTAGGCCTGGGTGGCGCGGGTTCCCATCACGCCCTCGATGAACTGGGCGTAGGGGACGCTGTAGGCCAGCGCCTTGCGGACTAACTTATTGTCCAGAGGGGGCTTTTGCGTGTTCAACAGGCCGACCAGGTTCTGGAAGCTGGGATTGGTGTAGACTACGATGTCATCGCGAGCGTCCAAGGCGGCCAGGTTGTCGGGGGGGACGCCATAGGTGAAGTCAGCCTGGCCCGCCTCGATCATCTGCTGCAACACCACGTTGTCCTCTCCAGTAGTTTTGCACTTTTTACATCTCGGCTTGAGGCATAACGCAACTTGTGGTAGACTCCAGGTGACTACACATTGTCTTGGAGGAAGCCATGCCCCAACCGATCCATATCCAAGATGCGCATCTGG
>Ga0194110_10002140_pt1 | contig 25148 bp, 22 predicted proteins | sample TA2Kig1200mmetaG_FD_146192 | JGI IMG/M metagenome (GOLD analysis project Ga0194110, IMG submission 146192) | Freshwater microbial communities from Lake Tanganyika, Tanzania - TA2015032 Kigoma Deep Cast 1200m | ecosystem: Environmental > Aquatic > Freshwater > Lake | place: Tanzania: Lake...
TGCAGCACCAGTGCGATGCGAGCGGCAGCGGCCGCCCCTCCCTATCCCCATTGGCCCGAACCGCCTCGGCCCGAATCGCCGCCGCCACCTTGGCCACATCCTCGCCCGCGCCCGCCGCGCGCGCGAGCAGAATCAACCCTGCTATCCACGCACCCGACCTCATCAAGGACCTCCTTGTTCGCCCTGCCGCCTCCGCCCCTCGCGCCGTACCCCCGCACCATACGACAACCCGCCCTGTAGGTCAACCCCCAAAGCCGCGCGGTTCGCGCCAATCTCCGCCTTGACTTCGCGGCCGGGCCGTTGTATAATTCTTACAACGGGAGAGGCAGGGGGTGCGATATGGGACAGTTCGGTGAGTTCTTCAAGCAGCGGCGTCTTGCGCTGGGCGCGTCGCTGAGGCAGTTCTGCCTCGAGCACGGCCTGGACCCAGGCAACATCAGCAAGCTCGAACGGGGTCGTCTCGCTCCGCCGCAGCACGACAAGCTCGAAGAATACGCCCGCCTCCTCGGCCTCCAGGAGGGCAGCGACGACTGGTATCGCTTCTTCGACCTCGCCGCCGCCGAAGCCGGCCGCATCCCCCGCGACATCATGAGCGACGCCGAGGCCGTCGGCAAGCTCCCCATCCTCTTCCGCACCCTCCGCGGCGAGAAGATCCCCGACGAGCAGCTCGACGAAATCGTCAGGAAGGTGAAAGGGGCATAGTGATTGGACGAGTTCCCCATCGCCTACCTGTCGTACGACGACCTGCGTGACCGCGCCGCCATGTTCCTCGCACAGTACCATCCGGCCGGAACCATCCCGGTCCCGATCGAGGAGATTGCGGAGGTCAAGCTCCGGCTAGACATCATGCCGGTGCCTGGCCTCCAGGACGCACTACGCAGCGACGACTACGGCGTCGTGGGCTTCCTCACGGGCGACCTCAAAGAGATCCATGTTGACGAATGGATCTGGAACCACCGCTACAACCGGTATCGCTTCACCATCGCCCACGAGATCGGCCACCTGGTCCTCCATCGCGACCTCTACCAGGGCAGGGACTTCGACTCCGTCGGGTCATGGAAGACATTCATCAACAGCATCCCCGATGAGGTGCATGGCTGGTACGAATGGCAGGCACACGCCTTCGCGGGGCTTGTCTTGGTGCCGGAGCGCCGATTGCGCGCGGCCATGATGGAGCATCTTGCTTCCGTCACCGATCGCCTCAAGCGGGAGGCGATTCCCATCGCCAATGTCCGCGACACGGTCTGGGACATCATCCTGGACCTTGTTGCCAGGGAGTTCCAGGTTTCCGTGGAGGTCATTCAGAGGCGGGCTGAGAAGGACTCCCTACGCGAAGGGCTGCTGCCTGGGTGATGGCCCTAGCGCGAATCGAAGGACGCCTATTGATGTGAGCAGTCGTGGCCTGGCCTCGAATACTCCTTGGGAAGCGGGCGCCGCGGCGAGTTCCTGGCTTCCTGTTCGCTGGTTGGTGATCAGGGGATAGCAGTGACCGAGATCGACCTATACGAGGGTTTGGAGCGGCCAGGGTGCCCGTCCTGCCAGTCAGCGCCAGTCCGCCCTGTGGATATACGGGACGGCAAGCATCTTCTGTTCAACTGTTCCAATCGGCAGTGCCGCTGGAAAGCCCGGGCCCGCCTCCCCACAATCCGCAAGACTCTGATATACCTGGACACTTCTACGGTGTCCCACATCGCGCGGGCCCAACTGCGCAACGAGACCGGGTCGCCGTGGATCGACCTGTACGATGCCCTCAGCAGGGCAGCCGAAGAGGAAACCATTTCATGTCCAGGGTCGTCCATTGTGGAGTCCGAAGCAGACCTATCAGAGTTGTCAGACGTCATCAAGGGCATCGCCAGAGACCTGTGCGACCCGGGCTTGGAGAGTCAGGTCCAGGTCCAGGAAGCGCAGGTATTCCGAGCCCTCGCCCGCTTTCTCCGGAGCGAGCCGCCACTCCCCCTGGCCAGGCCTCCGCTACGCGATGCCTTCCACGAGGATCCCCACGGCTGGCACCCCCTCTTCCAGATACACGTCGACATGGGTCCCTTGCCGGAAATCGTCGAGTTGAACCGGAAGCGCAAGGCTGGCTGGCGTGCCCGCGCAGAGACGTTTTTCGCGCGGTACGAGGAGCAGTGCTATGACTTCGAGGCCATCCGTAGGATGGAGACAGACGCCTTTGGAAAGGCCATGGTGGTGGACAGCCTCCGCTCCATCATATGGCATCTGTTGCGTGAGCGGCATGGCATGGAGTCTGATGTTGCTAGACGGAAGGCCGAGGAGTTCCTGTTGAGCGAGCATGTGTCAGCGACTCCCTTTGCCGACACGCATGGACGGCTCCTGGCTGGCCTAGCGATGCTCTGTAGGGGGCCAACGCCGCGGAAGCCCAAGGCAGGCGACTACACGGATGTCGAGCATATCGCCACGTACGCTCCGTACGTTGACGTCTTCATCGCGGATCGCTTCTTCGCAGACCTCTGCAACCAGCCGCACATTGCCGTCGGGCGCGCTTTTGGCACAGACATACGTCGTTTGTCAGAGGCGAATATAGAGGAGTTCATTGGCTTCGTTGGGCAACTACGGGCCCATGCCCCACAGGCGCCACTGGCGCGCAAGATCAGCCAAGCCATCGTTGACGGCGGCTATCATCAGGAACGCGCGAAGGCCCTCGACGAGTACTGCCGACGGCATGGCTGGACCCTGCCCGAGTCCTGATCCCGGTATGGCACAGCCTGTGAGTCACGCCGAGCGTACCCCAGGCACTGGCTACGGGTTGCACAGCTTGCAGGGCTGGTAGCCCTGGGCGGTGGCCTCGGCCGCGCTCGGGAACTCCACGCGGTTGTCGGGCAGCAGACGCTGGAGCGCGGAGCAGGTGGGCTTGTGACGCACGGGAGTATAGCAGGAGCGGGTGTGATGCGCAAGAAGGGTTCATCGCGCCTTGCACCCGGCGGCCCGCCCCGCTAGAATGCTCTTGGCCGCTACGCCATGCCATCCAAGGAGACCTGGGGAAGATGCCTTTGCGTTGGGCTGGTGCTGTCGCTCTCTTTCTACGTTGCGCGTGCGCGCTCGGGGCGGTGGACGCGCCGAAGGCGCGCCCATTCGATGGCTGGACGCCGACGGCGGGCACCTGGAAGGCGAATGGCGAGGTCTATGTCCAGACGGACTTGAGGGCGGACTGCCGCTCCTTCGCTCAGGCGGCCAACTGGACCGATTACGTCTACGAGGTGAAGGCGCGGAAGACCGCAGGCGCCGAAGGCTTCCTCGTCCTGTTCCGCGTGAGGGACAAGGAGCACTTCTACTGGTGGAACGTCGGCGGCTGGGGAAACAACTCTCACGCCATCGAGACGCGCCCCAAGCGCGAATTCGCTCACGTCCCAGGCCGCATCGAGACGGGCCGCTGGTACGACATCAGGATTGTGCTCCAAGGCTCCTCGATCAAGTGCTACCTCGATGGCAAGCTCATCAACCAGTTGGTGGACACGACCTACCCCTCGGGCGGCATCGGCCTCGGCACCTGGGCCACCGCGGCCGAATACAAAGACGTGTCCGTGACCACGCTCGACGGGCGAAAGCTGTATGGCCTGGACAAGATGACCCTCGTTGAGGGCTGCTTGAGGGAGCTCGGAAAGGCGGGCGAGCCGATACGGGTGGAGTTCGATGCCGTTCGCGCCGCGGGCGCGAAGCCCGACGATCCCCGCTGGCAGCCCCTCTACGAGCGTGCCGGAGCCCTTTGCGACAAGCTGCGCAACGCCCGCCAGGCCATCGCCGCCGTTGACCTGGCGACGCCCCGCTCCGCCCTTCAACGCCTCGCCGCCAGCTTGCCCTTTGCCAAAGCCGAGGCCGAGGGCCTCCTCGCCGAACTGGCCGCACACGAGCAACTCCTCAAGGCCATGCGCGACGGCCTAGCTGCGGGCAACCAGCCCGACCTCGCCGGCCTGATGAAGATCGAGGACACGGTGCGAAGGGTCACGGCCTTCGAGCAGAAGCTCTTCGTCCATCGCTGCCCGCCCATCGCCTTCCTGAAGCGCAACGGCCACGGCCTGCGCGGCACCAACGCCACCATGCACTCCCACATGACCGGCGTCGGCTCCGCCATCTGCACCCTCGATCCCGCGACGGGCGCCGTCAAGACCATCTTCGAGGACAAGACGGGCTTCATCATGGACATCAGCCCCTCCTACGACGGCAAGCGGCTCGTCTTCACCTACAAGCGCGACGTGCCGAAGCGCGAGGACCCCCATCACGTGTGGGAGATCAACGCCGACGGGACGGGCCTCCGCCAGATCACCACCGGCCGCTACCACGACTTCAATCCCGTCTACCTCCCCGACGGCCGCATCTGCTTCGCCTCCACCCGCGTCGAGTCCTTTTCCCTCTGCCAGGACTTCCTCGCCTGCGCACTCTACACCGTCAACCCCGACGGCTCGGACATCCGCCGACTCGAATACAGCACCCTGTGCGACGTGACGCCCTCGGTGATGGATGACGGCTCGATCCTCTACTCCCGCTGGGAGTACCAGGACAAGAACATCTTCACCCACGAGATGCTCTGGACGATCAACCCGGACGGCACGCGGGTGCAGCTCTTCTATGGGAACACGCTCACGGTGCCGAACTCGATGTACGGCGCGAAGCAGGTGCCCGGCACGCGCAAGGTGGTGTGCGTCATGGCCGCCCACCACCATCCGCCGCTGGGCGCCATCGGCCTCATTGACCGCTCGCTCGGCCACGAAAACGTCGAGAGCATCGTCAACATCACCCCCGAAGTCCCCTACAAGCCCACGGCGGGCAGGACCTGGCGCGACACGAACTGGGGGCCGGGCGACGTCCTCTACCCCTGGTCCTACACCGACCCCTATCCCATCGAGGAGGACCTGCTGCTGGTCTCCTACGGCGGCCCGGCGCAGGGCGGCCCGCGACGCTACCGCCTGTTCGTGATGGACACGAAGGGGAACAAGGCGCTCCTCTATGAGGACCCGACGGCCTCGTGCTTCTGCCCGGTGCCGCTGCGTCCTCGGCAGGCGCCGCACCGCTTCGTTGGCCCGCAGCCCGCAGAGCCAAAGGGCGAGGGGCGGTTCTTCTGCTTCGACGTCTACCAGGGCCTCCTCGACAAGGGCGTGACGCGCGGCCAGGTGAAAGAACTTCGCGTCATGTCGCAACTGCCCAAGAAGTACAACACCGAAGGCCCCCGTTACTCCGACCACTACCCTGCCATCGGCGAGGGCACGTACTACGTGAAATACAACTACGGCACCGTGCCCGTGGCGGAGGACGGCTCGGTCTACTTCACCGCCCCCGCGGGCGTCGAGCTCTACTTTCAGGCCCTCGACGCGAACGGCAAAGAGGTCCGCCGCATGGGCACAGTGACCCAGCTCGTCAATGGCGAATCGCAGAACTGCATCGGCTGCCACGAGTCGCGCTCGCACGCGCCCTCCGCGCAGTTCCAGTCGTGGAAGCGCCTCGCCAAGGCCCCCGACCGCATCGCCCCGCCGCCCTGGGGCGAGGGGCCGGTGGACTTCGTCAAACAGGTCCAGCCCGTGCTCGACAAGTATTGCGTCAAGTGCCACAGCGGCGCGACGCCCCAGGCGGGGATTGATCTCTCAGGCGACAAGACGCGCCTGTTCAACATGGCCTTCGAGACACTCGTCTTCACCCCTGCCCTCGTGGAGCGCTACCACATCAACCCCGGCCCGACCGGCAACTTTCCGCCGCTGGCCACAGGCTCCTGGGTCAGCCGCCTCACAAAGCTGCTTGAGACGAAGTACAAGGACGTGGACGACGAGAGCCGCCGCCGCATCTACACCTGGATAGACGCCAACGTGCCTTACTACGGCACATGGGACATGACGCGCCCCCACACCTTCGGCGGGCGGGACACCTGGCTCGACGTGGGCGGCAAGCCGCTTCCCTGGTTCGCACAGCTTCAGGAGGCCCTCAAAGCGCTCCAGCCGCCCAAGATCGCCCTCGCCCACACCGACATCAACCTCACTCACCCCGAGTGGAGCCGCGTCCTCACGCGCAACCTGGCCAAGACCGCCGGTGGCCTCGCCCCCGACGCCGCAGCCATCTTCACGAGCAAGGACGACCCCAGCTACCAGGCCATCCTCAAGGCCATCGAGGCTGGCAAGGCCGCCCTCCTCGCCAAGCCGCGCATGGATATGCCCGGCGCCGTCCCAATCCCCCAGCAGCGAGATTTTGGGAGGACGTTCTGACAGACATGGACATGGGCAGCGCGAAAGAACGAGCCATCGAGATGATACGGCGTTTGCCGGATGGAGCCACCATGGAAGAGATTCTGGAGGCTCTGTCGTTCGTGGTACATGTGGATGCCGGGCTGAGAGAACTGGACGAGGGGAAAGGCATCCCCCACCACAAGGTCAAGGAGCGGCTCAGAGATGGATTGTTAGCGCACCCCGTGACAAAGAAAGGGCAGCGGAGGCAACGATGAAGAAGGCGTCACCCCGTCGCGTCGCTGGGCGCACCATCAAGGAGTGGGAGCGGCTTTCCGCCGAACTGGACAAAGAGATGGCCGGGGCGCCCGAGAACGCCGAACCCCTCTCGGCGGAGGAGCGGCGTTGGTATCGCTCGGTGGTCTCAGCATACAAGAAAGGGCGCCGCAGGCGATGAAAGAGCTCCTGATGGCATGCGCATTCGTCTCCGCTGCCCTTGCCTGCCGCTCCCTTGTGGCCGGCGAGGCTCCTGGGCGGCTGCCCGATGGGCCGATGTGGGACACGGCGAAGCTGTTTCAGGCGCCCAAGGCGGTCCCCGCCGAGGGCTTTCAGGCGGAGGGGCTGCGGGCGCTGTTCTATGAGGGGCTGCCGTATCGCGGAAAGCCGACGCGCGTCTTCGCCTGGCTCGGGATACCGAAGTCGGAGCCGGGCAAGAAGCTGCCGGGGATGGTGCTGGTCCCAGGCGGAGGCGGCACCGCCTTCGCCAACTGGGTGAAGCTGTGGAACGACCGCGGCTATGCGGCGATCTCGATGGACACCTGCGGCTGCGTGCCGAAAGGCTCCTATGGCAACTGGCAGCGCGACGCCCAAGGCGGGCCGCCCGGCTGGGGCGGCTGGAACCAGATTGCCGAGCCGCGCGAAGACCAGTGGACCTATCACGCCGTCGCCCAGGCCATCCTCGGGCATTCGCTGCTCGCCGCCCAGCCTGAGGTCGACCCCGACCGCATCGGCCTGACGGGCATCTCGTGGGGCGGCTACCTGGCCTGCATCGTCGCGGGCGTGGACAACCGCCTGAAGTGCGTCGTGCCCGTCTACGGCTGCGGCTTCACCAACGAGCACGGCTTCGCGGCCAACGTGGCGGCCCTCGGCAAGGAGGGCGCCGAACGCTGGATGCGCTGGTGGGACCCCTCGGTCTACCTGCCCGACGCGAAGGTGCCGATGGCCTGGGTGACTGGGACGAACGACTTCGCCTACACCTTCAACGCCCTCCAGAAGTCCTATCGCCTGCCAAAGGGGCCGCGGACGCTCTGCATCCGCATCCGCATGCCGCACGGCCACGGCCCGGCGGGCGAGGCCCCGAAGGAGATTCAGGCCTTCGCCGACGGCATCCTCAAGGGGGGCGATCCCCTGCCCCGCATCACTGGCCAGGGCAGCGAAGGCAACCAGGTGTGGGCCACCTTCGAGAGCAAGCGCCTCATCGCCAAGGCCGAGCTGTGCTTCACCCGCGACGTGGGCAAGTGGCAGGACCGCAAGTGGGAGGCCGCCCCCGCCCAGCTCGCCCACGGCAAGGCCACGGCTACCCTTCCCGACGGCGCCGCCGTCTTCTACCTCAACCTCGGCGATGACCGTGGCCGCGTGGTGAGCACCGAGCACGCCGTCATCGGCCGCCAGGGCGCGCCGCCCGAATGAGCCCCCCGCAAGAGGCGCGTTCGCGGTTCCGCGCCACACACGTCCCACCGTACCACCCGTCTGTGCGCGAGGGTCTCTGTGGGTGCCACGCCCAAGCCTTGCTTGGGCGTGCGCTCCCCGGCGCCCACTCTGTAGCGATGCTACAGTCTCGCAGATTCGGTCATTTCTTGCCAATGCCCTTCGCTTCTTGCCAAGTCCTCCTCTCCTCCTCTGCTCCCGCCGTAACCCTAGCCCCTCCAAAGGCAAGCACGGATCCTCCCCCCTCCTCGCCCATCCATGCGGCCGCCGCCCAGGCCACGATCCCTTCCGGCCTTGCGGCGCTAGCCAATGTCCGGCAGGAAGAGCACCGAGATGGGGAGGGCCACTATGTCCAGAACCACGGCGAAGGGCAGGAGTGGGTAGAACTGCCAGGCGCGGCAACTGCCCAGCGGCAGGTGTAGCTCCCGGTCGGCAGCGGCGCCCTCATCGGCCTCCAGACGCGCCAGGACACGGGGCCTGGCAACCCCACGCTCATCGTTCGGGCGGTAGAGGACCGTGATCGCTGCGTCCCAAGGCGCGCTGCCTTCGGTCTGGGCGACGGGGACCGGCCGAGCTTGTCTGGGAATCGCTTCCGCCGACTTCTCCACCCTCAGCGGGAGCGCGCAACCATCGTCCGTCGAGGGGTGTGTGCCTTCGCGGAGGGCTTGGGCGTTGAACCACGCCACTCTGGCCCGCGGCCGGTTCCCGACGGCCACGTGAGCGACGCCAAGCTCACCATCGCGGACGAAAGCGCCCACGACGCCGCCGAACGCCTCCGGGCGGTTGGTTGCGTCGTCCAGCGTCCACGTCGCGCAGCCGCCGACAAGTGGCAGCAGCGCAAGCGCGACGCACACCCTCCTCAGGCGGAAGCGCCGTCCCGTTCCACTTGCCATGGAGATCGTCCTTTCTCCCTCCTCCCGGGAGCACGGCCCGCGCATCCCCAGGCTGGAGCTTGGCCCATCGCTTGTGTCCTCCTTCCTGGTGGCACCCCCCATAGACATGCCAACTGCTCCGAGGAGACGCCACCTCGGGGGCCGGTCCCCCACAGGACATATGCCCTGATCGTAGAATGTTCGAATATCGCCCACGCAGAGCCGCCCGTGATGGCCCTTCGGCTCACCGGTGCAGTGACCCTCTGTCCCCGCGCCCTCACCCCGCCCTCTCCCAGATGGAGAGGGGAAGCTGCCGCCGGACGGCTTTGACCGATTCTCGACGAATGGGTACACTCGTGTTCACGCAGTGATAACCCAGGCATTGGAGCACTGACAGGTGCCACAACAACAGGACCCAATCGGCGTGCTCTGGGAGCGGCTGGCGGCGGCGCGGCCGGAGGAGGCCGCGGCCCGGGCCGCCGTGGCCTTCGAGCCGGGCCGCGACGCCTACGTCGTGCCCCTTTGCGGCGCCGAGGTCCGCGTCCTAGCGGCCGAGCGCCGCGTCGAGGGCGCCCCCGGCTACGAGGCCATGCTCGCCTCACTCCAATACCTGCTGAGCGCGCAGGACGAATCGCCGGCCGGCGAATGGGTTGACCCCAAGAGCCTGCCGTACGGCGACTTCTTCTTCCGCGGCCCGCACCCGATGCCGACGGCGGGGCTGGAAGAGGCGTTCGGCCAATCGCCCGACGCCTTCCGCGGTGCCGCCGAGGCCCTCGGCGGGCGGCCGCTTGACATGGGCGATGCCGCCTACGAGTTCCGCGCCCTCCCCCGCGTCCCGGTCGCCGTCATCCTGTGGGCCGCCGACGACGAGTTCCCCGCCCGCGCGCGCTTCCTGCTCGACAGGCACGCCCATCGCCAGCTCCCCCTCGACGCGCTCTGGGTGGTCTGCCGCGTGCTCGCCAAGCGCCTCATCGCCGCCGCAAGCCAGGGGGCCGCAACACCATGATCCGACCGATTCGACCGATTCAATCGAATGAATCGATTCAATCGATGATTTGCTTTGCATCGCTGGTGGCCATCGCTTTCGGGGCCGAGGTGCCGAAGGAGCTCACCCTTCGCGCCCGCGTGACGGCCCTCACGCCCGACGTGCCGGCCCGCATCCTCTGGCGCTGGGGCGGCGAGGGACTCGGCGGCACACCAGTGCGCGGGGAGCTGACCGCGGTGCCCTACGCCGCACCAAAGGCGCCAGCCGCCGAGCTGAAAGGCGGCGCGCCAGAGCTCGATGACGTGGGCGAGCCGATTGCGAAGGAGGCCGTGGTCGTCGAGGATAAGGCGGCCCGCTATCTCTACCTCAAACGCGGCGCCTGGTCGCCCGCCGTGCCCGTCGCCTCGCTCAAGGCCAGCGGCAAGGCCTTCATCACCTTCGTGCTCGAAGCACAGAACACCGACGCCCGCAAGCTCAAGGGCGCGGAGTTCGAGTTCGAGTTCGCCTTCAAGGGCAAACCCATCAAGCGCTTCACCGAGGCCGGCCCCGAGGGGCCGACCGTGGGCATCGTCCTGCCCCTCTATCGCCTCCAGGGGGGTGTGACGCCGGAGAGCAAGGAGTTCACGGACGAGCTTTGCGGCCTGAGCGAGTATGCGAAGCGGCGGGTGGAGATGCTGGAGGCGCTTCCGTGGGCGAAGCGGCCGATGCCCAAGCGCTTCGGCATCCTCACCGACTGCGGCGGCTACGGCGAGGGGGCCGGCTACGGCATCCGCCACACGAACAAGGCCATCGTCGAGGCCGAGTTGCGGGCACTCAGGCAACTGGGCCTCACGGGGCTGCGCGGCGCAGCGCCATTCGTCTTCGAGCGTATTGACAAGCGCGAGGGCATCGCCGCCGCCTTCGCCCGCATCCGCGAGCTCCACGGCATGGGCTATCCCGTCCCCGCCGTCCGCCGGCCCGAGCGCGGCGGAAAGCCCACCAGCGTGCCAGAGGGCGCCGGCTGCCCCTACCATCCCGACGTTGCCAAGCGCACCGCCGAGGGCGTTCAGCACGCGGTCGAGGCCGCCCTCAAGCCGCGCGTGGACGAAGTGTGGCCGCTGACGGTGGACGAGATTGGCAGCGTCTTCGACGGCGCTCCCGAAGGGAAGGGCCACCAGAGCGTTTGCCCCCGCTGCATCGAGGGCTTCCGCGAGTTCGTCAAGGGCCAGGGTTACTCGCTCGCGGACTTCGGGGCAAAGGACTGGTCGGAGATTCGCCCGAACGCCTACGCCCCGCCCGCCGACTGGCCAGTTCAGTTGCCCAAGGAGCCGTGGCTCCCCGAGCGCGGCTGGGGGCTTCTCACCTACCTCTCGCGGCGGTTCAACTGCTATGCCTCGGCTCGCCTCTTCACCCCGCTGCGCGACGCCTGCGAGCGGGCCAACGAAGCCAAGCGCAAGGGGGCGGACCAACCCTGGGTCTACTCCTTCGCCCTCCGCGGCAACAACTTCCTCATGGGCGGCCACAGCCTCGACTTCTTCGACTTCTACCGCCACGCCGACAACGCATTCGTGTACGAGACCTCCAACCGCGACCCGCGGGTGTGGCAGTGGGACAGCTATCTGTGCGACGTGGGGCGGATCGTCTCGCAGAAGATGGGGAAGCGGTTCGGCATCTACGTCAAGCCCCATCGCGGCGCGCCCATCCAGCGCGCCCTCGCCGCGCTCAGCCGCGGCGCGACCATGCTCTTCTGGTACACCTACGGCCCCGACTATTCCAAAGGCGACAGCTTTTCCCAGCGCCCTGACGACCTGGTGCTCGTGAGCAAGGCGGCCCGCCTCATCGCCGCCGCCGAGGACGTGCTCTACGGCGGCGCATGGGCCGTCCCCGCCGAGGTCGCAGTCGTCCGCCCCCTCTCATCAGAGTACTGGGGGAGCGCCGCCGATTGGGAGAACGGCAAATGGGTCTACACCGCCCTTCAGCACGCGCACGTGCCCGTTGACCCGCTCGACGAGGAGATGCTGGCGGGAAAAGACACCAGGAGTCTTTTCCGCGCAGCGCCCGCAGGGTCCTTCGGAGAAAAGACTCCTGGTGTCTTTTCCCCTTACAAGGCCATCTACGTCAGCGGCAGCCACCTCAAGCGCTCCGCCGCGGCAAAGCTCGCCGATTGGGTGAGGGCCGGCGGCACCCTGTACACCAGCGCCGGCGGCCTTGCGAACGATGAGGCCAACCAGCCCCTCGACATCCTCGCGCCTGTCCTCGGGCTCAGGAAGCGCAACGCCCCCGAGCTCTGGTGCGAGGTCCGCCGCTACGGCGCAACCGCTCTGAGCACTTTCGCAAACACCAAGCCCGCCCCGGAAGGCGCCACGCTGGAGGGGAAGGGGCTCGCGGTTGGGCGCGAGCTGCTTCAGCCTGGGGAGGGCGCCGACACGCTCGCGAAGTTTGCCGACGGCAGCGCTGCCGTCACCCGCCACCCGTTCGGCAAGGGGCAGGCCATCGTCTCCGGCCTGTTCACCGGGCTGGAGTACGCGGCCCGCGTGCACCGTGACGACTTCGACATGTCTCAGGACTTCGACGCCGGGAAGCGCGCTTGGGTCACAGCCCCGGCCGTCGAGCGCGTCAAGCCGGTTGTGGACGCCTCGCATCCCCTCGTCGAGGGCATCCTCGTCCGCAACCCCGCCACGGGCAAGCGGGCGGTAGTCCTGATGAACTGGGCCTACAAGGGCCGAGAGCTCGTCCCTCGCGACAACCTCACCATCGCCATTCGCGGAGCCGGCGATGTCTCGCGCATCACCGCCGCCTGGCTCGAAAAGCAGCTCCCCATCACCAAGTCCCCAGACGCCCTCACCGTCACCCTTCCCCACCTCGACGAGGCCGAGGTGCTGCTGATGGACTGACTGATCTGATCGCTGGGAAAGGTCCGGCACCCGATATACTGGGGAGCGAGATAAGGGAGAGCGGCCGATGTGGAGTCCAAAACGTGCGTACGTGGTCACCGCGGCCGGGGTGGCCCTTGCTGGCTGCTTGGCGGCCCTTTACATGTGCAGGGACAGGGGCGGCGACGTCAGCCTCGGGCCGTTTGGGAAGGCCGTGCAACGCGCGCCGATTGCGATCACCGCCGAGGAAATCCAGAAGGCGAAGTCTGGCGGACAGGCCCATGGACGAGTCCTCCGTCTCGAGATCCCAGCCTACTACGACTGGTATCTGTCGCGGCGGGACCCTGTGGTGCAGGTGCATGTGCAGAATACCCGAGGGCCCGGACTTGGTCTCCCTGGTAAGTGGATTCCCGAGATCCGAGGGGCCGATGGCCTCCCACCGGAGATGTGCTTCCTGGAGGCAACCAGGGACGGAGCGCCACTCCCATGCGACAAGAGGCCGCCAGGGCCCGAAGGCTACGGTGGTCTTGGCAACAAGGGCATGTCGTATCCGATCCACCTTAACGACTGGGGCGACTTCTCGAAGCCCGGGAAGTACACATTGCGCATGATCGTGAAGTGCCCCCTGTGGGCAGGGCAAAAAGAGAGCGTGACCGTTCTGCTGGCGTCGAACGAGATCGAGTTCGTGGTCCCGTGATACAGAGGAGAACCACGATGGCGCGCAGAGCAAGACTCGAGCGAACATGGCTGGACGGCGAGAAGAAGGTCTGCCCGAAGTGCAAGAAGGAGATGATCGAGGTCTACACAGCAATCGGCGGGTTCCCCGGGCACCCCCATATCCACCCAGGCCCGCTCTGGGGGTGGAAGTGCGATGGCTGCGGTCATCAGGAGAAGGTGCAGGAAGAGAGTAAGGGGGGCTAGACCCGACATGAGGTCCTTGCCTCGCCACCAGCCAGAGTCCTTCTTGCGACTGGCACAACTTGAAGACATGCAGCGTGTCAAGCCGGCCGTGGACGCCTCGCACCCCCTTGTCGAGGGCATCCTCGTCCGCAACCGGGCCACGGGCAAGCGGGCGGTGGTCATGATGAACTGGGCCTACAAGGGTCACGAGCTCGTGCCTCGCGACAACCCCACCATTACCATTCGCGGAGCGGGCGACGCTTCGCGCATCACCGCCGCCTGGCTCGAAAAGCAGCTCCCCATCACCAAGTCCCCAGACGCCCTCACCGTCACCCTTCCCCACCTCGACGAGGCTGAGGTCCTCCTGCTGGACTGAGCCGCTTGGCGAGGTGGCTACCCGTGCCTGGCTTCCGGGTTCCTCGGCGCCGGTCCCCGCGCGGCGGTGGATGAGGATTCCACACTTGTACAAGTGTGGAATGATCGTTTCCGGGCACGCGCTGGGCCACGGATCGCCCATTTCTCTCCACGCGGCGCTAAGGTGGCTGCCCGCGCCTGGCGTCCGGGTTCCTGGGTGCCGGCCCCCGCGCGGCGGTGGATGAGGATTCCACACTTGTACAAGTGTGAAATCCTCGTTTCCGGGCGCGCGCTGGGCCACGGACCGCCCCTCTCTCCACGCGGCGCTGAGGTGACTGCCCGCGCCCGGCTTCCGGGTTCCTGGGTGCCGGCCCCCGCGCGGCGGTGGAGCAGGATTCCACACTTGTAGGCTCCTCCGGGTTTCCTGTGGGTGCCCCCAAGATGTTGGGGCGCAAGCCCTGGGGGACCAGTCCCCCAGACCCCCTGGGGTTTATCGCTTTGGGGCCGCCGGCACAACCAAACCAGGCGGCGCCCCGAAGAGCGCCGCCTGTGCCGTATGGCTCTGCCACGGCGCTCGGGCCTGGCCTGAGCGTAGCCGAATGGCTCGGTTCCCACCGGAGCCCTATCCTCCGTGGCAGCAGGCCGATTCCACCACGTGTGCCGGTGGCTGCAAAGCGGTAAATCCTGGGGGTTTGGGGGCAAAGCCCCCAAGTCGTGAGCCGCAGAGCCGCGGCTGAAGACTGGGAGCAAACACCGAGGCACAACCTGTAGGGGCTACCCACAGAGAACCCTGAAGCGGCATAGGAGTCTTTGAGGAGGGGTCTGGGGAGGGGCTTTCTGCGAGAAAGCCCCTCCCCAGTTTCGTGTCATTTCAGCTCGACGCTCCAATAGGCTTCGTCCACGAAGTGGCGCCAGGAGCGGTAGCGGTCGTCGCGGATGGTGAGGCGGATGAGTGGGGAGCGCCTGGGCTTGTACGGCCTGCGGACCAGGCGCAGCCCGGCCTCCTCGGGGAGGCGTCCGCCCTTCCGCGCGTTGCAGGCCACGCAGCAGCAGACCAGGTTGTCCCACGTCGAGGACCCGCCGCGGGCGCGCGGCACCACGTGGTCGAGGGTGAGCTCGGGGGTTGGGAAGCGCCTGCCGCAGTACTGGCAGCGCCCCTCGTCGCGCGCGTAGATGTTGCGGCGGTTGAACTTCACCGCGCGCTCGGGCAGGCGGTCGTAGACCAGCAGGCGGATGATGCGCGGGACGAGGATTTCGAGGCGGACGGTGCGGACGTACTCGCCGTCGTCGTCGGGGAACTGGCGGCGGAGCGCCGAGAGCTGGCACCAGCTCTCGAGGTTGTGCGTCTCGAACCGGTCGTCCTCCAGGCAGACCACCTCCGCGGCGTCGCGGCACAGGAGCGAGAACGCCCGCCGCGCGCTCACCACGTGGATCGGCAGATACAGCTTGTTGAGCACCAGCACGCTGGAGTCCAGCGCGCCGGCCGCCACCGCGGACATGGCCTCTCCTCTCAACGAATGTCGCCGTATTCTAGCAAATCCAGACCGGCATTACAAGTGAGCATTGCACCCTTGCCCCCGGTTCAGGCAACCACCGATTGCCCTCTCTTCTCGTGCTCGTGCTCGTCGTCGTCGTCGTCCTCGTCGCCGTCGTCGAGTCCGATGGCTTCTCCCTCGCATGGGGTTCGACGACGAGGACGACGACAACGACGACGATTCGGAAGGCAGCCGGGCGCCAGGATTGGCGGCCAAGCGCTGACGGCCACCTGCCATATTGTCCAGATCGCATGCGCTTTTTGCCCACACGGTCAGGATTCTGGACGCCTGGGCTGTGGGCTTCGTCGTGCGGAGGGGGACGCGAGCGGCCCGAGCTCTCGACGTAAAGTGCCGCCGGGCAATGAGTTACGCAATGGGGCTGGTTTCCTCTAGCCACGTCGGCCATTCTGGCACGGACTTTGCTCTTGAGAGAGACAATGGACTGAATGTCGCAAGAGCGCTTCGCGTCTGAGAATGTAGACACCGACGTGCAGGAGGAGACTGCGATGGAAGCAATGTACCAGGACGAGATTCAGGCGCGTCCCCCGACCGTGGAGCCGATGGGCGGTTCCGAGCCTCCGCGCGCGGAGGCCCGGCTGAAGGTGGAGCTCCGGCCGCTCAGCTCCACTGGTGAGGAGTCGCTTCGCGCGGCGGCGTGCATGCAGCGGGTGGCGGTGCTCCGCAGGCGGATCGTGGCGATGATGAACTAGCCGGCCCGGGGAGGCCCTGTGCGCGCGGCCGGCTCAGCGCCCGAGCCGAACGTCGCACAGCTCGAGCTCGACCTCCTCCGTTCCCCTGTAGCCGTTGATCTTCGGGGTGAAGGCGATGTCGCAGCGGACGTCGCCGCTCGCCACGGAATCGAAGATGTCGTCGGCCATGCGGAAGCCGATGGCGCGCAGGCTCCGCTCGCCCTGCCGGGCGTAGAAGGCCACGTGCTGCCCCTGGCCCCCCATCAGCGTGGGCGTGCCCGCCACCACGACGTCCGAGCAGGCGAGCACGGGCGCGCGGTTCCCCTCGCCGTAGGGCGCCAGCCGCTCGAGCTCCTTCACCAGCCCGGCGTTGACCGCGGGCAGGGCAACCTCGGCGTCAACCTCCACCAGGCCGCAAGGCTCCCAGTCCGACAGGCTGCGCTGGGCCTGGCACTCGAAGAGCTCGCGGAATCGCTCGACGTTTTCCCGCAGGAGCCGCATGCCGGCCGCCTGGCTGTGGCCGCCGTAGCTCAGCAGAATCCCCTCGCAGGCCTCCACCGCCCCGAAGAGGTCGAAGTGGGGCACCGAGCGCGCCGAGCCGCGCGCCACCTGGCCGTCGAGGGAGAGGAGCACGGTGGGCATGTTGAACTCCTCGACGAGTTTCGCGGCCACGATGCCCACGATGCCTGCGTGCCAGCCCTCGTCGGCCAGCACGATGGCGCGCCGCGTCGCCCAGTCGTCCACCCCTTCGAGGCGCCGGCGGGCGTCGTTGAGGATCGCGGTCTGGATGCGCTGCCGCTCGCGGTTCTTCCCCTCCAGCACGCGGGCGATCTCGTCGGCGCGCTCCTGGCTCGCCGTGGTCAGGAGTTCCACGCAGAGGCCGGCCTGGGCGAGGCGTCCCGCGGCGTTGAGCCGCGGGCCGATCCCGAACGCGATGTCGCGCGGCGTGAGCGGCCTGTCCGCAACGCCCGCCCCACGGACGAGCGCCACGATGCCCGGACTCGTGGACGCCCGCAGCGCGTGAAGCCCGAAGATGGCGAAAATCCGGTTCTCGCCCACCAGCGGCACAACGTCGGCCACCGTCCCCATCGCCACCAGCCCGATGGCGTCGAGGAGGAAGCGGCGGAACTCCTCGCTCACCCGCTTGCCCGGCGTGAAGCTCTGGGCGACGGCCCATGCGAACTTGAAGGCCACCCCCACGCCCGAAAGGTCGCGGAACGGGTAGAGCGCGCCCGTGAGCTTCGGGTTCACCACCGCGGCGGCACGCGGCACCTGGTGCGGCGGCTCGTGGTGGTCGGTCACGATCACGTCAATCCCGAGCTCGCGGGCGAGCTCCACCTCCGCCGCCCCGCTCACCCCGCAGTCCACTGTGATGATCAGCTTCACACCGTCGGCCGCGGCGGCCCTCACAGCCTCGGTGTGAAGCCCGTAGCCCTCCTCAACGCGGTTCGGGATGTAGTGGGCAGGCTCGGCGCCCAGCAACTGCAGGAACTTGATGAGGAGCGACGTGGCCGTCACCCCGTCGGCATCGTAGTCGCCGTAGACCAGGATGCGTTCCTGGTTGGCGACGGCCTGCCGCAGGCGCACCACCGCCTTCTCGATGTCGGGCAGCAGGCCGGGGTCGTGCAGCCCGCCGAGGTCGGGCTCCAGGAAGTCGCGCGCCAGCTCCGCTCGCCCCAGGCCGCGGTTGCACAGCAGGTGGGCCACGATGGGCGACACCCCGAGCGCGTCCACCAACCCGTCCCGCTCCTGCTCATCGCAGTCGCGGAATACCCACTGCTTCCCCGTCAGACTCAGATGTCTTCTAGCGGCTGTTCTGCTCATTTCGGCGCCAAGCCGGACGCGTGACGCGTGACCCGTGAAGCAGAAAGCTCCGAGCCGCGAGCAACGAGCTTCGAGCCTGAAGCACAAGACTCGACGCTCTTCTGCGCAGGCTCGCGGCTCTCTTCTCACGCGTCACGCGTCACGCATCCGGCCTGCCCTTCTCCTATTCACCTGCGACGATCTTGTCCATCGCCTCGCTGATTCCGCGGAGCACGGCCTCATCGCCCCCCGCCACCTCCGCGGTCAGCCAACCGCCGTACTTGATGTCGGCCAGCGCCCGCCGCACCGCAGGCCAGTTCACGCTCCCCTGACGCAGCGGCATGAACTGCCGCGTCTTGAGGTCGAAGTCCTTCACGTGAATCCGCACGATCCGACGCCCCAGCGTGCGTATCCACTGCTGCGGAACCCCATACATCAGGATGTTCCCGACGTCGAAATACGCCTTCACCCAGGGACTCTTGAAGGCGTCCACGTATGCCTTGAACTCGATGGGGCTGAGGAGGAACCTGTTCCAGACGTTTTCGACGGCGATGGCGACGCCGAGCTTCTTGGCGGCTGGCAGCATCTTGCGGATTGCCGCGGCCGAGCGCTTCCACGCCTCCTCGTAGGTCGCCTCGTCGTTCACCACCGCGGGCACCAGCAGCACGCAATCCGTCCCCAGGTCGCGCGCGTTCTGCATCGAGGTCAGCATCCCCTTGATGCTCTTGGCCACGACGCCCTTCTTCGGGCTTGAGAGCGGGAAGCCCCAGTGGTCCGAGTTCATGATGTCAACTATGCTGATGCCCGTGTTGGCCGCGGCCTTCTTCAGCGCCCGCACGTCGGCCTTCTTCTTGAGCGTTCCGGGCTCCACCCCCTCGAAGCCCAGGCGCCTAGCCAGCGCCAACCGCGCCTCGAGCTCCATCTCCCTCGGCAGCATCCCCAGGCAGCACGCCTTCTTCATCGGTTCATCCCCTACATCTAGTGGCACCATCGCCACGGCACTGCATCATAGCGTGTGCCGCCGCGAGATGCAAGTGAAAATTCTCGATCGGTCGAATCGGTCGAATCAGTCGAATGAATCGAATCAATCGAATCGGTTGGATGGCGGCTTGACAGGTGCGCATCCTTCTGGCTCAATGGTGGCGAAGGAGGAAGGAGCACGGGGTTCCTCGCCGGCCTCGCACTCGGCTTCGTCCTGGGGATTTTGGCACTCCTCGCCTTCCAGCACCTTGCCAGGGCGCGGGGCGCCCAGACACCGCCCACAGCGCCCACCGACGCGCGCTCGGACCTCGAGCGCCTCCTGGGCGGTCCTCCGGCCGCACCGAGCCAGGACGGGCCAGCCCTCGACTCCCTCAAACAACAGCTCCGAGCCAGGATTCTCCACAACCCCGAGGTCGAGTCCCGGCTCCTCGCGGCGGAGAGGGAGCGCAGCCCCGGCGCGACCGAGCCCGAGCTCTACCGCGCAGCCATCGCCCGCCTCGACCGCGACAACCGCTGAGCGCCCTCACAGCACTTCGCAGTCACGCGTCTTGACACGCAGGGCTGGCGAGGTTAGCATTGTATGAGGCCTCGGAGCCCCTGCGCAGGGGACCCGCCAATGCACTTCGAGTTTCTGAGCGGGCATGCGAACTGGACTGACCAAATGACAAACAGGATCTCCCGATCCCCAACGTTCGTCGTCTGCATCAGCAACGAGGGCTACCCGGCTTCCCTCGAGTTGCACAAGATATACCGCGTCGTGCCCGACGCGGAGGCCGCGGCGGATGGCGACATTCGGGTTGTGGACGAGAGCGGCGAGGACTATCTCTACCCTGCCACCTGCTTCGCTGCCATCAGCGTCCCCGCCCCCGTGCGCAAGTCGCTCGTTCACGCGACTTGAAAGGCATCCGTATCACGCCAGTCCTGGGGGCGTGGTTGCACTCGGTCCCGCATGCCGTTCGTTGCAGCCTATGATCCAGACAGGGGCGAGATCGCCAGGAGGCAAGTGATGATCGGGCGCAGGACAGGTCGCCACCTAAGCGCTGCTCAGCTCCTTCTGATCGCGTTGGCCCTGGGGTGCGGCGGTGTGCCAAGGCGTTCGGAGGGGAACGGCGGGCATCCGCCGCCTTCTGTCACGCTTGAGGAGCTGGCCGAATCGCAGCTCATCATGGCCGACCCGAAAGCGACCCCAACTCAGCAGGTGGGTGCCATATCCCACGTCACCTTCCGACCATCGGGCGAAGTCGCGCTCCCGCTGAGAGCGCTTCTCGAGTCAACCGCGAAGGACGAGAAGCGCGCGCTCGCCGTGCGCCTCAATGCGGCGCAGGGGTTCTGTTTCGCCTTTCGGGAGGAAGCTGGCCCCATGCGCGTGCTGCTGCGTAAGCTCCAGGCGCAGGCTGTAGAGGACCGGGATGCACTCACCGTGTCTGTGCTTGCCGATGCGCTGCGTAATGGGTCCTATCTGAACTGGCCTTGGCTCGCCCGCGACGTCGGAGCGGAGCAAGAGAGCCGAAGCATCGCGCGGCGAGCGCTGTCTCACGAGGCAGCCGAAGTGCGCAAGGGCGGCTTGCGTCTTCTGGGGCACTGTGGCGTTGCGGCCGACGCCAACCTCGTCCGGCCTTTCCTCTCGAACCCGCTCAGAGACGAGTTCCACGCTGCCCTGGATCTGGTCTGGCACAATACTGCGATTGCCGGGGCTCTGCGGGACGTTGTCTGGCAGGTCGTCTCCAGCGAGACCGTGGTGCACACGAGCCGCGTCTGGGCCCTTCACGCGCTACAAGCGCCTTGGGGCGAGAAGGAGCTTGCCGTGGCGAGGGGCCTCTTCCGCAAGGACCCCGACGCAAACCACGTTGACATCGCGAAGAAGATCCTCCTGAGGGCAACGGCCGAGGACGCCGCCAGGTCGCTCGTCTCTGTGGGCAGCGATAGCGAACGGGCCAAGGTGGATGTTCTCGGCGCCCTCAGCTCGGCCTTGCACATGGGCTTGCGCAGCGAGACGGGCTCGTGGTATCCACCGCGCGAGCGAGAGGGCGCCCGTCCGAAGGTCCTCGCGGTTGCGCGGGTGCCGGCCCTCGCGCAGGCGCTGGGCGAATGGGCCACTGAGGCCGGGGCAGGTGGCGTGCCTTACAGACAGGGTGATGAGTGGCCGAACGCCGTCCCGACGGCCTCGGCAGAGGAGGCACTTGCCGTGATCCGTGCGCTGGATGCCGATGCCAAGGCAGCCATTGCGCCATTCATCGCCCGGGGCCTGGAGAGCAAGAACCCGCACGTCGCCCGCCGTGTATTCGAGCTCCTGGGTGAGGAGAAGCGCTACCAGATACCCCTGAGGCCCACCGTCCCCCTCCTACGCAAGCTTGAGAGAAGCCAGGACGCTCTGGTCCGCAAACGCGCCGCTGCCTTGCTCAAGCAGGCAGGGGAGCCCGCAGACGGCCAACCGCGATAGCGCGGTCGCAGCAGGTTAGTGTGACGGGTATCAGAGGATTCCGCGTGCAGGTATGCACGCCCTACCATGCTGATCCGACGGATCGGTCGGATCCGACGGATCGGACGGATCGGCCTGATCTTCGGCTGAGGCTTACCCCGAACCCCGAACCCCGAACACCTATTCCCTCTCATAGGCTGCCTGGCGGGCGTTGATGGCCAGACGGTTGGATGGGTGGATGGGTGAAAGAGGGTCAGAGCGGTTCTGCATCCATCCAGTCATCCATTCATCCAGTCATCCCCCTCCCTTCTCATAGGCGGCTTCGCGAGCATTGATCGCCTTCAGCCGCGCCAGGTCATACTTGAGCTGGCGGTCGTAGAAGACGATGCCGTTCTGCTCTTGCTCGATGTCGGTGAGCTGGGTGTAGCAGAAGCCGAAGAGGTGGGGGTTGTCGAGCAGCACGTCGGTGAGGGCCTTGTAGCGGGCGAAGAAGGCGTCGAGGGAGACGGTCTCGCCGCCGTAGCCCCAGCCTTCGCCGACGTCGCGGCCGGTCTCGATTCGGATGCCGCCGTATTCGCTGACGAGGTATGGCTGGCCGCGGTAGGCGGAACGGGGGTCTTCCTGGTTGTTGCTCCACGGGGTCTTGCTGGTGAGGGCGGGGTCGGCGAAGCGCTTGGCGAACTCCTCCGGCTTCTGGCAGTAGTCGTGGCAGTCGTAGATGTCGGTCTCGGGGTAGAGGTGGACGTAGCCGCTGGTGTCGAGGAAGGGGCGGGTGGGGTCAATGGTCTGGGTGACGGCGAGGAGGCGTTGGGCGGAGGCGTGGCATTCGTCCTTGCGGGTCTCGTTGAGGGGGCACCAGCCGACAATGGCGGGGTGGTTGCGGTCGCGGACGAGGACCGTGCGCCATTCGTGGAGGGCGTGGGCGAGGGCCTCGTGCCCCTCGCGGTTGAGGCCCCAGTCGGCGTATTCGCCCCAGACGACGTAGCCGAGGCGGTCGGCCCAGTAGAGGAAGCGCGGCTCGAAGACTTTCTGGTGGAGGCGAGCGCCGTTGAAGCCTGCGGCCATGGAGAGTTCGATGTCCTTGCGGAGCGCCTCCTCGGTGGGGGCGGTGTAGATGCCATCAGGGTAGAAGCCCTGGTCGAGGACGAGGCGCTGGAAAACCGGTTGGTCGTTGATGAGGAAGCGGCTGCCCTGGATGGCGAGCTTGCGGAGGCCGAAGTAGGAGCGGACGCTGTCCACCGGCTCGCCGTTCTTCTCGATGTCAATGGCCAGGTCGTAAAGGAAGGGCTTGCCGGGGTGCCAGGGCGTGATGTCGGATAGCTCGATGACGCCGAGGGTGGAGCGCCAGGCGGCGCCGACGGCTTCCTCGCCGATTATCTCGTCGTCAACGGTGGCGGTGAGGCGGACCTCGATTCCGTCGGTTGGGCCGGCGACATCGGCGTTGAAGAAGACGCGGCCCGTGTCGAGGTCGGGGTAGAGCGCGAGGCCGCGGAGATAGGTCTGGCCCACGGCTTCCAGCCAGACCGTCTGCCAGATGCCGGTGGTGCGGGTGTAGACGCAGCCGTAGCTCTGGGGCTTGTGGGACTGCTTGCCGGTGGCCTGGAGGCCGGACGTGGTGCGGTCAATGACGTGGAGGACGAGTTCGTTTTCGCCCGTGCGTGCGGCGGCGGTGATGTCGAAGGTGAAAGGGGAGTAGCCGCCGCGGTGCTCGCCCACGAAGGCGCCGTTCGCCCACACGCGGGCGTGCCAGTCCACCGCCCCGAAATGGAGGATGAGGCGTTTGCCCCGCTTCGTCGCCGGCACGTCGAACGTGCGGCGATACCAGACGTGTTCCATGAAGTCGGTGTGGGCGAGGCCGGAGAGCTTGCTTTCGGGGCAGAAGGGGACGACGATCTGCTGGGCCAGGTCGTGGCCGCTGGTGAGGCCGCGTGATTCACCATCGCCCTTCTCATCAATCTCGAACTGCCAGAGGCCGTTGAGGTTGAGCCATTCGGAGCGCTCGAAGTCGGGGCGCGGGTGTTCGGGCCTGGGTACATCGTTGGGTGAGGACTTCATTCGGACCTCCTGGTTTCCTCGATTGCTGATTGCTGATTTCTGCTTGCTGATTGAAATCAGAAATCAGCAATCAGAAATCAGCAATTCTCTCTCATTCCTCAACCTCGGTCTCGGCTCCGAGGAGGGTGAGGTCGGGGAGGGGGGCGGGGGTGTAGAGCTTGACGTTGTCGAAGACGCATTCGCCGCCCTGGACGAGGAGGCCGATCCTGCCGGCGTCAGCGACGCCTGCGACGCCTTCGACGACGAGCTGGTCGTTGATGTAGCACTCGAAGGCGTTGCCCTGGCATCGGACGGCCATGCGGTAGAGCTTCCCGACGTCCACAGGGAAGCTCTGGCCGCCCATGCGGAGGGGCTCGGGGCGGGTGTAGCGGAAGCGCACGCCGTCCACGACGCCGACGGGGAACCTGCTGTAGGCGGTGGCGCCGCCTGCGCACAGGAGGCTGTGGGTGGCGCTGAGGAGGCAGTAGAGGAACTGGCCGGCGTCGTTGCGCTTGCGGCCGGCCTGCTCGCGGAAGACGACGCCGAAGCGGAAGGCGCGGGCGTCGCTGGAGTTCCCGACGTCGAAGGTGAGGGTGAAGTCCTTGAGGCCTTCTTTGCTCGCGGAGCGGAGGAAGATCTGGGCGGTGTCCTGGAAGGCGGTCTTGGTGATGAGCCGGCCGTTGGCGATGCGCCAGAAGCCGCTCTCGACGTCCCAGCGGTCGAGCCTTGGGCCGTCGAAGGCCTCGGCGAGGAGCGGCCTGGCGTTGGCCCTGACCCAGAAGGCGAGCTTCTCGACGTCGGGGTGCTTGGGGTCGAGGGCGGCGGCGAGGTCGGCCAGGTCGTTCGCCCGCGCGAAGTCGGCGGCTTTGCAGGCGGCGACGGCCTGGGCGAGGAGGAACTGGAGGGAGCTTTCGGCGATGCGTGCGGTCTCGGGGCCGGCGGGCTTGAGCTTGATGGCCTCCGCGACGAGCTTCTTGGCGCCCGCCAGGTCGCCGGCGTCGAGCCGCAGCTTCGCGGCGGCGATGGCCTTTCGGAAAGCAGGCACCCCCGCGAGCGTGATGACGGCTGCGGCGTCGGAGGGGTCGCCGCCGGCGGCCCTGGCCGCGGCGAGCTCCTTGCGGGCCAGGGCCATGTCGTGGGGCTCGTCGAAGGCGGCGAAGAGGGCGATGGCCAGGTGGTCGTCGGCATTGGCGGCGCCGGCCCGCGCAAGCTCCGCGAGCTCGGCCGCGTCGAGGGAGGCCAGCTTGCGGCTGACCTCGGCGCCCTGGCCGACGGCGAGGACGAGGGAGTCGCCCTTGACGCCCGCGATCTTGCCTGTGACCCCCTTGACAGTCAGGGTCTTGCCCTTCATCGCGTCGGCGCCTGCCGCGACGAGCTTCCAGAGGCGCGGGAGTGTTTCGGTGGCCCGCGCGATGGCCTCGGCAGCCTTGCGAGTCTCGGGGTCCTTCGCCTCGGGCACCGCGGCGCGTGCCTCGGCGAGGGCGGCGTCGTAGGCGCGCTTGGCCCAGAGCGGCCTGAGCCTGGCGAGGAGCTCCTCGGCCCTGGTCGGCTCGGCCTTCACGACGCGGGGCGGCGCGAAGGCGAGGCGCCGCAGGCGGACCGAGCGGACGGCGAGCGTGTTGCGCCACGACACGATGCCCAGCGGCCTGTAGGCGTCGCACCACTGGGGCACGGCGAACTCGTGGCCGCTGCGGGCTATCGCGGCAAGTTGGTTCTGGCCCAGCCGCACCTCGATGCGCGTGGGGGTCACGCGGACGCTGATCTTGTGCCACAGGTCGTTTTGGAACGACACGTCGCGGCGGGTCTCATTGCGGCTGATGGGCAGGCCGTCCACGGCGTCGAGGCCGCTGCCT